>Ga0214921_10000429_pt1 | contig 78972 bp, 86 predicted proteins | sample LL1505_MetaG_FD_177992 | JGI IMG/M metagenome (GOLD analysis project Ga0214921, IMG submission 177992) | Freshwater microbial communities from Lake Lanier, Atlanta, Georgia, United States - LL-1505 | ecosystem: Environmental > Aquatic > Freshwater > Lake | place: USA: Georgia | collected... | reverse complement strand
GGCCTTGGTGATGCCCAGCTCCTCCGCCGTCAGCAGGGCAAAAAAGGTCCAGCGGATGATATCGAACCATTGGTCATCGCCATGGCGCACCACCGGGCTATGCGGTTCCTTGCTGATAATATCGTCGAGGATCACGTGTTCGGCCGGGTTGGGGAAGCTGGCGCGCAGGCCGGCGAGTTGGCTGGCATCGGTGGAATAGGCATCGCAGCGGCCGGCGAGGTAGCTGCGCCGGGCCTCGTCATTCTGTTCGAACACTACGGGCGAGTATTGGATATTGTTGGTCCGCGCCCAATCGGCCAGGTTCAGCTCATTGGTCGAGCCGGCGACGACGCAGATCGAGGCACCGGCCAGTTGGGTGGCGCGGGTGACGCCCTGGCTGCGGCGGAGCATGAAGCCCTGGCCGTCATAGAAGCTGATGGCGGTGAAGTTCAGCCCATTGGCGGTGTCGCGCACATGCGTCCAGGTGACGGTGCGGGCCAGCACGTCGATCTGGCCGGATTGCAGCGCCGGCAGGCGGGCCTGGGTGGTGAGCGGCACCCAGCGCACCTTGGCGGCATCGCCCAGCACGGCGGCGGTGATGGCGCGGCATATGTCATTGTCGATGCCGCGATATTCGCCGCGGCTATCGGGCATGGAGAAGCCGGCCGCCCCGGTGGAGGTGCCACAGACCAGCAAATCCCGCGCCCGAATTTGGGCCAGGGTGGGGCCGGGTGAGGCCATTTGCGCTGCGGCAATGCCAGGCAGGAGAAGGGCGAGGATGGCCAGGGCTGGCTTGAACATGCGGCGCTCCGGGTTGGGTGAGGGCGCAGCATGGACGGGGCCAGGGTGGCGCGCAACTTGACGGCGCGCGGGCTTGGGCGAAGTGTGGGCCTCTGACATTTCCGCTGGATTCCGCATGGCCGCTCCTATTGCCACCACCTCCTCGCAGCCTTTTGCCCAGCGCATGCGCGGGCTGGCGCCGGGCTTGGCCTTTTGCTTTGCGGTGGCGGCGGTGGCGATTGTGGTGCGCAATGCCACAGGGATTGCCGCGCTGAATCCGGTGGTGGTGGCGCTGGTGCTGGGCATTGCCTGGCGGGCGGTGCTAGGCCCCACGGCCAGCATGAAGCCTGGCGTGGCCTATGCGGTGCGGCCGGTGCTGCGCGCGGCCATTGTGCTGCTGGGCCTGCAGGTGACGCTGGGCATGCTCTGGGCCTTGGGGCCGGGAGCGCTGGTGCTGGCGGTGGTGGTGGTGGCGACGACGCTGCCCTTTACCATCTGGCTCGGCGGGGTGCTGGGGGTGGACCGGGCCTTGGCGCAGCTGGTGGGCACGGGCACGGCCATTTGCGGCGCCTCGGCCATTGTCGCCGCCAATCAGGTGGCGCGCGGGCGGGATGAGGATGTCACCTATGCGCTGGCGGTGATCACGCTCTGCGGCACAGCGGCCTTGCTGATTTTCCCGGTGCTGGCCGGGCCGCTGGGCCTGTCGGCGCGGGAATATGGCCTGTGGTCGGGTGCTGCGATCCATGAGGTGGTGCAGGCGGTGGGTGCGGCGGCGGCCGGCGGGCCCGAGGCCTCGCAGAGCGGCACGGTGATGAAGCTGGCCCGGGTGTTTTTGCTGGCACCCGCGGTTCTGGCGCTGGGCTGGTGGGTGGCGCGGCAGGCGGGCGGCGAGGCGGCGGCGGTGAAGGCGCCGGTGCCATGGTTCGCCTTTGGCTTTCTGGGGCTGGTGGTGCTGGGCAGCACCGGGCTGGTGCCGGCCGAGGCGGTGCAGGCCAGCCGCTTCCTGGTGCCCCTGATGCTGGCGGCGAGTGTGGCGGCGCTGGGATTTTCCACCGACCTCAAGGCGCTGAAGGCGCGCGGTGTGGCACCGCTGCTGCTGGGTGTGGCGAGCACGCTGTGGATCACCCTGCTGGCGCTGCTGGGCGTGAAGCTGATTGGATAAAATTCCTGGATTTCCGCGGCTTGCCGTGGCATCAGGGATGATCATCGGGGGGTATTGCGGCCGCGCCGGGGAATTTGTCCGAATACTACGGATTTGACGGGCTATGGAAAAATGGCCGGCGAGGGAGAATAAGATCGAGGGGCTTTGCCCCTCGAGCACCCCAGCAGGCAACTGAGTTTCCTGCACCTTCGATGAATTTTTTTCTATGCATTGAGCCCCTGCGAAAGGAAAAGGCCAAAAAATATCAAAGTTCCAGGAAAATCGTCGACATACATGTCGACCCTGGTGGGAGAGCGCGGGAGGGCAAAGCACTTTCGCTCTTCCCCTCCGCCATCAGCATTGTTCAGCAGCCTGTCAAACCGCTTCTGCCAGAAAAACCCGGCTGGGCGTCACGAACTCCTCCTGCGCCGCCACAGTCAGTATCTCCCGTGAGCCTGCCTCTGCCGTGCGCCGCAACAGGCCGAAGACTGAGGATGCGGCGGCGGTGAGCGCCGCGGCCGCACTGCCCGTGCGCATCCGGTGCAGCAGGAACAAGGCGCAGATCGCATCCCCCGCGCCATTGATGGCAATGGGCAGCAAGGGCGTTTCCAGATGCCAGAACCCGCCGCGCTCGGCCGCCACCATGCCAATATGGCCAGGCTGGCTCTCAAAACTGGTCAGCAGCACGCAGCGCGGGCCGCGGGCCTGGAGTGCCGTGATGGCCGCCTTGGCATCGGCCAGGGATGCGATGCTGCGCCCGGTCAGCCATTCCAGTTCAAAGCGGTTGGGGGTGGCGATATCGGCCAGCGCCAGGGCGCTGTCGCGGAAGAACTCGGCGATGCCGGGGCGGACATAAACGCCGCGACCATCATCGCCGATCACCGGGTCGCAGCAATAAAGCGCCGCCGGATTGGCGGCCTTCACCTGGGCCACGGCATCGAGAATGGCATCGCCAATATCGGCGCCGCCCACATAGCCGGAGAGCACGGCATCACAGCGCCCCAGCGCGCCGCGATCGGCAATGCCGGCCACGCATTCGCGCACCAGATCGCCGGAAAACACCTGGCCGCGCCATGCGCCATAGCCGGGATGGTTGCTGAACTGCACGGTGTTGACCGCCCAGACCTCGGCCCCCAGCCGCTGCAACGGGAACATGGCCGAGGCATTGCCGACATGGCCGTAGCTGACCCAGGACTGGATGGAGAGAATATTCTCGGTCATGCCCGCCACAGATGCTGGTTCGACAGCGCCGGGGAGACATCCCGCATGGCGCGCGGGTGGTTGTTCAGAATGGCGGAGAAGGGGGAATCCATGGCCGCACTGCGCCGCCTGGGGGCGCTGGCGTCAAGCCACCTGCCGCGCCATCATGCTCCTCAATAAGGAGGAGATGCATATGCAAGAACTGTCCAATGGTCTTCGCTTCCCCGAAGGCCCCGTGGTGATGCCCGATGGCGCGGTGGCGCTGGTTGAGATCGAGGCCGGGCGCATCACCCAGATCGCGCCCGATGGCACCAGGACCACGCTGGCCACGCTGAAGGGCGGGCCGAATGGCATGGCGCTGGGCCCCGATGGCAAGCTGTTCATCTGCAACAATGGCGGCTTCATCTGGCATGAGGAGCCGGGCATGCTGCGCCCGATCGGCCAGGCGACGGATTATGCCGGCGGCCGGATTGAGGTGCTGGATATCCCCACCGGCACGCTCTCGGTGCTCTATGACCGCTGTGGCGAGCATCGGCTGAAGGGGCCGAATGACATTGTCTTCGACCCAAATGGCGGTTTTTGGTTCAGTGATCTGGGCAAGTTCCGGGGGCGCGACCGCGATCATGGCGGGGTGTATTGGGCGGCGAGCGATGGCAGCCGCATTGTCGAGGCGGCCTTTCCGGTGCCCGGCGGTGCAAATGGCATTGGCCTCAGCCCGGATGGCCGCGTGCTTTATGTGGCGGAGACCGAAACGGGCCGGCTTTGGGCCTGGGATGTCGAGGGCCCGGGCAAGCTGAAAAAGGCGCCCTGGCCGAGCAGCCATGGTGGGCGGCTGGTCTGCCAGTTTCCTGGCTTTCGGCGGCTGGATTCGCTGGCCGTTGCGGCCTCGGGCAATATCGTGGTGGCGACGCTGGTAAGCGGTGAGATCACCACCGTCTCGCCCGCTGGCGATATCGTCCATGTCGAGAAAATGCCGGAATTGATGCCGACCAATATCTGCTTCGGCGGCGCCGATATGCGCACGGCCTATATCACGCTTTCCACCAGCGGCCGGCTGGTGGCCATGCCTTGGCATGAGCCGGGATATCGCCTGCCACATAGCTGATTGTTCCGGCGCCGCAGGGGCATATATTGGGGGGATGAATGTCAGCTTCACGCCGGTCACCTTCATCCCTCCGGCGCGCCCGGCGCCGGAATTCACCCGGCGGCTCGAAGTGGTCAGCCCCTTCGAGCCGAATGGCGACCAGCCCAATGCCATCCGTGAGCTGATCGCGGGCATTGAGGCGGCCGAGAAGGATCAGGTGCTGCTCGGCGTCACCGGCTCGGGCAAAACCTTCACCATGGCCAAGGTGGTGGAGGTGGTGCAGAAGCCAACCTTGATTCTGGCGCCGAATAAGACGCTTGCGGCGCAGCTCTATGGCGAGATGAAGAGCTTTTTTCCGAACAACGCCGTCGAGTATTTTGTCAGTTACTATGATTATTATCAGCCGGAGGCCTATGTGCCGCGGACTGATACCTACATAGAAAAAGACAGTCAGATCAACGAACAGATCGACCGCATGCGGCACTCCGCCACCCAGGCGCTGCTGGAGCGCAATGACGCGATCATCGTGGCCAGTGTCAGCTGCATCTATGGTATCGGCTCGGTCGAAACCTATTCGAAGATGGTGGTGAAGCTGGAGCAGGGCGGGCGGATCGACCGTGATCTGCTGGTCAAGGGCCTGGTCGAGCAGCAATATCGCCGCAACGACATGGCCTTTGCCCGTGGCTGTTTTCGTGTGCGGGGTGAGAATGTCGATCTCTGGCCCTCCCAGCTGGAGGACCGCGCCTGGCGGATCAGCCTCTTCGGCGATGAGGTGGACAGCATTCGCGAGTTTGACCCGCTGACCGGCGAGATCACTGGCGACTTGGAAAAAATCAACATCTACGCCAATAGCCACTACGTCACGCCACGGCCCACGCTCAGCCAGGCGGTGCAGCGCATCAAGGCCGAATTGAAGACCCGGCTGGAGGAGCTGCATGCCGCCGGCCGCCTGCTGGAAGCCCAGCGCCTGGAACAGCGCACTGTTTTCGATATGGAGATGATGGAGACCACCGGTTCCTGCAAAGGCATCGAGAATTATTCGCGCTATCTCTCCGGCCGCAATCCTGGCGAGCCGCCGCCCACGCTGTTTGAATATTTGCCAGACAATGCCCTGCTGATCGTCGATGAAAGCCACGTCACCGTGCCGCAGATCGGCGGCATGTTCCGCGGCGACTTTGCCCGTAAGGCCATTCTGGCCGAGCATGGGTTCCGGCTGCCGAGCTGCATCGATAATCGCCCGCTGCGCTTCGAGGAATGGGATGCCTTCCGGCCGCAGACGGTCTTCGTCTCCGCCACCCCCGGCCCCTGGGAGATGGAGCGCACCGGTGGCGTCTTCACCGAGCAGGTGATCCGCCCCACCGGGCTGGTGGACCCGGTCTGCGACATCCGCCCGGTGGAGGGCCAGGTGGATGACCTGCTGGCCGAGGTGCGGCAGGTGACCCTGCAGGGCGGCCGCATTCTGGTGACGGTGCTGACCAAGCGCATGGCCGAGGATTTGACCGAATACATGACCGAGGCCGGCATTCGCGTGCGCTATCTGCATTCGGATGTGGACACGCTGGAGCGCATTGAAATCATCCGCGACCTGCGCCGTGGCGGCTTTGATGTGCTGGTGGGCATCAACCTGCTGCGGGAGGGCTTGGATATTCCCGAATGCCGCCTCGTGGCCATTCTGGATGCCGATAAGGAAGGCTTTCTGCGCAGCGTGACCTCGCTGATCCAGACCATTGGCCGGGCGGCGCGCAATGCCGAGGGGCGGGTTATTCTCTATGCCGACCGGATGACGGAGAGCATGAAAAAGGCACTCGGCGAGACCGAGCGCCGCCGCACCCGGCAGATCGCCTATAACACCGAGCACGGCATTACCCCCACCTCCATCACCCGCGACATCTCCGATGTGCTGAAGGATATCAGCCAGGGCGATTACGTGACGGTGGAGGCGAGCGAAGGCGATGCCAGCCTGAATTTCGTCGGCAAGGACCTGCGCTCCAGCATTGCCGAGCTTGAGAAGAAGATGCGCGCCGCCGCAGCCGATCTGGAATTCGAGACCGCTGCGCGGCTGCGCGATGAGATCAAGCGACTCGAAGCGCTGGAACTGGGGCTGGGCAGCGGCGGTGGCGGCAGCATGGCGGCCAATGAAGCCGGCCGATCGCTGCGTGACAGCACCCCGGCCAAGCCGGGCCGCGGCAAAAAAGAGGCATGGAAGCCCAAGCCCATGGGCCCCGGCGGCGGTGGGTGGGACCCAAAGAAGATGAAGAAACGTGTTTAACGAACTGAATAGACAAGAAGCCGCGCGCGATGTTTGGCAGTCTGTTCTTTGCCAAAGCGGCTGGCGCCATATATCATGAAAAAGTCATGGCGGCTGAATGCGAATCAACTTTTGCACTATGACGCGACCCAGGCTAAGAGAGAGGTAGCCGGCGCAATTGAACGCCGGTGGACGACCCGGCCCCCCCGCCGGCTCGCCCTACCAATCCGATCGGAAGTACTTCAATAGGCGCTCGGCCACCCCCCTGGCCGGGCGCTTTTTTGTTTGCGGCACTTGGTATCGGAAAGGTCTATCTCACCTCTGGCAGCCGGGTTATGGACGCGCGCCTGCGCGGTTGAGGTGCTGGCCAAAGCCCAGGAATGATTGTGTGTGACGGACCGCCTGCCATGAGCCATATGCCCGCCGATCTGGTGCCGCCGCGCCCTTCGGTGAATGCGCGCTTCCCCGGCCCCATGCGCATCCTCACCGCCACCATTGATGACCTTCTGGGCCTCTTCCCCGAGGTCAGTTTCCGCCACCATCTGATGCCGTTGAAGACGCTGGCGCGGCGGGTGGTGGTGGTGAATGAGCCGGAGCTGGTGCGGCAGGTCTACATCACCTCGGCGGCCAATTATGAGGCCAAGAGCCAGCATTTCCAGCAGGCGCTGGTGCCGCTGGTGGGCGATAGCATGTTCGTCAATCACGGCGAGATCTGGAGCAGCCGCCGCGCGGTGATGGCGCGCCAACTGCATCCCAGCCGGATGGGTGGCTTCCATCACCTCTTCGTGGAGGGGGCCGAGGCCCTGGCGGCCGGCTGGCAGGGCCGGGTGGATGTGGCACCGGGGCTGGGCGCGGCCACAGCGCTTGCGGTGATGCGCGCGCTGTTCGGCGATACCGCGCGCATGGCGGATGCGCAGCGCCTGGTGACCAGCTTCGCCGCCTTTGAGGGTGCGGTGATGGGGGTGGACCTCGCTTATGTGTTCGGCCTACCGCCGCGGTTTTCCGGCTTTCAGTTCCGCTCAGCCTGGCGCCATGCCCGCGATGTGCGGCGCATTTGCAGCGACGCGATGGCCATCGCCGAACCCGGTGGCATTCTGGGCGCGCTGCGTGCGGCGCAGACAGAGGATGGCGCGGCCCTGCTGGATGAGACCCAGCTGATCAGCGAGGTGGCCATGATGTTGCTCGCGGGCAGCGAGACCTCGGCCAATGCGCTGTCCTGGGCGCTGTATCTGGTGGCGCGGCACCCGCCCACCCTGGCGCGGCTGCGCGAGGAGCATGGCCGCGTGTTGGGTGGGCGGGCGCCGACGGTGGATGAGCTCAACAAGCTGCCCTTCACCCGGGCGGTGCTGCAGGAGACGATGCGTCTCTATCCGCCGGTGCCCTACCTCTCGCGCCAGGCCGCCGGGCCCGACCGCATTCGCCACATCGCGGTGCACAAGGGCGATACGGTGCTGGCGCTGCCCTGGCTGCTACATCGCCATGAACGGTTGTGGGACGCACCGCATGCCTTCCGGCCGGACCGCTTTATGCCCGATGCGGCGCGAAAACTGCCGCGCTTTGGCTATATCCCCTTCAGCCTGGGGCCGCGGGTTTGCACCGGTGCGGCCTTTGCCATGGCCGAGATGGTGGTGATGCTGTCGGTGCTGCTGCAACGGCTGGATTTTTCCGCCGAGGGCTGTCCGGCGCCGGTGCCGCGGGCGAAACTCTCGCTGCGGCCGCGCCATGGTGTGGTGCTGAAGGTGACACCCCATGGCGTGGCCTGCTAAGCGCCTATCAATTCTAAGCTGAGGAAGACACTGTGCCCGATTATGTCATAGCCCCGCCCGCCATTGCCGCCCTGCCCATCAAGGGCTCGAACGCGATGTTCCCCGTCCGCCGTATTTTCTGCGTCGGCCGCAACTATGCCGAGCACGCGATTGAAATGGGTTCCGACCCGACGCGCGAGCCGCCCTTCTACTTCACCAAACCGGCCGATGCCGTGGTGACCGGCGATGCCGATATGCCTTATCCCACCGTCACCAAGTCGCTGCATCATGAGATGGAGCTGGTGGTGGCCATTGGTACGGGTGGTTCCAACATCGCCATCGCCGATGCGCTCAAGCATGTCTGGGGCTATTGCTCGGGCCTGGATATGACCCGGCGCGACATCCAGAACGAGGCCAAGAAGACCGGCCGCCCCTGGGATATGGGCAAGGGTTTTGATAAATCCGCGCCGATGGGCCTGTTGATTCCGGCCGAGGGTTTTGATCCTTCCAAGGGCAAGATCGAACTCCGCGTGAATGGCAAGGTCACGCAGACCTCTGACCTTTCCAAGCTGATCTGGTCGGTGCCGGAGGTGATCGCCAACCTCTCCGAGTTGGTCGAACTGGCCCCGGGCGACCTGATCATGACCGGCACGCCCGAGGGTGTGGCCGCCGTGGTGCGGGGCGACCTGCTGGAAGGCTTCGTCGAGGGCGTGGGCACGGTCACCACCCGCATCGTCTGAGTGTCTGGCGGCGCGGGGCCGACCCGCGCCGCCGTGGCTTCCCAAAGCGGCCGGTAATGGCCAAAGCTTCGGGGCCCCTTTCGCGAGTATCCGCCCTTGGCCCTTCGCATCGCCACCTGGAACATCAACTCCATCCGCCTGCGCATCGGCCTGCTGGCCCGGCTGGCGGAGGAATTGGCGCCTGACGTCATCTGCCTGCAGGAGACGAAATGCCCCGATGAGCATTTCCCCCTCGATGCCGTGCGGGCGATGGGTTTTGAACACATCGCGATGCGCGGCATGAAGGGCTATAATGGCGTGGCCATCCTCTCCCGCCTGCCCATCGCGGTGCGCGAGCAGGACCCCGATTGGTGCGAGAAGGGCGATTGCCGCCACCTTGGAGCGATGCTGGATGCGCCCGGCGGGCCAATCGAATTGCATGATTTTTACGTGCCCGCGGGGGGCGACATCGCCGACCCGGTGGCCAATCCGAAATTCGCCCATAAGCTGGATTTCGTGATGGAGGCCACGGCCTGGGCCAAGAGCCGGGCCAAGGCACCACGGCGGGTGATGCTGGGCGATCTCAATATTGCGCCGCTGGAACAGGATGTCTGGTCGCACAAGCAATTGCTTGACGTGGTCTCCCACACGCCGGTCGAGACCACGGCGCTGAACCGCTGGATGGCCGAGGGAGCATGGCATGACGCGATGCGCCATTTCGTGCCGGCGGAGCAGAAACTCTACACATGGTGGTCCTACCGCGCGAAGGATTGGCAGGCGGCGGATCGTGGCCGGCGGCTGGACCATATCTGGGTCTCGCCCGACCTGGCCGGCAGCCTCGCGGCCTGCACCGTGCACAAGCCGGCGCGCGGCTGGACCCAGGCCAGCGACCATGTGCCGGTGATGCTGGAGATGAACCTCTAGCATGCGCATTCTGGGGCTGGATGCGGCCGGCGCGCGGCTCTCGGCCTGCCTGATTGAGGATGGGGCGGTGCTGGCCGAGCAGGAGGCCCTGGCGGTGTTTGGCCAGCCTGCCATCCTGCCTGGTCTGGTGGCGGCACTTTTGGGGCGACAGGGCGGGGTTGATCATATCGCGGCTGGCATCGGCCCCGGTGGCTTTACCGGCATTCGCACCGCATTGGCGCTGGCGCATGGGCTGGCTGATGGGATGGGGGTGGGGGTGATTGGGGTGTCGATCCTCGCAGCGCTGCCCTTTCTGCTCGACAATCCGCAGGGGCGCGCCGTTTGGGCCGCCATCGACAATCGGCGCGGTGGTATTTTTCTGCTGCGACCGGATGCGCCGCCTGCCAGCCTGGTAGAGGCGGCGCTGCCGGCCCCGGAAGGGCGCGTTTTGTTGGGCGGCAGCGGTGCTGCGTTGGCGGCGGCCCGTTTGCTGGCGCGTGGCGCCCCTGTGGCGCTGGGCAGCCTGCGGGGCAGTGTGGCGCGCGGCGTGGCGCTGGCCGCTGCGGCCGGTCTGCTGGCCGGTGAGGCCTCGGCGCCGGCCCTGCCGCTTTATATCGACCAGCCTGCGGTCACATGACCGCGCCGGAACTGGCCAGCACCGCCGAGGTCGCGGCGCTGGCGGCGATCCATGAGGCGGGCTTTCCGCCGGGCATGGCTTGGCCGGCCGCCGATATGCTGGGCCTGATGGAGATGCCGGGCTGCTTCGTGCTGTGGCAGCCGGGTCATGCCTTTATCATGTGTCGGGTGGCTGGCGGTGAGGCTGAGGTGCTGACGCTGGCCACCTGCCCGCCGGCGCGGCGGCAGGGCTTGGCCTCCCGGCTGCTCGATGCCGCGATCGCGGCTTGCCGCGGCTTTGGCGTCGAGGCGCTGTTTCTTGAGGTGGGTGCGGGCAATGCCGCCGCGCAGGGCCTTTACTATGCGGCTGGCTTCACCGAAGTCGCCCGGCGGCCGCGTTACTACGCCGATGGAACAGATGCGATTGTCATGACGCTCAGGCTTTCCTGAGCAGTATCCGGCCCTCGCCCTGATGCAGGATCGTGTGGCCGAGTTCCATGGCTGAGCGGGGCAGATTTCGCGCTGGTTCCTCGCCATTGAACAAGACTTCGAGGCAGTCACCTGACGATATTTTGTCTAGCATCAGCCGTACCCTCACGAATGTCATTGGACATGTCTCGCGCCTGATATCTAGCAAATGAGCACAATTGTAGATTTTGTCTTCCATGCGGCCTCGATTTTTCTCGCTCAAACGGTCTTGCGCGATTGCGATAGAGTTTGCGATATATTTAACTATTGCAGTGTACGGCTAGCACGAGACAATTGGGAGTTTTCTTATATGTTGGAGAATGAAATGTCACAAGATTTGCTCGGCCTGACGGCAGAAATTGTCTCCGCGCATGTCGCGAACAACCCGGTCGCGATGGCTGAATTGCCCGGCCTTATCAGTCAGGTGCATTCGGCTTTGGCGAATTTGGGCAAGGTCCAGCCGGAGCCTGAGGTGAAGCGGCAGGAACCCGCTGTGCCGGTGAAGAAGTCCATCACCCCCGCCTACATCATCTGTCTCGAAGATGGCAAGAAACTGAAGATGCTCAAGCGCCATTTGAAGACCGCCTATAACCTCAGCCCTGAACAATATCGGGAGAAGTGGGGCCTGCCATCAGACTACCCCATGGTGGCGGATGATTATGCCAAGCGGCGTTCGGCCCTGGCCAAGGAAATTGGCCTTGGCACCAAGCCGCGCGGCGCATCCAAGGACGCTAACTGAGCGACATAGCACTGACGCGTCGCAACGCTTTGCCCTACGGGCCAGCCAATACTATGGTGTGGCCTGTTGGGTGGAGCTAGCGGTCATTGGGTATGATTTCGCAGGCAGATGGTGCGCAGGCGGAGGGCGCGGCCGCGGATGGCCGTGTCATCTCGCGAATTGAGCGGATGTGCATCGAGCGTGGCCTGAAAATGACCGGGCAGCGCCGCACCATTGCCCGCGTTCTGAGCGACAGCGAGGATCATCCTGATGTCGAGGAGCTCTATCGCCGTGCCGCAGTGCTCGACAGCCGGGTTTCCATCGCCACCGTCTACCGCACGGTGCGGCTGTTGGAAGAAAAGGGCATTCTGGCCCGCCGCGATTTTGGGGAGGGCCGCTCACGCTATGACCCGACCGATCGTGGCCATCACCACCATCTGATCGATGTTGATACCGGTAGGGTGATCGAGTTTGAGGACGCGGCGCATGAGCGCATCGCGGCCGAAATCGCAGCCCGGCTGGGCTTTGACCTGGTCGATGTCCGCCTGCAACTCTTTGCCCGGCGTCCTGCCGTGGCATCCGTAAAATCGACCTCGGCCAAGGCCGGAAAGAAGACGAAATGACTGTGCCCTTTGAGGAAATCCGCAGTGGCCGCCTGGGCGTGCGCGTGGCGGTGAGCCAGGCCGAGATCGAGGCCGGGCAACGCCTGCGCTATCAGGTCTTTGTCGATGAGATGGGGGCGAAGCCCGATGCCGAGGCTTTGCGCACCGGGCTCGATGCCGACATGTTCGATGCGGTGGCCGACCATCTGCTCGTGCTCGATCATGACCGCGGCGAGGGTGCTTCCAGCGTGGTGGGCACATATCGCCTGATCCGACGCGTGGCGGCGCAAAAGCTCGGCCGCTTCTACAGCGCTGATGAATACGAGATCAGCCCGCTGATCAGCTTCCCGGGCGAAATTCTCGAACTGGGGCGCAGTTGCGTGAACATCGAATACCGCACCCGCGGCACACTGCAACTGCTCTGGCAGGGCATTGCCGCCTATATCTCGCAGCACCGCATTGGGCTGATGTTCGGCTGCGCCAGCCTGCCGGGGCTCGATTTGGACGCCAATGCGGCGGTGCTGTCCTATCTGCACCAGCACCATTTGGCACCCGAGGCATTGCGGCCGCGCGCCATTGCCGAGCGCTATGTGTCGATGAACCGGCTGCCGCCTGGCAGCTTTGACCAAAAGGCGGCGTTGATGGCGCTGCCCCCGCTGATCAAGGGCTATCTGCGCCTGGGTGGCTTCGTGGGCGATGGCGCGGTGCTGGATGTGCCGTTCAACACCACCGATGTCTGCGTGATCGTGAAGTCCGATCTGATCACGAAGAAATACTCGAGCCATTATGAGCGGAAGAACGTTCCAGTAGCCTGAGATAGGCTGGCAGCACGCTTTCCCAGGTGAAATTCTGCCGGACGCGCAGTTGGGCGGCGGCGCCCATGCGCTCGCGCAGGGCGCGGTCTGCCAAGAGGCTTGCCAGCCCCTCGCGCACTGCGGCGGCATCGCTGCCCTCGACCAGCAGTCCGGTTTCATCCTGCACCACCGCATCAGCGGCGCCGCCGGCGAGGCCCGCCAGGCTGGGCAGGCCGAACCACGCCGCCTCCAGATAGACCAGACCAAAGCCTTCGACCGAAAGCCCCTCGCGCCGGACCGGCATGGCGAAGATTTCGGCCTGACCCAGCAGGGCTGATTTCGTGGCCTCATCCACGCTGCCGGCAAATGCCACCCGCGTCGCCACGCCGCATTCCGCGGCCAGCGCCCGTAACCGGGGCTCATCGGGGCCGGAGCCGGCGATCGTGTAGCGCGCGCCGGACAGGCTGGGCAGCGCGCGGATCACCATGTCGAAGCCCTTGCGCGCCTCCAGCCGGCCCAGGCTGAGGATATGGCCGGGCTGAGGCTGGCGTGGCGCGGGTTGCGGCGGGCGGATTGAGGGGTTCACCACCACCACCCCGCCATGCAGCCCTTCCATGAGGCCCGCGGTGAAACGCGAATTGGCCACCACCACATCGGCCCGGGCGAAGGCGCTTGCCATGCGGCCGCCGCGCCCGCCGGCCTGGCGCAGCAACTCATTGCCATGCGCCATCACCACCACGCGTGGGCCGTGCGCCGGCACGCGCGGGCCGCGCGCCGGCAGCGTCTCCAGCGATTTCCAGCTATCGGCCCAGATCACATCCGGGGCTAGCCTGGCCAGGGCGCGGGCCTTGCGCGCGCGGCGCCAGAAGCGCGGCCCGCCGAAGCGCTGCACCGCGAAGGGCCATTCGGGCTCGGCCATGCCGCCGCGGATATGGTCGGCCAGCACCACCACCTTTTGGCCGGCTTGGTGGAAGGCCATGGCCATTTCGCCCATCGTGGTCTCGATGCCGCCGCGATCGGGCGGGAAGCATTGCGTCAGCAGGGCGATCATGGTCGGGCCAGGGCCACGAAGCGCGCCGCCACCTCGGCCCAATCGGGCGGCGGTGGCTGGGTCAGGGCGGCGTGGTGCATGGCGCTCCAGGCCGCATCATCGCGCAGGATACGAATCGCTGCCTCGGCGAAGGCGTCATGGTCATGGGCCACGATCCCGGTTTCGCCATCGCGCACACGTTCGGCCACCGCACCCTCCGCGCCCAGGATGCAGGGCAGGCCCATGGCCTGGGCCTCGGCCACCGCCAGGCAGAAGGTCTCGCCAGGGTCGCCGAGATAGAGCATGGCGCGCGCCCGGGCATAGCTTTCGGCCAGCACGGCGCGCGGCTGCGGGCCGCGCAGCAGGACGCCTGGGGTATGGGCGGCGCGTTGCATCACCGGGGCCGCGCGGTCGGCCAGCTTTTGCGGCCCGCCATAGACGCCGGCGCCGGCATAGATATGCAGGCTGGCGCCCGGCACGGCGGGCAGGATGCGCGCCGCCCAGATCGCCAGCAGCGCATCCAGATTGCGCAGCGGGTTGGAAGCGAAGACCGCGCGCGGCGGCGGGGCCGCATGCGCCGTGCCGCCGGCGGTGAAGGGCGGCGCCACCGCCAGCGGGATTTCCACCGCGGCACCGGCAAAGAGGCGCGGCAGGCTGGCCCGGTGCGATGGGCCGAGTACCACGATGCGCGGCCGTGCCAACAGCAGCGGGATGGCATGGCGTGGTTTGGCGAGGTATCGCGCGGGATTGTGCATCCACAGCACACGTCGCCCATTTGGAAGAGTTTTAAAGAGTTTTGGTGCGCGATTGGCGATCACGAGATCAGCCGGCCCTTCGGCCGAGGGGGCCCAGAGCGCGCCATCGCCATCACGCTCTGCCGGCGCCGTGCCGGCTAGCACGGTTACGGCGTGGCCGGCCTGGGCCAGGGCGCGCACCAGCATGGCGGTGGCAATCTCCACGCCGCCGCAGGGTTGTTCCAGCGCTTGTTCGGCGGGCAGGCGTGGCCCTTCGGTGGCGAGGATGATCCTCACCGGTGGCGTTCCGGTTCCAGCCGGGCCTTGAGGTGGCTCAGCAGTGGAAACAAACCCGCACAAAAGGCCAGCAGCAGGCCCCAGCCCCCCTCACGATATCCGCGCCGGGTGACCAACGCCTTGAAGAAGCGGCTGAAGAAGCGGCGCAGATTGCCGGGCAGGGTGCCGATATCGCCACTATCCAGCAAATCCGCCGCCCGGAGGCTGCTGTAGCGGTCCAGCCGGCGCAGCATGTCCGAGATGTCGCGGTCTACATCATGGCGGATGGCGGCGGCCTCGATCTTGGTGCCTTCGCTGCCCTTCCAGTCCAGGCCCGGATGCACCCGCTGCGCCCGCCAATGCTTGGCGCCGCGGCGGAACAGGATGGGCTTGGCGGTGGTGCCGAAGCTGCCGGCCCAGCCATGCCGCACCAGCCGCCCGCCGATGTAATTGTCGATCGCCACGCGATGGAAGCCATGCGGGCTGTCGGCGATGGTGGCGCGGATCAGGGCGGCCAATTCGGGCGGCACGGTCTCATCGGCATCGACCTCCAGCACCCAATCGCCACTGCAGGCGGCGATGCCGGCATTGCGGCGGGGGCCTTCCAGCGCCCATTCGCCCTCCACCACCCGCGCCCCCGCCGCCAGGGCGATCTCGGCCGAGGCATCGGTGCTGCGGTCGAGCACCACGACGATCTCATCGGCGAAGGCGAGGCTGGCCAGGCATCCCGGCAGGCGGGCCGCCTCATTGCGGGCGACGAGCAGGGCGGAGAGCTTCATGCCGCCTGCACCGGCAGCAGGGCGGTGGCGGCGGCGAGGGCGCGTTCCATCGGCAGGGCATCCATTCGGGCAAGTTTTTCCAATTCAGTGGCGCTGGGCGGGCTGACATGGCGGTCGGCCTCGACCACCCGGGCATGCGGGCCTGAGGGCGCGTATTCTTCGGCATTGGTGGGGCCAAACAGGCCCAGCGTGGGGGAGCCGGCGGCGGCGGCGAGGTGCATCAGCCCCGAATCATTGCCGATATAGAGGCTGGCACGGGAGAGCAGGGCTGCGGCCTCGGGCAAAGAGAGCTTGCCCACCATGTCCACCGCGCCGGGCAGGGCGGCCAGCACGGGGGCCACCATCGCCGCCTCGGCCTCGCCGGGGCCACCCAGGATGACGATGCCATGGCCCGCCAGCGCGCCGCCGGGCTCGGTCAGGGCGCGGGCCAGGGCCACGAAGCGCTCCGCCGGCCAGACCTTGTAATGCCAATTGGCGCTGGGGCCGAGGGCGAGGAAGGGGCCGGGGATCGCCGCGCTGCGGGCGGCATCGGCCGCATCGAACCAGGCGAGGGGCAGCGGCGGCGGCGACAGGCCGAGGATCGCGGCGAGATGGGCCAGCCGGTGCCCGGCCCGCCGCCCGCCGCGCATCAGCGCCCGGGCGCGGGTGGGGAGCATGAACACCATGGCCGAACCGCGCAGATCCACCACCAGATCCCAGCGCCGCCGGACCGCGAACCACCACAGGCCGAGCCAATGCAGGGAATACTTCCGCTTGCGCAGCACCCATAGCCGCTCAAGCCCTGGCATGCGGGCGAAAACGCCCTCGGCCGCTGGGCCACAGGCCACGGTGAAGCGCGCGCCGGGGTATTGCGCCATCAGATGGCCCAGCAGCCCGGTGGAGAGCACGGCGTCGCCGATGCGCGTGGAGGAGATGAAGAGGATCCGCACGAGAGACTTCTATCACGGTTGCACCGGCGCCGCGCCCCCGCCAAGTATCAGCTATGCCGATCTCTCTTTTGCCGCATCGCGGCGTTGTCGAACTGGCGGGCCAGGACCGTGTGGCCTTCCTGCAGGGCCTCGTGTCCAATGATGTGGCGGCCGCCGCGCCGGGCCGCGCCGTCTGGGCTGCGTTGCTGACGCCGCAGGGCAAGTGGCTGGCGGATTTTTTCGTCGTCCATCGGCTGGATGCGCTGCTGCTGGAGTGTGAGCGCGAGCAGGCGCCGATGATCGCCGAAAAACTGATCAAGTTCCGGCTGCGGTCCAAGATCGGGCTGCGCGATGCTTCGAATGGTTTTGCCGTGCTGGCGGGCTGGGGCGATGCGCCGATGCCCGATGGTGCCGCGCCCGACCCACGTCTGCCGGAGGCTGGCTGGCGCGCCATCATGCCGCGTGGCGAATACCCCGATGCCAGCGCCGCCTATGACCTGCACCGGCTGTCGCTCGGCCTGCCTGATGCCGCCGATATGCGCGCCGAGCAGACCGTGCTGCTGGAGGCCGGCTTCGACGAGCTGCATGGCGTGAGCTGGGACAAGGGCTGCTATATGGGCCAGGAGCTGACGGCGCGGACCAAGTATCGCGGCCTGGTCAAGCGCCGGCTGGTGCCGGTGCGGGTGGAGGGTGCCCTGCCTGCGCCCGGCACGCCGGTGCTGCGTGAGGGTGTGGAGTTGGGCGAGATGCGCTCGGGCCGGGATGGCCGGGGCATGGCGCTGCTGCGCCTGGGCGCGCTGGCTGGCCCGCTGGCCTGTGGCGAGGCCCTGTTGCACCCCGAGCCCGCCGCCTGGATGCGCCTGCCAGCGCAGGAGTAAGCCCTATTCCGGCTGTACGCCCAGCGCCTGCAGGATGCTGCGATAGGCCTCGAATTCGCTGTTGATCATGGCGGCGAAATCGGCCCGGGGCATATAGCGGATGATGCTGCGTGCGGTGGAAGCCATGCGCCGGACCGGCTCCTGCTCCAGCGCTTCACGGCACAGCGTGTCCAGCCGGTTGAGAATGTGCTCGGGCGTGCCGCGCGGCGCGTAGATGCCCACCTGGCTGAATTGCAGCGCATCCACCCCCTGTTCGCGCGCCGTGGGGACGCTGGGGAAATCCGGGTGCCGGCCCTCGCTGAAGACGGTGATCAGGCGCATCCGGCCCGACAGCACGAATTCGGAGGCCGAGGCGACGACGGTGGTGGAGAAATCCAGCCTTCCCGCCAGGGTTTCGTTGAGGTGCGGCGGGTCGCCACGGAAGGCGATATGGGTGAATTCCACCCCGGTGGCGCGGCTGACGCGCCAGACCCCCAGCATGGGCAGCGAATTGGGCCCGGCACTGCCATAGCTGAGGTTGCGCGCCCGCCCGGCAGCCAGAAGATCAGCGAGGTTGCGGATCGGGCTGTCACTGCGCACCACGATGCCCAGATGGTTCTCATTGGTGCCGCAGACCGGGGCGACATGGCTCGGGTCCAGGCCCAGATTGCGCACCATATGCGGCTGCACCACCACGGCCGTCATCGGCGTGAGGGCGATGGTGCGGCCATCGGGGTTGGAGGAGGCCATGAAGCGCATCCCCACCACGCCCGAGCCGCCATCGCGGTTCACCACTGCGACGGGCACGCCCAATTGCCGGCCCATATACTCGCCGATGGCGCGCATGAAGGCGTCTGACCCGCCGGGGGAATAGGGGCTGACCAGGGTGATGGCGCCATCTGGCCGCCATTCCTGCCCATGGGCGGGCAGCGCCAGCAGCAGGATCGCGAACAGAAGGCGCATCATCCTCACTCCTCGATAATGGCGACGGCGCGGACCCAGCCGGCCGAGGCGCGATGGATCTTCACCGGGAAGCAGGAGACCATGAAGCCATCGCCCGGCAGGCTTTCCAGATTGCTCAGCTTTTCCATGTGGCTATAGCCGATCTGCCGTCCGGCGCGGTGGCCTTCCCAGATGATCGAGGGGTCGCCACCCTCGGCGATGCGCTTTTTGGTGGCGCTGAAGGGCGCGTCCCAGGACCAGCCATCGGTGCCGACGACGCGCACGCCGCGCTCCAGCAGCCACATGGTGGCGGCCAGCCCCATGCCGCAGCCGCTATCGATGAAATCATCCTCGCCATAGCGGCTGCCGGCGCGGGTGTTCATCAGCACGATCTCAAGCGGCTTGAGCGTGTGGTTGATGCGCTTGAGTTCGGCCTCCACCTGCTCGGGCTGGACGATATGGCCATCGGGCAAATGGCGGAAATCGAGCTTCACGCCGGGCTGGAAGCACCATTCCAGCGGCACCTCATCGATGCGCATCGAGGGCCGGCCGCCGGGGATCAGCGCCTCATCCTGGCGGGAGAAATAGTGATAGGGCGCGTCCAGATGGGTGCCGTTATGGGTGGAGATGTTCACCCGTTCCACCGCGGCATATTCGCCATTGGGCAGGTCTGAAATCGCAACGCCCATATACTCCGCCATGCGCGGCGCCGATTGGTGGTGATCGATATATTCGATCTCGGGCAGCATGTTCGGCGGGTCGGATTTGATGCCGGATTTCAGGGCCACGGAAATATCGATGATGCGTCGCATGGATCAGGCCTTATGGGCTGGGAGGATGGTGCCGCGGCATTCGCCGAAGCCGATGGGCGTGGCGCCAGGCGCATGCGCCTGACCGGTGAAGATGATGGTATCGCCATCCTCGAGGTAACGGCGGCTCTCGCCATTGGGCAGTTGGATGGGGCCGCGCAGCAAAAGCTCGGCGATGCAGGCCTCGCCACCCTCGGCGGGGCCGGAGACGGTGCCGCTGCCCAGCAAATCCCCCGGCAGCAGGTTGCAGCCATTGGAGGTGTGGTGGGCGACCATTTGCGCTGGCGTCCAATACATATTTTGGAAGGGCGCCGAGGTGATGACATGCGGGCCTGCCATGGCGGGGGTTTGCAGCGCCGCCTGCATCTGGATGCTGAGGCCATCGGGCCGGCCGCTGGTCAGGTGCGGCGGGCAGGGCGGCGCACCGGCCTGGCGCGGCGGCAGCGCGGTGGCGAAGGGCGCGAGAGCCTCGGCCGTGATCACCCAGGGCGAGACCGAGGTGTGCAGGCTCTTGCCCAGGAAGGGGCCGAGGGGCGGCATTTCGTAGCGCTGGATGTCGCGCACCGACCAGTCATTCAGCAGGCAGAAGCCAAATAGGCGCTGATCCGCCAGGCTGATCGGCGTGGGCTCGCCCTGCTCATTCTCGCCGGCGATCCAGATGCCGAGTTCCAGCTCGAAATCCATCGTGCCGGTGGGGGCGAAGACGATCTCGCCATCCTTGAAACACTGCCCCCAGGGCCGGCGCACATCAGTGCCCGATGGCCGCACCGAGCTGGCGCGGGAGTGATAGGCCACCGGCAGGTGGTGAAAGGCGGGGGGCAGCGGGTTTTTCGGGTCCCGCGCCGCGCCGAGCCGGGCGCAGTGATCATAACTGGCCATGAAATCGGAGAAATTCCGCACCTCGCCCGGCAAATGCATGCGAATGGCGGATTGCGGGTGCAGCAATTCGGGGTGCGGATGGGCGCCGGCGGCGAGCAGGGCGGAGACATTGTGCCGCAGCTCGGCCGAGGCGGCGCGGCCCAGCGCCATCAATGGCCGCAGCGAGGGGCCGGAAGCGGCCTCGGCCGCCGCGCCGCGCAGCAGGCCATGCGCCATGGCGAGGCCGATATCGAGGACCTGATCGCCAATCGCCACACCGCCGCGCGGCGTGCCGCCAGCGATGGAGAAAATGCCCAGCGGCAGGTTCTGGATGGGGAAATCGCAGCCGGGCGTATTGGCGCTGGCCACCCAGCTGGTCAGGCTGGGGGCGTGGGTGTGGTCTATCGGCAAGGGCCGCTTCCTCCTTATTTGCAATCAGCTTGCCCATCTGGCGGCAAATGGGGAAGGTGCTTATGGCGGGCGTCACCACATTACGGCAGCCGCGAAAGGTTCCAGACATGGCCTATGACTTCGATCTCTTTGTTATCGGCGGCGGCTCGGGCGGGGTGCGGCTGGCCCGCATTGCGGCCGGCCATGGCGCCCGGGCGGGCGTGGCTGAGGAGCGCTTCTGGGGTGGCACCTGCGTCAATGTCGGCTGCGTGCCGAAGAAGATCATGGTCCAGGCCGCCGAATACGGCATGTGGGCGGAGGACGCTGCGGCCTTTGGCTGGACCGGAATGGTCAAGGGCGAGCATGATTGGGCGGTGCTCGCCGCCGCCCGCGATGCCGAGGTGGCCAGGCTGTCAGGCATTTATGGCAAGCTGCTGATGGGCGCCGGCTGCCAGGTGTTTGACGCGCGGGCGAGTTTTTTGGACTCCCATACGCTGGATGTCGGCGGCAAACGGATCACCGCTGAGCGCATTGTCATCGCCACCGGCGGCCAGGCCATGAAGCTGGATATTCCGGGTGCTGAGCATGGCATGATCTCGGATGGGCTCTTCACCCTGCCGGCCCTGCCCAGGCGGGTGGCCATTATTGGCGGGGGCTATATCGCCTTGGAATTCGCCTGCCTGCTGGCCGGGCTGGGGGCACAGACCGAGGTTTTTTATCGCGCCCCCCTGCCGCTGACCGGCTTTGACCAGGATATCCGCGAGGCCTTGCCCGAGGCGCTGCGCGCCCAGGGCATTGTGATGAATGCCGGGATCATGCCGCGGGAAATCACCCGCACGGGCCAGGGATACAGCCTGGCCCTGAGCAATGACGCCGCCTGCCAGGTGGATGCGGTGTTCTTCTGCACCGGCCGCAAGCCCAATACGGCCGGGCTGGGGCTGGAGGCGGTGGGCGTTGCCATGAATGCCGCAGGTGCCGTGATCGTCGATGACGAGCATGCCACCAGCCAGCCGCATATTTTCGCCATTGGCGATGTGGTCGATAGGCTGAACCTCACCCCCATGGCCACCGCCGTGGGCCATGCCCTGGCCGATACGCTGTTCGGCCAGAACCCGCGCCGCGCCAGCTACCTCAATGTGCCGACCGCCGTCTTCACCTCGCCGCCCATCGGCACGGTGGGGCTGACGGAGGCGGAGGCGGCGAAGCTGGGGCCCACCGATATTTATCTCACCCGCTTCACCCCCATGCGCCACACCATCAGCAAGCGGCAGGGTCGAAAGACCACGATGAAGCTTGTGGTCGATCAGGCCAGCCAGAAAATCCTCGGCGCCCATATGTTGGGCGAGGATGCGGCCGAGATCATGCAAGGTATCGGCATTGCGGTGGCGATGGGCGCGACCAAGCAGGATTTTGACCGCACAATCGGCATCCACCCCACCGCGGCGGAGGAATTTGTCACCCTGCGCAGCCGCACCAGGGCGGTGGGGGAGGCACAGTAGCGCCCGACACCATTCCGCCATATTCTGCCAAGTCTTAATGAGCGGAGAGAAACCAATGGCACGCGCGTGGACCCCGTCCAGCTGGCGCGACATGCCGATACGGCAGGTCCCTGATTATCCGGACAGCGCGGCCCTGGCCGCGATGGAGCAAAAGCTTGGCCGCTTTCCGCCGCTGGTGTTTGCCGGCGAGTGCGAACGCCTGAAGGCCGAGCTGGGCCGGGCCGGCGATGGCCGCGCCTTTGTCCTGCAGGGCGGCGATTGCGCCGAGAGCTTTTCCGAATTCCGCACCGATGCCATCCGCGACACGTTTCGCGTGCTGCTGCAAATGGCGGTGGTGCTGACCTTTGGCGCCACGGTGCCGGTGGTGAAGCTGGGCCGCATGGCCGGGCAATTCGCCAAGCCGCGCTCGAGCGATGTGGAGAAGCAGGGCGATGTAACCCTGCCGAGCTATCGCGGTGACATCATCAATGGCGCCGAGTTCACGCCCGAGGCCCGCATGCCGGACCCGGCCCGGATGGAATTCGCCTATCTACAATCGGCCTCCACCCTGAACCTGCTGCGCGCCTTTGCCACTGGCGGCTATGCTGATTTGCATCAGGTGCATCGCTGGAATCTGGATTTCGTCGGCCGCTCGCCACTCACCGCGCAATATGAGGGCCTGGCCCAGCGCATCGACGAGACGCTGAACTTCATGGCCGCCTGCGGCATGAACAGCGAGAATGCGCCGCAAATCCGCGAGACCGCCTTCTACACCAGCCATGAATCATTGCTCTTGCCCTATGAGCAGGCGCTGACCCGGCTCAGCTCCACCCATATCGGCAAGCATTATGCCTGCTCGGCGCATTTCCTCTGGATTGGGGACCGCACGCGCCAGCCCGATGGCGCGCATGTGGAATTTTTGCGCGGCGTGGCGAACCCCATCGGCATGAAGGTGGGGCCCACCATGGATGCGGGCGAGTTGGTGGCGCTGTGCCAACAGCTCAACCCGGCCAATGAGAAGGGCCGCTTCACCCTGATCAGCCGCATGGGCGCTGGGAAAGTGGCCGAGAAACTGCCGCCGCTGGTCCGCGCTGTGCGCGATGCCGGCTGCAATGTGGTCTGGCTGTGTGACCCCATGCACGGCAACACCACCACCCAGGCCGGCTACAAGACCCGCAGCTTCGATGCCATCCTTGATGAGGTGCGCGGCTTCTTTGATGTGCATGCGTCGGAGGGCACAGTGGCGGGTGGCGTGCATGTCGAGATGACCGGCTCGGATGTGACGGAATGCGTGGGCGGCGCCCATCGCCTCACGGCCGCCAATCTGAGCGAGAATTACGCCACCTTCTGCGACCCGCGGCTGAATGCCGAGCAGTCGCTGGAACTCTCCTTCCTGATTGCGGAGGAGTTGAAGGCGCGGCGGGTGGGCACGGAACGTCCGGCGCGCGCCGCCGAATGAGCGGTGTCACCGATCGGGCGATCGCTGATCGCACCGATGTCTATTTCAACCGCACCCGCAGCATCGTCGAGAAATTCGGCGATGCGCGGGTGACCTATGCGGTGTTCCTGCGCCGGCCGGTGATCTCGGCGCCGCGCATCGCGGTGGATTGGCTGCGGGCCGTGGCGGCTGAGCGTGGCACCGCTTTCGATATCGAATTGGTGCATGAGGAGGGCCAATGGGTCGGCGCGGGTGACCCGCTGCTCTACCTCACCGGCTCCTTCGCCAAGCTGGCGGATTTGGAGACGCTCTATCTGCAAAAGCTTGGTGCGCCCTGTGTGGCCGCCCACAACGCCTATCAGATGAGCCTGGAACTGCCGAAATCCGCCTTTCTGGCAATGGATGCCCGGCACTGCGCCGGGGCCGAGATGCAGGATATGATGGCCTATGCCGCCAGCGTCGGCAGCCAGGCGGCGCAGCGCGAGGGTGCCCGGGGCTTCGTCGGCAATGCCACCAATGGCACGGCGCATTGGTTTGGCGAGAATGCCGGGCGCGGCACCATGCCGCATGCCCTCATCGGCTATGCCGGCAGCACGCTGCGGGCTGCGGAAATGTTCCATGCCACCTTCCCCGATGAGGGGCTGACCGTGCTTGTGGATTACTTCGGCCGCGAGGTGACGGATGGGCTGGAGGTTTGCCACCGTTTTGCCGCCCTCGCCGCCGCGGGCCGCATGGCGCTGCGCCTCGACACCCATGGCGGCCGCTTCCTGGAGGGGCTGGACCCGGCGGAAAGCTACGCCGTGCTGGAGCGCCACGCCCCGGCCGCGGTGCGCCGCTACCGCAGCGAGACGGAGTTGCGCCACCTCGTGGGTACAGGCGTTTCCGCCGCCGCCGTCTGGCGGGTGCGTGAGGCGCTGGATGCGGCGGGGTTTTCCGCCGTGCGCATCGTGGCCTCCTCGGGCTTTGGCGTGGGCAAGTGCCGGGTGATGGCGGAGGCGCGGGCCCCCGTTGATGTCGTGGGCACCGGCAGCTTCATCCCCGATATCTGGAGCGAGACTTACGCCACCGCCGATATCGTCGAATATGACGGCACGCCGCGGGTGAAGCTGGGCCGCGAATTTCTGCTGCGCCATGCCGAGACGCGCGGCCGGCGCGAGTGACCCTTCAGGCCGCGCGCATCAAAGCCGCCAGCCAGCGATCCACCCGCGCCCGGTTGACCCCCATATCGGACCAGCCGAACAGGCTGTGCGAATAGAGGAACAGCCCGGCCCCGCCATTGGGCGCGGCCACCACCTCGGCCACGATGATGTCGGGGTAGTTCACGATCTGGCTGCGCTCCACCCATTGCGCCTGGAGGCGTTCTGGCCAATTCGCGCGTGGATAGGTGCGGGGGAATTCCCCGGCGACGCGGCCCAGCACCTCGAAGAGCCGGGCGGTGGAGACCGGGTAGATCGGGGTTTCGAGATGCTTGAAGCCGGGATGCCAGCCGGGCGTGGCCAAGCAGGTATTGGGCGAGCGCGGCAGCACGAGGGAGGCGAATTCCAGCGGGCGGGCCTCTTCCAACCCGGCGGCGCCACGGCTGAGCAGGGCGGTGATCGAGGTCATTCAGGCTCCTTCTGGCGAATGGCAAGGCGGATGACGCCGCGCATATCCTCGGGCGCCACAGGCTTGCCCTTGCGCAAAATGTCGATCTGGCCCTCGGCGGCCAGGGCGGCGGCGGCCTGGCGCACCAGGGTGAGCAGGCCGCGCCAATTCTCGGGGGCGAGGGCCTGGGCGACTTCGCTGGGGCAGATGCTCTTGCCCGGGCCGCGCTCTTCGACCTGGCGGATGATCTCTTCCGTGATGGTGGCGGTGTTCATGGTACCAGCCAGGAGGCAGTGGGCTGGCTCCCCCAGGTGAAGCGCGCCCGCCTATGGCCATCGGCGGCGAGCCAGAGCCATTCCATCTCGTTGAAGACCAATTGGATCACGGCAAAATTCTCTCGTCCTGACACCGCATCGGTGGGTGCCGGTGGTGGCGCTGCGGCGGGGTGGCCGGGGCCTGGGGTGATGGCGTAGCACATGCGGGAGAAATCGCGGCTGGCATTCCAGCCGGCCTCGGCCACCGCGTCATCGCAATGCAGGCTGGCGAGGCATTGCAGGCGAAGCTGGATGCGCTGCTCCGGATCATAGCCATGCAGCGAGGCGCGGGGCTCGGCGAGGATTTCCGCGGCTTTTTCGCTGCGGCGGTCGGTGTGCAGGCGCAGGCTCCGGCTGGTGGGGTCAAAGCTGCGCAGCACCAGGCTGCGCAGCCTGGGCGCGCCATCGGCGCCGATGGTGGCCAGGTTTGGCGTGTGAATGGGGCTGCGCCGGTCTGCCGCGCCGCGCGCCAGCAGGGCGAAGGCGGCCTCGCGCGCTGCCTCCAGATCATGGGCATGGGCGGGGCGGGGGAGTTGGATATTCATGCCGTCATGGCCTGCGCCAGCGCCTGGCCGGAGAGGAAGGCCGCCTCCACCCGCCCCTCCAGGCAGTAATCCCCGGCGAGGCCGAGCCCGGCGGCGCCATCCCACAGGCAGGGGCGGCCCAGGGCGCGCTCCACCAGGGAATAGCGCCAGCGATGTGTGACCTCGGTGAGTGGTGCCGGGGCGCCGAGTGCGGCGCGCAGGGCCGCCGCCACATCCCCGGCCTTGTCCTCAAGATGGGCGCGTGACCAGGCCGGGCTGGCCTGCACCACCCAGGCCTCCTGGGCGTCGCGGCCCGGCTTGGCGTTGTTGCGCGCCGCCCAGCCGATTGGCCCGGTCTCCGGCCGCAGGATATCTGGCAGGTCAAGCCGTTCGGCGAAGACCGCCAGCCACGTCCAGCAGGGGGCGTATTCCACGCCCTCCAGCGCGGCGGCGAGGGCGGGCGCCACTGGCTGCAGCAAGGGCGCGGCTTGGGGGGCGGGCAGGGCCACGGCCACGGCATCGAAGGGGCCGGCGGCCTCTGGTGCGAGGTCCGGCAAGGGCCGGCCGGGGCGCACGGCATCGGCTGGCAGGTGGTCGATCATCCATTGCCCGTTTTGCCGGCGCAGCGCCGCAACATGCCGGCCGAGTTGGATATTCAGCCCCTGGGCCAGCGCCCGCGGCAGGGCCGACATGGCGGGCAGCGGCACAAAGCGCCCTGGTTCCGGCCAGGGGGCGACATCCTGGCCCTGCAGCAGCGCGGCAAAGCCCGCATCCCGCGCGGTGATGTATTGCGCGCCGTGATCGATGCGGATGGTCGTCTCGCCCAGCGTCACGCGTTTTGTGGCCATGCGGCCGCCGGCGGCGCGGCCCTTGTCGAAGAGCACCACCTCGCGCCCCGCTTCACGCAGGGCCCGGGCGCAGGAAATGCCGGCCATGCCGGCGCCGATGATCGCAATGCTCATGCGCACCGAGTTGGGGCAAGCCCGTGCCGCTGGCAAGGCCCGTTCGGGTCGGATCAGCCGGCGGCTTCCACCATCACCAATTCGGCCTCGTCATCGGCGATGATGCGGATTTCCGCCTCGTCGCGTATCGCGGCGCCGTCACGCGGGTTCAGCTTCGCGCCATTCACCGTCACGCTGCCACGGGCGGGCACCAGATAGGCCACGCGCCCTGGTGCGAGGGTTTGGACCAGGGTCTGGCCGGGGCTCAGCGTTGTGGCCATCACCGCCGCATCGGCGTTGATGGGCAGCGCGCCGACGTCACCATCACGGCCGCTGGCCAGCACCTCGAAGCCGGCCTCGCGCGTCGCCTTGGGGAAGGTCTTGGCGCCCCAATTCGGTTTGGCGCCGATGCGGTCAGGCATGATCCAAATCTGGAAGATTTTGGTGATGTCGGGTTCGAGGTTGTACTCGCTATGCGTCACGCCAGTGCCGGCGGACATGATCTGCACGTCGCCCGCCTCGGTGCGGCCCTCATTGCCCATATTGTCACGATGGGTGATGGCGCCCTGGCGGACATAGGTGATGATTTCCATGTCGCGATGTGGGTGCGGCGCAAAGCCCTTGCCCGGGGCGATCTCATCATCATTCCAGACGCGCAGATTGCCCCAATGGTCGCGTGCCGGGTCGCGGTAATGGCCGAAGGAGAAGTGGTGCTTGGCCTTCAGCCAGCCGAAATCGGCTGCACCGAGGGTGTTGAAGGGCCTGATGTCGATCATGCTGATGGTAATCCCTTGCTGTGCTTGGTGGCCGTGATCGCGGCATTCATCCCGCGCCTCCGGCCGATAGCGTGATGCGATAGCGCAGGCCCGGCCCGCCAGAATAGGCGGCATCCTTGGTGAAGGTCTCGATAAAAACCCCGCCATTGGCCTCGATCACCGCGATGGAGCCGGTATTGTCCGGCTCCGTCGTCACCTCGACGTAAGGCAGTTCCAGCGGCGCGATCTCCCGCAGCAGCAGCCCCAACGCGCGGGTGGCGATGCCCTGCCGGCGTTTCCAACCCACCACATGATAGCCGATATGCCCGAGAATATGCGGCGGCAGGGCCGGCGTGCCGTGCTGCCAGCGAAAATCGATCGCGCCGCAGAAGCCGCCATCCCACATCCAACGCCGGAAGCTGGGCAGGCGCGGCCTGGTGCTGCCGTCGGGCAGCTTCACCGGGCCGTTTTTCGCTGTCGGATCATCGAGGGCGTCGAGAAAGCCCTCCGGGTCCTCGGCGATGAAGCGCAGCTCGTGCAGCGCCGTCTCGCGCGGGGTGATCAGGTCTGGTGACCAGCCGCGCTCCAGCGCCGCCCAATAGGCCGGCAGGTGCTCGCGCGCCGGCCGAACCAGGATCACCGACACATCAGGACGGGAATCTCGCTCTTCTCCAGCACATGCCGCGTCACGCCGCCCAGAATCAGCTGGCGGATGCGCGAATGGCTATAGGCGCCCATGCAGAGCAGATCGGCATTGTAATCGGCCACCGCCCCCAGCAGCCCGGCGCCGACATCCTTATTGGCCGGCTTGAACATCTGGCTGCCGGCATCCACGCCATGCCAATGCAGGTAGGACATGATGCCCTCCACCTTCGGCCCGCGGCGCTGATATTCATCGGCATAGAGCACGCGGCAGGCATTGCTCTGATGCAGCCAGGGCAGGGCGGCGGCCATGGCGGCGGCACTCTCGGCCGTGCCATTCCAGGCGCAGCAGATGCGCGTGCCGATGGAGGCGGGTGCGCGGCGGGGCGCGATCAGCACCGGCCGGCCGGAATCGAACAGCACGGCATGCAGCGCATCGGAGGATGAGACATCCTCATCGGCTTCCGGATGCGGCACCACGGCCAAATCATAGAGGCGCGATTGCTGCGCCACCACATCCTCTTCCCGCCCGGCGATGCTCTCGAAGGAGAGGGTGACGCCATCGGTCTTATTCGCCACCTCGGCGCTGTCAGCCAGGGTCACATCGCCCAAGGCGCCGGCCATGCGGTCGAACAGCGCCTTCACGCGGTTGGCGCGTTCGCCGGATTCGCGTTCGGTGGCGGCCATCATCTCCTCGATCATGGCGCCCGAGAGGCCCTCGCCCGCCAAGGGGGCGACATCGCGCGCATCCACGCGCACATGCAGGCAATGCACATGCGCGCCCCAGATGCGCGCTGTCATCAGCGCGGTCGCGATGGCGGCCTCGCCCGCGGCGGTGCCGGTCAGCGGCACCAGCAATCGACGGAATGCCATTTTTTTGTCTCCCTCGAGCCCTTTGAGCCGCCGTTATGGCGAAGCGGCAGGGGGTGCGTCCAGCAGCATCTTGCGGGCTTGGGCCTCGGCATCTTTGGTGGCATCCAGCCTGGCCCAGTCGATGGGCCCGCAATCCCGCGCCGCAGTGGCTTGCAGAACGGCGAGATCGGCGTCGGATGCGTCATTCTGCCGGGCTTCGATCCGCGCCTGCAGCACTGAGAGCGGTGCTTCCAGCCAGAAACCCTGGAAGGGGGTGAAGAGGGCGGCGAGCGCACCGCGCTCCGCCACGCGCTGGAAGACCGCATCGGCCACCACCGCATGGCCGGCGGCGAGCGCCTCGGCGGCCTGAGCGTGCAGGGTGGCGAAGACGGCGGCGCTCTCCTCGGCGCTATAGGCCTCGGGCGGCAGGGGTGTTTCGGGGGCGATTCCAGCGCGGCGTTTGCGCAATTCATCGCTGCGGAGCACCAGCGCGCCGGGGGCGGCGCCCAGCCCCGGTGCCAGGGCGCGCGCCAAGGTGGATTTGCCGGAGCCCTGCAGCCCGCCAATGGCCACCAGCCGGGGCGGCGGCGGGTTGAGATAGGCCTGGGACGCGGCCAGCAGGGCTTTGGCGTCATCACCGCTGCGCGCTGTGACATGGGCGCGGATGAAGGCGCGCATGGACAGCCACAGCGGCAGTCCCCGCAGCAATCCCACATCGCCGCTGCGGGCGATGTAGCGGTTCATCACCCGATTGGCGGCGGCGCGGCCCCAGCGCTGGTCGAGGTCCATCAGCAGGAAGGCGAGGTCATAGCCGGTGTCGATACTGGCCAGATCCTCGGAAAATTCCAGCGCGTCGAAGGGCGTGGGCCGGCCCTCGATCAGGCAGAGATTGCCCAGATGCAAATCGCCATGGCAGCGGCGCTGGAAGGCGCGGCGCGAGGCCAGCCAGGGGGTGAGCGCCTGCAGCCGCGCGGCGGCGGCCCGGCCCCAGGCCTCCACCGCCCCCGGCGGCAGGCCGGCGCTGAGGCCGGATTGGCGATTGCCCTCCAGCATCCTGCCCGGGTCGCTGGCTGCGCTTGGGGGCGCGGCCTGGTGTAGCGCCACCACCGCATCGGCCAGCGCATCAAGCCCTGGCCCGTCGAGCGGGGCATGGGCATCGAGGAAGGCATCGGCCGGCAGGCGGCGCATTCGCAGCACCCAATCCACCACCTCGCCCATGCCGCCGAGCGCCAGGGCGCCGTCGCGGCCGCGGGTGACAGCCACCGGCCCGAGATAAAGCCAGGGCGCTGCCGGGGCGTTCAGGGCCTGCTCATGGGCGATCAGCCGGCCGCGATCGGCCAGCGATGAAAAATTCAAAAAACCGAAATCAACCGCCTTTTTGAGTTTCAACACCTCGTCCCGGCCGAGAAACACCGCCGAGATATGCGTCTCCACCACCCCCTGGCCGGTGATGGCGGCGAGGAAATCCGCCACCTCCCGCTGGGCGGCGGGAATGGCCATCAGGGGAACAGCGCCTCAGTGCCCCAACCATTGGCGGTGGCGGTGAAGACCCGCCGCTCATGCAGCCGGAAGGGCATGTCGCGCCAAAACTCGATTCGCGCCGGCAGCACCCGAAAACCCGACCAATGCGCCGGGCGGGGTATCTCGCTGATGCCAAATTTCATCGTGTATTCCGCCACCGCCTTTTCCAGGGCGAAGCGCCCCTCCAGCGGGCGGGACTGGCGCGACGCCCAGGCGCCGATCCGGCTCCCGCGGGAGCGACTGGCGTAATAGGCATCGGCCTCGGCCTGTGTCACCGGCTCCACCTGGCCTTCGACGCGAATGGAGCGGGCCAGGCTTTTCCAGTGAAAGCACAGCGCGGCCTGCGGATTTGTCGCCAATTCTGTGCCCTTGCGGCTTTCGAGATTGGTGTAGAAGACGAAACCGCGCGGATCGACGCCCTTGAGCAGCACCATCCGCGCACTCGGCCGGCCATCGGGCGAGCAGGTCGCGAGGCACATGGCATTGGGGTCATTCACCTCAGAGGCCGTGGCCTCGGCCATCCATTCGGCGAAGATCGCATAGGGGTCGGCGGGCAGCGTGGGGCTCATGCGAAATATCCAGAAATGAACCGGGCCTTGCCCGGACCATGGCCATGTGCCACCACAACCCTGCCTCTTCAACCATAGCCGCGAGCACCATGCCGGACACTGTCAGCCAAGCTGCGATCCCCACCGGAAATTTGATGGCAGGCCGCCGTGGCCTGATCATGGGTGTGGCCAATCATCGCTCTATCGCCTGGGCCATCGCCCAGGCCTGCGCTGCCCAGGGGGCGGAGCTCGCTTTCACCTTCCAGGGTGAGGCGCTGGAAAAGCGGGTTCGCCCGCTGGCCGCCTCGGTTGGCTCCGAAATCGTGTTGCCCTGCGATGTGGGCGATGACGCGCAGATCGACGCCACATTCGATGCGCTGAAGGAACGCTGGGGCGAGCTGGATTTCCTGGTGCATGCCATTGGCTTCGCCAATAAGGATTATCTGCGCGGTCGCTTCATCGATACCCCGCGCGAGGCGTTTCTCCAGGCGATGGACATATCCTGTTATTCCTTCGCTGCCACCGCGCGGCGGGCGGCGGCGATGATGAAGGAGGGTGGCTCGATGCTCACCCTCAGCTATCTCGGCGCCGAGCGCTGGGTGCCGCATTACAACGTGATGGGCGTGGCCAAGGCGGCGCTTGAGGCCTCGGTGCGCTATATGGCGGCCGATTTGGGTGAGCGGCAGATCCGGGTGAATGCGATTTCCGCCGGCCCGATCAAGACCCTGGCAGCGAGCGGCATTGGCGATTTCGGTTATATTCTGAAGTGGAACCAGTATAACGCCCCCATGCGCCGGAATGTGACGCTGGAGGAGGTGGGCGGCTCGGGGCTGTATTTCCTCAGCCCACTCTCGGCCGGTGTCACTGGCGAGGTGCATCACGTGGATTGCGGCTATCATCTGGTGGGCATGAAGCACCCCGATGCGCCGGATTTGACCATCGAGAAGAGCTGAGCGCCTTGCCGCCGGCCGAAGCATGGTTCGTCTTCGATGTCGGCGGTGTGCTCGTTGATGAGACCCGCGTCTGGCAGGGTTGGGCCGCGCATCTGGCGGTGCCTTATGAAACGCTCTGGGGGGCTTTGTGCGAGGATATCGCCCAGGGGCTGAGCCACCGCCACACCATGCAGCGCCTGGCGCCGGGGCATGATATCATGGCCATCCGCCGGGCCCGGCTGGCGCAGGATGCGCCATTGGAGGCGGATCTTTATCCCGATGTCCGCCCGGCCTTCGCCGCTTTGCGGGCACGCGGCTTTCGCATCGGCATCGCCGGCAATCAGCCGTTGGAGGCCGGGCCGGCGCTGGAGGCGCTTGAGCTTGGCGCGGATTTCATCGCCACCTCGGCCGGCTGGGGGGTGCAAAAGCCCGATCCGCGCTTTTTTGAGCGGGTGATCGAACATTGCGCCGCCCCGCCCGCGGCGATCACCTATGTGGGCGACAGGGTGGATAATGACATTCTGCCGGCGCGCGCTGCTGGGCTTGCCGCGCTATATGTGCCGCGTGGGTTATGGGCTGCAGTGGCGCCGCCCGATGCGCCGCCACCACTGGCCTCGCTGCTGGATATTCTGGCCTGAGGCTAAGAGCATTTCCCAGCCTTGCGGCTTCGCAAGGCGGCCCGGACAATGCGGCAAAATAAAAGGCTCTATGCCTCGCCGACGCAATCCAGCATTGCCGCATCCAGCGCATCCTTCGGCGCCTTGCCGCCCCAGAGCACGAACTGAAATGCCGGGAAGAAGCGCTCGCACTCGTTCAGCGCGATATCGACCAAGTCTTCAAGGCTTTCGGCACTGGCGCCTGGGGCGCCGCGCAGCAGCACGGCATGGCGAAACACCGGCACGCCATCATCGCTCTCCAGGCCGAAATGGCCGATCCAGAGCCGCTCATTGGCCAGCGCCAGCAATTCATACAGGGCGCTGCGGCGATTGGCCGGCACCTTGATGTCAAAGGCGCAGGAGAAATGCATGGCGCTGATCTCCCGCGCCCAGGAGAAGAACATGGCGTAGCTGCCCCATTTGCCCGGCGCCTCCGCCACCATCTCTCCATCCGATTGCCGCTCGCAGGCCCATTCATTGGAGCTGAGAATCTGCTCGAGCACATCGAGCGGATTGGTCGCGGTTTCGTGGAATTCCTGGGTCAACATGCCGGACATCGCAGTACCCCTTTCAAGCGTGATGACCGAGGGTGCAATCACCCAGGGTCTGAACCACGCGCCACCGCGATGCCGGGTTTTCGCCCCTCGTCCCTGGGCCCCCCGGCCCAGATATTGGGGTTGGCGACACCCGACACCACGAGACCTAGCGTATGAGGCCTGATTCCCGTGCCGCAAGAGGGGAATTGCTACGCTTCTGTGGACGAATCCGTCTGGGCGATCATGATTGGGGCCGGTGCATCGCTGCGGCCAGCCTCCAGCCGGGACAGCCGGGCCTCGAGTGCGGCCAGCTTCTCGGCCAGCACCTCCGTCTCCTCGCGCGCGCGGCGGGCCATTTCCAGGGCGGCTTCGAACTCCTCGCGCCGAACCAACTCCATGCGCTGGGCAAAGGCATCAGCGCGTGACTTCGCCAATTGCCCGGCCTCGTTCTTCAGCCCCGCCAGAACGCTGAAGGCGCCGCCGGCCATTCCCGCCAGATCGTCCAGCCGCTGCCGAACGCCGTCTTTGCTACCCGCCATGATGATCTCCTTGCTGCAATCGCCTATACCGCACTCTGCCACAGCCCACGAGGCCGCATGCTCCCCACCATTCTGCCCATTTGGGCCTTCCCGATGATCGACCCGGTTGCCATCCAGATCGGACCATTGGGAATCCGCTGGTACGCCCTGGCCTATATCGCCGGCATCCTTGCCGCCTGGCGGCTGGGGCGGCGGCTGGTGCAGACCGCCCCGGCCGTGGCCACGCCACAGCAGATGGATGATTTCATCTCCTGGGCAACGCTTGGCATCATTATTGGTGGCAGGTTGGGCTATGTGTTGTTCTACCGGCCCGGCCATTATCTTTTCGCGCCATGGGAAATTCCCATGGTGTGGCAGGGCGGCATGGCCTTCCATGGCGGCGCCCTGGGCGTGATCGTGGCGGCCTTGCTGTTCTGCCGGGGGCAGACACTCTCGCCCCTGGGCTTTGGCGACAGGGTGGCGGTGGGCGTGCCGCTTGGGCTGTTCTTCGGCAGGCTGGCCAATTTCGTCAATGCCGAACTCTATGGCCGGCCCGCCGATGTGCCCTGGGCGATGGTTTTCCCCACCGACCCTATGGGCCTGCCGCGCCACCCCAGCCAGCTTTATCAGGCGGGGCTGGAGGGTGTGGCGCTGTTCCTGCTCATGATCACCCTGTTCTCGCGCCCTGGCCTGCGTGAGCGCCGCGGCTTCCTGACCGGCGCGCTGATCGCGGGTTATGGCGTGGCGCGCTGCATCGGCGAGTTTTTTCGCCAACCCGACGCGCATCTGGGCTTCCTCCTGGTGGGGACGACGATGGGGCAACTGCTCTCCCTGCCGATGATGCTCATCGGCGCCGTGCTCATGTGGCGCGCCCGGCGGCCGTGATGGAGCGGCTGGACACTTTTATGGCGCGCGCCAATGCGGCGTTTTATGCCCAGCCCGACCCGCTGGCGCATTTCACCACCGCGCCGGAAATTTCTCAGGCTTTTGGTGAGTGTCTCGGCCTCTGGGCGGCGGTGACCTGGCAGCAGATGGGCGCCCCCGCGCCGGTCTGGCTGGTGGAGCTGGGGCCGGGCCGTGGCACGTTGATGGCCGATGCCTGGCGCGCGGTGGGCGAGATGGTGCCGGGTTATCAGGCCGCGGCGCGGATCGCGCTGGTCGAGAGCTCGGCCAGCCTGCGGGCGCGGCAGGGTGCGGCGCTGGCCGGCATAGCAGTGCAATGGTTTGACCGGGCCGAGGATGTGCCGCCCGGCCCCGCCATCATCCTGGCCAATGAATTTTTCGATGCCCTGCCAATCCGCCAATTCATCCGCCGGGAAGGGGGCTGGATGGAGCGCTTCGTCGCCGATGGTGCTTTCGTCGAGCAGGCCTGCGACCAGGCGCTGCCCGCAGCCCCCGAGGGCAGCGTGCTGGAGCGGGGCGAGGCCGGGCAGGCGCTGGCCGCCCATCTCGCCGCGCGCATCGCCGCCCAGGGTGGGGCCGCGCTGCTGCTGGATTACGGCCCGGCCGAAACCGCGCTGGGCGACAGTCTACAGGCGCTGCGCGCGCATCAGGCGGCCGACCCGCTGGGCCCGCCGGGCAGCGCTGATTTGACCGCGCATGTCGATTTCGCGGCGCTGGCGCGGGCGGCGGCGGGCGCGGATGTGCATGGGCCCATCCCGCAGGGGCTGTTTCTGCAACGGCTGGGGCTGATGAGCCGGGCGGCCATGCTGGCGCAATCCGCGCCGCCACAGGCGGGGATGATCCTCTCCGGCGCGCAGCGGCTGGTGACGTCCGAGGGCATGGGGCGGCTGTTCAAGGTGCTTTGCCTTTGCCAGCCGGGCCTCGCTGTGCCAGCAGGCTTCGCATGATGATCCTTCATCCCGGCCTGGCCGGCACGCGGCATGGCTTCTTCACCCGCCAGGGCGGGGTGAGCGAGGGCGGCTTTGCCGCGCTCAATTGCTCCGACCGCAGTGCCGACCTGCCCGAGCGGGTGGCCGAGAACCGCGCCCGTGCCGCCCGCAGCCTGGGTTTCGCACCCGAGGCCCTGGTGGGTGTGCACCAGGTGCATGGCGTGGCCGTGGCGGTGTGTGACGGCCCCTGGGAGAGCCGGCCGGTGGCTGATGCGCTGGTGACGGCGCGGCCCGGGCTGCTGCTGGGCGTGGTCACCGCCGATTGCGGGCCGGTGCTCTTTGCCGATGCGCGGGCCGGCATTGTGGGTGCCGCCCATGCCGGCTGGCGCGGCGCCGTTGCCGGTGTGCTGGAAGCGACGCTGGAGGCCATGCGCGCCCTGGGTGCGCGGCAGATCACCGCCGTGGTGGGGCCCTGCATCGGCCAGCCCAGCTATGAGGTTGGCGCCGATCTGCGCGACGCCGTGCTGGCTGAGACCGGCGAGGGCGAGGGCTTTTTCGTCCCCGGGCAGCGGCCGGAGCGCTGGCAATTCGACCTGCCCGGCTATTGCCTGGCCCGGCTGCGCGCGGCCGGGGCCGAGGCCCATGCCACTTTCGACGATACCCTGGCGCAGCCGGAACATTTTTTCAGCCATCGCCGCCGCACCCTGGCGGGCGAGGGGCCGATCGGCCATCAACTCTCCGCCATCGGGATCTGAGCCATGCCTTATATTCTGATGTTTGTTTTCCTTTGCATTCTCACCATGGTGGCCACCTGTGCGATTCTCTAGTGTCTGCCTGACCGTTCTGCTGCTGCTGGCGGGTTGTGGTGATCTGCCGCAGCCCTTTCGCGGCAATCCTGGCCGTCAGGCGCGCAGTCTGGCCATTCCGCTGGCCATCCGCCTGGCCGTGCCGCCGCCGTCGCAGGCGCTGCTGGATGAGGCCAATGCCCGGGGCCTCGCCGAAGCCATGACCGCCGCGCTGCAGGGCGAGGAGGTGCCGGCCATTGCCATCGACCGGCCATTGCCGCTCGATTGGCAGTTGATCATCACCGCCGAGAGCGCCGGTGCCGCCGTGCGGCCGCGCTTTGAGCTGGTCAATGCCGATGGCCGCTCCCAGGGCGTGCATGAGGGGGCGCCGGTGCCGATCCGCGCCTGGGCCGAGCCCACGCCGCCGATGCTCGCCCAGGTGGCCGCCCAGGCGACGCCGGGGCTGACGCGTCTCTTGTTATCTGTGCAGGCCGCCCGTGCCTCGGCCAGCCCGGGTGCGATTTCCTCCGGGCCGCCCCGGGTGCGCTTCCTGCCGGTGACCGGCGCACCGGGTGATGGCGCCCAGGCGCTGGCGGCGCGGATGCGCGAATTCATGTCCAATCTCGGCTTCGTCGTGCAGGATGCGGCCGAGGGCGCGCAATATGGCTTGACCGCCGAGGTGCGCATCACGCCGCCGGCCGATAACGCCCAGGTGGTGGATCTGCAATGGATCGTCACCCGGCGCGATGGCGAGGAGTTGGGCCGTGTGGTGCAGGTCAATGAGGTGCCGGCCGGGCGGTTGAACCGCTTCTGGGGCGATATTGCCTATGTCGCCGCCGAGCAGGCCAGCGGCGGGGTGCAAACCATTATCCGCAATGCGACCACGCCACCGGCGCCGGACACCCCTGCTGCGGGCGGCGCCCCGCCACCGCCTGGGCTGCGTTGAGGCCCGCCCTCATTGGATGCCCCGGTTGCCATGGCGGCGTTACATTGATACGTCATGCGCGCCGAGGCGGAGTGTTGGAGCCTGCATGAAAATCGTCGCCTGCAACAGCAATATGCCCCTCGCAAAGGCCGTTGCCGATAATCTGGAACTGCCTTTGGTCAAGGCCTCCATCCGGCGCTTCGCCGATATGGAGATCTTCGTCGAGTTCCATGAAAATATTCGTGGTGAAGATGTTTTCGTCATCCAATCCACCAGCTTTCCGGCCAATGACCACCTGATGGAGCTGCTCATCACGCTCGACGCGCTGCGCCGCTCCAGCGCGCGGCGGGTGACCGCGGTGATCCCCTATTTCGGTTATGCAAGGCAGGACCGGAAGAGCGGCCCGCGCACGCCGATTTCCGCCAAGCTGGTGGCCAATCTGATCACCGAGGCCGGGGCCGACCGCGTGCTGACGATGGATCTGCATGCCGGCCAGATTCAGGGCTTCTTCGATATTCCGGTCGATAATCTGATCGCCGCGCCGCTCTTCGCCAAGGATATTCAGGAGCGTTATGCCGGGCGGGACCTGATGGTCGTCTCCCCCGATGTCGGCGGCGTGGTGCGGGCGCGATCGATCGCGACGCGGCTGCACACCGACCTCGCCATCATCGACAAGCGGCGCGAGCGCGCTGGCGTCTCCGAGGTGATGAATGTGATCGGCGATGTGACGGGCCGAGACTGCATCATCGTGGACGACATCATCGACAGTGGCGGCACCCATTGCAACGCGGCGGATGCGCTGATGCGCAATGGCGCGCGCTCGGTCTCGGCCTATGTCACGCATGGGGTTTTCTCGGGCGGTGCGGTCGCCCGAGTGGGTGCGGCGCCCATCGAGATGATGACGGTGACCGACAGCATCGCCGGCACCGAAGCGGTGCGAAATTCCGCCAATACCCGCCAATTGCCCATTGCCGCCCTGCTGGCCGAGGCGATGCGCCGCATCAGCGAGGAAAGCTCGGTCTCGTCGCTGTTCGACTGATAATCCAAATGGGGAGATGAGAATGAAGCTGTTTTATGCGCCCGGCGCCTGTTCCATCGGCATTCACCTGCTGCTCGAGGAAATCGGTAAGCCCTATGAGGCCGAGTTGCTGAACCTGCGCGAGGGTGCGCAGTTCAAGCCGGAATTCACCAGCATCAATGCCAAATCCAAGGTGCCCACCCTGGTGCGCGATGATGGCGCGGTGCTGACCGAATACCCCGCCATCGCCTATTATCTGGCGGCGACGAACCCCGAGGCGAAGCTGCTGCCGGCCGACCCCGCCATGGCCGCCCGGGCGCTGGAATTGACCGATTTCGCCGTGGCCACCATGCATATGCAGGGCTTTGCCCGGATGTTCCGCCCGGCGAATTTCGCCCCCTCCGAGGCCGACCACGAGGCGGTGAAGGCCCGCGGCCGCGAGATCTATGAGAAGGGCCTGGCGGTGATGGACCGCGCGCTGGAAGGCCGGGACTACCTCTGCGGCGAATTTTCCATCGCCGATAGCGCGCTGTTCTATGTCTGCTTCTGGTGGGCGGCGCGGCTGGGCCATGCCCTGCCGGCCAATGTCGCGGCGCATTACGCCCGCATGATGGCCCGCCCCGCGGTGGCCCGCACCATGGCCGCCGAAGGCCTGGCGTGAGCCTCAACCCCATCCCTTTCTGGTTCCTCCGCCATGGCGAGACGGATTGGAATGCCCGCGGCCTCTCCCAGGGGGTGACCGATATTCCGCTGAACGCCGTCGGCCGCGCCCAGGCCGACCGTGCGGCACGCAGCCTGGCCGGCCACAGCTTTGGCAGCATCATCGCCTCGCCCCTGTCGCGCGCGCGTGATACCGCGGCGGCAGTGGCGGCGGTTCTGGGGCAGGGCTTTACCATCGACCATGACCTGCGCGAGGTCGAATTCGGTGAGCAGGAAGGCCAGCCCATGGGCGACTGGTATGATAGCTGGATCGCCGATGAATACACGCCAAAGGGTGCCGAGACCTTCGCCGCTTTGCGCGCCCGCACGGTGGGCGCCATCAACCGCGCCACGGCGCTGCCCGGGCCGGTGCTGGTGGTGGCGCATGGCGCGCTGTGGCGGGCGTTTCGCTATGAGGCGGGCCTGCCCTCCAATGTGCGCACGCCCAATGCGCTGCCGATCTTCGTCGAGCCGCCGCAGCCGGCCTGGCCGGAATGGCGGCTGACGCCTTTGGAACTCGCCCCTGAGCTGTGATGGCGAGGTTTGACCCTCTCCGCGCCCTGCGCATCCTCTGGGCGCGCAAACCCTGGCGGCGCGAGAGCAATGCGCTGCGGGCCCGGGCCGATAGGCTGCGGCGCTCGGGTGATTTTGCCGCTGCCATTCCGCTCTATCAGCAATACCTCGAGCGCCGGCCCGACCATGCGACGGCCTGGATGCTGTTTGGCCATTGCCTGAAGGAAACCGGCCGGCTGGCCGAGGCTGATGACGCCTATGCCCGCGCGGTGAAGCTGGGGCCGCGCAACCTCGATGCTTTGGTCGCCAGGGCGCATTTCCTGAAGAACACCGGCCGCCGGGTCGAGGCCTATCACGCCTTCGAGACTGCGGTGACACTGGGCGGCGACCTGCAGACCGCGATGGAACGCGATGCGCTGAAGAGGCCCGGTATCACCCCGGCCGCAGATGCCGGCGTGGGCCTCGCCACCATTTGGATCGATATCAGCGATCTGTTGGAATATATTGCCGGAAACTTGAATGTTTCAGGCATACAGCGGGTGCAGGCCTCGCTGATGGAATATGCGCTGGGCCATCCGGATCAGGTCTGCTGCGTCCTGACCCGGCCATGGGACCCGGAGGTCTGGTCGATCTCACGCCGCAGCCTGGGCGAAATTCTGGCCCTGCTGGCGCGCGGTGCGGGTGGTGGCGAGGCGATGCGCGATGTGCTCGCCCGCCTGCGCAAGACGGTGGCGGCCGCGCCGCTGCGGCCGGGTTGCACGCTGTTTCAGGCCGGCGCTTTTTGGATCGGCAATGGCAATCCGCCGCTGCACCGCGCCGCCCGCCTGGCCGGCATGCGGGTGACCGCGCTGATCCACGACCTGATTCCAATCGATATGCCCGAGGTCTGCGCCTACGAGAATGTGCGCGACTTCAGCGCCGCCCTGGCCGAGGCGTTGCACAGTTTCGACGCCGTGCTGGCCAATAGCCAGCATTCGGCCGATTCGGTGGTGAAGCTGATCGCCGCCAAGGGCCTGGCGCCGCGTCCGGTGGTGGTGGTGCCCTTGGCGCATGGCGCGCCGCCGGCACCAGGTGCGAAGCCGCGTTGGAGCCGCCAGATCGCGATGCTGCGGGGCAAGCCATTCGTGCTGAGCGTGGGCACGGTGGAACCGCGCAAGAACCACCTGTTGCTGCTGAAGGTGTGGCAGCAACTCGTCGCCGAGGGCCTTGATCCGCCGCTGCTGGTCATCATCGGCAAGCTCGGCTGGATGACCGGCGATTTCGTCGATGAGATGCGCCGCAGCCATGGGGTGGATGGCCGGGTGATCCATCTGCGCGGCATTTCCGACATGGATCTGGAGACGCTCTACGCCGCCTGCGAGTTCACCGCCTTTCCCAGCCTGACCGAGGGTTGGGGCCTGCCGGTCGGTGAGAGCCTGGCGCGCGGCAAGCTTTGCGTCACATCGGACCGTGGCGCATTGCCCGAGGTTGGCGGCGATTTCGCGATTTATATCAGTGCCTTTGACGTGGAGGCAGCGGCGGCGGTGTTCCGCCGCATGCTGACCGACAAGCCCTGGCGGGCGGCGGCCCAGGCCCGGCTTGATACCGAATTCCGGCCGCGTGGCTGGACCGAGGTCGCGGCCAATATGGTCCGGGCGCTGGACGCGCTGCCCACCCCCAGCCCGGTCGCGCTGGATGGGCCGGCGATGCCCATTGGCACGCTGTATCGGCCCTTGCCGGTGCATGTGACGGGCGGCGCCACGGCGTTGGGGCTGGACCCTTTTGTCTATCCGTTGCGGGTGATGCTGGCCGATCGCTGGCTCAATCCGGGGGTGCATGGCGTGCCGATGGCCGAGCGCCGCGCCCCTCTTCGACTTGTAGTCCCGGAGCCCGCGCTGCTGCGGATCGAGGTGCATGGTGACGGCCCGCTGCGCCTGACGGTGGGCGAGGAGAGCTGGCCATTGCGCCCGCAGGTGCCGACCTGGCTCGAATGGCAGGTCGAGGCCGGCCCGGTCGAGATTTTCCTCGAGGCTGTGGGCGAGCCTGAGAGAATGGCGGAACTGCCCCCCGGATTATACCTGACGGCGGTGGAACTACGCCGCGTGGGCCTGTAGATCCTCCAGCCGCACAACCGCCAGCGTGGCGGCATGGGTCGCGGCCAGATTGACCAAGGGCGCATGTCCCGCCTGCCGCGCCTCTTCCCAACGCCCGGCGCAAAGGCACCAGGATTGACCAGGGCTGAGGCCGGGAAAGCGATATTCCGGCCGCGGGGTGCTGAGGTCATTGCCCACACCGCGGCTGAATTCCAGAAATTCCGCCGTCAAAACCGCGCAGACGGTGTGCAGGCCGATATCGCGCGCATCGGTGTTGCAGCAACCATCGCGAAACCAGCCGGTGAGCGGGGCGAGGGAGCAGGATTCGAGCGCACCGCCCAGCACGTTCAACGCGCTGGGCTTTTCCGGCCGGGGGAAGCTTGAACCGTCGGGCATCAGGCTGCGGCGCGAATGGCCGCCGCCTTCACGCTGTCATCCACCGCGCCGGCAAAGCTCTCGAAATTCTTCTCGAAGAGGCCGACCAGGTTCTGCGCCGTGCGGTCATAAGCGGCCTTATCGGCCCAGCCATCGCGGGGGTTCAGCACGCCGGCAGGGATGCCCGGCACCGCCTTGGGCATCATCAGGCCGAAGAACGGGTCACGCTCGAACTCCACCTGGGCCAGGCTGCCATCCAGCGCCGCGCGCAGCAGGGCGCGGGTGTGCTGGATGCTCATGCGTTGGCCGGTGCCGTAGGCGCCGCCGGTCCAGCCGGTGTTCACCAGCCAGCAATCGGCGCCGTATTGCGCGACCAGATCATTCAGCATGCGGCCATAAACCTCGGGGTGGCGCGGCAGGAAGGGGGCGCCGAAGCATGTGCTGAAGGTCGCCTGGGGTTCTTTCCCCAAGCCCTTCTCGGTGCCGGCCACCCGGGCGGTGTAGCCCGAGAGGTAATGATACATCGCCTGCGCGGCCGAGAGCTTGGAGATCGGCGGCAGCACGCCGAAGGCATCGGCCGTCAGCATCACAACGTTTTTCGGCAGGCCGGCCCGGCCGCCGACATGGATGTTGGGAATGAACTCGACCGGGTAGCAGGAGCGGGTGTTCTCCGTCAGGCTGCCATCATCGAGGTCGAGATGGCCGCGGGCATCGGCCACCACATTCTCCAGCACGGCGCCGAAGCGGTGCGAGGCGTCCCAGATCTGCGGCTCAGCCTCACGCGAGAGGCGGATGACCTTGGCGTAGCAGCCGCCCTCAAAGTTGAAGACGCCATTCGCCGACCAGCCATGCTCGTCATCGCCGATCAGCGCGCGCTCGGGGTCGGAGGAAAGCGTGGTCTTGCCGGTGCCCGAGAGGCCAAAGAACAGCGCCACATCGCCCGCGCTGCCGACATTGGCCGAGCAATGCATCGGCAGAATGCCGCGGGCTGGCAGCAGCCAGTTCATCACTGTGAAAATGCTCTTCTTGATCTCACCGGCATAGCTGGTGCCGGCGATGCAGATCACCTTCTGGGCGAAGCTGAGCGCGATGCAGGTGGCGGTGCGGCATCCATCTGCGGCCGGGTCAGCCTCGAATTCCGGCGCGTGCAGGATGGTAAAATCGGGCGCAAAACCATCCAATTCTTCCACCGGCGGGCGGATGAACATGTTGCGGGCGAAGAGCGCGTGCCAGGCATTGGTGGTCACCAAACGGACGCGGATGCGGTGTTCAGGATCGGCGCCGGCATAAAGGTCCTGGGTGAAAAGCACGGGCCGCTGGCCCAGCCAGCCCCGCACCTTGGCAGAGAATTTGTCGAAATTCTCCACCGACATCTTCTGGTTGATCTTGCCCCACCAGATCTCCTGCGTCGCCTCGGGGTCATCGACCACGAATTTGTCCTGCACGGAGCGGCCGGTGTGTTGGCCGGTGATCGCCATGAAGGCGCCATCGGCGGAAAGCCGACCCTCGCCGCGCTGCAGGGCCTGGGCGTAAAGGCCGGGCGCCGTCAGATTGGAATGGACGGGGCCAATGGCTGCGACGCCAGTACCGGCAAGGGCGGCTGCACTCATAAAAGCAATTCTCCAGTCTGCGGGGCGGGCGCTGTGTCCCGGTAAGTTCGAGCGCGTTAGGCCCGCTTCTGGGCGGAATTAGGGCTGCGGCTTCGCAATGGTCAATCTTTGTGACAGCGCTATTCGTTATGTGCGGCGCACAAAAACGGGACCGAAACGGTTACCGCGCGCGGGCCGCCCGGGCTGCCAGGATCAGGGCGCGGCGCACGCCATCGGCATCGGCCACCGGTTTGGCGAAGGCGTGGCGCTGCAGCAGATCACCCGCCGCCATGTCGAAGCCATCACCATCCAGCGCCACCATGCGCCAGTTGGCATCGCTGCCGGCCAGCAATGCCAGCGTCTCGTGATGGTCGGCATTCACATGGGCGATGATCTCGGCCTCGGCTGTGGCCAGCGCGGCGACGGCGGAGGCGTCGGGCGCCAGATCGGACTGGCGCAGCCGATGCGCGGCGGCGAAGCCACCGACCAGCAGCCCGGATTGCGGCACCACCCGCCAAAGGCCGAAATCGCCGAAATCGGCATAGAGCGCGGCATAGGGATGCCGGGCCAGCCAGCGCGCCTTCAGGGCCGGGTCTTCGATCTGCTCGGCCAGGCCGGTGATGGTGGCACGCGGCGCTGTCTGTGGGTTGGCGCTGGTGGGCTGGCCTTGCGCCATCAGGGCGCAGCGTGGTTCGCGCGCCAATTGCCGTGTGTGCTGGGAGAGGGTGGAGAGCCAGAGCAGCAACGCGCCATCGGGCGCCATGGCGTGGGTGACCAGGCTGGCAAAGGGCTGGCCATCACCCTGTGTGGCGAGGGTGGAGGCCGCGGCGGCGCGGAAAAGGCAGCGGGCGGCAAAGCCGTGATCAGGGTCCATGACCTGATTCTGGCGCTCGGACGAAACTTCGCAAGCGCGATCACAGCATGGCCAGCGGCCGCTTGCGCCGGGGCGGCGGAAATGCCGCATCCAGCGCCGCGTGATCCTCGGCCGAAAGGCGCAATTGCCGCGCCGCCGCATTCTCCCGCATCCGCGCCACATTGCCGGTTTTGGGAATGGCCACCACCCCCGGCCGGCTGAGGCACCAGGCCAGCGCCACCTGGGCCGGTGTGGCGCCCAATCGCCGGGCCACCCCGACCAGCGCGGGATGCCGCAGCAATGGCCCCTGGCCGAGCGGCGAATAGGCCATCAGCGGCATCCCCCGCTCGGCCATCCAGGGGACGAGGTCAAACTCCGTGCCACGCTCGCCCAGGTTCAGCAGGACCTGATTGGTGGCGCAATCCGGCCGGTCCAATTCCGCCATGTCGTCGATGTCGAGATTGGAGACGCCCCATGAGCGGATATGCCCGGCCTGGCGCATCCGCTCCATCATCTCCGCCGTCTCGGCCAGTGGCACGGCGCCCCGCCAATGCAGCAGGTAGCAATCCAGCATATCGGTCTTCAGCCGTTTCAGGCTCTTGGCCAGCGCCTGCGGCAGGCGCGCGGTCAAGGCATTGTGCGGATAGACCTTGGAGACCAGAAACACCTCATCCCGCCTTCCGGCCATGGCCTCGGCCACCAATTCCTCGGCCGCGCCCTCGCCATACATCTCGGCGGTGTCGATGAGCGATAAACCTTCATCAAGCCCGGCCCGCAAAGCGGCGATCTCCCCTTGCCGCCGGGCCCCATCCTCACCCATTTTCCAGGTGCCCTGACCCAGGGCCGGCACCAGGGTGCCGTTCGGCCATGTCACCATCTGCATCTGCGGGAGTTCTCCATGCGCGTCACCCTTGCCATTCTAGCGCTGATGACCTGGCCGGCGGCAGCCCAATTGCCGATGGCGGAGGAGATTGGCACCTGGCGCCTGGGCTGCGTGACCGACCGGATGACCGACCGCGCCGCCTGCCAGCTTCGCCATCGCGACTGGGTGGAACGGCCAGGCACGGGCGTGGCCAATGCCGCGGGCCTGGCATTGGAAATTCAGGACCGCGGCGGGCGGCTGGTGCCCGTGGTCACCGCCCGCGATCTGGGGCTGGATGGCGCCTCGCGCGGGTTGCTGGCGCTGGCCGGCCGGGTGCAGATGCGGTTTGGCGCCAGCCCCATGTTCGAGATGGCCTGTACACTGGAGGGCCGCAGCCTGGCCTGTTTCCCCAGCGCCAGCGAGGCTGCTTCCATCGAGCGCGATTTCGCCGCCGCCGACCGGCTCTTGGTGCGCGTCAGCAGCCTCGGCGCGGGGGTTGGCAGCACGGTGGAGCCCACGGAGATGCGGCTGGAGCGCACGCGTGACGCCATGGCGGCGCTGCGGCGGCAGATTCCGCCCGGCGCCCAGCTTCCCGCCCCCGAGGGCAATGACCTGCGTGAATTGCTGGGCCGCATGCTGCGCCTATTCCCCTGAAGCATGGCGCCTGAGACTTGCGGCGGGCCACCTCGCCGCCTAGGTGAGGGGCCATATTCTGCCCCTTGTGGGCGCGCGCGGACCCTCCAAGGACCTAGACAGCACGCATGACCGACCAGACCCCCACGCCTGACCAGCAACCCGAGACCGCGCCTGAGGCTGAGACCGAGGCCCAGGCCCAGGAGATGACCCTCGAACAGCGCTTCCAGCTGCTGGCCGAGGAGCTGAACACGATGCGCGACAAATGGCTGCGCGCCGAGGCCGAGACGCAGAATGTGCGAACCCGCGCCGCGCGTGAGGTGGCCGATGCCCGGGCCTATGGGTTGCAGAAATTCGCAGCCGACGTGGTGGAGGCGGCGGAAAACCTGCGCCGCGGCCTCGCCGCCCTCCCGGCCGCCAGCGAGGCGGAGCCCGAGTTGCTGACCAAATTGCGCGGCGGCTTTGAGGGTGTGGAGAAGAGCTTTTGGGCGATCCTTGAGCGCAACGGCGTCTCCCGCAAGGATCCTTCGGGCGAGGCCTTCAACCCCGAGCTTCACCAGGCGATGGCCGAGCAGCCCGCGCCTGAGGGCGTGGCGCCGGGCACCGTGATTCAGGCCTGGAGCGCGGCCTGGACGCTGAATGGGCGGCTCTTGAAGCCGGCCATGGTGGTGGTGGCGGCGGGTGAGGCTAAGCCTGACGCCGCGTGAGCGGTGCCTTAGCGAATATCATTCTGTATCCGCCGGTTGGGCTGCTGCCTCACGATAGTGGCGCCCTACTTAACCATCGTTTGGCGGCCATGAGCGCCGCTCGAACATGCGCCAAGGCCGGCCTGTGACCGGCCACAACCACCCACCACCGCATTGCCGACAAGGGTAATTCTGATTTCGCGACGCAGCCCCCCTTGCCCAGCCGCCACCCGCTGAATATCTGAGCGGGGTTACAAACCCCAACCCCATCCGCGAGGGGCCGGGCGCGGTGCCTTCTGGGGCCGCATCCAAGCCGCCGCACACCAGGAGTACACCCGGATGAGCAAAGTCATCGGTATCGACCTCGGCACCACCAATTCCTGCGTCGCCATTATGGATGGCGAACCCAAGGTGATCGAGAACGCCGAAGGTGCCCGTACCACCCCCTCCATGGTCGCCTTCGCCAAGAATGGTGAGCGCCTGGTCGGCCAGGCCGCCAAGCGCCAGGCGGTGACCAACCCCACCAACACGCTCTTCGCCACCAAGCGCCTGATCGGCCGCCGGTTCGAGGATGCGATGGTGAAGAAGGAGGCCGGCCTCGCCCCCTATAAGATCGTCGCCGCCAGCAATGGTGACGCCGCCGTGGAGGTTGAGGGCAAGACCTACGCGCCGCAGCAGATTTCTGCCGATATCCTGGCCAAGATGAAGCAAACCGCCGAGGATTTCCTGGGCGAGAAGGTCACCCAGGCGGTTATCACCGTCCCGGCCTATTTCAATGACGCCCAGCGTCAGGCCACCAAGGAGGCCGGCGCGATCGCGGGCCTCGAAGTCCTGCGCATCATCAATGAGCCCACCGCCGCGGCCCTCGCCTATGGCATGGACAAGAAGACCTCCGGCATCATCGCGGTCTATGACCTCGGCGGCGGCACTTTTGACGTCTCCGTGCTTGAGATCGGCGATGGCGTCTTCGAGGTGAAGTCCACCAATGGCGATACCTTCCTCGGCGGCGAGGATTTCGACCAGCGGGTGATCGATTACCTCGCCGATGAGTTCAAGAAAGAAAACGGCATCGATCTGCGCGGCGACAAACTCGCCCTGCAGCGGATGAAGGAAGCCGCCGAGAAGGCCAAGATCGAGCTGTCCTCCGCCAAGCAGACCGAAATCAACCTGCCCTTCATCACCGCCGACGCCTCCGGCCCCAAGCACCTCGTCATGCAGTTCACCCGCGCCAAGCTGGAAAGCCTGGTGGATGATCTGGTGGCGCGCACCCTGGAGCCCTGCCGCAATGCGCTGAAGGATGCTGGCCTGACGGCGGGCGAGATCGACGAAGTCATCCTGGTCGGCGGCATGACCCGCATGCCCAAGGTGATCGAGGCGGTGAAGCAGTTCTTCGGCAAGGAGCCGGCCCGCAACGTCAACCCCGATGAGGTTGTCGCCATTGGCGCCGCCATTCAGGGCGGCGTGCTGAAGGGTGACGTCAAGGACGTGCTGCTGCTGGACGTCACGCCGCTTTCCCTCGGCATCGAGACCTTGGGCGGCGTCTTCACCCGCCTGATCGACCGCAACACCACCATCCCCACGAAGAAGAGCCAGTCCTTCTCCACCGCCGATGACAATCAGACCGCGGTCACCATCAAGGTGTTCCAGGGCGAACGTGAAATGGCGGCCGATAACAAGCTGCTCGGCAATTTCGACCTGCAGGGCATCCCGCCCGCGCCGCGCGGCGTGCCGCAGATCGAGGTGACCTTCGATATTGACGCCAACGGCATCGTCTCCGTCAGCGCCAAGGACAAGGCCACCCAGAAGGAACAGCAAATCAAAATCCAGGCGCGCAGCGGCCTCTCCGAGGCTGATATCGAGCGCATGGTGAAAGAGGCCGAGGCCAATGCCGAGGCTGACCGCCAGCGACGTGAATCGGTCGAGGCGCGCAACCAGCTCGACACGCTGGTGCACTCCACCGAAAAGACCATCAAGGAAAACGAAGGCAAGGTGCCGGAGGCCGAGAAGCTGGCCGCCGAGCAGGCCATCGCCGCCGCCCGCACCGCGATGGAAGGCCAGGACACCGCTGCGATCCAGGCCGCGGCCGAGGCGCTCAGCCAGGTTGCGATGAAGCTGGGCGAGGCGATGTACAAGGCCCAGGCTGCTGAGGAGGCGCCCCCCGCTGGCGAACAGCCCGGTGCGAAGCCGAACGACAAGGTTGTTGATGCTGAGTTTGAGGAAGTCGATCCTAAGAAAAAGAAGCCTAATTGATTTGGTGAAGACTGGGGGAAATGAATTTCCCCCAGACCCCCATTCTTTTATTTTTATCTTATTGGCGCTGACTTCACAGCTGGGGCCGATAAATCAAAAATAAAAGAAGGGGGTTCGGGGGAATTCATTCCCCTGATGCTGTTTTTTAGGGGCGATCCATGGCGAAACGTGACTACTACGAAGTGCTCGGCGTCCAGCGCAACGCGACTGACGACGACCTCAAGCGCGCCTACCGCAAGCTCGCCATGCAGCACCACCCCGACCGCAACCAGGGCAACCCCGCGGCCGAGGGCAAATTCAAGGAAGCCAACGAGGCCTACGACATCCTCAAGGATGGCGAAAAGCGCGCCGCCTATGACCGTTACGGCCATGCCGCCTTCGAGGGTGGCGGCGGCGGCGGTGGTCAGGGCGGCCCCGGCGGTTTCGAGGATATGTTTGCCGATATCTTCGGCCAATTCACCGGTCGTGGCGGCCAGCGGCAGCAGGCCGGCCGTGGCGCCGATTTGCGGCAGGATATCTCCATTTCCATGGAGGAGGCCTTTGCCGGCACCAAGAAGACGCTACGCGTCCCCTCCTCGGTGCAATGTGAGGCCTGCACAGGCAGCGGTGCCGAAGGCGGCAATGCCAGCGTCCAGCAATGCGGCACCTGCCGTGGCGCCGGCAAGGTGCGCAGCCAGCAGGGTTTTTTCCTGGTCGAGCGCACCTGCCCCACCTGCTCGGGCAGCGGGCGTATTATCAAGAATCCGTGTAAAATCTGCCTCGGCGCGGGCCGGGTGCAGCGCGACCGGTCGCTGAACGTCACCATTCCGGCGGGCGTGGAGGATGGCACCCGCATTCGCCTGACCGGCGAGGGCGAGGCCGGCCTGCGCGGCGCCCCGGCGGGCGATCTCTATGTCGATGTCGGCGTGAAGGCGCACCCCATCTTCCAGCGCGAGGGGCCCAATATCATGGTCCGCGTGCCGCTGCGCATGACCCAGGCGGCGCTTGGCGGACAGATCGAGGTGCCCTCCATTGATGGCGGCCGCTCGCGCGTCACCATTCCCGCCGGCACCCAGTCGGGTGATTCCTTCCGCCTGCGCGGCAAGGGTTTTTCCGTGCTGCGCAACCCGGCCCGTGGCGACATGTATGTCCAGGTGGCGGTCGAAACCCCGCAGAACCTCAGCGCCAAGCAAAAGGAATTGCTGGAGGCCTTCGAGGCTGAGGCGGTGCAGAGCGGCAAATCCTCCCCCGAGAGCGAAGGCTTCTTCGCCAAGGTGAAGGATTTTTGGGACGGGTTGGGGCGGTAATTATACCCCTCGCTGCCGCCCCGCCCAAACCCGGGCGATGGTCGGCGGGTTGAGCAGCCGGCGCGAAGTCTCGGCCGCCTCCTCGCGGGAGAGGCTGGGCACGGGGTGGTGCGGCGCGCCGCAGCTCAGCGCCACGGCGGCATTCTCGGCCATATAGATCGCGATCATCACCGCCTCGGCAATGCCGGAGCCCACCACCACGGCGCCATGGGCGCGCAGCAGGGCGGCACGGTTGCCGCCCAACGCTTCGGCCAGGCTATCCGCCTTGGCAACCGTATCGACCAGCATGCCCGAGGCGCCAAAGGGCGCACTGTCCCACACCGGCACATCCCAGCCCATGATCGCGCCAGTGTGGAACACCGGCCGCAGCGCGGCCGCTCCCGGCATGGTGAAGGGCAGCAACGGCCTTGCATGGTGATGGATGCACACCGTCACATCCGGCCTGGCGGCAAAAATGCGGGCATGCAGCACCGCCTCGGAATAGCTCTGCACCGCGGCATCCTCGCAACGCCCCTCGGCATCATAGCGCCGCAGATCAGCCGCCGTCACCGCATTGGGCGGCAGCGCGCGGGAGAGCCAGAAGCGGCTGGGGTCGCTGCCATCGCGCAGCGCGACATGACCGAAATCGTCCACAATGCCATCCCGCGCCAGGATTCGGTTGGCCTGGGCCAGCATTTCAAGCTCTTGCGGTTCAGTGGCCACGGCCTATTCCTTCGGCAGATGATCGAAAGAACACCGATGCACCGCCGCGCCCTGCTTGTCATGCCCTCCCTCGCGCTGGCCGGGGCGGCGCGCGCGCAATCCGCGGGCGTGCGACTGGTGGTGCCCTATCCGCCCGGCGGCGGCATCGATGTCTCGGGCCGCATTTTCGCCGAGGCGCTGACCCAGTCCCAGGGCGTGCCTTGGCTGGTGGAGAACCGCTCCGGCGCCAATGGCGCGGTGGGCAGCGCCGCCGTGGCACGCGCCGAGGCCGATGGCCGCACCCTGCTGTGCAATTCGGACAGCCATCTCCTGGCCCGCGGCGTCATGGCCCGGGTGCCCTATGACCCCATTGCCGATTTCACCCCCATCGCCCGGCTGGCCATCTCGCCGCTGGTGCTGGTGGGCGCGCCGGGGCTGGCGGCGGCGGACTTGCCGGCGTTGATTGCCGATATCCGCGCCCGGCCTGAGGCGCATGCTTTTGCCAATACCTCGCTCGGCACCTCCGGCCATCTCGCCACCGAGTTGTTCCGGCTGGAGGTGGGGGTTCCGGTGCTGATCGTCTCCTATCGCGGCACCGGGCCGGCCATCGCCGATGTTGTGGGCGGGCAGACCAGCCTGATGATGGCGCCGCTGCTCTCGGCCCTGCCGCTGGTGCGCGCGGGGCGGCTGAAGGCCTATTGCGTGACGGGGCCGGGCCGGGCCGGCGTGGCGCCCGAAATCCCCAATGCGGCCGAGGTGGGCATGCCCGCACTCGCCCCCGTGGCACCCTGGTTTGCCTTTTGGGGGCCGCGCGGCCTGGCCTCGGCCGAGGTCACCCGGCTCAACGCCGCCGTGCAGGCGGCGGCGGCCACGCCCGAGGTGGCGCGCAAACTGGGCGATCTGGGCGGCCAGCCGGTGCTGGGCGAATCCGCCGCGCAATTCGCAGCCTTTATAGCCGAGGCCGCGCCGCGCGGCCTCTCCATCCTCAGCCGCGCCGGCGTGCAGCCGGAGTGATCAGCGCAGGTTGTTGATCAGCTTGTTATTCGCGCCGCTGATCATGCCTGGAATGAGAAAGCCATCGATCAGCCACCACAGCCCGATCACCGCCAGCCCGATAAAGCCCACCAGAATCAACATTCCGACGCAAGATAAGAGGAACAGCACCAGCATGATCAGCCCAGAGACTATGCGGCCGAGATAGAAGCGATGCGCCCCCAGATAGCCGGCGAAGAACCACAGCAGATAGGCGATCAGCGCGGTTTTCTTGTTAGCATCATAGCGCATCATCTGCTGCGCGGCGGCGGTGTCATTGGGCTGTTGCATGGCGTGTTATCCTGGTCAGGTTCAGCCACCGGTACATCGGAGCGCCTTGCGGAGGCAACAGCCCGCAATCAAGGTTTAACGGTCAGCCCCCGCCCGCGCCGCACCGCATCCTCGCCAAAGCGCTGGCGCAGGCTCTCCATCGCCGCCCAGCGCGCCCGGCGCCGTTCGGCATCGGGGTCGGCCAGATCGGGTTGATCGGCATGGGCGGCCGGCATCAGCGGGCTGGCACCAATGCCCAGTAGGCGAAAGGCGGTGCCATCCACCTCGCGCGCCAGCAGGTTGCGGGCGGCGGCGAATAGGATGTCGGGCACCAGCGAAGGTGCGGCCAGCCGTGCCGCCCGGGTGCGGCTGGCAAAGCCGGCGGTTTTGAGCTTCAGCACCACGCCGCCCGCCGAAAAATCCTTCGCCGCCAGCCGGCGCGCGAGTTTTTCGCAGAGCCGCCACAGCACCACCTCCAACTCGGCCTGGGTGCTCATATCGGTCTCGAAAGTGGTCTCGGCGCTCACACTCTTGGTCTCGCGCCCCGGCACCACGGGGCGGTTATCCTCGCCGCGGGCGCGGGCGGCCAGGCCCGGCCCCTCCTCGCCAAAGCGCCGGGCTGCATCGCGCGCATCCAGCGCCGCAAGCTGGCCGAGGCGGGTAAACCCCGCCGCATGCAGCTTCGCCGCCATCGCCGCACCCACGCCGGGCAGCAGCCGCACCGGCTCACCCGCCAGCAGCCCCGCCGCCTCGGCCCGGCCTATCACGGCAAAGCCGCGCGGCTTGTCCCGCCCCGCCGCAATCTTCGCCAGCAGCCGATTGGCGGCGAGCCCCACGGAAATGGTCACCCCCGCCTCGCGCTCCACCCGGCGGGCGAATTCCGCCAGCACGGCGGCGGGTGGCGCGCGGTGCAGCGCCTCGGTGCCTGAAAGGTCGAGCACCGCCTCATCAATGCTCATTGGCTCCACCAGCGGCGTCAGCGCCTGCATCATGGCGCGGATGCGGGCACCCTCGGCGGCGTATTTCGCCATATTGGGCCGCAGCACCACCGCATCGGGGCAGGCCGCCAGCGCCTTGAACATCGGCATGGCCGAGCGCACGCCGCGGGTGCGGGCGATGTAGCAGCAGGCCGCCACCACGCCGCGCCGCCCGCCGCCCACGATCACCGGCTTGGCCGCCAGTTCCGGCGCGTCGCGTTTTTCGACGCTGGCGTAGAAAGCATCGCAATCAATATGGGCGATGGTCAGCGCGAAGAGTTCTTCATGGCGCAGCACGCGGCGGCTGTGGCAGGCGGGGCAGATGGCGGCGGCAAAACCCTGTTCGCCGCAATCGCGGCACAGGCTCTGCGCCGTCACCACAGCCGGGCCGCGCCCAGCACGCCAGAGCTATCGCCGTGCCGGGCCGGCACCAGCCTGGTGCGCACCACATCGGAAAACACCCATTGGCCCCAGAGCCTGGGCACCTCGACATAAAGATGCGCCATATTCGACAGCCCACCCCCCAGCACGATGCAATGCGGGTCCAGCATGTTGATGACATGCGCCAGCGCCCGGGCCAGCCGGTGGCTGTGCCGGGCCAGCGCTGCCGCCGCCTGCCCATCCCCCGCCGCCGCCCGCGCCGGCAGCGCCGAGGCATCGCGCGCCTCAGGCCCATCCGCATCCGCCGCCAGCGCCGGGCCGCAGAGGAAGGTTTCGATGCAGCCCACACCGCCGCACCAGCAGCGGCGCCCCGGGTGTTCGTCGCGGCTCATCCAGGGCAGGGGGTTGTGGCCCCATTCGCCGGCCACCCGATTGGCACCCTCGATCACCCGGCCATCAATCACCAGCCCGGCACCCACCCCGGTGCCCAGAATGGCGGCGAAGACCATGGCCTCGCCCGCCGCCGCGCCATCCGCCGCCTCGCTCATCGCCAGGCAATTCGCGTCATTGCTCAGCCGGATGGGGCGGGCCAGTTTGCGCTCCAGATCCTGCTGCAGTTGCCCGCCATTGAGCCAGGTGGAATTGGCGCCGCGCACCAGGCCGGTGGCCGGGCTGAGGCTGCCGGGAATGCCAATGCCCACGGAACAGCCGGCGCCCATCTCGGCCTCGGCACCGGCCACCAGCCCGGCAATCGCCTCCAGCACGCCATCATAGCTGCGCGGCGTGGCCACGCGGCGGCGCAGCGCCACCTCGCCCGCGCCATCCAGCACTGCCACCTCGATCTTCGTGCCGCCCAGATCCACACCGATGCGCATGCGCCACCCTGACCCATGCCACCCCTTGCCCGCAAGCCTCGCCTCATGCTGCATGGCGGTTATGGAACACACCCTGGATGTTCGCGGCCTGCGCTGCCCCCTGCCGGTGCTCAAGGCCAGTAAGGCGCTGCGCGGCATGCCGCCGGGCGCCGAATTGACCGTGCTGGCCACTGACCCCGCCGCCGAGGCCGATTTCCCCGCCTTCGCCAGCGAAACCGGCCATGCCCTGCTGAGCGCCACCCGCGACGGCGATGATTTCCGCTTCGTGCTGCGCCGGCGCGCCGATGGCTGACCAACCCATCCTCTACCTCACCCATGCGGCCTGCCTCGGCCATGATATGGGCGAGGGCCATCCGGAATGCCCGGACCGCCTGCGCGCGATCTGGAAGGCGCTGGAAGCACCTGATTTCGCCACCCTGCGCCAAGAAGAAGCGCCGGCCGCGACCGAGGCGCAGCTCGCCCGCGCCCATCCCGCCGCCTATGTCTCAGCCATTCTCGCCATCCGCCCCGAGGCGGGTGAGCGGGCGCGGCTCGATGCCGATACCATCATGAGCCATGGCAGTGCTGAGGCCGCGCTGCGCGCCGCCGGTGCCGGCATTCGCGCCGTCGAGGCGGTGTTGCGCGGCGAGGCGCGGGCGGCCTTTTGCGCCGTGCGCCCGCCCGGCCATCATGCCGAGCCGGAACAGCCCATGGGCTTTTGCCTGTTCAGCAATGTCGTGGTGGCGGCGCGCCATGCCCAGGCCGAACTCGGCGTGGCGCGGGTGGCGATTGTCGATTTCGATGTGCATCACGGCAATGGCACCCAGGCCTGTGTCGAGGCCGATCCCTCGATTTTCTTCATCTCCAGCCACCAGATGCCGCTCTACCCTGGCACCGGCGCGGCCGAGGAGCGCGGCGTGGGCAATGTGCTGAACATCCCCCTGCCGCCCGGCGCCGCGGGCGAGCATTTCCGCGAGGCCTGGGCCGAAGCCCTGCCGCGCCTGACCGGTTTCGCCCCCGGCCTGATCATCATCTCCGCCGGCTTTGACGCCCATATCCGCGACCCGCTGGCGCAATTGCGGCTCAATGAGGTGGATTTTGCCTGGATCACCCGCGCCATCATCGCAGCCGCCCCCGGCGTGCCGGTGGTGAGCATGCTGGAGGGTGGCTATGATTTGCAGGCCCTGGCCGCCAGCACGGCAGCGCATGTGGCGGCGCTCAGCGCGGCAATGACGGGCGGCTGAGCGCCGCCGCCACTTCCATTTCCATCACCGCCAGCGCTTCGCCGAGGGCTGCGACCATGGCGCGGGCATCGGCCGCATCACCCTCACCCTGCCGCGCAGCGGTGCCGCGGGCGGCGAATTGGCCGCGCAGCCGCACCGAGGCAAGGCCGGCCTCCTCCACCAGCAAAACGCTGAGCGAGGCGCGTGCCATGCCCGTGGCATCGACCTCCAGCGCCAGCAATTCGCTCTCCAGCACCAGCCCGGCCGCAATGCGCGAGCCCGGCGCGGCAACGGCGGCAAACAACCCGCTGGCCCGCAGCCAGGCCCGCAGGCTGGCCTCGGCCGCTTCGGCCGGTGGCGCTGCCCATTCGGCATAGGGCGCGATGGCCAGGGTGCCATCGGCGCGGATGCTGCGCAGGCCGCGCCGGTCCAGCCCCGGCCCCGCGCGCATGTCGCGCACCAGCAGCGCCTCGCGCCCGGCAGGGCGGTGGGCGGGCAATTCCACCGGGCGCGCCGCCTCCAGCGGAAAGTGGCGGGTCTCGACATAGGGGCGGTCGGGCAGCACCGAGCAGCCAGGCAGCAGCAAAGCGAGGGCAAGGCGTCGGTTCATCGGCTGGCTCCGGCGGGCTGCGGGGGTGGCCCCCCCAGCAGGGTCTGGCTGGGCGAGCGCCGCAGCGCCTCGGTCACATCGCGCAGATTGGCGGTCATGGCGCGCAGGTCGCGCAGGATGGGCACCAGATCGGCCTGCACATCCAGCGTGGCACCGCGCGCGCTGCGCAGCCCGGCCTCCAATTGATTGACCGTGCTGGGCAGGCGGGCGGCGGCGGCGCGCAGTTCGACCATCGCCGCGCTGCCATTGGTCAGGGTCTGGCGCAGCTCCCGGCTATCGACCAGGGCGTGAATGGCGGCGATGGTGGAGCGGGTTTCCACCACCAGGCCTGGCAGATCCGCCGTGTCCACGGTGGAGCGCAGGCTGCGCAGCAGGGCCGAGGTCTCGGCCAGCGCCACCTGCAGGTCCCCACCCGGCGCGGCCTGCGCCCGGGCATCGGTCACCAGACCCATGACATTGTCGAATAATTCCTTGAAATCCAGGGTTTCCAGCCGGGCGAGCAGCATCGTCGCCGCATCCTGCACCTGGGCCGAGGTGGAGGGGACGGAGGGGATGAAATTCACCGCGGGCGTGAAGGGCAGCGCGGGCACCGGGAAACGGTTCGCATCGGCGAAATCCAGTTCGATATAGCCCACACCCGTTAGCCCCTGGGATGACAGCCGGGCGCGCAGCCCCTGCCGCACCGCATCCTCCAGCGAGCCGGTGGGCCGAGCCTCGCGCAAATCCAGCGTGAAGCGCACCAGCACCAGCTGAAAGGCGCTGGAGAATTGCACCCGGGGGTCCATCTCATAGCGCGAGCTGACAAGGGCGATCTCGGTCACCCGCCCCAGCGCCACGCCGCGGAAGCGCACGGCAGCACCCACCTCCAGCCCTTGGACGGATTCGCGGATATAGGTTTCGAACACCTCACCCCGGTTGCGCAGCCGCTCGCTGGTCAGGAAAAGGGTGAAGCCGATCAATAGGCCAAGGCCCACCAGCACCAGCAACCCCACGGCAAATGGTGTTTTCATGCGCCCATGACCTCCCGGCGGAAAAAGGCGCGTACCGTGGGATTGTCGCTATGGTCGCGCAATTCCTTGGGCTTGCCGGTGGCAATCATCCCGCCTGCGTCCTTGTCCAGCATGATGCAGCGATCTCCGATGGCCAGGATGCTTTGCAATTCGTGGGTGACCACGACGAAGGTCGTGCCCGTCTCGCGCGAGAGGCTCATGATCAGCGCGTCGAGCCCGGCGGAGGTGATGGGGTCGAGCCCGGCGCTGGGCTCATCGAGGAAGAGGATTTCCGGGTCGAGCGCCATGGCGCGGGCGATGCCGGCGCGTTTGAGCATGCCGCCGGAAATCTCGGCCGGCAGCCGCGTGGCGGCATCGCCCAGGCCCACGAGGCCGAGCTTGGCGCGGGCCAGGGCGTCGCGCGCGGCGGGGGGCAGCTTGGTGTGCTGCTCCATCGGCAGCGCCACATTCTGCATGAGGTTGAGCGAACCCAAAAGCGCGCCCTGCTGCCACATCACCCCGATCCGGGCCAGCGCGTCGCGCCGCTTCTGCCCGGTTAGCCGCGCCAGCTCATCGCCCAGCACCATGGCGCGGCCCGAACTGGGCGGCAGCAGGCCGATCAGGATCTTCAGCAAGGTCGATTTGCCGCAGCCCGAACCACCCAGAATGACAAAGATCTCGCCGCGCCGAACCTCGAAGCTGACATCCTTGAAGATGGTGCGGCTGCCGAAGCGAATGCCGATGCCCTCGGCCTGGATGATGGAGGCGGCCTCGGCCATGCTCACCAGCCCAGCCGGAAGAACAGCACGGCGAAGATACCGTCCAGCACCACCGTGGCGACGATGGAGGCGACCACCGCGCCCGTTGCCGCATCGCCCACCGCCCGCGGCCCACCGCCGGCCTTGAGGCCGGAGCGGCAGCCGATCAGCCCGATGGCCAGGCCAAAACAGGCCGCCTTAAACAGCCCGCCCGCCATATCCCCCACCTGCAGATATTGCCGCAGCTGTGAGAGCACGGCTGCCGGCGGATAGCCCAGCGTCGCCATCACAAAGCCCATCCCCACAAGGCCCGAGAGGGTGACCACCAGCGCCAGCACCGGCATCACCAATACGGCCGCCAGGATGCGCGGCAGCACCAGCCAGGCCAAAGGGTCCACCCCCATGGTGGCGAGCGCGTCGATCTCGTCATTGACCTTCATGGTGGCCAATTCGGCCGCATAGGCGCTGCCCGAGCGCCCGGCCATGATGATCGCCGCCATCAAGCCGCCAAGTTCGCGCAGCAGACCGATACCCACGAGATTGGGGATGAAAATCTCGGCGCCATATTGCCGCATCGGGATCGAGGACTGGAAGGCCAGAATGACGCCGAACAACAGGCCCAGCAGAGCGCAAAGCCCAAAGGCAGCGGTCCCGGCCTCGGCCAGATGGCGCAGCACCTCCACCCGCCGCATCCGCCAGGGGTGGGAGAGCATGGCCAGCGAGCCCAGCGTGACCTCGCCCAGGAAGCTCACCCGGCGGCCAAGGCCCGCGATGCTGTGCAGCACCGTGGCGCCGATCAGGCTCACCCAATGGGGTTGCAAGGCCGGCTTGGGCGGCGGCGCTGCGGCCAGGGCACGGCGCATCCGCTCCAGCGTGGCGGCGGCATTTTCATTCTTCGGCGGGCGGAGTTCAGAGGCGCCCGCCGCCTCCAGCAGCAACACCGCACCGGCCGAATCGAGTTTGGTGACGCCAGAGGCGTCGATTGTCACGGGCTGATCAGCCACCGCCGCCAGCATGGGCCGCCACAGGGCGGCGGCCGCTGGCAGGTCCAGCGTGGCGGGCGGGCGCAGCACCATCGCGCCGCCTTCCTGAACGAGATCCACAGCGGTCATGTGAGACGTATGGCCTCTGTCCTCCGAGAAGTCAGCATAGAATTCGTAGGCTGCCAGTCAGTGGCGCCCAGTCAGTGGCGCCCAGGCTCAGCGCCCGCCTTCGGCGAAGGCGTGGAACAGCACCGCCGCCGCTGCCGAGACATTGAGGCTTTCCACCGGCCCCAGCGCCGGCAGGGTGCAGCCGCCCGCGCAGGCGGCCAGCACGGCGGCATTGGGCCCGGTTTCCTCATTGCCCAGCACCAGCGCCACGGGCTTGCCCTGCGGCACCTGGGCGGGCGGCACCCCGCCAGCGGCGATGGCAGCCACCGGCAGCACCCGGCCCTCCAGCCGGCGCAGCAGGCTGGGCAGATTGTCGGTGCGGAAGACCGTCAGATGCTCGACCGCGCCCTCGCTGGTGCGGAAGACGGCGTCGGACAAATCGGCCTGGCGCGGATCATCGCCCAGAATGACGGCGCGGGCGCCAAAAAACGCCGCCGAGCGCAGGATCGCGCCGAGATTATGCGGATTGCCAATGCCATCGAGCACCGGCAGCAGCGGCGCCGACCACAGAATGGGCGGCAGCGGCCCATCCAGCATCTCGGCCTTTTTTGGCACCGCAATGGCGACGATGCCGCCATGATGCTGGGTGCCGCCCACGCGGGCGAGTTCCTCGGGCCAGACTTCGCGGAAAATTCGCCGGGTGCGGGCCATATGCCGCGCCAGCGGCTCGGCAAAGGCCGCCCGCTCCGGGTCGAAGAACAGCCGCAGCACATCCTGCGGCCGGCGCAGGAACAGGGCGCGGACGGCGTTGGGGCCGCAAATGCGTTGGGGGTCAGGGTCTCGCAAGGTGCCGCAGTGTTTGCGCCAGCGCGTCGGCCACCGCAATGGTGCCAGAGGTGTCAGCGTGGCGTTGGCCGGGGATGCGCACGCCCTCATCCTCCAACATCGTCGTGATCAGCGCTTCGATGCGACCGAGATAGGCGGCCTGGCCGGCCAGCGCGCCAGGGTCGATCACCAGCAGCGCCTGGCCCAGCCGGGGGCGGTTGCCCTCTTCCGAGAAGAAGCCATCGGCCTCGAAGCCAAAGGCTGCGCCGGTCAGCGCCACGCAAAGCAATTCCACCACCAGCGCCAGCGCCGCACCCTTGGTGCCGCCCAGCGCGACCAGCGAGCCGAACAGCGCCACCTTGGCATCCGTGGTGGGGTTGCCCTCAGCATCCAGCGCCCAGCCCTCGGGGATTGGCGTGCCGGATTGGGCGTAGCGGTTGATGGTGCCGCGGGCGACGGTGGAGAGCGCCAAATCCACCACCAACGGCGCATTGCCCGCCGCGCGGGGAAAACCGGCGGCAACCGGGTTGGTGCCCAGCAGCGCCCGCCGCCCCCCCGCCACCGGCATGGCAGCTGGTGAATTGGTGAAGGCCAGCGCCACCAACCCCTGCCGGGCGAGGTGCGCCACCGGCAGCCCCATGGCGCCGGAATGGTGGCTATTGGTGATGCCGACAAAGGCCACACCCTGGCTGCGGGCGCGGCGCTCGCCCTCCGCCTCGGCCATGGCCAGCGCGGGATAGGCCAGGCCATGCCCGGCATCGATCAGCACAGCGCCCGGCTTTTCGGCAATGATGGCAGGCCGCGCCGCGCCATCGGCCCGGCCATTGCGCAGAAAGGCGGCGTATTGCGCCACGCGGGAGAGACCATGGCCGGCCTGGCCAATCGCCTCGCCATCCACCAGGGCCCTGGCGGTCAGCCGCGCCATTTCCGGATGGGCGCCGGCGGCGGCCAGGGCCTGGGCGACCAGGGTTTCGATTTCGCTACGGGAGAAGGTTTCAGGCATCGGGACGAATACGGGCCTCTTCGACAAGCCTTCCCCAGCGGATGACTTCGGCGCGGAGAAAGGCCTCGCTGCGGGCGCTGTCCAGCCCCTCAACATCAAAGCCGGCATCGAGAATGCGGCGCCTGGTGTCGGCTTCGGCCAGCACGGAGAGGGTTGTGGCCTCGATCTGCTGGCGAATGGCCGGCGGGGTGGCGCTGGGGATTTGCATCCCCGTCCAATTCGTCATGCTGAGCGCGGGCATGCCCAATTCGCCGACAGTGGCGATATCGGGCAGGCTGCGATGCCGCGCCTCGCCGGTGGTGGCCAAGGCGCGCAGCCGCCCGGCCTGCACCTGAGAGATACATTCGGGCAGATTGCTGACCATAAAGTCCAGATTGCCGGCGACCAGATCAGTCACCCCCGGCGCGCCGCCGCGATAGGGCACATGGGTGATATTGTCGCCCGCGCGGGCCACGCCGCGAAACAACTCCAGCCCAAGATGCGGCGGCGAGCCATTGCCCGAACTGCCGCCATTGAGCGTGCGGGCCCGGGCGGCGGCGGCCAATTCATCGAGGCTGCGAATGGGGCTCGCCGCATTCACCACCACCAGCAGCGGCAGCGAGCCGAGGATGGAAATGGTCGAGAGGTCGCGCAGAAAATTGTAAGGTGCCTGGGGAAACAGCGTGGCATTGACCGCATGGGTCAGGGTGATGGCCAGCAGGCTATGGCCATCCGGGGCGGCTTTGGCCACCGCATCGGCGCCGATCATCGCATTGCCGCCGGCGCGGTTTTCCACCACCACGGGTTTCTGCCAGACCTCGCCCAGCCGATTGGCCATGATGCGGGCCATGATGTCGGTCAGCCCCGCGGGGGTAAAGGGCACGATGTAGCGCAGGCTGCGTTCAGGAAAATTCTGCGCCAGCGCGGGCGTCGCGAGGGCGACGCCGAGCAGGGCGCGGCGAGTGGCGTGCATGGTCGTTCTCCCAAACCCTACCCTTATGGGCATGTCGTCAGGCCATCATGCCGCGCGCACGCCGCCTTGGGCAATGATGAAGGCCGCCACCTCGGCCACGCCCTGCTCGGCCTTGAGGTTGGTGAAGATGAAGGGCCGGCTGCCGCGCATCCGCCGCGCGTCACGGTCCATCACCGAGAGATCAGCGCCGACCAGCGGCGCCAGATCGGTCTTGTTGATCACCAGCAGATCGGAGCGGGTGATGCCCGGGCCGCCCTTGCGCGGGATTTTGTCGCCGGCCGAGACGTCGATGACGTAGATGGTGAGGTCGGCCAATTCGGGGCTGAAGGTGGCCGCCAGATTATCGCCGCCGCTCTCGATGAACAGCACTTCGAGATTGGGCCAGCGGGCATTCATATCGGCCACGGCGGCGAGGTTGATGGAAGCATCCTCGCGGATCGCCGTGTGTGGGCAGCCGCCGGTTTCCACGCCCATGATGCGCGCTGGTTCCAGCGCACCGGCGCGGGTGAGAAACTCACTATCCTCGCGGGTATAAATATCATTGGTGATGGCGGCGATGTCGTGGGTGGGGGAGAGGCGCTTGCACAGCCGCTCCAGCAGCGCGGTCTTGCCGGAGCCCACGGGGCCGCCCACGCCGACGCGCAGCGGGCCGTGCCCGGTGCGATGCGCGGAGGTCTCGGGCGGCCTGGCATCAATGGTCATGAGCGGAAAAGCCTTGTGTATTGGGTTTCGTGGCGGAGCGAGAATTGGTCGAGCATGGGCGCTGCGGTGCCCAGCCGGTCGAGGCTGGCGGCTTCGGCTGCATCCGCCGCCTGCTCGATGATGGGAAAGAGGGCAGCGGTGACGCGCTGACCATCCGTCTGCCCCAGCGGCACCAGCCGCACCCCGGCCGAGACAAGATTGGCGGCAAACCCCGAAAGCCAGCCCACCAGCGCCGGCCGCAGGGCCATGCCATGACACCCGGCGGCGGCGCCGAAGGCCACGGCATGGGTCAGCCGCCCCGTATGGCGGGCGCTGAAAGCGGCGAAGCCGGCATGCGGCCAGACATTGTTGGTGATGCTGGCAAAAGACCCGCCCTGTTGGGTGGCCTCCAGCGCGGTTTCGCCGCTGCCGCGCCACGCAGAGGCCAATTCGGCCACCTCATCCAGCGCCGCATCATCGCCCACGGCGCGATGGGCGGCCACCAGCAGCGCCGCATCCACCCGCCCGGCACCGGCCAGCAGCACCGCCTCAATATAGGATTGCAGGGCGGCGCGGGAGGTGACCGCGCCTTCCTCCACCGCCATCTCCAACCCGTGGCTGTACGAAAAACCGCCCACCGGATAGGCCGGGGAAAGCCAGGTCAGCAGCCGAAAAAGCTCAATCATGGTGATGGTGGTGGCCATCCCCGTGATGGTGGCCGTGCTTGTGGTCCGGGTTGCGATTGTGTTCGCCATAGGCGCCGCCTTCGGGGTTGAAGGGGGCCTGCACCTTGGCCAGCCGGGCGCCGAGGCCGATCAGCATCCGCTCGATCACATGGTCAAAGCGGATGAGGATTTTTCCGCCTTGGAGGTCCGCTGGCAAATGCCGGTTGCCCAGGTGCCAGGCCAGCCGCAGCAGATGCTCGGGCGTTTCGGCCTGGATTTCCAGCAGCGGTTCGGGTGCGGCGCGCACCAGGACGAGGCTGCCATCGGAAAGCGGCAGCGCATCGCCATCGCGCAGCACCTGGGCCTCTGGCAGGTCCAGCAGGAATTCGGCCCCGGAATCGGTGCGAAACACCTTGCGGCGGCGGAAGCGGTCATCGAAGTCGAGCGTCACGCTTTCCTGTACCGCATCCGGAAGGAAAGATCCAATGACCTTGGTCATTTTTGCAGATCTCATGATGATGCCTCTTCAATATCTACATTGCTTTCAGCGAGTAATAGCTTCCTTATTGCTGACAATAGCAAATACAATTGCCGCTTTCGAGAAGCACAACATATATCCCGCAATGCGCTGCCATTAATACGCGATGGACGCCCCGGAGCGTTCAATATAGATTGATGTATCTGTAGTATTTGCTTGCCTCGCATTAGTCGTGAAAAATTCCGATGTATTTTTCGAGTGAGCGGTGTATCATAAATTTCAATTTCTCGAAATTCTGGAAAAGTAGATTTTAGCTTGGCGTTTTTGACATCAATAATTTGTTCAATATGAACGTCTAAAACTGCTTCTCCTAAACCATTTTTTGATTTCTCTAATTCCCGAGCAAACCATCGTGATATCAATAATTTGTATGATTTTAGTGATTCGAGCTCCTCGGGCGACATCAGTTTTGCTGGAATATTGCAAGATAATATATCATTTTCTATGCTGTACCCCCAAGTATAAACCAGATGATCATCATCAATGTTATCACCAAATATAACCCCACTATCGCGATCTGCTAGAAATGCAATATTTTTTCTTTTTATTCTGTTTTTTTGTCGAATAATTTCGTACAAACGAGTGCGCCCGTTGCATTTGATAATGGCGCCTAGAACTCCGAGGCGAGACTCAAGCTTTCTTAGCACCTCTGAGTCTGTTTTCCCTTCCACAAGAAGGGTCGGTAACCGAGATCGATTAATGAGCGATATGATTTCATCGGTTGTCAACGAAAAAGACATTATTCGCCCTCTACGCCGCCAAGAAATATCTCTTTATCTTCGTACTTGAATATATAAAAGGCGAATGAATGGCAATAAAAAATTGATTATTTGTTTTTTGCTCAAGTAACATTGGAATCAGCGAGCGTTGCCAGTCAACGTGCAATGATAATTCAGGCTCGTCTATAAAGATTGGAATTTCATCATAGAATGCGTTATACGCTAAGAAACTAAAGATTTGTTTTTCACCGGCGCTTAGAAATTCCGAAGAAATTCGATTGAATTCGTTTCCTAAAATAATATTATCATTTACTTTTATGCCCTTATCTTGTATTACTTTGCTCATGGTTTCTGATAATGCCTGAAAAGGCGTCAATACAAATTCTTGCTGTTGCTTAAATTCTAAGGTCTGTAGTTTTATTTGCTCAAATACTTTGTTAGCATTGGAGAGTAAATCGGCACTATTTTTTTTTTGTGCTGATTTTGATCCTGACTTAACTGGATTTGTCTGTTTTTCCACGACATCGACTATGAATTTTACGAGATCTGTGTGCGCTTTATTGGTTGTTTGGGAAATGTCTGCATACCTGCGTGCAAGTAAATTCACCACATCACTTGTTGAAATCGAACAAACAAATTTGTGGTCAAACATAGACATTCTTGCAGATAGGTGCTCTAAAGCATCATTCAAATCACCTGCGTATCGCCCACGACGAATCTCCAACTCATTTTGCTGCCTAGTATCTCCAAGGGAAAATCCGCCCTCAATTCGACGGAATGTGGGGAAGAAAATGCTTGCTCCTACCATTCCAAGATTTTGATTTAGTTCTCGAACTTGTGGTGACTCATTTTTTATATCTGATAAAGTGCATTGGAATTTTACATTTTTATCGTACACAGTAGATCTCATTTCATAGTTCCGACCAGAACCTTTTATTTCAATCAGGAAATTATCGCCCTCTAGTTTAATGCGCTTAAAGGTCATTTCTTGTGGGATTCGTTCTATATTTGCGCTTATCAAGTACCAAATTAATTTTAGAACAGTTGTTTTTCCGGATCCATTCTTGCCCGTGATTATATTTATGTCTTTATTGAATCGAATATCTAGATTGCCCCTACCATTCACGCCTTCGGCTTCTAGTGAATGCAACATTCTTATGATCCTAATTAATTAGAACAGAAAATAACGCTGCGCCATCGGCAGCGATTGCGCAGGCTCACAGACCAACAACCGCCCATCCGCCCGCACCTCATAAGTCTCGGCATTCACCTCGATCTTCGGCAGGTAGGTGTTGTGCACCATATCCTTCTTAGAGATGCCGCCGCGGGTATTGCCCACCGCCAGCAAGGGCCGCGTCAGCCCCAGCCGCGCGCCAATGCCATTCTCCAGCGCCGCGCCGGAGGTGAACAGCACCGCCGATTGCGCCAGCGCCCGGCCAAACCCGGCAAACATCGGCCGGTAATGCACCGGCTGCGGCGTGGGGATGGAGGCATTGGGGTCGCCCATCGGCGCCATGGCAATGGAGCCGCATTTCAGCACGAAATCCGGCTTCACCCCGAAAAACGCCGGCGACCACAGCACGAGGTCAGCCAGCTTGCCCACCTCCACACTGCCCACATGCTGGGCAATGCCCTGCGAAATGGCCGGGTTGATGGTGTATTTGGCGATGTAGCGCCGCACCCGCAGATTATCATTGCCCGGCTTTTCGCCCGGCAGCGCGCCGCGCTGCAGCTTCATTTTATGGGCGGTCTGCCAGGTGCGGATGATCACCTCGCCCACCCGGCCCATGGCCTGGCTGTCGGAGGACATCATCGAGATGGCGCCCAGATCGTGCAGAATATCCTCGGCCGCGATGGTCTCGCGCCGGATGCGGCTCTCGGCAAAGGCCACATCCTCGGCGATGCGCGGGTCGAGGTGATGGCAGACCATGAGCATGTCGAGATGCTCATCCACCGTGTTCACCGTGTAAGGCATGGTGGGGTTGGTGGAGGAGGGCAGGAAATTCGGCTCGCCCACCACGCGCAGAATATCCGGCGCATGGCCGCCGCCCGCACCCTCGGTGTGGAAGGCCTGGATGGTGCGGCCGCCAATCGCGCGGATCGTGTCCTCGACAAAACCGCTTTCATTCAGCGTGTCAGTGTGGATGGCGATCTGCACGTCGTAACGGTCAGCCACCGACAGGCAATTATCGATGGCCTTGGGCGTGGTGCCCCAATCCTCATGCAGTTTCAGGCCGCAGGCGCCGCCGATGATCTGCTCCTCCAGCCCCGCCGGCAGGGCGGCATTGCCCTTGCCCAAAAAGCCGAGATTCATGCAAAACCCCTCGGCCGCCTGCATCAGGCGGGCCATGTGCCAGGGGCCGGGTGTGGCGGTGGTGGCCAGCGTGCCATGCGCCGGGCCGGTGCCGCCGCCGAACATGGTGGTGATGCCCGAGGCCAGCGCCTCCTCGATCTGCTGCGGGCAGATGAAATGGATATGCACATCCAAGCCGCCCGCAGTCAGGATGCGGCCCTCGCCGGCGATGATCTCGGTGCCCGGGCCGATGATGATGCTCACACCCGGCTGGGTATCGGGGTTGCCCGCCTTGCCGATGGCAGCGATCCGGCCATCCTTCAGCCCCACATCGGCCTTGATGATCCCCCAATGATCGACGATCAGCGCATTGGTGATGACGGTGTCCACCGCGCCGCCCTCGCGGGTGACCTGGGACTGGCCCATGCCGTCACGAATGACCTTGCCGCCGCCGAATTTCACCTCCTCGCCATAGGTGGTGAGGTCCTGTTCGACCTCGATGAAAAGCTCGGTATCAGCGAGGCGCACCCTATCCCCGGTGGTGGGGCCGAACATGCCGGCATAGGCAGAGCGGGTGATCCTCGCCATCAGAGCTTCCCCTCGTTTTCGCCCCGGAAGCCGTGCACGACGCGACCCCCGCCAAAGGGCACGAGCTTCACCCGGCGCGACTGCCCAGGCTCGAAACGCACGGCGGTGCCGGCCGCAATATCCAGCCTTTGGCCGCGCGCGGCGGCACGGTCAAAGGCCAGCGCCGGATTGGTCTCGGCGAAATGGTAATGGCTGCCGACCTGGATGGGCCGGTCACCGGTATTGGCCACCTCGATCTCAGTGACGGGCAGGCCGGCATTCAGCTCAATCTCGCCTTCCGCCAAAAGATATTCACCGGGGATCATCGGATGGGCTCATGCACGGTGACGAGCTTGGTGCCGTCCGGAAAGGTCGCCTCGACTTGGATGTCATGGATCATCTCGGCAATGCCCTCCATAACCTGGGCGCGGGTGATCACCCGCGCGCCGGCCTGCATGAGATCGGCGACGGAGCGGCCATCCCGCGCCCCCTCCACAACAAAATCACTGATCAGCGCGATGGCCTCAGGGTGGTTCAGCTTCACGCCGCGGGCGAGGCGCTTTCGCGCCACCTCGGCGGCCATGGCGATCAGCAGCTTGTCTTTTTCGCGGGGCGTCAGGTGCATGGGCGGTAGTTTGGCAAGCCTCGTTCAGCAGCGCCAGAGCCTTGGCAGCCGCGCTGGCAGGCCAAATGCCGCAGCACGCAGCAAAGGCACCGCCGCCGCCACCTGGCTGCGCAGATCGGAGGCATCGCCCAGGGCGCGGGCCAGCAAAAGCCCCGGCCGCAGCAGCGTGCAGGGCATGATCTCGCGCAGCGCCGGCAGATGCGCCCCCGCCCCCTCGGCCGCCAGCAGCACGGTCGCCATGGCCTGGGCGCCATTGAAGCGATGCGGATGCGCCAAATCCGCCGCCGCCATGGCCAGCGCATCGGCCCAGAGCAGCCCCTTCGGCCCGCGCAGCCGCCAGGAATCAAACACCTGGCCATGGGCAAACACCTCGCCCCGCGCGGACCGGCCGAAGACCAGCATTTCCGCCAGCAGCAACTCCGCCCCCGCGCCGAGCGCAAATTCCTGCCGCCGCTGCAGCATTGCGCCATCGAACAGGATCACCTCCTGCGGCAGCCATTCCAGCCGCGCGCCGGCGCCCAGCGCCACGCGGGTGGTGATGCGGCTTTCGGGGCCGAGGCTGCGATAGATCTTCTCCGCCGCCGCCGCCGTCAGCGTGGCCTGGGCGTGATCCTCCAGAATCAGTTCAAAATCTGCGCTATCGCCGCCCGCCAGCCCGCCGGCGACATTAACCTGCGCGATGGTCGCCGGCTCCCCCGGCTCCGCGCCGGGAAAGAGCGCCCGCATGGGCGAGGCCTGGAAGAGGTCCACCAACCCCTTGGCCCCCCAGCGCAGCTGCAGGCGCCCATGCGCGCGCTGATGTTGTATTCCATCCATCAAACCACCCTGACATGCCTGCCCAAGCCATGCCAATCTGCGGACCATGACCCGACACACTCTGCACATCACCCTCGGCACGCAACGCTACGCCATCCAGCGCCCCTGGGGCGAGACCGATGGCGTGGGCGGTATTTCCGATGTCGCAACCGATGCCGAGGGCCGCATCTTCGTCCTGCTCCGGCAGGACCCCTATACCGACCCTGAATCGCCCTCCGTGCTGGTGCTCGCCCCCGATGGCCGCCGCGAACACGCCTTTGGCGCCAAGGAAGTCGCCGATGGGCATATGTTCGGCGTCTCCCCCGCCGGCGATGTTTATGTGGTGGACCGCGACGCGCATCAGGTCATCATTTTCAACCGCCATGGCAAGGAGCTGGGGCGGATCGGGGAGCGCCATCAGGCCCTCCGCCCGTTCAACTCCCCCTGCGATATCGCCTTCGCACCCAATGGCGACATTTATGTGGGCGATGGCTATGCGGCGGCGCGGGTGCATCGCTTCTCCTCCGCTGGCACGCCGCTGGGTGGCTGGGGTGAGCCGGGGCGGGGGCCTGGGCAATTCCTCATCCCGCACGCCGTCTGGGTGCAGCCCGATGGCACGGTGGTGGTGGCCGATCGCGACAATTCACGGCTGCAATTCTTCACCCCCAGCGGCGGCTTCATCCGCAGCATCGATGATTTCCACAAGCCGATGGATATCTGGGGCGATGCCAAGGGCCAGCTTTATGTGACCGACCAGGTGCCCAGGCTGTCGCTGCTCGCAGCCGATGGCGCGCTGATCGGCCGAGGCCGGGCGGTGCTCAATGGCGCGCATGGGCTCTGCCAGGCGCCCGATGGCACCATCCTGCTGGCCGAGATGAACCCGCGCCGCCTCTCCCGCCTGGTGCCGGTGGATTGAGCCCGATGGGCGTCTTGCCGCGCATCGGCCGCTGGGCATCGGGCCCCGGCGCCGCAGTGCTGACCATGGCCGCCTTGCTGCTGCTATGGGAGGCGGCGGTGGTGGGGCTGGATATCCAGCGCTTCCTGCTGCCCGCGCCCAGCGATGTGGTGGCAGAGTTTATCCGCGACTGGCGGCTGATCTTCTTCCATGCCGGGCAGACGGTCTGGGGTATTCTGGCCGGCTATGTCGCGGCCGTGGTCTTCGCCCTGGCCGCCAGCATGGCGATGATCCGCTGGCCGCTGGTCGAGCGCATGCTCATGCCCATTCTCGTCGCCAGCCAATCCGTGCCCAAGATTGCCATCGCGCCGCTGATCCTGCTCTGGGTCGGCGCCGGGGCAGGGTCGAAGCTGCTGGTGGTGGCCTCCATCGCCTTCTTTCCGGTGGTGATCAACACCATGGCCGGTTTCAAGCAGGTGGATGCGGGGCTTTTGGATGTCTTCCACAGCGTTGACGCCACCAGCCGGCAAACCTTTTTGCGCCTGCGGCTGCCTTATGCGGTGCCTTATATTTTCGCCGGCCTGCGCATTGCCACCACGCTGGCGGTGCTGGGCGCCATCGTGGCGGAATGGCTCGCGGCCACGGATGGCATTGGCTATCTGGTGCTCTCGGGCAGCTTCAATTTTAACACCGCGCGCAGCTTCGCCGCCATCATCCTGCTGGCTGCCATCGGCATGGCCTTCTTTGGCGCGATGGGCGCGGTGGAGAAGGCGCTGTCCTGGCGGCAGGAAGATGGCGCGACCCGCGCCCAGACATAAGACGGAGACACGCCATGACATCACGCCGGACATTCGTGGCCCTGGGCGCGCTGGCCGCCCCCATTGCCCCCATCGGCCTGCGCCCCGCCCGCGCCCAAGGGCGGCTGCAGGACGCCATCCTGCGGCTGAACTTCACCCCCTGGGCGATGCATGCGCAGTATTACGCCGGGCTGCGGCAGAATATTTACCGCGCCGAGGGCATCAACCTCGAAATCCGCCCCGCCGCCGCCGGCCAGCAGAATGAGGTCTTCATCGCCGCCGGCCGGGAGCAATTTCTTGTCGCCAATGCCGATGGCTATATCAAGTCGCGCGCCGCCAATCTGCCGGTGGTGGCGGTGATGGCCGACCAGCCGGATAATCCCTTCTCGATCTTCGCGCTGAAAAGCAGCGGCATCAGCCGGCCCGAGCATTTGCGCGGCAAGCGTATCACCTTCTTCCAGGCGCAGGTGCGCGGCCTGCTCGACCCGCTGCTGCAGGCCGGCGGGCTGACCCGCAATGATATCACCCTCCTCACCATCAATCGCGGGGCGGAGATCCAGATGGTGGCGGCCGGCCAGGCCGATTGCGGCTTCGGCTTCTCCTATGGCCAGCCCCTCACGCTGGAGGAGCGCGGCTTCCCCTGCAACGTCATGGCGCTGAAGGATTTCGGGGTGAAATTCTGCGGCACCGCCATCGTCGCCAATGAGCGCGAAATGCGCCGTGGTGACCTGACCGAGCGCTTTATCCGCGCCACGATGAAGGCGCTGATCTGGACCAGCACCAATATGGATCAGGCGATGAACTATATCGTCGAGGTCTCGCCCGACCGGATGCACGCGCTGGAGGTGCGCAAGCTGCGGATGATCTACGACCTCTACCGCAGCCCCGATTTCGCCGAACGCTTTGGCCGCTTCGACGAGAGCAAATGGGAAAGCTCGATCAACTACCTGATGGAAGGCGGCGATTTGCAGCGCCGGCCCACCGCGCGCGAACTCTACACCAATGAATTCGTCGAGCGCATCGAGGAAGCCCGCAGCCTCGCCACCCTGGTGCGCGAAAGGCCGGCGGCTTGATCCTGGCCGGCCCAACAGGCAGCGAAGCCGCGCCCGCCTTCATCGAAGTGCGCAACGTGCAGGTCACCTATGGCCAGGGCGGCGCGGAGCCGGTGCAGGCGCTCGCCGATATCAATATCGGCGTGCCGGAGGGGGCTTTTGTCTCCCTCGTCGGCCCCTCGGGCTGTGGGAAATCCACCCTGCTGCGCGCGGTGGGAGACATGATCGCGCCCAGCGCCGGCACCATCACCATCGCTGGCACCCCGGCCTCGCAAATGCGCCGTGAGGCGCGGATTGGCCTGGTTTCGCAGGCGCCCAATCTGATGCCCTGGCTGCGCATCGCCGATAATGTGGCGCTGCTGCATGAACTGGCCGCCAAACGCACCGGCCGCCCCGCGCCGGATGTGGCGGCGCTGCTGCAATTGGTCGGGCTGGAGGGCTTTGGCGCCAAGCGCCCGGCGCAGCTGTCGGGCGGCATGCAGTCCCGCGCCGCGCTCGCCCGCGCCCTGGCTCTGGACCCCGATGTGCTGCTGATGGACGAGCCCTTCGCCGCACTCGACGAGATCACCCGCGACCGGATGGGCATCGAATTGATGCGCATCCATGCCCGCTTCCGCAAGACGGTGCTCTTCGTCACCCATTCCCTGGCCGAGGCGGTGTTTCTCTCCGATGCCATCGTGCTGATGACGCCCCGGCCTGGCCGGATTGCCCGCGTCATCACCGTGGATCTGCCGCGCCCGCGCCTGCCCGAAATGCGGCTGACCGACGCCTTCGCCCGCATGGTGGCGGAGTTGAACCGCGAGCTCTACCGGATGATGGCATGAGCCCCAACCTGATCGTTTATGGAGACTGACATGGCCACGCATCGCCTGGGTATCATCATGCATGGCGTCACGGGGCGCATCGGCACCAACCAGCATTTGGTCAATTCCGTGCTGGCCATTGCCCGGGAAGGCGGCCTGCCGCTGGCCAATGGCGACAGGCTGCTGCCGGACCCGATCCTGGTTGGCCGCAACCCGGACAAGCTGGCGGCCCTGGCCCGCACCCATGGCGTGGCGCGCTGGACGACCGACCTTGATGCCGCGCTGGCCGACCCGGCCGATGAACTCTTCTTCGACAGCGCCTTCACCGCCGGCCGCCCGGCTTTGGCCATGCGCGCAATCAAGGCCGGCAAGCACATCTATTTGGAAAAGCCGGTGGCACCGACCCAGGCCGAGGCCATGGCCATGCTCGCCGCCGCCGAGGCCCGCGGCCGCAAGCATGGCGTGGTGCAGGATAAGCTGTTTCTGCCCGGCCTGACCAAGCTGCGCCTGTTGCGTGAGCAAGGCTTCTTCGGCCGCCTGCTCTCAGTGCGGATCGATTTCGGCTGGTGGGTCTTCGATGGCCAGCAGGTGCCGGCGCAACGTTCCTCGTGGAATTATCGCCGCGTGGATGGCGGCGGTCTGGTGCTCGATATGTTCCCGCATTGGCGATACATCGTCGATGGGCTTTTCGGCCGTCCCACCGCCGTCACCTGCCAATTGCGCACCGCCCAGCCGCAGCGGCGCGATGAGCGCGGCCAGCCCTATAATGTCGATGTCGAGGATGAGGCCCGCGCGCTGCTCGACCTGGAATGCGGTGCTGCGCTGGAGATCAATGCCTCCTGGGCCGATCGGGTGCGGCGCGATGACCTGCTGACCATCACCGTGCAGGGCAGCCAGGGCAGCGCTGTGGCGGGGCTGCATCGCTGCGTGGCGCAGGCGCTGGGCACCACCCCCAAGCCCGGCTGGAATGTCGATGTGCCGGTGGCGCAGGATCTCTACGCGCAATGGGCGCCGGTGCCCGATGTGGTGGTGCTGAAGAATTCCTACCGCATGGCCTGGGAGGCGTTTTTGCGCCACCTGGCCGAGGATGGCCCCAACACCACCTCGCTGCTGGCCGCAGCCCGCGGGCTGCAATTGGTCGAGGCCTGCCATGCCAGCCACAGCGAGCGGCGCTGGATTGACATGCCGGTCCTCACGGCTGGCTGAGGGCGCAAGCGCGCCCGGTCACGCCACCCGCGCGCGGAATTCACGCTGAATCTGGTCCAGCGTGCAGAATTCAGCGCCCATCGCCGTCAGCGCATCGATCAGCTTTTCCAGCATCAGCATGCGGTGGCCACGGCCGATGACATAGGGGTGGAAGGTATAGACCAGCATCCCCCACTCCTCCGTGCGCCGCATATACTCGAAATCGGCGACGAAATTCTCCAGCACCGCATTGGCATTGGCCAGGCCGGGCATCAGGTGCTCCTTGGTGCGGAAGAATTCGAAATGCGGATGGTCATCGAGCGACCAGCTGATGGGGATTTCCACCAAATTGGTGGTGGTGCCGAATTGCATTGGCGCCGCCTCGCTCACCACATCGCCGCGCCGGGCGAAATAGGGGTGGTGGTCATGGCCCATCATCGAGCTGTCATAGTTCAGCCCATGCTGGATCATCAGGTCGATCGTGCGGTCGCTGATATCCCAGGCCGGCGAGCGATAGCCCGAAGGGATGCCCCCGGTCAGCCGCTTGATGCTCTCCACGGCTTGGGCGAATTCATCCGCCTCCCGCGCCGCCGGCAGCAGGGCCGGCTGCACATGGCTCCAGCCGTGATGGCCCACCTCATGGCCCTCCCGCACCACCCGGGCGCAGGCCTCGGGATAGGTCTCGATCACGATGCCAGGAATATACCAGCTGGATTTGATGCCGCGTGATTTCAGCAGGTCCAGAATGCGCCCCGCCCCCACCACGCCGAATTCGCCGCGTGAGATCGGCGTGGGCGTCAGCAGCCCGCGCGAGGCGAAGCCGGACCAGGTGTCGAAATCAAAGGAGAGGCAGGCGATATGGCGCGGCATGGTGTTCCGAATTCTCCCGCGCGGGCGGCTCAGAGGGTCGCCCGCGCGCCTGAAGGTGGATCATTAACCGGCCGAGCATGGCTGCCCCAACCGCCCGCCGCAAGCCGCGGGGCCGCGCCCCTATAGCGAAATCTCGCCCCGCATCACCGGCACGCAGGCGCCACCCACGGTGGTCATGATCCCCGCTTCCGTGCGGCGCGCTGTGGTGCGCAGCAGGCTGGGGCGGCCCATTTCCACCCCTTGATGCATATCCCAACTGCCCGAATCGGCGCCCGAAAGCTGCAGCAACAGCCCAGCCAGCGGCGTGGCGGCGCTGCCCGTCGCCGGGTCCTCGCCCACGCCGAGGGAGGGCGCGAACATCCTGCTGCGCACCAGCCCGTCATCATGGGCGTAGATATAAAGGGCAGCGCGGTTGTTCAGCACCGGATGCGCGGCGGCGAGCCGTTTCATCGCCATGGCATCAGGCCCCGCGCGGCGCAGCGCCTCGGGCGTCACCTCGGCCAGAATGAAAGGGTTGCCCACCGAGCCGCAGATGGGCGCGTGGCGTGTGGTGATGATGTCGCCCGGGCTCAACCCGGCGCAGGGCGCGATCTCAGCCACCGCAAATTCCGGCCCCAGCGTCAGCGGCAGGGGTGCTGCGATGGTGGCGGCGGCGAGTGCGCCCGCCGCATCACGCGCCAACGTCACCGTCACCAGCCCGGCCAATTCCTCAAAGCGCAGCACATTCTCCACCGCGCGCCCGGCCAGCGCCCAGCCGGTGCCCACATTGGGGTGGCCGGCAAAGGGCATTTCCCGCGCCGGGGTGAAAATGCGCACCCGCGCGGTATTGGCCGCATCCTCCGGCGGCAGCACGAAGGTGGTTTCGCTGAGATTGAACTCAGCGGCGATGGCCTGCATTTCGGCATCGCTCAGGCCTGCCGCCTCGGGGAAGACGGCCAGCGGATTGCCGCCGAAGCGGGTGGTGGTGAAGACGTCGAGCGTCAGGAATTGATAGATGCGCATAACTGGAGGCTAACCTCCCCCGCGCCCGCAGGCTATGCCACCGGCGGGCGGCAAGATCACCTTGGCGCGGCGCGGCGCCAGAGGCTATGCAGGGCCCAGGAGATCTCCCCATGCCGCACATGATCGTTCTGGTCGATGACGACCGCAACATCCTCACCAGCCTGTCGATGACGCTGCAGCAGGAGGGTTTTTCGGTGCGCACCTACACCGATGGCGAGAGCGCGCTGCAAGGCCTGCTGGCCAAGCCGGCCGATCTCGCCGTGCTCGACATCAAAATGCCCCGGATGGACGGCATGGAATTGTTGCAACGCCTGCGCACCCGCACCGCCATGCCGGTCATCTTCCTCACCTCAAAGGATGAGGAGGTGGATGAGCTGATGGGCCTGCGCCTGGGCGCCGATGACTATATCACCAAACCCTTCTCCCAGCGCCTGGTGCTGGAGCGCATCCGCGCCCTGCTGCGCCGCAACGACACCAACCGGGCCGAGGCAGCGGGCCAGCCGGCCGGCGGCGTGATCACCCGTGGTGACCTCACCCTCGATGAGACCAAACATGCCTGCCTGTGGAAGGGCAAACAAATCCAGTTGACGGTGACGGAATTCCTGCTGGTCAAGGCGCTGGCGCTGCGCCCCGGCATGGTCAAGAACCGCGATCAACTGATCGATGCGGCCTATGGCGAGAATATCTATGTCGATGACCGCACCATCGACAGCCATGTGAAGCGGGTGCGCAAAAAATTCCGCGACGTGGATGATGATTTCCAGCAGATCGAAACGCTCTACGGAATTGGTTATCGCTACAAGGAAGCGTGAGGAAATAGCCCACCGCGGGATTGACGCGGGGGCGCGAGTTCGGGTTTGGAAGCCTGCAATTATTAAATCAAACCCGTTTCACGGCATACAAGGTTTATCATGGCCCTCGCCTTCATCTTCCCTGGTCAGGGAAGCCAATCACCCGGCATGGGCCGGGATCTGGCCGACGCCTTCCCCATCGCGCGGGAAACCTTTCAGGAGGTGGATGACGCGCTGGAGCAAAAACTCTCGCGCCTGATCTTCGAAGGCCCAGCCGATGAGCTGACCCTCACCACCAATGCCCAACCGGCGCTGATGGCCGTCTCCATGGCGGTGGTGCGGGTGCTGGAGCGTGAGGGCGGCTTCCGCCTGGCCGATAAGGTGGCCCTGGTAGCCGGCCATTCCTTGGGCGAATACAGCGCCCTGACCGCAGCCGGCGCCCTGCCTGTGGCGGTCACCGCCCGGCTGCTGCGCCTGCGCGGCCAGGCGATGCAGGAGGCCGTGCCGCCGGACCTCGGCGCCATGGCGGCCCTGCTGGGCGCCGAGGCCGACCTCGCCGCCGAAATCTGCGCCGAGGCCGCACAGGGCGAGGTGGTGGAACTGGCCAATGACAATGGCGGCGGCCAATCGGTGATTTCTGGCCATCGCACCGCCGTGCTGCGCGCCATTGAGGTGTCCAAGGCGCGCGGCGTGAAGCGCGGCATGCTGCTGCCCGTCTCCGCCCCCTTCCATTCCAGCCTGATGGGCCCGGCCGCCGATGTGATGGCCGAGGCCCTGGCCGCCATCAGCATGGCGCCGCCCGCGCCGCCGCTAGTGGCCAATGTCACCGCCGCGCGGGTGAGTGACCCGGCGGCGATCATTGATCTGCTGGTCCGCCAGGTGACCGGCACGGTGCGCTGGCGCGAATGCGTGGCGGCGATGGTGGCCATGGGCTGCGACCGCTTTGCCGAAATTGGCGCCGGCAAGGTGCTGACCGGCCTCATGAAGCGCAATGCGCCGGACGCGACGGCGAGCGCCATCGGCACGCCTGCGGATATCGAGGCCTTCCTCGCCTCCGTTTAACGCATTCAGGGAGAGACATATGTTCAGGCTGGACGGCAAGATTGCGCTGGTGACGGGCGCCTCCTCGGGCATTGGCGTGGCCATTGCCCAGGCGCTGCATGGGCAGGGCGCGCATGTCGTGCTCAGCGGCCGGCGCGAGGCGGAACTCGCTGCCCTCGCCGGGCAATTGGGCGAACGCGCCCGCGTGGCGGTGGCCGATCTGGCCGAGCCTGACGCCGCCACCGCCCTGGTTGAGGGCGTGGAGGCCACCGAAGGCCGCCTCGACATCCTGGTCAACAATGCCGGCTTCACCCGCGACCGTCTGGCGCTGCGGATGGAGCCCGAGGATTGGAATGCGGTGCTGGAGGTTGACCTCAACGCCCCCTTCCGCCTGGCCCGCGCCGCGCTGCGCGGCATGCTCAAGCGCCGCGCTGGGCGGATCATTTCCATCGCCTCGATCGTGGGCGTGATGGGCAATCCCGGCCAGTCGAACTACGCCGCCGCCAAGGCCGGGCTGATCGGCATGTCGAAATCCCTGGCGCAGGAGGTGGCATCGCGCAATGTCACCGTGAATGTGGTCGCCCCGGGCTTTATCGACACGCCGATGACGCAAAAGCTGAATGAGGCGCAGCGCGGTGCCCTGACCGGCAAGATCCCGCTCGGCCGCATGGGCGTGGCCGCCGATGTGGCGGCGGCGGTGACCTATCTGGCCGCTGAGGAGGCAGGCTGGGTCACCGGCTCCACCATGCATGTGAATGGCGGGATGGCGATGCTGTAAATCGGCCACGCATGACCCAGCCCCGAGGGGCTGGGTGGTGTGGCCGCAATAACCCTCAGCCCAGTTCCTTGAGGGTGCGCTTGGCAATCGCCATACGGTGCACCTCGGTCGGCCCTTCATAGACATGCATGAGGCGAACCTGGTTCGCCATCAATTGCAGCGGCAACTCCTTGGTCATGCCCATGGCGCCATGCGCCTGCATGGCGTGATTGACCACCTCGGTCGCCATTTCGGTGGCGAAGACCTTGATCATGCTGGCTTCATTGCGCACATCGCCACCCGCATCCATGGTCGCAGCCCCGGCTTGCACCATCAGCCGGCAGGCATGGATCTTGGTGGCGGCATCGGCAATCCACCATTGAATCGCCTGGCGGTCGGCCAGCGGTGCGCCAAAGGTCACCCGTTGCTTGGCGTGGCTGCACATCATCTCCAGGGCGCGCCGGGCGATGCCCACGCAGCGCGCGCCCATTTGCAGGCGCCGCACATTCAGCCGCAGCTGCATGGGCGCATAGCCAGCGCCCAAGCCCCCCAGCACATTGCGCGCCGGCACGCGGCAATTCTCGAAGACCAGCTCATAGGTCTTCTTGCCGCCAATCATCGCGATCTCGCGCTCGATGATGAAACCGGGCGTGCCGCGCTCGACGATGAAGGCCGTTACCCCCGCCTCACGCTTGCCGGGCGAGGTGCGGGCCATGAGCACGATGAAATCTGCCGCCGGCACATTGCTGACCCAGATTTTCCGCCCGTTGATCACCCAATCATCGCCATCCTGCACCGCCTTGGTCAGCATGCCCGAAGGGTCGCCACCCGCCACCGGCTCGGAAATCGCGATGCAGGAGCGCATTTCGCCGGCAGCATAGGGGGTGAGGTAGCGCTCGCGCTGATAGGCATCGGCCACCGCGACCAGCATATGCAGGTTCGGGCTATCGGGCGGGATGGTGAAGGGCACCACCGTGCGGGCCATTTCCTCCTCCACGCCCATCAGGGCAATGGTGGGCAGGTTGGCGCCGCCATATTCCTCCGGCGCGTCGAG
>Ga0214921_10000428_pt1 | contig 79035 bp, 139 predicted proteins | sample LL1505_MetaG_FD_177992 | JGI IMG/M metagenome (GOLD analysis project Ga0214921, IMG submission 177992) | Freshwater microbial communities from Lake Lanier, Atlanta, Georgia, United States - LL-1505 | ecosystem: Environmental > Aquatic > Freshwater > Lake | place: USA: Georgia | collected... | reverse complement strand
TGTTCACGGCTGGGAAGAAGATCCTGTTTTTACTGATATGAACATGAATAATCTTCGTGCTCTTGTTCGTAAGATTTGGGAGGATGCATATCAGTCTGGAAGGTCTGATGCACGATCCGATGCTGCTGTTGAAGCCGCCGAGGCAGAATGGTTTAACGGGTGATTATGCAGGATTATGTTTTTGTTTTGATGGAGGGCACTTATCTCCGAGGCATTTTTACAGACCGATATTCTGCGGAAGAGGCTATGAAGAAGTTGCAAGAAACCTCTGATCCAGAGGTTTTCAGCTATTGGGTTAACATGGAATATCTTAATCGTATCATTAGGTGATTGCGGTAGGTATTGATGCGCCTGGAAGATGTTAAAGTTGGAATGTTAGTAAGAACGACTTTCAATGACAATCGTCAAGCTATTGGATTGATTGTGCAGTATACCGGTGGCTATTGGGCTTACGTTTTAAGGAACGAAAAGATTGTTTCTTGGCATATAGATTATCTTGAACCGGTAAATGATTGATATGCGCTCTCCCCGTAAACCTTCTCACTCTCATTTGCAGCCTGGAATGTTGGTTAAGCCTAACGGTTATATGACCTGCACCGGGATTTATGCGGATAAACTAAGCGCCAATCACGATGATAGTATCAGATATTATCATTGGTTAAAAGGTGAAGTTGGTTTGATTGTGCGTAAGGCTAATCGTAGACATTCTGTTATGGATATTCTTTATCCAGATGTTTATGTCCTAATCAATGATAAAGTTGTTGTCTTTTCCAGCGATATGGTTGCGCCACTATCAACCGCTCAAAAAACCTTCATTGTATGAAATATTTTTATCACTACCCGCTATGAAAGTTGGAGATTTAATCCGAGTTAAGCCTCACGTTCGCTTAGATTTTGTTGGAGATTTAATCCGAGTTAAGCCTCACGTTCGCTTAGATTTTGAAGGCGGTAATATTGGTATTATTGTTAAGATTGTAGATGCCGAAGCCTTATGGTCAAGCGATGATTATGCTTGGTGTGTCAAGGCTCTTATAGGAGAACAGGTTTATCTATTTCGTAAGTCGGAGATTGAAGTCTATGAAAGTCGGTGATTTAGTTAAATGGAGTATGGCTCCAATATATCTCTCAAAAGACGAGAAATATGGTTTGCTTATCCAGATTGATTACGAACGTAGCTATCTTAGACATATTACCATAACAGATAAGAACGAATATTCTCACCAAGTCTTGATTGGAGAAAAGGTAATGTGGTTTAAACCCTCCGAGCTTGAGGTTATAGAAACGTTATGAAGCCTGGAAGCAAGCAGAAAAAGATTATAACCGATATTGGTCTGGCACAACGACCTGTAAACCCATCTTCGCCAGGATATCAAGAAACATTTTACTTTGATCCAACCTCTGCAAAGCAACAGGCGTCGGCAATAAAATGGGCTGACGTTTCTTGGAATACGCATTTTGGTATTTGGTGTGCATTTCCATCCTCAACTGGACTTCAACCTATTATCCGTCCAAACAAACCAATGACCGGTTTGGTTCTTACAGATATTGATATGAGAATGGAAGGCGGCAGAGCATATAAGGTAATCAATCCAGCAGATAATAGTTTGTTTGATATTCGTGAAGATCAAATGCTACAAGCTATATTGAAGTATGGTATTCAGCCAGGAGGATTGATTGGTGGTGAATGGGTTTGGGGATATAATCACGTTCAAATCAAGTGCTATCTTACTGACAGCACAGAATATATTGATATGTTAGCCGCAAATAATCTTACAACCCATCCGGTAATCTGAACATGATATGAGGAGAAGGTATGAGCGATAAAGAATATTCACAGGAGATTGTATTTGATCCGCCCTTAACCCAGGTAGACAAAGAAAATCATGATTATGTTCGTTTAGAGATTACAAGTGAACAGGAGTTGTCTCTGGATTGGTTTGTTCAAGAGTTAAAGAAAACCGATCTTTGGGAACGTCTTGTGGTTGAGTTTCAGAAAGAACAAAAGCCATGATTAGTCAAAAAGAACTTGAAGCTTTACAGTCGCAGCTTCTTGCAGAGGCTCAAGCAGATTTTGATCGTCAAATCTTGGAAGACTTATATAATGCAAAGGAAGCAGCGCATCAACATGATTTGATTATTGGAGCGATTAATGAACATTTAAGCAGTAAAGGGATTGATCCTTCTACTGTTGAACTTCATTTCAGCGATTATAAGTTAACATATGATGGCGGTTCTGTTATAGTAGAAGAACAAGAAACAACATTTACTGAGATATTGAAGAAGTAAACTTTAAAACAAAATGGCGGCTGACATATGAAAACATATCACGACTATAACGAAGATGATGTAAAGTCCGTCTTATATGATAAGGATGCTTGTTGCGATCCAGGCAGAAAACTTCAAATGGTTCTTGATGCTCTTGTAGATGCGAACTTTCAAGAAGCTGATGAAGATCCATATGATGATGAAGATTATGAAAGAAGAACTGCGGCTAAACTCTTCCTATTCAAAATCGCAACCGCTCTAACAAACGGCTATAGAAATAAACCCAAGTGATTGAGTAGTTCATGATCCAAGTCGGCAAACTCTATAAAACAGCTTTTTCAGAAGTTAAAGTTGATTTTAAAATATATAACCCAAACAAGTGGCATAGTGATTACAAAAAACATAACCCATACGCAAAAACTATAAGCCCCGAAGATATCTTCATGGTTCTTGATTTTGAACCGCTTGATCAAAAGTTGCTCTCAGGAAAACCTCCTCATAAAGATGAATATCCATTAGTTATCAAAATCTTATATAAAGAAGATATCGGTTATGTCCTGCTAAGAGATTGTGAGATAAACGAGGTTATCGCATGAGTTGGTATCATAAACACATCAGGGCTGGACAACTGTTTAGATCAACTAACATCTATTACAGAGTTGACAACTTTGAACTGGTTCCTCTAAACGCAATCGTAATGATTATTGATTTAAATAATATTTCCGGTAATGTATCCTATCTCCTGGGAGAACAAGTCAATACAATGGATGCTACAAGCTTCCTTACTATGTTTCAAAGGATTTCAGAATGAACAACGAAAATGACAACGTTCCAAATATTTCTATTAGATTAGAAAGCGCAAAACATAAAAAGGGACAACCATTCCCAGAACATGACTTCTCTTTTATTCAAAAACATGGGATTACATCAAAAGGAGACAGCATCGCTTGCTCCAATGAAGACGTTGTAAGACATATCAATCGTGGGCATGAAAATAATCCAGATGCAGAAGAAGTAATGTATTTCTATTTCCAAGAAGGTAGCTGAGATGCGCTGGCAAGACCGTTATGAGAAGGTAAAGCCGGGACATATGTTCCAGGCTGTTAAACCTTTTTACGAAACCGGTCCTATTAAAGTATTCCCAGCTAAAACCCCTGTAATGGTTATTAATATAGATCGCTCTATTGATATGATAGAATATCTTGTAGAAGATATTAAAAGCAACATGGGTGCTTACAACTTCTTTGTCTGCTTTGAGGAGATTAAAAATGGATACTCACACAAAAGCTTTTGAACTTATTATGACCCACCTCCATTGCGAAAGCGGCGATGGGGATGCACACGTTCATTGCAAGTATATATCAAAAGAAGAAATGGCGGCTAAGTTTGAGGCGTTCCTCAATATTGAAAATGATTACACAAAGTTTAATCGCCTAAAAAGATGCGCCTACAATCCAGAACATAAGTTCATCCTTTTCTCCGATATGTCCAATGAGAATGTAGCCTTTAGCGACCTTAAAGATAATCTACCATTACCTACTTGGACCGGTCTTATCATTACTATATGATATATTTAGGATTATGAAACTTAATAACGTTAATAACTTATTGGCTTTTTTATTTGAAAACGAAGATAGTTTTTTAAAAAACTTTGGCAATATCAATAGAGTGATAACCCAAGAACACTCTAAAGAAATACGTGATTATCTTATTGAAATGTTTCCAGAAGCTAAAGAAGTCATTGATTATCAATATAACGACGAAGCCGGTCAACCATTTGCTGAATGGAGAAGAATGATTTGGGAAATAAAACAGTATAAACTGCATGGTCCAAAGTCAATATCTCCAAATAAGTTAATCATAGATCCAAGTGATTATCAAGAACGGCTGGATAAGTTTAATCAATACGTTTCAGATAAAGAAGCCGGTCGTCCAGCGCAATACTTTAGATCCAACACCTCTGATCCGAGAGAAATAGATTTTGCAAAACTTCCTCCATTGACCTTGCAAAAAGTTGGTAATATGTATGAAGTCATTGATGGATTGCATAGAGCTTTTTTAGCAAAAATCAATAATAAAGATATCAGAGCTTTTTATTGGGAAAAACAAAACAACAATCATCCAAACGTAGAAAAAATAAAAACTTTATTTAATGTCTATGAACCCAAAACTAAAACCAGGAAATCTGATACGAACCAAGAAATCTCCAAGTAGTCATGATGAACCAGATGGTTCCGGCTACTTCTATTGCTTTTGTGAACAAGATCAAATGTCCCACTCAATAAGTTATGGCTCTGTTGGTATTGTAATCAATATGAGCCGTGTCTCCTCAATAGGAAACAAAATCGTTGACATTCTATTCAATGGCTCCGAAAAGATTGTTTCTATCGCCTATTATGATGATCAATACGGCAATCCCCTTTGGTGCGATATCATACAATGATCCCCGGCAAACTATATCGTCTATCTGACAAAAACAGCAAATATGTTTTTAATAATCCTGCTACATCAAAAGCACATTATTTGAATGCAGGAGATATCCTTTTGTTTGTTAAGAAACAACAAATGCCGGATGCCTTTGATGGAACCGGACCATATGCCAATCCATATTTTACATTTACTTTCTTATATGAAGATATATTCTTGGAAGCTATGACAACAGAACCCCAAATCCGTTTCTTGCCGGTGGAAACATGAAAGTCGGTGATTTAGTTTATTTTAGCGCCCAGCATCTTGCCTATGATTTTCAACAACTCAGAGGGCAATATGGTCTATTGCTTGAATATATTGAAATCTCAGGAAGAGGAGATAAAACCTATAGAGGTTGGAAAACTCTTTGGGGCGAAAGAAAGCTGACCGTCTGGGAACAAGATATATCATTGGTAGAACCAAATGGAATATAAGATCGGACAACTTGTAAAGATTAGAAATGCTCCAGATCAACCTCGCTGGATTAAAGAGTTAGTTGGTAAAACAGCCCTAATCGTTGTCAAATCTACGATCCATACCGCATATAGATACAATAGATACAAAGTCTTGATTGAAGAAAAAGTTTATGAGGTTCATCCATTAGATATAGAGCCGCTATATGACGACGATACTCAATAATAAAACAATCCTTAAACCAGGACATTTAGCTAAAACAATAAAAAATCAGCTCTGGGGTTCAACCAAATATCTCTTAAAAGATACTTCCGGAATGAACCGGATCATATGGAAAGATATTCCCTTTAATAGTCCAATCCTCATTGTTGACGTTGAACAAGAATATATAACATTTCTTTTTGAACAGAGTTTATTTCATATTGTCAACTGCTATAATAATGTGGAGGGCATACCATATTGGTGTCAGATTATTCATGAATAACTTTAAATCAGGACAACTCTGCAAAATAGTAGATGATGCTTTTAACAGCGATCTACCAGATGATAAGGTAACCCATGGTGGTGTTCTCGTCTCTCAAATCCCCTTAAGCAGCTTCAAGCTTAAAGCGATCCCAGAAGGATCGCCTGTTCTTGTTGTTAATGCATTGGAAATGCACGTTATAGGGCTAATAGAAGATAAACTTTATTTCATAGATGCTAAAGCTCTGGAAGATTTATGATAGAACCAGATCAAATCCAGATTGGAACTCTACTAAAGATATATGACCCACGAACAGAAGGGGATAAGTTTGCTTTAGTTATTGATATTGATGATGATCAGGAAAATCCTGTTTTGTTTCACATATTAATCGGAGACAAAACGTATTGGCAATACATTAGAAATGTAGGTTGGGAAATAGTAAAATGATTATTTATATCGTAGAAGCTTGGCGTTGGGGAGATAACCATAATCACAGTTATGTCCTTGGTTGTTGGGATAACCTTGAAGCAGCAAAGAAAGCCGCCATTGACCATGCAGAATATCGTGGCGGCAAATATCAATGCGTCGTCCAACAATCTAAACTAAATCAAGAAATGGATAGCGATTGGTCAGCCTCTATCCTCTATCAAACTATCATGGATATCTTTGAACCCATCGATGGTGTAGCATGAGCGCACCTCGCTATATCATCTCTCTACAAGTAGGAGATATGATCATCTCCAGAAAGCTTAAAACCGTCCTTGGAGACACCCAAAGCTTACAACAGGAGCTTGCCCTTATCCTTCAAGAAGATGGCTTTAAAAGCCTTGCAGAAGGCATGGCGGCTAAATATGGAGGAACCGAGGCGGCTCAACAAAAATGGCATAATGACCAACTTGGCGAATGCATTGAATGCGGAATAAAACTACCAAAACATAATATGATACCTGAATGCATTGATAGTCAAGAAACAGGAAAAATGTTCAAAACATATTATTTTTGCATGGATTGTAAATGAAATCTCCCGATTTTGAAATAGGTAAACTCTATACGCTTCGTGCTGCGGCCGACGCTGTCGGAATAAGATTAACTCCTATAGGAAGCCAGCTACATAATCATATCCAAACTAATACACCTATGCTGCTTACAAAATGCGATAACCTAAAAGAAGCCGTCTTCCTCATAGAAGATAAACTCTACCAGATTAATCTGCATTATGTATATGTAAAAAAACTATGAACTTTGAAACCGGAAAACTCTTCAAACTTTTTAAAAATGGTAAGTGGATTAATCTATCCGAAGATATCCAATACGGCATGATCCTGGGTATAGATTATGCCTATGGCGACAGTCGCAATGATTATAATATCAAAGTTCTATTGGGAGATAAAACCTGGCTTATCAGAGAAACAGATATAGAAGAGATTTTGTGATGACAATCCTCGATAAAAATCATCCAGGTTTCGCTGATAAAGATTATATCACAAGACGTAATACTATCGCACATATAGCCCAACAATACTCATTCCCTAATGTCGTTCCAGATGTTCCATACACCCAACAAGAACATCAACTTTGGAACGATATTCGTATTGCTATTCATCCCATCCATCTTCTTAACGCCCATTCCTCCTATCTATCCTGTTTGGATACGGCAAATCTATCACTAAATCATATACCTCAACTATCAGAGATAAATCGGCGGCTAAACAACATCACAGGCTATCAACTAACCCCAGTTGAAGGTCTTATTGATGCTCGCACCTTTATGGCTGCTCTCGCTCAACGTAGAATGCTCTGCGCTCAATATATCCGCCACTATAGCGTTCCTCACTATACACCAGAACCTGACGTTGTTCATGAACTTATAGGTCATGCTATCCCTTTCTTTTCAAAAGAATACTGCGATTTCAATGATCTATTTGGCAAAGCCGCTATCAATGCCTCTGATGAACAAATGATCAGCATTGAAAGACTTTACTGGTATACAATAGAGTTCGGGCTTATAAAAGAAAATAACTCAATCAAAGCCTATGGTGCAGGACTTCTCTCCTCTATCGGTGAACTTACCAGCATTACTGACGTTCCTCACCGTCCATTCAATATTACAGATATTATCAATACCCCGTATGACACTCAAAGTATGCAGCCCGCCCTATTCTGCGCTAACTCATATAATCAAATGATCGATGAAACATCTGAATGGCTTAATAAAATATCATGAAACCAGGAGCATTATATATCACCAAAGCTTCCTGGGAGGCTATTCATATGTGTAAAAATCCTCATGGCATTTGGGTGCCTAAACAAAAGGATAACAATAGGTTTCTTATCTCTCCATATAGTATGTTGATTAAATCCGAACTTACTCCAGACACTCCAGCTATGTATGTGGGCACAGACGGAAGACCACACGTAGGCGTCTTCCTCGTTGCAGACACTTTCTTAGAACTACCTTACAATATTCTAAAACCTATAGGAGATTGATTATATGCAAGAACGTGATTTCGTATTTTGGCTAAACGGTTTTCTTGAGTTAAGCGGTGCAACAACTCTTAATGAACAACAAGTTCAAGTCATTAAAGAACATTTAGCACTTGTATTAAATAAAAAAACTCCAACTATCATTCAAGGTAAAGAATGGGACTTTAGAGCTGAAAGTATGATATATCCAACAGGACCAAAATGCGAACGCTGCAATAAAATATGTTCCGAAGAAGGTGGCACCTGTAAGAAATGCCGGAGTAACAAAACTGCCTCCCAGCTTCCTATTGTTGATGTTCCTACCTGCTTAACTTGTTAAATAAATAGTAGAAACTTAAAGTAGTATATTGTAAGATAGAAACAACTGAACACGGGAATAACCCCGTAGAATAAAGAAAGAAAAGGAAGTAAATAAAATGACACTTAATCGTAATGTTCTTGTTGGTCTTGCTGTAGCCGCCGCTCTTCTTGTAGGTCTACTTGTAGCCAACTCTTCATCTGCTGGCGATACGACTGTTGCAGAGACGGAAGCTACGACCCTTGATACTGCCGCCACGACCACGGCTGCAACCGCTGTAGTTGCTGATGCTGGCGCTGCTGCCACCGTTCCCGCTGCTCTTACCACCGATACCGCTGCAACCTCCGCAACGGCTTCCGAGGTAACTGTTACCGTAACGGCTCCAGTAGTAACCGTTGCACCTACATCAGCTACCGCACCTGCCGTCGCTGCTCCTGCTGCTCGCTGAACAAAAAAGTATTATAATTAATACCTGTGAGGCTACCAGACGAAAGTTTGGTAGCTTTTTTCGTTTATCTAATCAATCTCAAATGATATCATATCAATATGAATAACCGTATTCTTATAGCATTAGTTCTTAATAGCTTACTCCTATCTACAGCCGTCATAGCTCAAGATATCGCCGTAGGAACAACACAGCTTGGTATATATGAAACCCGCTTTCATTATAGAGGCGATGATGTTACTCGTAATCGTGCCTATAACGTCCGTAAAGCTATTCATAAGTTAGATGGAACCGTTCTCCGTCCAGAGCAATCCCTCTCCTATAATCGTCTACTGGGACAGAGAACAGGGTCAAGAGGATGGAGACAAGCCAAAACCATTCTCCATGGAGAAATCTTTATAGACTATGGTGGTGGTATATGCCAAGTGTCAAGCACTCTACACGCCGCCGCTATCTATTCCGGAATGGAAATCATTAACGCTCAACACCATTCCAGATATATGACTTACATAGAACCTGGCTTGGATGCTACCGTAAGCTGGCCTGACCTTGATCTCCTAATCAGAAACCCATACGATTTCCCCGTAAGAATACATGCATGGGAAAGAGAAACAGGAGTGGCGGCAATAGAATTCCTCGGAGATCATAAAGTTTGGGACGTTAACGTTGAAAGAATTATTATAGAAAGAAGAAGAAATTTAACCGAAATAAGAGAACTTCCAGAACAACCAGTATCCTATAGACATATAGCAGAAAAAGGAACCAACTTCCTGCTGTTCGATCAATGGATCACTCATAGAAATATAGAAACAGAAGAACTCTTCTCGGAAAGAACAAGAATACAATATGATCCATCGCCAAGGATAATAGAAGTTGGAACATTAGTCGTTCATTAACAATAAGGACATTAATATGTCAATTTATAGTAAACCAATCACTACTATGTCCGGTTCTTATACAATATCATATGTCAAAACCGCAATTGCAAATGTAGCCCAAAATATCATATCTCCAATGTCCAGCTCGGGATATGTATACGCTCCATATGTCCCATTGCAAACATCAGACATTGATAATAAAAAAACACCATTGCCAAATATTACTCTGAATTCAATAGCTGATATCAGTAAAGATTATCAATTCGCCATAGGAAAAACATATGAATTCCTATGGAGCTATGTGAAAACCGCTAAACAAGAAGACCTTAATGCTGACTTTTCATCTGGCTTTAATGATGAAGATTTTCGTAAAGCTATACAAAGATTTGTGCATACGTTTAAACGACATGATAAGATCTTTATCTCCGGAATAAATCAAGTTTGCAATCGCTGGTATTATGTAAGCGAATATAGCGGCAACTCAAATGATGACTATTGCCTAATGGTGATATCCGGCGATAAAATGCATACGTTCACCGGAACTGAATTTGTTGATATGTTAGATAAAAATATAATCAGAGAACTATCATGACAGACGATAAAGCCGTAGAACTTATAAAGAAATATCCAAAAATCTTTCCAGAAGACTTCTATTTTGAATGCATGAATGGATGGTTTGAACTGATAGACAGTCTATGCTATAAACTACAATCTTATATAGATGATTTTGATAGTGTAGAGCAAGTTGTAGCCGGTCAAGTAAAAGAAAAGTTTGGTGGCCTACGCTTCTATCTTGATCAGGGCGACGATGATTATATATATATTTTAATTAAAGAAGCAGAGAGTAAATCAGTCATAACTTGTGAAGATTGTGGAGCACCAGGAAAAGTTCAAAAACTTGGATATTGGCTTGTGTGCAGATGCCCAACCTGCTTTGTTAAAGATGAAGAAGTCAGAAAAAACCGAGGCTATTGAAAAAATAGCTATATAATGAGGGAGCAGGGATTATATTCCTGCTCTTTTCTATTTATAGGAATGAAAACGCTTATGTCCTTACCAAACTTATTGCAATACCTTCTCAAAGAAAGTTTAGATGAAGTGGCTAAATCTATTGGTGATGCTCAAGCTGCCGGTTTTGCTATATACAAAGATGATGAAAATATAATCATATTTGAACCAAAAGCCTTCTTTGATACAATGGAAAGTATGCATGGAGAAAATGCACTAACCAATAATGCTAATGAATTCAAACAGGAAATAGAAAAATATACTTCCCTCTTTCCTCAGTATCTTCCAAACTATAAGGCTGGCTCATGGGAGGATGAACTAAATCTGTTTTTATTTTATTTGGATAAATTTCAGAAGACAAATGAACCCAAATATGCTGCTACTGCAAATAACATTGCTGGAAATATTCAAAATCAATACTGGCAACTTTATAGCGCCCGAGCTAAAACTCTCCGTGGCAAAACTAAAGAACGTTATGAACTAAACAAAGAAAAACAAAGTTTTGACAAACTGTTGAATAGGGTTAGAGATACTATTGAGCTCAAAGCAAATCCAAACGTTTCAAAAAGTATTAATCGTGCGCTATTTGATTGTATTCGTGGTTATATCCAATACAGTCCCTCCGATGATTGCACAAGCGGACCAGAAACATATCAAGTAGATAAGAGCGCCGCAAATAAAGGCTGGGGTCCACTTACATATGATATAACAATGTCGGTTATTCATCCAGCATATCTTATTGCTGATCGTAGTAGTAATTCCTCCGATGCTGATAAAGTTTGGACATATTATCTCAATAATCGCCCAGATGTTCATAAAGAACTAATGGAAGAAATAATAACCGGTGATTGCAATCTGCCAACAAGTTCCAATGAAGCCGTTAATGCCAAGCTAAAACGAGCACAAAGTTTGATTAATCAATCCAAAGAGGAAGTAAACCCTTCTTTTGAACCTATTGAGGATGGAGACGAAGAACCAGAAATAGAAATAGATCATGAACGTCTTGCTGACGTTATAGAAGAAATGAAAAAATTATTGGCTAACGTTCCACAAGCCTGGAGATTTCAAATAGCAAATCCAATAAACATATCTGCAATGGATAACAACTATAAATTGTTTAAAGACAAAGTTAAGTCGGTATACGGACAACCACTATCTTTCTATGATTTTCATAATGCTGGAAGTAACTTTTTTGATGTAAACTACTCCCCAGGCGATTGAACAACATATTTATCAGATATTTGAGATATATACCCATGACAACACTTGAAAAAAAAAGAATGCTTAAGCTTGCTGGACTTCTTAAAGAAGGCGTAGAAGAGTGGATTGATGAAACCGCTCCAGATGAAGTTCCTCACGCCAATGTAGATGCCGATTTAGATATTCCAATGGGATATGCCCCAGGCGAAGATCAATCTGATGATAGAAAAGAAGATCTCTATTCTCTATACAGCGATATGTATAAAGAGATTAACGGTATTCGTCCACGTTGGGTTAGACCAGAAGAGTTATCTGTAGAAGACCTCGAGATGATGGTTAAGGATCTTCAAAACGATATCGATGTTTCTATAGAAGATCATGATTGGTATGATTATCGTAGTAAAATAGCTGATGAAGATTATGAAAAGGAAACAGAAATCCGAGAACTTCAACCATCTGCTGAAGAAGAAGAAGACCAACGTCTACCAAAACAAATGAGCATGAGAAAAAGTGGCAATCGTCCGAGATTTCCTTCTCTTGAAGAAACATATATTGACAACATGAAGGAAAGTCTTGAAGAAGCAATTCGTTCTATTATTCTTGAAGTACTCGCAGAGAAAAAATGAAAAAATGGCTACTGCTGGTAAAAAAAGAGAAGCCAAAAAAGAAGCTTGAACTATATATATAAAGGAAAAGGTATACCCATGAAAGTAACATTAGAACAACTAAGAAAATTAATCCGTGAAGCCGTTGCAAAAAACTTGCAAGAACAAGAAGACGGTGATAGCGGTGGCTCAGATGGCATGGATGAAGATTTTGGCAGCTCATATTCAACTGGTGGTAGCGGCGGCAATCGTCACGGCGATTCCACAGATGATACAAGTCCAGAACGTAGTTATCGTCCAGAGTCTCCATCGGAACGTGAAGAACGTTTAAGAAGAGATGACGAGCGTGACGCATATTATGGCTCTAGAGATACCGGTTGGAATGAAAGCTATCGTCCAAAAGGTAAATTAAATCTCGAATCATTACGTCGCATGATCCGTGAAACTGTAATGGAACAACTTGAAGAAGATATGTTTGAGCAAGCTCCAGCGCCTCCAGCGCCTCCAGCCGCAGCTCCAGCACCAGTCGCTCCAACAGCCGCACCAGCAACAAAGCCAGCTCCAGCAGCTCCAGCAGCCGCTGTACCAGCAGCTCCAATGGCAGAAGCTATCCGCAGAATTGTAAGACAGACAGTTCGCAAACACCTTCAAGAAAAGGCAGAAGTAAAGTCCGAGGAGAAGACTGAAAAAAAGGGAACAAAAGGCGCCCTCAATCGTGACCTCGGAAAGAAAGAAGGCGAGAAAGTTTCAAAGGCTGAACTCGAGACTAAGAAAGCCGCTCTTCAAAAGAAAGGCGAAGGCGATAAAAAACTATCAGCCGAAGATCGTAAGCTATTAAGAAGAATTATATTCGCTCTTAATGCTATGAAAGCAAAGAAAGATTGAAAATAACATAACCCCACCCCCCAAAAGCAATCTTTCGCTTTGAGAAGCCGGATCTAACCCATCCGGCTTTTCTTTTTTTATTACTTGATATTATTGCTTTACTATTGTATTATGGGATTATGTTCGTCATTTATAGCCGTGTCACTCACAATGCAATCGCTTACTTCCTTACCGTGGAGGGAGCAGAGAATTATATGAACCTTATCGGAAAGACCAAGGTTTATATGAAGTTTAATGAGCGTTGAACAAAGTTAACTAAAGAGTTTATAGCTGGCACGGATGCTGCTATATTAAGTGAGTAGGGTGAAGCAAAGGAAAGCGGAGCCTGAATAATAAAACAACAAACGAAAGAGAAAAATAGCTATGTCATATGTATACCGTCAGTTCCCAGAGAGCAGCACGATCAAGTCAGTAAGCCTACGAGGCTGCGAGGATAATACCGGACTATCAACGCTTCATGTTAAGATGCGTTCAACGGGTCGTGTTTACGAGTATCGTCTTGGCGACCGTCGAGCCGACGCTTTCATCAACGAGGCTTTCTGGACTGGTAACGTTCTTACTGCCTTCCGACGCAACATTTCGGGTCAGGTCAAGAGCCGCCTTATTCACGAGTGATCTGAACTAAAAAAAATATAGCTTAAATGCCCGGTTAGAAATAACCGGGCATTTTTCTATTATACTTAACCGTATGACCCACTTCATCCCAGGTAAATTATATAAGCAAACAAAAGATATCTCATTTCCAAATGATAACGGCTTAAGAAATCGATTATTCTATAAAATGGGAGAACAAATTGATAATCCTTCCAATGTCAAGGAAGACGATATAATGTTTGTTTTAGAGTTGTTATATACTCAACGCCACAAGCGAACAATGAAAAAGGGAATGCATGAACCGGCATTGGTTTATATGTGGCATATGAAGGTATTGATTAATGATTACATTGGCTATGTCTCTCAATGGGAAGACCAATGGGAAGAAATTACTTCATAAGTGGAAGGCTACCAATTAGAATAGAGTAGTTATATTTAACTGCATGAGCGACAACATCAGGGTTGGTAGTTTATGCAAGGTATCTGTTTCGAAGAATTGGAAATCAGAACCATTTGGATTTAATGTAGAAACAAATAAACAAGGGGATATATCTTCTGAAGAAATTTGTTTAGTCTTACAGTTGAACCCGCATTGGAATTCTCCAGTAAGTAAGCTATGGGCAAGGGTGCTTATTGGCGAGACTGTTTGGGATATTCACACGGACTATCTTACGCCAATATGATTACAGAAATATCGATATTTAAACCTGGAAAGTTATATCGTGTTAAAAAGGGATATAATATTGATTTGATGGTAGACAACACCATGATGATCCGGACATATGATCACATGGAGGTATTATTATTTATTGATATGGTTCCATATGCTGCATGGGCTAATTCAACGATAAAATCAAGTCCTGTTTTAAAGTATCGTTTTTTGTATGAGGATCGATTAGTGAGTTGCAGTATGTATGCCGCCGAAAACTTGGAAGAATTCAATGATTGAAACTGGAAAACTATATACCCTAATACGTGAAGTTGGTATTGTTTCTTATAACGTTTGTGATCATCACAATCCGAAGTTAAGAACAAGATCGAGCTTTATTGATATTCACAAGTTTCAAATTCCATTTATTATTTTGGAAGAGCATATTAGTAGAAGAAGTGATGAATATTGGGTTAAGGTAGTAATAGAAGATCAAGCGGGTTGGATTTGCGTAGATCCGGATCAACTTAAGTTATTTAAAGCTTATTGATATTGTTTTAGGATGATGTTATGTATAAAGACCCAGATAAAGTAATGATATCATTCCGTCTCTTTGGAGGCGGTAGGATTGATTTTGGATATGCTGTATATGATGGTGGCATGAGTGTTGGAACTTCGCCTCTAATGGGGCGTATAACGGTCACAGAGGGCTGGGGACACTATCCTGATGGGTGGTTCCGTATCGGCAAGCAATGTGGAGTTATAAAGCTTAAAAGGGAATTCAAAGAGAACGATGACAATTTCCTTCCAGACTGGTTGAGAGCCGATTGTTATGAATACCATTATTATCTTTTGAAAGATAAGTCATGATTAAAGTTGGTAGTTTAGTAAAGCTTAATCCAAAGTTTTATAGCATTACTTATAGTGCAAATCCTTTAAAGGATTATATTGGATTAGTCATAGAAGTTGAAAAAGACTTTTATAAAAACACCATTAACCTCAACAACATTCATATTTCGCAAAATAGATATAAGATACTTTTTGGAGATATCATAGGATATGAACCAGAAAATGCTCTCATAGAGATTATAGGCGAATATGAAGATCGGTGATTTGGTTTGGATCCGAGAAGAATATGTGGGCAATGCATTCCTTGAGCTTCCAAAAGGAATACATACAGCTTTGCTATTAAAAGAAAATTTAAATGTTTATGACAATTATGATTGGGAAGCATTGGTAGGCGATAGGATTGTTTATTTAGCGGTTTCCGAATTAGAACATTTTAACGAGCCATGAATATATTCTATTATCATTGTCATATCCATTTTCCAGGTGAAGACGATTACTATGGAAAATACATATATGAGATATATCTTGACGACGTATTGATATCAGAGGTATATGAAGCTTCAGTTAGTGAAAACTGGATAAGACTAAAAGTATATACCGACACAGATATGTTTCCATCTTCCAAAAAAGAAGGATTAGTGAAAATAATTAAGAACTATGATTACTGATGTTCTTAAGGTTGGAGGATTATATTACGTATATCATCCAACATATGAGGAAGAAGCTCCTGTAACGATTTGCAACATATTATCATATCCCAGGACGCCTTCTGAAGCTTTATCAGATAACAAGCCACAACTTCTTGGAAGGCTTATTCAAAAAGAACCTTTTATGTTATTGGAAGTGGGCAGTCCTATTAGTCCCTATTATATATTTCATGGAGAATTTAGACCTCTTTGGGTCAAGATACTCTATAAAGAGATAATCGGTTGGATACGTATCGATAGTGATAGAATATGTGCGATAAAGTAACCTATTTAACTACATGGGGTGTAGTTTATGGTTACAGGGAATATTGCACTTAAAGTGGGTAAGCTATATAGGATTACCAAAGAAAACGGATGGAGACACGCAGTTTTGGATTTAAATCCAAACGATGAGTTGTCCAGTCCTATCAACATAATTCAGCCGGGGGATATCTTTTTAATTCTTGAAATGGATTTTTGGGAACCTGGAGATCACGACACATTTTATGAAGATCATATGTGTCTTAATATTCTCTATGAGGACATTACCGGTTGGATAATTGTTCTTCCATTGGACATTGAGCCGGTTTCTATTTGATTTTCTTGTTATTACCTTTTATCCTACATTGTAAGTTTAACACCTACTACCCTATTTATATATGGGGGTATGTGTTATGGGAAATGAAGATGTAATTACGAAGGAATTATGTTCCTTAATAACTGATAATAGTGTGATATGCCATGGAGAGCCAATGTGGCAACTTCATAGCACGGAGCGTTGTATGTATGTTTGCGATGCTCATTTAGCAAATGGTTTAAGACAATGCGGTTTACCAGCCTTGGTAGATCAACACGTCGCAAGCCATAAAAAGATGGGACATAAGTGATCTATATGACCCAAGTATTAACACCGGCAGATCAATTCAATTTAACGCTTCTACATAATATAGAAGATAGCATCATACGTTTTTCGGTTTTAACATATGGACCGGGCGAACAACCAAGCGATGATGCAATTGAATGTCCTTATAACGTTGGTAAGATTTATAAAGTCTTAGCACCTACATATTTGATTAATTTATCGAATAATCTTTTATATGATCCAACTACGGTAGCAGAAGACGTATACGTTCCAGAAGATAGCGTTCTTGTGTTTCTGGGAGTTGAACGTTTTTTCTTTGAAAAGAATGAATACTTGGATAGCTTTTCTATCTATACGCTTCGTTTCTTATTTGAAGACAATATATGTTTTGATCTTGTTCCAGCTCGTTTTGACGACGACAATATAGATTGGACATATATTACTGGAAAGAACGTGTCAGCATACATGAAAAAGGTTCTTAGAGGAAATCTTCAATTGTTGCAAAATACTTAAAAATTAAGGAGATAATATTGGTTTAAATTATCTCCTTAATAGGCTATTATATTCTTATGTGTGTGATTATCAATAACCCTACGGGGAAGCTTCTGAACATCGGCTCGCTGCATACGGCATTCGTGAATAATCCTCACGGTGTTGGTTTTATGTGGCATCAGGATGGTAACGTCCACACTATTAAGTCTATTATGGGCTTTAACGATTTTATGACATTGCATGAGGCGTTGGAAGGGATCCCTCATGCAATTCATTTCCGTTGGCGCACCGCAGGAGATACCAGCGATGATCGTTGTCACCCGTTCCCTATCTTCACTAAGGAGAAGGATGGGTTTGACCTTTATATGATGCATAACGGCACGTTTAACCGTTTCTCTAATCTCGGTGGAGAGAAGAGCGATACGCAGCATTTCGCTGAAAATATGCGGAAGTCTATCGGTCGTTGGAACCGTCCTCTTGACGTGTTGCATTCCCAGGTGCTTACGAAGATTGGGCAGACCGTGGGTGGCAGCAACAAGATCCTTTTCATGGGTAGTGGCGGGCTTACCCGTATCGTTAACAGCGATAGCGGCTGGTTTGATACCGACGAAGGACCGCTTACGTTCCATAGTTTTGAAGGAACTGGCGAACTTACTTGGTATAGCAACAAGTATAGCTTTATTGAAAATTATCGTCAGCGTGATAAGATGGAAGTAAAGGAAGATCGTCGTAATGCGCTACTCCGTTAATATTGAAGATTTATATCGTGATATTGATGAACTTCGTCAATCCAACGAAACATTGAATACAGAGATTAGAAACTTGCGTTGTATTATGGTTGAAGCGGCTTCTTCAATTAATCCAGCGCATGAACCTGAGCTTTTTAGTCGTCTAACCGGGAACGGAGAATATTTTGTTAGCGGAGATTATAATCCATATCCGGAGCATGATGATCATGTTGGAGAACAATATCTGAATTTTCTTGTTAGTGAGGCTAAGAAGAAGAATGAATGACCCAATTGGTGGGCTATATGTTTCTTCTCATGCCCAAAAAATTCCAAATGCAAGTGCGGTTCATACCGTTGTTTCCGATCCTAATGGCGGTTGGGTGTATGACAATAACATTCTATGTTTGTTTAGAGAACCTATCGTAGTTATTGATCGTTGGCAACACGAACTATATATTAAGAGTAAAAAAAAGAAAAACATTAATTACTATATTGCACTTTATCAGGATAAGACGATAGCTATTCCGGTCGAATGGATTGATAAAGGTGACGTTTATCAAAAAGTAGAAAAAGATGGATTTTGAATACGAACTCCGAATGCTTCTCATATATGTTCGGAAAGAATTAAACTCAGGTGCTTTTGCCATATATCAGCCTGGATATATTACTATCGGCAATTTTGATGTTCATGGGCAATTGCAAGTTATTGCGGATACTAAGATGATGGATATTGAACTAACATTTCATATCCTACATGAACAGATCCAGCGACGAATTAATGAACTCGAACCTATCGATATTTCAATGGAGTTTTGATTATGAACCTTAAGTCTCCTCTACGTTATCCGGGCGGCAAACAACGTATCGTTAAGCAGCTTGGAGATAAGCTTCCTACACATTTTGATGAATATCGTGAGCCCTTCCTCGGTGGTGGCTCCGTTTTCTTTTATATGCAGAACGTTAAGCCCGATGTAAAGCATTGGTGGATTAATGATAAGTTTGAGCCGGTCCATAACTTCTGGTACCAGATCGCACACTTCCCAGAAAACGTCCTTTCTATCATTAAAGCATTCCGCACAGATCACCCTGATGGAAAAGACCTCCACGGAACGCTTAGGAGGCTTTATAAGGAGTTCCATGATGAAGAGGATACCGCAGCAGCATTCTACATTCTCAATCGCTGTAGCTTCTCTGGGCTGACCTTCTCTGGTGGTTATTCACAAGCGGCGTTTGATACTCGTCTCACAGATAATGGGATTAAGAAGCTTTCCCTATATTCTCCCATTCTTAAGACGGCAAAGATTACAAACCTGGATTATAACGCACTACTTCAAGCTCCAGCAAAGAATGGTGACGTATTTGTTTTCATGGATCCGCCTTATGACATTAAGGCAAGCACTCTATATGGAAACAAGGGAAATACTCATAAGGATTTTGATCATTCAAAGTTTGCAGATGATTGCAAGAATTGTGCCTACAAGTGGATGATCACTTATAACGATAATGCGAATATTAGGGATTTGTTTTCATGGGCGAATATTCATGAAATCCCGGTATTGTATTCTATGAACTCCAATAGCAAAAAGGCTGTAGAACTGGTTATCACAAATTACTGAATAACAGTTTAAATACCGGAACCATTAGTATATAATGGTTATATGTTCAAGAGGAAGAATAACAAGCCCGCAGATGTTGTCATTGGTCATATCGTTCTAAATAACGATTGTGCGCTACGTGATAACCGTGCTGGAATGGACAATGTAATCAATCATTTCCAGGCTGGCATTTCTATTGGCATTGGACGAGCCGTTACTACGTTGGCTGGTCGTTCCTATCGTATTGCTAATACTACCCATTGGATCATGGATAGTGATTGCGTTGCTGATAATGCGGCTATTTCATTTGCAGCAGATAACGTTGATCCCATCGTTCGTGGGGGTTTTGTTATTCGGAATACGATTACCCCTGCGATGCTAAATGATGTTAATGAGTTTACAAATGTTCTTAACCCTGATAAGATTAAGAATGTAAGCGGTAAGACACTAACCGCAAAAAAGAGTGTCGCTAACCCCCTAACCAATAACAATAATAGTAAGAGTAAGAGTAGAACAATGGATAAGTCAGCACTTAAGTCGGTCATTAATGGTCTAACCCCTGGTCAGGTTGTCGGTATCACGTTCGTTGGTGATAAGGCGCATCTATCTCGTGATTGGACGGTTGTTAAAGTTCGCACGGGCAAGGGCAAGGGTGGATCCAAGCTTCTTGAGCTTGTGGATGGTGCCCGCAACACCATCGTCACCGGAACCCCAGAGAGTTCATATATCCTTAACATGACCGTTAACGGCTCAATGCATGGTTTCTCTTCTGAGGCGGATCTCCCAGTTGTATATGAGACTAATGCCGGGCGTGCTACCGAGCTTAAGGAGGCTTTCAAGAGCCTTGTAGGTGCCGAGGGAGATCGTCGGGTAAGCATCCAGAGCACCATCACGGATCTTACGGGAACGTTTATTGTAACCCGAGGAACGCAGCTTCGTGGTCGTGGTGGTCAGGTCCGTCTTGACCTTGAGCGTGTAGGTTCCGGTGAGAAGGTTGAAGTATGGTCCCTTCGTCATAGTGGAGTTATTTCAAACTTCACGATTATGTCAGATAGCGAAAGCTGAACCTACTAAAACTCTAAAATAAAAAAGCCCTTGGCGAAAGCCAAGGGCTTTTTGCATTATATTTACCATTATGGTGCGGCATATATATGACTGGGCGATTAATCGTGCAACCGATAAAGTTGCAACATTAATTGGAAAAGGAATAGATAATACCGCAAGACTATATGCATTAGCTAATTGGTTGCGGTATACCATGAACAAAAAGAAATCAGAAGCATTTTTTGAAAAAGGAAGATTGTATTTTCTTGCACCGCAAGTAAAAGAAGCACGTGCTGACTTAATTCTTTATTCAATTCCAGATATCGAATTTGCTATGGAAGAAGCAGAACGAGGAGATCTAACTCCTTTCCTATTGAAGAAGCCAACAAAAAGATTAATCATTAATGATCTATTCATGTTGATAGAAATCAAACGTTATCGTTTTGATTATTGCATTCTTAAAGTTCTGGTTGGAGATCAAATGTATGGCATCATACTGTATGGTAACACCGCCAGCTATCCATGGGAACTGTTTATACCGGTAAGCTAAACTGTTAGGATGGTTCTATGTCTGAAGAGAACGATATTTGGGATGCTCTATTAGCTCCAGAAAAACCAGAAGCTCCTCGGAAACAATATGTCGTCTTTGAAGATAGTTCAATACTAAAAGATGCTCGCTATGATAGCTTGATGAAAACCCTTACCGTTAGCTTTAAAAACTCTCCTGGTGTTTATAGCTATTTTGACATACCATCTGAAGTGGTTCGCACATTGCTTGGTAGTGCCAAAGATGGTAGTAGCGCCGGTAAGTATTTTATAAAGTATATCAAAAACATATACCCATTCAAACGAATATCATAATATTTGAGTAACATATATATGCATATGCCATCAAATCGCAGACTAAAACCACATTTGAAATCTCATGTGGGTAGAACATTCTCTTTACGTAAAGTTAACTTGATCCCAACTTATAAAGATGATAGAGGTTCAAGTATCGGCTTACAGTTTGCCAGAGAAGAATTGGGCGAAGCGGTAATGATATTGGATGAAAGCAATACAAGAGTATGCATTGTTAAAGCATCCGGTGGAACTGTATGGATCCCAAAATACTATCTTTTAAAGGAAATGAAGTCAGAGTTGTATAAGAAATATGATGCTCTAATTGAGGCAATCAGCCATTTAACAGAGATATCTAAGACCCTGAGAAATGAAAACAAATCAATGTTAGCAGTTAATGTTGACAACGTTATTAATAACTTAAGAATGTTTGCTGATAACGAACATAATAAGGTTACAGGAAAATGACAACGATTGGATTTCAAATGAAAAGTTGGCAGTTACTAAAATATCGCAAAGAAAGTTGGAAAGAGTTCTGGAAGCAATACGTTCCAGAACATATCAAAACACCTGTTGCCGGTAAGTTTGCCATACTTACTACCGGACAAGAAGAGTATTTCCGCAGAGAACATGAAAATCCATATCAAGCCTGTATGGTTGTTGAAGTATTTGCTTTCAATAAACCATTAGTTAATGTCCTTAATGATGAAAGCATCATAACCATATCCACGGATGATATTAATGACTGGCTCTATTGTTCCGTAACTGACAAGCTAAAAGGCAAGAACATAGCCATTACAGGAACTACCATATATCCCAGGGCGGTATATGAAAGTATAATTGCAATTAATGGCGGCACATATAAAAATGGTGTTGGTAGAAAAACTACACACCTAATCAACTCAAACTCAGGCGATAGCTCTAAAATCAAACGTGCTAAAGAACATAAGGTTCAGTTGATAAATGAAGTTGATTTCTTTAAGATGATAGAATGAATGTTAGACGAGCAGTTGGACAGATTGAAACAGGAGCATACGCAGTAGCTACATCTAACTTTACTGCATATGCAAAACAAATATTAGATAAAAATACCTCCCATATGTCCCATATGTTTTATATTAAAACTGGAGATATGTTTCTTGTTATAGAAAAAGATCCAGAAACATATTCTCGTTGGCCAATAAAGATTTTAACCGAAGAATATGGACCGTTATACTTTAGCAATTTAGATGCACATCATTTCTTATATGTGAAGTGTAGTGATAGTCTGATTGGCAAATCTTTTTGCATTACAGGTGATTTAACAGCACCAAGAGTTGTATGTCAAAAGATAATAGAAATGAATGGTGGAAAATATAAATCCACAATATCTAAGAGCTTAAATTATTTAGTGACAAACGAAACAAGGGCTTCAACCAAAATGGTCAAAGCCCAAGAACTGGGGGTCACTATTATAAGAGAGTATGAATTTTTAGCTATGGTAGGCTAATCAACCGATGGATAAACTATGACCCATTCTTGCTTCGTGTACAGAACGTAATAATTCAAGAAGGTCGTCTAATATTAAACGTACAGTTTTTCTTAGATCTTTTATTTCGATACCATGTTTTCTGGCAATTCCAAGAGTTAATGGCATCTTCATTACTTTATCTTCAAGAGCCATTTTCATAGCTTTTGGATTTACTCTATGTGTCATAAAAACATCATTATAGATAGAATTAAGTATTGGTGGATGCCGGTCGATCTCATATATTATCTCATTTGCAGCTTTTTCCAACATATCATCATCAGTTGGTTTGCCGGTAATATAGCTGCCTACTTTTTGCATAAAAGAAGCTTCATCTATTTGGCGTGAAACTTCTTCTTTTATAAATTGTTTAAGTTGAGTTTTTGTTATTTTCATAATCAACCTTCTCTACGAACCGCTTCAATAGCAGCGGTGCAATTAGCTGCTAACTTACGAAGCATTCCAGCACGAACGGTTAACATACGATTACGTTCACCAATACGTGGAGACATTTGTGGCGCAGCAATACCACCAAGCATATCTACTTTCATTTCTTCTACTATCTCAGCATGAAGCTCGAGTGCCTTCTTAGAGAAATCAAGAAGAAGATCATCATATTTTTCCATAAGAGCCGGCATATCACCAGAAGCTGGAAGTTCTTCCTTGTTAAAGGATGATAGTTCTTGAAGCTTTGCTTTAACAGCTTCACGGATCATTTTCTTAAGGTCGCCTTCTTTAACTCTCATATTTCCCTCATACATCATATCTTCTTCGCCATGCATATGTTCACCATGCATATCTGCTTTTTTATTGCGACCATATTTGATGTAATCGTATACAGCATCAATATGTTCAGCCGCTGAATTAACTTTGCTTTCTACCCATGGTTCAGCATCGTCGGTATACTTGGCTACGCCGGTAAGTTCTCCAGCCTTCTTAGCAAGCTTCTCAAGGTTTTGAACAAGCATATAGCCTTGTGGTTCATCTTCTGGTGCATCAAATGGGCTTTCCATTTCACAACCACATTCTCTTAAAACATCAGAAAGTGTTGTTTTGTTTTCATTTTGCTTTTGAGCATGGCTACGAATATCTGTAACGTCTCTTTTGGCTTTTAAAGACTTTTTATGGCGTTCTTTAGATGTATCCGCACGTTCTTGTGGTTCTGAACCTTCAGCGATTTTTGAATATGGAAGATCAGAAAGGTCTACATCAAGAATGTTATCGCCTTTATCTCCAGCTTCTACTGGTTCTTCAACACGAGAAGTTTCACGAGTTTTTGGAACTTCGTTATATTCTTTTGGAGTTTCACCACGAGCTGGAACTTTGTTTTCTTTATCACCAAGAGTTACCATAGGTTTTGAAAGATTATCTTCTTGTTTGACTTTTGCAAGTTTAAGTTCTGGGGAAGCCGTCTTAGCGGTTTCTTTGCCTTCACGTATAAAACGAAGACGTTGTTGATATTCTAATTTATCTCTTGACATCATATGATCAACCTTTGCCTTCTTCTGATTTTTCTACGCCACCAGCAGCGGTTTTAACTACAGCCGCCACTTGAATAAGTTTGTTAGAAATTTCTTGAGCACTTGTTACCATTCTATCAAGTTCGGCTTCAACGAATGCCATAGCTTCTGGAGTGAGGCTATCTGCATCTAATCCAGCCTTTTGACAAATCTTTTCAAAAAGATCAATCGCCATTTCACGTATATCTGTGCTTACAAGTTGATTTTCAATTGTTGAACGTTCTTGGTTGATCATAGAACGACGCTTATCAAACATAGCGCCTTCTTGAAGTTTACGAACAACTGTGTTACGTATAACTCGTTCAAATTGTTCTTTTGTTAAAGAAACTTCTTTTGTCTTTTTTTGTTCTGGAGCGTTAGATTTAACCGCTTCACGAACTAATTGTCTGATTTCTTCTTTTGATACTTTCATAAGTTTCGTGCCCTTATTTTTATTTTCTTGGATTGTTCCAGATATAAATAGTGAAAGACGGTTAGCAACGTCAATTAATATTGAATTTTCTGTATCTTTTAGTCTTTGAACTACTGCCCATGCTGCTTCGTAATTGCCATTAAAGTTTGATTGAATGCTGGATTTGATAGCTTTAAGTATTGTTTCTGGATCAATTGTTTGTTTTGCTATTTCAAGTCCATAATCAAATACTGCTTTAATAGGATCTTCTTTATCAACTGGTGGTTGACCTTCTGGAACTGGATTTTCATCTTCTGCTGGTTCTTCTTCGCCTTCTTCATCAGCCGCAGGTTCTTCTGCACCGGGTTCAACAGGAGCAGCACCAGCGTCAGCAGGAGCGCCTTCTACGGGCGGAGGCATTGCCGCAGCGTTAGGGTCTGCCGGTGCAGCAGGAGGTGCTTCTACAGGCGCAGCAAGAGCTGCATTAGGGTCTGCTGCGGGAGGCGCAGCCGGTGCTGGTGGTGGAGCAACTGGAGCGGCATTAGGATCCGCTGGTGCAGCAGGAGGCGCTTGTTCTTTAAGTTTATTCACGTTATAGCGAATATTTTTTATAAGGCTTGAAGTCATAATCATTAATTATCCATCCAAGATTTAATATCGGATACTTTCTGCATAAAAAGGTGATTATATGAGCGAACAAAAAGAAATGAAATTAGTTGCAGCAGGTGAACCAGCAATGGAAAAGCTTTTTGAAGCTTTTGACGAGCATCAAGTATTTGAAGAAGTTGATCTTAAAAACTTGGAAGTTGCAATCAAAAAAGTAGAGCTCGATCTAAAAAACATCAGACGAGCCCTTAAAGGTTTTCGTAAAACTTCTAAACCTGAAGTTCTCAAGGGTTGAGCTTAAACCAATCCTTAATTGCTCCATAGATATAATAGTTCTCATATTCTGTTTCTAATAGTTTGTTAATGATATAGTTGCGGAATGGGAACATGAAGAAATATGCTGGACCACAGAATTGTTTATCTGCTACCCATTCAGCATAAGCTTGTGGATCTCCATATGATTTCATACGTTCCAGCATCACATTAACACGATACCCTCTTGTTTCGATTAATGCTCTGCCAGGTGAAGGTATTGGAGCAAGAAACAAAAGGGACAATAAACATAATAACCACCATGAGTTCCAGATTGCTCCTATGGCTCCTAAAGCTAATAAAGCAAAAATCTGTGGTGAGGAATACATCATTGTATATATGAAATTTCCCCATTTCTTTCTATCATACTCATGGAGGGTTTCGTGAGCTAATATCTCAATTGACATATTAGCATCATGTGTGAAATTCCCTTCCGCATCAAAGTAAGATGCAGGATACCAGCATTCACCATTAATAACTGTAATATATCTGGTATCTATTTCTGGATTAAAGAGTTTTCCAAAAAAGCTTAAGAAGGCATACCAGCCAGTTTTATTTCCTTTATTCTTTATTTTAAAGTTCGGATTTACTTTATAAGTTACTTCGTTTAAAAACTTTTCCATCTTTGGTGGTAATAGCATTTTGTTCTCCATTTATCTTTAAATATAGAAATGGTATAATAAAGATATGGCAAATCATCCTATAGTCGGCAAACTATGTCAATACAAGTCCGAGCATCGTGATAAGGTGCTCTTTACCTATGCCCTCACAGAACAGGAACAAGGCGAAGTCTCATACTCGCTTATGACGTGGGAAAATACCAAGAAGATTACTGGGAATACATGTATCCCTTCTTGGATGTATATGAAGTATAAAGAGAAATATGGAGATATAAATTGCCCAGACCCTATACATTATCATGTTCCATATGTTGTTCTTCCAACTACATTGACCGATATATGGAAACCAGAAGCTACCAAGATTAAACACTTTCTTATTGTCGATAGCAAAACGTTTATTGCTAAAATCGGAAATGTTGTTGCTGGTAGAAGAACTATATTGAAATCATTGTCAATAACTAATGATATTGCCAAAACCTATTGGATTGATGAAAAGTGGGTTGAACCATATGCTCATGCAGAAACTTATATCGACGATTTAAAAGCGAGAATGTTAAATAAACTGCGTCAGAATACTTAATGTTATGGCTAATTTATCCGAAGCAGAAAGATTACGTGGTTGGCTTCTTCATAACCGTTTAATGGAACAACTACAGCAAGAAGTTGTTTTGTCGGTTCCAAACGTTGGACCAGATCCAGTTCCAGTTGAAAAGTTATATTTTAAACGACCGGAAATATATGATCGCATCGTTAAAAAAATGCATGAGATGGCTCCAGATGGTGTCAGCTCTCAACATCAATTTGTTGAAATATTAGAACAAGCTATCAACGTAGTCAATGATGAACTTAAAAGAGAAATGTCTCCAGATGAAATGGCTGATATCGTTCTTACCTTTAATGATGTAGAACGTGAATTAATGTTCACACCATACCAAGCTATCAACTTAAGAGAAGCTAAAGTTGGTATGGGCAAAGATTATGGATGGAAAGAAGAACTAATGAAGATCGTTCAAGATCGCATTAAATCTTCTGGTAATCCAGGTATGTCAGAAGAAGATTTAGTCCAACTATTACTTCAAATTGAAAACGAAATTGATAATACCCTCGGCATGATATACCAAACACTTAAAATGGTTCCCGCTGCTGCTTTCTTTTCAGGAAAATGATATATGCATATCCGTATCTCTGAACTTAATCCAGAAACAAAAACCCCACAAATAATCCTTTTCAATAAGATTAAAACTAAATCTTTAGCTTGGAACGTTAGTAAAGCAACAAACGTTTCTGAAGCTCGTGCCCTTCTTGAAAAAATGGTTAAAGCTTGTTTGGGAGATGATGGAGTTGGTCTTGCTGCTCCTCAAATTAACATCTTCAAACAACTATTCATTATTCGTGAAATGGATACTGATAACAAGCCCTTAGAAAGCTTTATAGGCTATTTCAATCCAGAATGGAAGGCAGTATCGGAGGATGGTAAAGAAACGGGCATAGAGGGCTGTTTAAGCGTCCCAGGACTACCATTTGAAGTTGCTCGCTGGAAGACTATCCATGCTACATGGTTTGAACTGCAAGAAGATGGTTCATTCGTAGAACGTAAAGAAACTCTTACAGGTTATATGGCAAGAGTATTTCAACATGAACATGCCCATATTCGTGCAAGAAGTATTGTTGATGATGGTAAACCAGCAGGAGAAGAAGATAAGCTTATTGTAGAAGATAAGAAGAAAAAAAAGCTTATTAATACCGGAGCCAATCTCAAGAATAAAGCGGTTAAAGTATCTGGTGGCGCTTCTGGAGCAAGACCAAAGTATAGTTGAATAAAAAAGGGGGAGTTTTTACGCTCCCCCCTTTTCTCCTGCTTGATGGTCTAATTTATATATATTCAAGAGACGGAAACTGTAACGGTTCCATCTTCTTCTTTTTTAAGATTTGCTGAAACTGTTAGGATACCATCTACACATTCAGCCTTAAGAGAAGCTGTAGCAATATCTGGCATAGAAACTTTAAAGTTGATAGAGCGTCCTCCATTCTTACCGGATACCGATAGAATGTTGTTATTCCAAGAGACGGATAGTTTATCTTTTGGAATACCTGGAACTTCATAGGATACAGAAGCTACGCCGTCTTTAACTCTTATGGGTGTTGCATATGCTGTAGTTGATAGTTCTCTGGCATCTGACCAGATATCGTTAAGAAGACGATCAAGGGCACGAGTTGAATATAGTGTTAACATAGTTTTATCTCCTTTTGTTATAGCGCCGGTTATTTGTTGGCGCTGTGATATATCCAAAATAAACATGGAGAAAAACTTGTCAAGGGGGTAGATGAAAATATTTTTTGATAGCTTAAAAGAAAAAGGAGCACCGAGTTTTAATCGGCACTCCAGTTTCAAGCAGGAGAAATCATAGCTATATGATTTTCTTAAATATGCGGTTGGAAGTCAAAATATGTATAATCTCACGTAACATATTTTATTGTCAGTAATCTATATGAATATTAAGTTAAGCTCTCAATTTGAAACATTAGACAATGTTTATTAATAACCAAACCATTTAAAGTGTTTGTAGGGTTATCAATAGAATTTAATGCAAATAAGGTCATTGTTTAATCAAGTAAAGTAAAATATTTGAGTTGCAGTAAAACGTGCTGTTGGAATGTTTGCATTTGTTGATTGAGTATGTAATGCTTTCCATGTAGAATTATCATTACTGCCTTCCACAACCCATTGGACTGGATCTCTATTTGTGGAATCATTTGCGGTATAAAATTGAAAGGCATCAGTTTGTCTTGAGGTTGCAAAATCAACAATCAAAGGAAGCCTATTTCTATCCAACCACTTTGTTGCGGTATTGTTGTCAATCGCTTTTGATGGTTCTTCTCCTGCTGGATTAGACCCACCAGGATTGCTTGCCGTGGCTCCTGTATAGTTGACCCTTGTTCCTCCTAAAAGGAAAACAAGTTCAGACAATTGAACAAGATTATCTGGAGATGATGAACGTATAGCCGTAGTACGAAAACGATAATATCGAAACCGATAGACTTTTATTCTTCCTGCTTGAAATGATGCATTAAATGAACTAAGCATGATATATCTCTATTAAAAAGAAACGAATTGTCCAAGAACAACATAAGAACTTGAAACATTGAGAATGCTAAATGATATTACATCTCTTCTACTGGCAGTTCCAGTTGGAATAGTGTTTCCTTGCCAGTTTAAAGTTTGTGCTACACCTTCAATTTGAACTGCGCTTGGAATATAAGCAATTGCACTTTGTGTTACAACAAGTGTTAATGCTGTAGCATAACCATTTGACATACTCAAATTTGTAAAATTGGAAGTCCAATTTGCAGTACTGCCACTATGATAAAATATATGTCCTGTAGAGCAATCATGAACAACAGTTCCAGTAGCTCCTGATTTAGTATTAAATTTTTCCTTGACGCCGAAAAAGCTGCTGGCTTTACTTGTGAGATCTCCGTTAACGTTTAAGTTTCCATTAACAAGAAGTCCATTAGAAGCCGTAACAGAACCGGTTATCTCTACTGAACCAGTTGTATATATTATATTGTTAACGTCAGATTGCCAGTAGATATCGCTGACGCCACCAGTTGCTGCGATTGTTATTGCACCATTAGACGCAGAAGAAACGCTTATACCACTTCCTGCAATAATGTAAGATGTTCCGTCTGTCAATCTTGTCAACGAACCAGAAAAACCTAAACTTGCCGTGACAACTCCTTTTACGTCAAGTCCTGTTGAGCTGAACTTACCAAAACTATAGCTGTTTGCAGTATTTCCGAGATCTACTGCTCTAAAATTTATTACTTTATCTTTCAGCGCCGCAATGTTTGTTCCGCCTAATAAACCAAAAGTTGTTCCTGGAGGGGTATTGTTTAAGCCGCTAACAGCACCGATATATGTGCTGTTCTGAACCAACGTAAGATTTGCAGACGCAAAATCTGCGGCAGACTGGTTTCTTATAACAACACCATAACTTGAACCATTTGTTACGGTATCGTCAATGATGACTGGCCCGTTATATCCACCATCACTTATATTTCCAGCGACTTTCATTCCACCCGCATTTATATAAGCACCGTTTGATACATTCAAAGTACCAGTCACTTCAAGACCATTCGCATTAAAGTTTCCTACACTTAATGCAGACGGATAAGCTATTCTAAAGTTTATGACTTTGCCTTGAGCTGTACTAATATTCAGACCGCCACGATATCCGTATGTTGTGGGACTTGGTGTGTTATTTAGACCCGCAAGACTTCCTATGTACGTGTTGTCCTGTATGAATGAAAGAGATGCGTATGACAAGTCGCCCGCTTGGCTTCTTATAATAACACCGTAGCTATTTCCAGTTGCATCTGTATCGTCAAGGAACGCAGAGCCTCTCAATGCACTGGCACCATATCCGGGTAATGTAATATTTCCATCAACAAAGCTGCCATTTACCTTGATCATCTGGGTGTAGATGGAACCTGTAACCGTAAGCCCATTAGAAGCTGTCACACTTCCAGAGATATAAACAACATCAGATGCAGCATCACCAAGAATAACGCTTCCACTAACAACTATAGAACCGGTTGTAAAAATTTGATTATTAATATCTGATTGCCAATATTGTGGTCCTGAATTTGGAGGTGCAGTTACCCAACTATCAGAGCCGGTAGCGTATATAAGATAATTTCCTTCAACGAAATCATAACCAACAGCAGAAGCTGATACTGGAAGTTCATTTGGAGTAATCTCACCAGGAATTCGGATTAGTAATGGTTTTTTCTCTGTTATAGTCATATATTGCCAAAAAAGAAAACGTCTCTGACCTATAAATAGAAAGTCAGAGACGTTTATTGTTTAGTTAGCTAAAAAAGATATCAGGTTATAGCACCAACATAGTTGAGAGACATTTCCTTGACACGTTGTGCATACCATACGACGTAACCGGAAGCGTAATCAAGCGATGCAGAAGCTTCAATATTTCCATTTGATGCAAAGTTAATATCATAGCCAGCAGCCAAACTACCAGATGTTTCTCTGGATACTTCTGTAACTGCTTGAACCGCTTGAACACCGGAGCTGTTAATGTAAGACATTACAAGATATGTTGCGGCAAACATTTGAGTTGGTCCACCTTCGTAGGCTCCATATCCAAGACCAAGGACGTGAACTTCATGACGTAGAACAACTGGATTTGTTCCGTTCCATACGCCATTAGAAGCACTCAAAATATTTCCATTAAGAATACCAGTTTCAGTTCCATCCGTATACGGCATATATAATGATCCGGTGATTGGACCGATATCAAGACCACCGAACTTAAGCAATCCACGTCCTGTTCCTGCTGGATTTACAGTAAGAGAACTTGAAATTACCGCAGAGCCAGTAACAGCTATAGAACCAGTTGTAAAGATATTATTAGCAACGGTTGATTGCCAATAAACTTCAGATACTGGAATATTGCTTGCAGAAATTGCAATCTGACCAAGAGAGTTTGTTGCGATTGTAATGTAATCGCCAGCTAACAAGTAAGGAACGCCAGCAGATACCTCTTGAAGAGAACCGGTAAGACCAGCAACGAATACGCCATCGCCATTAAATGTAAATGTTGAACCGGCTTGAAATACAGAATTTCCAGAAAGATCCAATCCTACCGAAGCAGTAAGTGGTGCAATAACAGTTACAGAACCACCGGCAGATCCGATTGTTGGTGTATTAATACCAGCAGATGCCGTAAGTTGACTATTAAAACTTGCAATGTCTGTTGCAGATGAACCTACATATAAACTTCTAAATAGATTTGCGTCACCATAAACGTCTAATCTGGATGGAGTAAGTGCAGAGTTAACGCCACTGATAATCAAATTACCAGAAACAACAACGTCACCACCAAATGCTGCCACACCATTGCCATTTAATACACCATCTATGGCACCAGACACAAAGAAGAATGTATCGACACCATAATCGGATGCCGCATCCGTCCCGCTACCGTCGTCGCTTCTAATAAGCACAGAACCGGTTGTAAAGATAGCTGCTGCGGTTGTAGAATCCCAATATTGTGGTGAGGAAGACCCAGCAGATCCTGTAATAGCTATTTGTCCGAGAGAGTTTGTTGCAAGTGTAATGTATGGTCCCGCAAGCAAGTAGTCAGAACCGTCTACAAGCTTTGTTAATGAACCGCTCAATCCACCTGGAAAGTATGCGGAACCGGTTACTTCTAAAGAACCTGTTATTTTACCAGATAATGCATCCAGTAGATTGTGATTAGACCCGCTATTGTTTAGCTGGGTAAATCTTTTGTTTATAGCCATAATATTTGTCTCCTGTTTATAATAGTCCCCCTATCATAAACCATATATGACAAGAGCCCGATTATAAATATATTAACAGAAGCGGCTTAATAAAATAAAAAGTTAATCAAGTTCTAATTAATTGATAAAGTCCCATTTCTTTAACTCTTTGTCCATACCAATATATTGTTCCACCAGTATTAGAACCTGTTACTGTGATGTCGCCATTTTCATTTATATTAATGTCCCATGTTTCTGCATGGCTTCCAGAAGCTTCTCGTGTCAATTCTGTTATCGCTCTAATGGTCTGAGTGGAAGATATTGGATCTACAATAGACATTCCAAGATAGGTGGCAGCGAATATATTATGATTTAATCCAGCATATCCTTCGCCAAGAATATGAAATTCGTGACGCACAACTCCATACGTTCCAGCAGAGGCGCTTAATATATTTCCATCTAATATGGCTGTATATGGAGCAGAAGAACCATTTACTGTGGTAGAGCCGGTAATAGGACTAATATCTAATGTGCCAACACGAAGCAATCCTCTACCGGCACCATCAACACCTAACTCAACAGAACCGGTTATCTCTATTGAACCAGTAGTATATATAACGTTATTTAAATCAGATTGCCAGTAAGCATCTCCACTACCGCCAGTCGAAGATAACGTTATAGACCCATTAGAGTTGCTTAGGATCGTCATATTAGCACCAGCAACAAGATATGAAGTGCTACCGGTAAGCTGAGTTAATGAACCAGAAATACCATCTGGAGCATATACGGAACGATCAACGTGACTTGCAGTTAATACTGGAACGTTTACTACCGTAATGTTGGTAGCGCCACCTGGAATTGGTTGGTCTTCATTCCAATATTGATAGTTTCCGCTTACTCGTCCTCTATAGATTATTGCCATTAGTGACCCCGTATTGATATTTCTAATTAATATCCCAAAATGAAAAAGGGAAGGTATTTAACCTTCCCTTCTCTTTTATTCACTCCGAAGCTTCATCATTATCAGCTTGAACAAACTTTACTGGTTTATCCGGATCCATAGTAACCGTTATATAACCTCGCAAATTCTTAAACATATTAACCCATATATATGTTAGAGTTATATAGATGGTAAGAAATCCAAACCATACCGATATAGCTGCCTTTACACTTATTGCTGGAGCACCTAACTCCGTTACACCATTATTCCAACAAAATCCCAGAACCATTGCAACGAAAATCTGGGATAGGATCGTTACAACAATGTTAATAAAACTCTCAACCATTGTTCCTTCTACCTTCTTTATCCAAGCTACATTGATTGCATAGCTTATCCAATACATTAATCCTAACATAATCCGCAAAAAAGATAAACAAAAAAGCCCGGTTATTAACCGGGCTTCTCTGCTATTCGGGATTAATCAGTAAGCCTTGAACTTGCCGCTATCTGCATTCATCTTACAAGCCAAATCCCCGGTCCTAACGTGCTCCATCGTGCCACTCGGTGTCACAACCCACAACACCTTTGCACCATTAACCGCACTCATAACCGGAGCGTAACCATCCGTAAGAATGATGATGCCCGACCAACGACCACGGTTCTTAGGATCATTCACAAACTTGGCAACCGCATCAAAATCGGTGCCTCCGCAACGGGTCCGAAGCATCTGCGGCGTGTTATCGCCCTTCTTCCAGACCTTATGCGAGTTAACGTCAATCTCCGTGTCAAAGTGGAAAACGTCAAGCTTCGTAAGATTAGCGAGATTGCCAAGCTCCGAAAAAAGCATTGCGATATCTTCATCACTCATGGAACCAGACTGATCCATGAAACAAGCGAAGTTAGCAATAAGAGGACGCTTAACGCCGGGATGAAGATAAGGCATCTTCTTATTAATACGCTTGATCGTGCTATGACGATCCGTGCTACGGGCACGCCCAATGAAGTTACGGATAATGCTACGCCAGTCAACCTCGTTAGAAAGCATCTTGCGGATCATTTCCTGAATATGAGCAGGAACCGAACCCCATTGATTGCTACGATCCGCACGCTTGGCTGCACGATCAATAAGATCCTTCATCTTATCACGAAGTTCCTCGGCAGTCTCCGGATCAATGTCGCCCCAACCATCGTGATCATCCATCGTGCCCATGCTATCATAGACAACCTGTAGATCACCCTCTCCGTCACCCTGCTCGTCACGGATCTTCTTAAGCTCGTCAAAGTAATAATCCGAAGCTTGCATAGGCTCGGCATTAGCAATGAAATCCGCATAAGGATTAGAAGCGGGAACCATGCTACCATCTTCCTTCTTTTCCAAGGGACGGACGCCGGGAATAAGACAAAACTTAGGAAGCTTGTTAGCTCCGATAATGGAGTTAATCGCAAGATCGGTTGCCCAATTCCAGAGCATTTGATCCGCACCCTGCGCTACCGCACGATGGAAGATATGCGAGAAAACCATGTGGTAAATCTCGTGGCAGATAACTCCCTTACGCTCTTCACGAGTAAGCTCACGCATGAACTTAGGCGAATAACCCATGATCACGTCATGGCGAGCACCATTCTTACGAACGCCGATATAAGCCGTAGGGCAGTTAGGATCCGGCGTCTTAGTAATGTCCAGCGAGACACCACCAAGGAAAGGATCCTGCATATACAATTCAAGAAAGTCAAAATCAAATTCATCGGTGCGACGAAGCTGATTATCAGGATCGGATGCCGCATCACGCTTGACGGGCTTCTCGTCATTAAGACCACCGGCACGGAGAACATTTTGCTTATTCATCATATATCCATAATATCAGTAACTCTTAAGAATTTAAACCATTTATTTCCATAAAAGTTCAAAGATATTTCTCTTAATTATCCCCCTACACGTATACGTGCGTATACGGGCGTTCTTATTAATTGATCACGTGCGTATACGTATGGGAATTAGAAAGTGTGGAACCCTACCAATTAGAAGTGGGGATAACTTTCCCTTGTGATTTATCTCTTAATCATTCTCTATTTATAACTGTAGAAGTTGTGTTGATAGGAGAAAAAGTTTAATGAATTCAAAGAGTTAATAATTGGTTGAAATATCGGGAACTCGGTGATATTCTATTATACATAAGCTACTCAAGCTAACAACCCAACAGATACAGAACAGGAAATAAGTAGTTATGTCTAATCTCGCTCTCCCCGTCAGCATGAAGTCGTTTCAGCGCATGGTCGCCGCCGTTTCCCCCGATATCACGGTTTGTGTCCGTGGTGGTCACGCAAAGGGCAAGTCGGAAGGCGTCTATCAGTCTGCCTCCCTTCGTTTCTCCGATTTCTATCGTGATGCCGCTAACTGCCGTAGAGCGGTTGACGTTCTCGGTGCCGGTGTTCTTTCGCATGGACGTGCCTCTAACAAGGTGACGGAATGGCGATATGACCTGGGTATGCCGATTATTGAGCGTCGGCTTTCGCAAATGACCGAGGGTGATATCATTGGTCTGCCTATTCTGGAAGGCAATAGCACTACGTTCCGTCCCTGCGATTGGCTAATCCAGGCTTGTGAATTCCCGGTTGTCCTCTTCCTTGACGAGCGTAACCGTGCATTGGAAGGCGTCAAGCAAGCGGTTTTCCAGCTTGCGGATAGCAAGGCTTTCTACGGGCACCGTCTCCACCCCGAGACGATTATCGTGATTGCAGAGAATATCGGTGATGCTTACACCGTTAATCAGTCGGATCCTGCCGAGATTTCTCGTGCGGCTACCGTCCACCTTGATCCTACCAAGGAGGAATTCCTCGATTACGCTTCGACCCGTTGCGATAGTGCGCTTGTCGATTTCCTTCGTGAAAATCAGCGTTTCATTGAGCACGATGGAATGTTTGAGCCTAACAAGAAGTATCCGGATCGTCGTTCGTGGATGAAGCTTGATGGTGAGCTTACTCGCCTTGGGCTTTATGAGAACCCCGAGGATCATATGTTCTACGTCCTTACGGGCGCTTTCTGCGGCATTGAAGTTGCCGGTAGCTTTAAGAAGTTCTGTGCAGAGCGTGACCGTCAGGTTTCGTGTGAGGAAATGCTTGAAGATTGGGAAGCTGCAAAGCGTAAGCTTGGTAATCTTTCTAACGAAATGTATGTTGAGCAGGTTGCCAAGCTTGGTGATTGGCTTAAGAAGCATGACCTTACTGCCGATCAGGCTTTGGAGCTTGCACGCTTCATGCACGATGCTCCTCCGGAACCAATGATGGCAATGTGGATGACTCTCCAGAAGAATATCAAGAACTTGACCAAGGTTCATCCTCATGTTGAGCAGCTTATGGTGCGCCGCACCACGGGTCAGGATACGTCGGATCTTAAGGTTCCGGCTAAGACTGCGAAGGCTGCAACGGCCTCGGCGGGCGGTAATACGCCTCCTGCGGCTGCCCCTGCCCCCCGTAAGCGTGGCGCTCGACGCTGATAGCACTCTTCTCCCGCTCTTTGTTGGGAGTGTGAGTAGCTAAAAGCGGAGATAGCGGGAGAAACAGTACTGGGAATTCTCGGTCGCAACTAACCCTGGTGAAAACCGGGGTTTTTTGTTTTAAGCAAACAAATCAATAAACCCGGTTCTTTTCAGAACCGGGTTTATCTTTTTAATAAGGGATGATAGTATGAAGATATCAGGTAAACAACTCTAACCATAAGTAGATAGGTAAAATCAAAATGTCAGATAAGATGAACAAGAATGTTGAGCGCATGGTAAAGTTTGCTTATATCCGTGATGCGGATAATGCAGATCGTGTTCTAACGATTGCTCGTCGTTGGGGTCGTAATGGAAACAAGATCCATTATGGATATGCTCTCTGCCGTCCAGACGTTGATCAGTTCCGTAAGGACATTGGTAGAACCATTGCAAGTGGCAGATTGCTTGGAAAGCCCGCAAAGGTCAAGCCGGAAGGGGAAAGAATGGTATTGCAGTCTGTAATGCAGGATATTTTTCATTCAGAACGTTCTCCCCGTATTGTTAAGCAAATCGCTGAACAATGGTTGGTTGCAGAGCAAGTGCCGATGAAGAACATTAATACCATCGATAAGCTACTAACTGATGATGATGATAATTGGGTTGAGGCAAAAAGCCTCGCCTGATATAGTCTCCTTGAGAATTGTCTCATTCTCAATTGTCCCCTTTTAGTCCTTCAGTTGTGAATGCTCTTGGAGTTATAAAGGACTAATAGTTAGCAACAAACCCTGTAATTGGATTTTTGGGGAAGCCCTTGTTGAAGCTAATGAAAATTGTTTAAAGGGAAGTAGCCGATTTGACAGTAGCCTTGGACGGGTGAAATGTTAGATCGGCTGCGAGCTTAATTTCACATATCATTGCTATTTATTGATATGAGCAAATCAGATAATCTAAATGCCGATTACATTCGTAGAATTCTCAAAACGTTAGACGATGATTTGGCTATTTTGGTTGTGGCTTCTTGTGTTTCTTTAGACCCAAACGTTTTATTGAAAACTCTAATAACTACTGCTGACGTATCTTATTATCGCAATATGATAAAAGATATGGAAAAGTCTGATAATGAAGCTTCCGGCGAATTAAATGCCGAAGAAATAAAATCCTTATTAAAAATAGACGGATGGAAAGTTTCATAAATAGTTTACACCTCTTACCATTTCTGATATATTAAGAATGTAGACACGGTGCGGAAGGCGAATTGGTACAGCCGCTACTCTTATAAAGTAGGCACGACTTGTGGGTTCAAATCCCACCCGCACTATTAACCCTTTTCATATAAAAGAAACATACAATGCAGAAGACAAAGACAATCCCAAGATTTAACGGAATTCAAACTATTCATAGATTTGATAACGGCTATGGTGCAAGTGTCATTGAACATTCATTCTCTCATGGAAGAGAAATGGCTGTTGTAAAGTTTATTGGACCCGATATTGAAGATTTTGTTTTGTGTTACGATACTCCTATTACAAATGATGTTTTGGGACATCTATCTACAGTTGATGTAGATCGTCATTTGGCAGATATTGCTGCACTTTCATCAAGTGTTTGATCATATGCCAGCGTGGCGAAAAGGCAACCGCAGCGGTTTCAAACTCCGCCGAGCATTTGCTCTTGTCAGTTCAAGTCTGACCGCTGGTATAAAAAAGAGTTTACAATTTTAAGATGATGTGATAGATTAGAAATGTAGATGGGATCATGGAGGAATAGGCAGACTCCGCAGACTTAAAATCTGCTGCCCAAAAGGCGTCCCGGTTCAAGTCCGGGTGGTCCTATAAAGACGGCTTCATTAGGTTGAGGTCGTCTTTTTTCAATTGGAGAAAAAAATGAATACGAAAGAACAAGTGCAAGGGGTCTTGCAACCCTTTATAGACGAATATGAAGGCAAGCATGGAGTATGGGGTTTAGCAGTAGGAGCAGGACCGAGAGAATATAATGAATACGGTAAGCCTCGCCATGCAGAAAAGAGGGATTATGTAGATTGGGCACTACACGTTTTTACAAAAAACGAAGATGCATCAGATCACATACCAGAATACTATAACGGTGTCAGGGTTATGTTTTTTTACAATAGAGACTAATTATTGTAGATATATCCTTCATTGTTGTTGTGTTAAACTGGATTGTGAGGTGTTCCAATGGGTAAGATTAATTTATCTCGGGGGCTCTGGAAGTCACAGATCCAAATATTAGAAGAATACTGCACAAGTAAGGGCTGGGAAGTAGAATACGTATCCCGTAAAGACCCCAATGCGGATTCGGCTATTATTCATAAGAGTAAGGTAGTGATACAGAAGGATAGAACTACAGAGTTAACGTTTTATATATTATTGCATGAGATTGGGCATATGATGTTATGTCAGAACGATGCGATGTATGAGGAGCGTTATAGTGCTATTTTTGAAGCTTTTGGAAGTGCGAGTATTACACATAAGGTAAAAAGAGTTGAGGAGGAGCTTGACGCCTGGAAAACAGGATATAAGTTGTCTAAACGGTTGAAACTTTATGTTAATAGGCGTAGATTTGAACAGATCAAGTCACGCTGCGTTACCACCTACTTGATGTGGGCAGTAGACCGAAAGATCAAGAAAGAAAAGAAAGATGATGCAAGCAACAAAGATTGAGTTAGAGGAGGAGCCAGTATTAGAAAAAGCTCCCAGCAAGATTGATCAAATATATTTTGAGTATGTAAATACAAAAAGTCTTAAGACCCGCAATCAGATTGTAAAACAAAATCAAGCTCTTGTTACTTACATAATCAACAAGTATTATGCTAACAAGAAAGATTATAATTTACTTAAGGAGGACATGACGCAAGAGGGCATCATAGGTCTTTTATCTGCAATTGAAGGATATAAACCAGAGCTTGGATATCGTTTTTCTACATATGCGACGTGGTGGATCCGACAAGCGATAAACAATTATCTTTTAAATGTTGAGCCTATTATACACGTTCCTTCTCATGTTAGAACTGCTAACAATAAGATCCAGAAGAAGTTACGTGAGGAGAATATAGTATTGCAGGACTATATTAACGATTATAAGGTTGACAAAGAAAAGGAAGAGGACGGTTGTAGCATGAAGATGTTACAGTCTATTGCTATGGCGAACCGTTCCAAGAATGTTTGTTCTATGGATGAACAGATTAAGTCTGGGATAGGTGACAATCCGAATACTCTTAAAGACCTTCTTGCATCGGATGAAAACATTGAGACAAGGTATGGGAATTCCGAGTTCATTGAGATTGTGAAGAATTCTCTTAAGGCTTTATCGGATAAGGAGAGATATATTCTTCTCCTACGTTTTGATGTAATAAAGGAGATATCAAAGTGAAAAAAGAATACATAACTTTAGACGAGGGGATAGACTTCCGTGCTATAGCGGATATTATGACGAGGGCTGGATATAAGATGAACCATGCTACGGCACGTAATCAGCTTATGTCGGCATTGCAAAAGCTGCTTACAAATATAGTTAAGCAGACAGAGGTTAAACCAGATCGTGAAAAGATTGAGGAAATGATGAATTCTCAAGAAATTCACAGTGCTTTAGCTGATATATTGCATCGTTCATATATGCAAATGGAAAAGGAAAAGAAATGCCATTCTTAGTAAGAGGAAAAGCAAGAGATAAAAGATATAAACCGGCTGCTGCACCAAAAGTCAACCCGGTAGCTATAGAACCACAAGTTCCTGTTGTTACAAAGGAACCAGAGGTTACTGCGGAGTTATTGTTTACTCCATCGGTTCTTCCTATTGTTGAAGAGATTATAAGCTATCCTTCTATTCATCAGGAAGATAATAAACTGGAAGAAGTGGTCAGCAATTCAGATATAGCTGAAGATATTGAGCCTATTACTATACCTCTTGGTGGTTCTAAGAAAAAGAAGAAAGAAAAAATATACGGACGCACTAATGATGAATAATTATTAGTGGGTGGTTCGATGTGTTAGATATAAAAGCGGGACAACTACTAACGACGGTTAATCTGAAAGGACTATTTGTTTTATCAGGCGATCCTAAGTTGATTAGTAAAACGATCCGGCATGAAGACACTTTATATTCCAAACGTATTCCTATAGGCGATATATTTTTATGTTTAGACGTTCATTATTACGATACTGATTTTAGTTATGGTCTTAAGATACTTTGGAAAGAAAACATATATTATGTTTTTTGCACGATTAATGAATTAAGGGTGGTAGGATGAAAACCCATGGACCGAAACCAGGAACGTTATGGCGTGTTAATATGCCTGGTTTGGTAGCTGCTACTCTTAATGGGGTTAACCGACAAATAATTCATCATCGTTGGTATTTGTTTGACAACATAACATTCTTAGAAAAAGACGCTACTATTCTCTATATAGGCGATGAAACTCTAATGGTTAGTCATTGGGAGTTGTTAGATTTAAATGAATATTATTCCAGCGATGAATATTATAAAGAGTTAGATGCAGCGGTTTTTCTATATAATGACAAAAAAGTCTACATATTTTATGACGATCATTATGATATATGGGAACCTGATTATTATTTAGTTCCGATTATATAGTTTATATTTGTTAAGCATCATGTTAATATAAGGTTATGCAAACAATCACAGAAGGTAAGAGTAGGGCTAAGGTTACTTCGGCAATGATCCAAAAGCAGAAGCTCGATGTAGCTTTTGAACTTAAGGCGAAGTATGGGATCACGAAGGGAACTGTAGTTCATGTTACACGCCCTATGCAGGGTAGAACTCGTATTGATAAGGATCCCCTTCCAGCAGACCGAGAAGAGACAGAGACGGAGTTTAAGGATTTCCATGCAGAGGACAATTGCCTATACGTAGGAGCTTTTTGGGATCATTGGTCGGGCAAGATGTTTCTTGAGTTTATTGCACCCGAGGGTGTTCTGTATTATGACTTTGGTCAGCATGGTGCGGGCGATAAGAGTTTTGGAGAGATTTTCAAGGTTGAGGTAGCTGCTACTACACGTCATAGCGTTATTTAAGAAAAATAAGAAAAGTTAACTTAAAATAAAGGCAGGGAGATAATCCCTGCCTTTTTCTTTTGGAGACATATGAAGATACGAGCGCAAAAAAAGACTGTTTTAAAAGTTTGTCGTCTTTTAACAGAAGACGTGTATGAAATATATCCGAATATGAATTTTGGTTCTATGGCTAATCGTCATAGAGCGGAGGAAGCTCTTAAAATAGTTCAAAAAAATAGGATTGTTAATGAGCCACAGGTTAAAGAATGGCAATTCCCTGTTGAATGTTTATTTGTTACAGAACATACTGGACTTGTCAATCTCCATATATCGGTTGTTTTAGATTGGGAAAAGGATAATTTATTATATTTAGATTTTGACGCACCATATGCGGAGTTAAGATATTAATTAATGGCATGAGATTATTAAAAGAATATATAAAGCTTCTTATTGAGCAAGAGATAAACAGAAAACCAAAAGTTATTTTTATGGCTGGAGCGCCAGGTTCTGGCAAAAGCACAATAAGAAATCTTTTAAATTTATCTGACTTTCAGATTGTAGATCCCGATGAAGCATATGAGGCGGCTCTTAAGGTTGAAAACGTTCCCCTTAATGTTGGTAAGTTTGAATTAGAATTCTTTGATATTAACAATCAAATGAAAGACGCACTTGAAGCTGGCGATCAACAAAAGATTGAGGAAATTAAGCCTGAGTATGAAAGATTAAGAGCCATAGCTCAAAAAAAGGGCAAGGCTTTTACAATGTCTCAGAAGTGGTCTAAAGACCGTCAGAAGGCTTTGGCAAAAGAGGGTAAGGACTTTATAGTGGACGGAACAGCAGCCGATTATAACGCCATTAACAGCCTACGTAGAACATTTGAAGAAGCTGGTTATGAAACAGCTATGTTATTTGTTCATTTAGATTTAGAAAATGCTTTAGAGCGTAATCGAGCTCGTGGAGAAGCTGGCGGAAGAAGTTTAAGAGATAGAACGATTGAAAAGAATTGGATTGCGGTTCATGAAAATGAAAGTAGATATCGTGAGTTATTTGGAGATCATTTCTTCTATGTCGATGCCAGCGATATGGGTAATACTGTTGCAAACATAAAAAATCAGGTAAAAGCTTTCGTTAATTAATATTTAAATGCACACATAAGAGGTATTATGAAGATTACAGTAAAACAACTTAAACAATTGATCCGTGAACAAGTAGAAGAAATGGCAGTTCATAGCGGTATGCCAGAAGCACATAGTGCTGGACACCAAGTATCTGTTAGAGATCCAGAAGGTCTTGCATATGCTATGAAGGAACTTGGCTATGGCAGACGTAAATACATTGCGTTATCACCGGAATTCGTTTTGGTCCGTGATATGGAAATCCCTGGACAATATTGGCCACTTGAATATGATGGTGAGTGGGTTCAAGGCGACGGTCCAGTTAACGAACAAGGCGCAGAAGTCGGATTTTGATTTTTAAACAATAAAAAGATAATGAAGCCGCTTGAAAACAGGCGGCTTTTTTCTTTTATTCAATCGGGTTTACATTATAAATTATTTGTGTTAGGATGGTGATATGACTACACCTAAGCGTTTCGTAAACCTTCACGGGCATTCAACATTCTCAATTTCTGATGGCATTGGTATGCCTCAAGATCATATTGATTTTGCTCTTAAGAACGGTGCAGATGCACTTGCACTAACCGATCATGGTCAAATGAACGGGTTCTCGCATCAATACCTCCATGCCAAGAAACTAAAGGATAAGGGCTATAACTTTAAAGCTCTTTCTGGAGTTGAAGCCTATTTCATTCCTTCTCTTAAGGAATGGCGTAAGCTCAAGGACACCCAGGACGAAGCAAAGGCTGCCGAAAAGGAAGCAAAGCGGCTTGCAGCTAATCCGGATAGTATCGGTGATGAACTGGCTTCTGCAAAGGCAGAACTGGCTGAAATGGCTGGCGTCGTTAAGACCGATGAAGATGAAATGGGCGGGACTACAGCAGAGAACGAAGAGGATACTAAGTCTAATAAGTATCGTGATCCTATTCAGCGACGTAATCACCTTGTTCTACTTCCAAAGAATACGGCTGGTCTAAAGACCCTATTCCGTCTTGTATCTAATTCTTACATCGATGGATTTTATCGTTTCCCCCGTATGGATATGGATATGCTTCGTAAGGAGGCAAATGGTAATCTAATCGCTTTGACGGCTTGCGTCGGCGGTCCTATGATGCATATCATTGCCAGCCACCAAACCGAACCTGATTTCAATCTTTGGAAGCCTAATAATCAGAACTTCGATTTGATCCAGGCTGAACTTAAGGCTTCAATTGAAGAATTCAAGGATGCTTTGGGTGAAGAGAATTTTTATCTTGAGTTGCAGTTTAATCGTCTTGGTGCCCAGCATCTAAACAACTATCATCTTATGGAGGCTGCAAAGCGCACTAATACAAAGCTCGTAGCTACGTGTGATAGTCATTATTCTAATCCAGATCATTGGCGTGAGCGTGAACTCTATAAGGCTATGGCTTGGGCTTCAAAGTCCAAGGATGGTGTTGATGCTTCTAAACTTCCCCAGCGAGTAGAAGACCTTAAGTGTGAACTATATCCAAAGAATGCTCAACAGATCTGGGAAAGCTACAAGAGCTATGCCGAAGGCTATGATTGTTATAACGATGATGTAGTTCGTGAAGCAATTGAGCTTACGTGGGATATTGCTCACAATCAGATTGGAACGGTTGATTTTGATCGTTCCGTTAAGCTTCCTGTTATTGAGAAGCTTGTTCCAAAGACCCATCTTGAAGACGCTATTGAGAAGCTTGGAGAAGGTGCAGACGAAGACGTTTTGGCTTTTGAAGAGTTGAAGCGGCTTGCAAAGATTGGTCTTAAGAACCGTAAGCGTGATAAGGATGCGGAATATATTGATCGCCTTGTATATGAACTTGGAGTAATCAAGGAACTTAAGTTTGCAAAGTATTTCCTTACTTACGCCAAGATCATGGATATTGCTTCAAAGCAGATGATGATTGGTAATGCACGTGGTTCTGCTGGTGGCAGTCTTCTATCATATTCGCTTGGTATTACCCAAGTAGATCCTATTCGCTTTGGGCTTCTATTTGAACGTTTCCTTGTTCGTAAGAAGAAGGGTTTCCCAGATATTGATAGCGATTTCGGTGATCGTGAAAAGGCGGTTAAGCTTATTGGCGATTACTTCGGAACAGAGAACGTTATCTCGGTTTCTAACTTTAATCAGCTACAGCTACGCAGTTTGATTAAGGACGTTTCTCGTCTTGCTGGTCTATCATTTGACGAAGTTAACAAGTATACCGGCAAGATTGAGAACGAGGCTCTTGCGGAAGCTAAGAAGACACCGGGTTTTGATCGTGCTGGTTGGGTTCTTACCTATGAAGAGGCAGAGAACAATTCGGCTTCATTCCGTGAGTTGATGGAGAAGTATCCAGAGTTTGAAAAGACTGTTAAAGTTCTATTCAAGCAGATGCGAAACGTATCTCGGCACGCTGGCGGTGTAATCATTACCAGCAATCCACGAGATAATATGCCAATCATTAAAAGCGGCGATGTTCTTCAAACTCCATGGCCAGAAGGTCTTAACGCACGCCACCTTGAAGATTTCGGGCTTCTAAAGTTTGATATCCTCGGTCTTGGAACCCTCCGAATGTTTGAGGAGTGTATCCGTAAGATCCTTCGTAAGACCATGCCAAATCGTAAGTATATTACCTTTGATATGATCAAGAAGTGGTTTGATGATAATCTTCATCCTGACAATAATGCTCTTGATGATATGAAGGTATATAAGAACGTTTATTGGGATAGCCGTTATGCTGGCATCTTCCAGTTCGTTCAACAGAACGTTCAGAAGTTCATGGCAGAAATGAAGCCTAATAACGTAACAGATATTGCAATCGCTACTTCTATTTTCCGTCCCGGTCCTCTTGGTATCGGTGCTGACAAGCTTTATTTGAATAACCGTAAGAACCCCAAGAAGATTGCCTATAAGCACCCGCTACTGGAAGAGGTATTGGCAGATACGTCCGGTCTAATCGTCTTCCAAGAGCAGCTACAGCTAATCTATCATAAGCTTGCAGGAATTCCTCTTGAAGACACTGATGCTGTCCGTAAGGCATTCACCAAGAAGGATCTATCTAATAAGGATAAGGCGGCGAAGGAACGTGAAGCAATGCGTGAGGATTTTGCGGATCGTTGTCTTGCTACCAATAATATCGCCAAGGAAATCAGCTATAGCATCTTTGATGAAATGGAAAAGTTCGTAGCTTATTCGTTCAATAAGAGCCATGCTGTTGCCTACGCTATTACTTCATATCAATGTGCATGGTTCCTAACTTATTATCCAGAGGAATGGATTACCACCTACATTGATTACTGCGCTACCGAGAAGGGTCGTCAAGCTGGCAAGGAAGATCCAAAGGCTATTGCTCTATCAGAAGCCAAGGCGCTTGGATTTGCGATTGGTAAGCCCGATGTAAATCTATCTGAAAAGGAATATACGATCCGTGATGGTAAGCTTATTCCATCCTTTGCCTCTCTTAAACACGTAGGTATGACAGTTTTGTCAGAGATCAACGAATGTCGTCCCTATAACACCCTCGAGGATTTGTTGTTTAATCCTAATGACACGTGGCGTCATTCCAAGTTTAATAAGCGTGCATTGTCTACTCTAATCAAGCTTGAAGCTTTTGAAAGCATGGAATTGGTAGGCGAGGATAAGACGTTTAAGAACTATCGTCAGCTTCATCATGTTCTTGTAGATAAGGGAGATGATTTGAAGCGTGCGGTCAACAAGAAGAAGAAGACCCACAAGGAGGAACTTGTTCGTATTATTGCAGAGGCACAGGAGCTACCAGACTGGGATCTTAAGGATAAGATTGAGTTTAGTCGGGCTCTATCTGGAACGGTAGATATTGATCTTATCGTTACTCCAGAGATCTCAGAATATTTCCGAACGAGCGGCATTACTTCTATTGATGATTGGCAAGACGACGAGCAATGGGTCTGGTGCATTGTTAAAAACGCCCGAGAAGCGAAGACCAAGACCGGTAAGGCATATATGCGAATGAAGATTTATGGGGCATCCTGCACGGATATGGAAGTGTTTGTTTGGAACTTCAAGCCAGGTAAGGACAAGGTTATTCCGGAGAACAGTCTTATCCTTGGAAGGTTCAAGAAGAGCGATTTTGGGTTGTCCAGTTTCTTCGGAACATTGGAGATTATTAGCAAATGACTTTATACCGTTGCGCTTATCAGAGTGAAAGTAACACAAGGGGCGTATTAATGCACCGTGTTCAAAAGGATCCGGAAGGTAAATGGGTAAGAGCAGCGGGCGTTGATACTATCGGAAAACTCATATATAATGAGGTTGTTCTTAAGTTAGAAGTTGCCCGCCTAACAAGTCCATTTATATCAATTAATTGGGATGAAAGAAGAACTTCTGAATATCACATATGTCTTTATCATGATTATACGGTAGCAATATCTGATGAAAAATGGAGCAAATTTTTTGTCCCTATAGAAACAAAAACAGAACAATAACAAAGAATTAGGGCTGGGAGGGTAATCTTCCCAGCCTTATCTAATTAAGATTACATTATTGAGAAGGTATATCGGCAATGAAACTAACAGATGAATTAAAAGCCCTTTTAGATGGCGAAGTTAAGAGAGCAGTCAAAGACACCCTTGATGCCAAAGGGCTATCTCAGGAAAAGCCTAAAAAGCTTATAGAGGCTTCTAAACCTTCCAAGGTAGAGATGCTTACAAGTGCAGCTCGTGCAGCCGTGACGACGCTTAAAGAAGGTTTTGTGCTTATTCCAAAAGCTCATCTTATTAAGACTGAAGGTTTATCGGATGCAACAAAAGCTGCACATGACAAACTTTATAAGGGTTATGTAGAAGCTTTTAATAAAGTAACAACAGGACTATTGGCAGCAGATCGAGGCGATGTTAAAAGTGCTGCAAGTTCATATCGTTCTCTTAAAACTGATGAAATTTATAACTTCAATGGAGTAAAGTTTCATGAACTTTATTTCTCAAATATATCTGATATTGATAGCGAGATCCGAGTTGATAGTATTCCATATATGAAGTTGTCACGTGATTGGGGAACCTTTGAAGCATGGCAAGAAGACTTTATGGCAGCTTGTATGGCATCCCGTAATGGCTGGGGCATGGTAGTATATGAACCATATCGTAGCGTTTTCATGAACATTACGGTTGATAGTCATAATGTTAATATTCCTCTTGGTTGTGTTCCAGTCATTGTTATGGATATGTGGGAACACGCTTATTTTAAAGATTATGGATTAGATAAGAGAGCTTATCTTTTTGCAATGATGAAAGAATTAAACTGGGACGTGATTGAAGCTCGTATGTCAATATGCGAAAGATCAAATCTTGATGTTCTTTATAAGATTGAACCGCTTACAAATCCAAGACCAGATCAAATGTTGAATGCCGCTGCTCAAAATGCAACTACCGTTCCGATCCAAAACATTCAACCACCAGCCGGAACTCCAAAGCCAATTACTACCGGTCTTGGAAACCAAGCAAATGCTCCATTAAACCCAGCTACCCCACCATCACCATCTATAGGTTGATATGAAAAAACTAACAAAAAACTCATTAATGGTTCGTCAATCCGGTAAGCTCGGATATACAACAAGATCCAATCGTCCTGTCATGGTTCCTGCTGGAACTATCTATGAACACGTTCGTATAATTGACCGTGACAATTCATACGTTCGTATTAATAACGTTGTTTATGTTGCCAGAAATAAAGATGTATTGTTGAAAGAACAAACGGTTCAATCTCAATATCCGCAACAAATGGCAGATTTCGCTCCTGTTCCACAGAAGAATGTTTCTCTGGACCAAGTTATAGATCGTTATATAGTGCGTTATGAAAGAGAAAGCATTCCACAAACCGGTATGCCTGGACCTGGACCAACCCCTGCTGCTACAGCACCTCCAGAAACTCTTGCTGCTACATCAACTCCTTCATCTCTTGAAGAACGTCAACTACGTAGCTTAACTTCTATATTGTTTGAACAAGATGCTCCACCAGACGAACCTCCAGCCGATGAACCTCCACCAGATGAAGGTGGCGATGCCGGTGGTGGTGATGAAGGTGGAGGAGGCGGCGGACCAGCACCATCCGGACCACCAGTTGTTAATACACCAAAGATCAATCTTAACGATTTTTCTCGTAGCGTTGCTCGTCTTATTAACAACTATGATGCTTTGCTAAACCCACGTTCTATTATTCTTAATCGTGTTGAGGAATATATTAAAACCAATTACGATGAAAGAACTGCAAAAATGTTTGTTCAGATTATGGAACGAAATTACGGATTACATCCTACAAATACGGAGTATACTGGACAATCAGGTGGAGGTGAATTCCCAACACCATATGCTGCAAATGCTGGTGGCGAAGGTGGTCAACTTGGCGGAGGTGGCGGAGATTGATAAATGGCTAAACCAGTTGGTAGACCAAAAAAAATTCTTCCTAAAGAAATAATGGAACTACGGTTCTCACAGGAAGAAATGATGATGTTCAAGAAAACGTTATTTCAACATGGTTTAACATCACATCAGTTTATGGGATATGTCATGCAACAGATATCTCTGAATGACCAAAGATTAGTAGAGATATTAGAAGAAGCAACGCAATACAAGAAACAAAGAATATTGGAGGGCAAGGAAGAACACGTAGATGCAGAAACTTTATATCGTATGATTAATGACGAGCTTGAAAAAAATAGAAAATAACTTCAGAAGTGAGGAACAAATGAGATTTTTAAAGAGATTATTTAATGTTGTTTCTGAAACCCCAGAAACAAAGGTTGTTACGGTTGCTGTTAGTTCCGAAGAGTTAAACGATAGACTGAAGGAGTTTGATAATCAAACATTATTAAATCAAATTAAAACATTGGAAAAGGTAGTTTCATTTCTTGCACAAAAAATAGAAGTTCAATCTGAAGTTATACGTCGTCAATCTGATGCCATTAAAGATATCCACACAACAATAGAAGAAATCGCCAGCGTATTTGAAGCTGTTCAAAAAGTTACCACAATGAATGTTCCTCCTCCTCAAAATGATGAAGATGACGAGGATGATGAAGCCGCCGGTTCAAAAAAATACATAAACTAATATGGAAACACCCAATACAAATAATATAGTTAAAAGCTTTTTTGTAAATAACTGGCTAACGTTACTTATAATCATTTTAGTAGCATTAGCCGGTTATTATGGTTTTAAACGTGTATCAGAACTAAATCAACAAAGCTCTGATATGAATGCCATGCTTGATGATCAAAGAACTTCCATAGAACAAAATCATCAAACAATCAATGCATTAAATAAATCTATATCAGATGAACGTGATGCACGTGTAGCTTTACAACGTGATTATGATAATCGTTTAGAAGGAATAAGAGCTGATTTGCAAATTCAGCTTGATCGTATACGTAGATCACGTACAGAACGATCAACCGAACTTGCAAACAATCCTTCAGATTTGGTTAACCAATATAATAGCACCTTTGGATTTGGTAGAACGGCGAGCACTACACCATGATCATTAAAAGATTAATAGCTTTCATTCTATTAGCTTCTATTATAAGCGGGTGCATATCTCAAGGCACCCCAGGAGGCTCTACAACCGCTATAGAAGAACATGGCTTCCCAGACTTGCCTCCTATTGCTATAGCTCCCGTAGAAGCCGTTGAGATGCCTGCCGTAGAGCCTAATCCCAATCCAACCCCAAGTCCATTGCAACTAACTCTTAATCAAGAGTTTAGAGCACCATATCCAGGTATTTTCTTTTCTAACGATCAAGCGGCTTACGTAATCGCTGAATTAGAAGCTTATCAGGATCGTGTAGCCACAACAATGAATAGTGTTAGAAGAACATTTCAAGCTCGTCTCGATAGAGAAATAGAAGATTTAAGAATTCAAATAAACGGTGATAGAACAAGGTTTAGAATTGCAATTGAAGCACGGGATGCCGAGATTAATAGATTACTTAGATTAAATGAAAGATTTGTTAATCGTGGTTCAGAATTTCCATGGGAAGCTGTATTGACTGGTGCTGGTGGTTTACTTATTGGCGTCGTTGGTGGTTTTATTATGGGATTTCTTGCAGTGAATTAATACTTAATAGGCAAAGGTTAATATGAAAGTTCCTCTTTTTAAACAATCTGACGGTCGTCCCTCGGCGTCATTTACAATGATGATTATAGCATTTACCGTAGTAACCTTGTGGCTATTTGTTTCCATAGTTGAAGTAGCCTTTGGTATCCAAATCAGAGAATTCTCTGGTGCAGAAGCTATGAGTTATTTCACCCCAATCGCAACTCTATACTTCTCACGTAGATGGACAGATAGAAATAATACAGCCGCTGAAACAGCAGTCGAAGAGAAATCAGAAGAATGATATGAAAATCTCAATCAATGAACTAAAGTCCCTAATTGTTGAAGCACCTCTACCTGAGATGGCTGATCCAGAATTATTAATACACCCATTGTTTAGTTCTTTTGCAAAAGGCTGGTCTACCCGAGCGGCAGGTCCGGTCTTTTTTGCTTTAAAAGACCCTGTAAACCTCCAAATAAAAGATTATCCAAACATTATGATAGATATCTTGCAGTTACATCTACATCACGGGCACGGAATATACATTTCCTTACAAGAAGAACCAGATGGAGACTGCTGTTCCATTACTGCAAAAATAGAAGCCCAAAATGGCAAACAAGATATTGCAGAATGTTATGATATATCCTTAAAGATAGATCGTTTCTTCTCAGGATTTGAAATAAATAACTAAAATTATTACAAGCAAAACCGATATTGACTTTGATCCGGAAAGCATTACTGTCCAAAAAGATAATAAAATGAAATATTCTTTAAGAAAAAACGGAAGAATGAATATGAAAATCTCAATAAATGAACTTAAATCTTTAATTCTTGAAACTGTAAAAGAACAAGTAGCAGCAAATCAAGGTCGCTCTGGTATACGTAAAGATCAATCAAGCTCTCTCGTTTCTGCAACAAATCTTCGTAATGCCGAAGCTGTCCTTAAATTGCTCGCTCGCCAGACTGAAGGAGATATCTCTCCAGATCAAAAACGTTATCTCTCAAAGCTTACCGGACGCACTTCAAAAGATGAACTCAAAGCAATCCTTGATAAGCTATATGTCGATGGTCTTAATGGCAAATCTATTCTTGGTTATAAAGCAATGACACCAAATAAGCTTAAAGACCTTATCAATAACATGAAGGGAACAAAAGCAGCTATTGGTTCAGAAGATGTTCCAGTAGAAGCCGAAGAGGTTGAAGCTGATGAAGAAGAAGCCGGTAAGAAATATCAAACAAAAGGTATGACCGGTGGTGCTTCCCTTGAAGACATTGCAAAAGAAATGGGAGTATCTGTTCAAAGAGCAGCAGAACTTGAAAAGAAGGGATTAGAACGTTTTAAAAAGAACGTTGGTTCCATGAAGGGCTTTGAAACAAAAGAAAGTCTCAAGGCCATAGCAGTTCCAGCCGCTAAACAATTCGTTGAACTACTTGGCGAAAAAGGCGTTGAAGATTTCGTAATGGACGTTCTTAAAATGCCAAGAGCAACTGAAAAGGATATTGAACTTCTTGTTGACCTTCAAGCAATGGCTGAAGAAGGTGCAGAAGAAGAGGCAGCGGCAGAGCTTATCAGATTGTATCTTCAAGGTTCCAAGCTACCAGTCATTGGTCGTTTTGCAGACGCTTTAAGAGCCAAAGAAACTGCCGGTCGTCCTTCAAAAGTAACCAAATATTTCTGAAAACTTCAATGATATCAAGGGGTTAGATTTATTAATTTAATCCCTTGATTTTTGTCTCCGGATATGTCATTATATATAAACTATAAAGCAGTCTGGAGAACGAATGACGAACATGAAGATCAATCCCGAGAACGTTAGTCCCCTTTTCGCTCGCCTTCGTGACAGGGCGAAGCTTTCCGAATGGCTTATGAGCTATTATTTTAGCGATGCAAAGCGGGATCGGGTTTGGTTTAATTCCGGCGTTACCAGCGACAATGTGTTGGCGTATATTTCGGATCCCCGTAGTGGTTTCCCTCTTTCGCCTTCCGACGTGTGCGACGATTGGAATATTAAGAAGTCGCTTAAGGGCGATTTTGCAAATATTGATTTTGATGCCGTTGCAAAGCCTGTTAAGGGTAAGAAGGAAGCGATCTATAACACGGGCGATATTAGCCTTAAGGATATCGGTCAGGAGCTTCATGGCATTACTGCAATGATGGCTCTTAAGCTTGAAACGTCTGGCACCGCCAAGATGCAGCTTATGACGGGCAAGAACCGTGATGGTATGGAAGCTGCTATGGAGCGCATTAACGAAGCGCACAAGACAGTTGCAGCGGCATTTACTACGCTCCTTAAGGCAAGCGGTAAGAATGCCAATAAGTTCCTTGAAGCAATCAAGAAGGCTTATCAGATTACGCCGCTGGAAATGGAAGATATTAAGACTAACCGGGAACTTAAGATGATTACGTTCCTCATGGATCAGGATGATATTGATATCATCGATTATCTCCGTGGGGATATTCTTAAGCAGGATAACCGGATGAAGAGTTTTCAGACGATGATTAGCAAGCACCTCTACCCGAGCAAGAAGCGTGGTCGTCCGAAGAAGAATGCGAATTGATTATGCCACAAGCAGAGTTAACAAGTTACCCATTATATAATTCTTTTCCAGAGGGCTGGACCACCCATGCGGTAGGTCCGGTCCTTGTTGCAATTAGAGAACCGAAAAAGATATATATTGAGAATTATAGCTATATAACCTTAAGCGTTTTAAAGTTAGATCACCAGCATGGTATCGTCGTCACTCTTGAAGAAAAAGAGGACGGCGATTTTGCTTTTGTGTCTTGCAACATACAAGCTGAAAATGGTAGATATCTTATTCATGAATGCTATGATATAGCATTAAAGATTGATCGTTTCTTTGAAGGGTTAGAACTATGAGCAAAATTATCACTACCGAGGAACCAGATATTGATTTAGATCCAGAAAGCATGACTGATAACGTTGATATGTTTGAAGCGTTATCTAAAAACAAAACCAAGATGCTGGAAGCTATTAGAGATTTGGATGATATTATTGAAAACGGCACTAACTCTACCATATCCGATACAGCTATAGCCGATATATCTAAAAAAGAAAAAAGCCTTAATTGTTTCATCCGGCTCGAAAGTAAGTTCACCAATAGTGCTTTCAATATGAATTTTAATTTAGTTGGATTAAATCAAAATATTGTAGAGCGTTCTACAACCGAGGTTGAGCTACAAGCTGACGAGAAAAAGCTCGTTAAGCTTTTTTCTTTTTATCAGACAAACATCTATAAGGAGAAAATGAATTACAAAATACGTAATCAATTCAAAGTTCTTCTTTCGAGTAGGTTAACTAAACGTAAAAAAAGGCTTATAACAAAAAACGACGTATATTTAACAAAGCTTTATGCTAATATTGACGGTAAAAAGTTTAATTTGATCAATTGTGCTAATCAGATATGGCGTATACATGAAATGAAATACGCTTTTGAAAACAATCGTTCAACAATTAAGGTTCTTTTCGTAAGAAACAAATAATTAACGGTTGAGGAAATATATGTCAACATCATTACGCCAAGCTTTAAAAGAAGACCGCCGCAAGAAATATCTATCTGGATTGATCAACGAAGCTATCGTTCAAATAATTTCTGAACAAGATGCCGCTGCGGCTCCCGCTCCAGTTGGTATGCCAGCTCCCGCTGCTCCACCAGTTGATGCTTCCGCTCCTGCCGAACCAACAAGCAATACAACCGAATTCACAGTTGATGATATGATTGAACGTCTTAACGTTGTACGTGGCGGCAGATCATTCACCGACCCAGAAGTCTATGGACAACTCGTTACATTCTTTAAAACTCTTAATGATGAACAAAAAACCTCCATGCAAAAGTTCCTAATGGATCTTGGAAAAATCGTTATTAACGTTAACGATCAAGAGGCTCCTCCAGGCGGCGAAGCTTCATCCGTTCCTCCAGCTATGCCTCCCGCTCCAGCAGCAGCACCGGTTCCTGCCACTCCCGTCGCTCCTCCACCAGTTTGAAAAAATAACTTGAAATATTAAGAAACGTTTGCTATACTAAAGTTATGGCTGATAATATTAATATGCCCAAGTTTCTATGGGGCGAACAACGTCAAGTTAACGTGCATGATATTCCCGGTGTGCGTTATATGCCTTGTATGCCTATCGTTGGTTCTCAACATGGTGTGACACGAATTGAAAATGGCACCTTTATCCGATATGTAAGAGATATTGAAGGTGGTCCCCGTGGAGAAGATAAAGCTTGGATCTTCCAACTTTCAGAACGTCCGGAAATTGAATTCGTAGTTCCCGCCGCTTGTGCCCCTTATCTCTGGAAAGCAAAGCAAAAGACAAGTCCCATTCGTAGACGATGAAATAAGCCCGGTTTTCCGGGCTTTTTTATTACTTGAAATATTTCCTTTTATCCGTTATTCTTATTATAAGAGAAAAAGATGACTACTCGAAATCGCAACCAGCTTTTCACCGATAATACCCGCCGTCATTGCAGCCGTTGTGGCGATGCGTTGACCGATCCTGCCAGCCGTGAGTGCGGTGTCGGACCCGTCTGCCGTAAGAAGGATACCCATCTTTACGCTAAGACCATCGCTGCAAACTTTGGTATTGCTACCATCCGTGCCATGAGCGTGCGTGAAGATATGCTCGCTCCGGAGGTTCATGCTACTTGGAAGGCGGCTTATAGTCGGCTCCTTAAGGCGGCTGAAAAGGTCGCTAATCTCACCGACGACGTGACGATCATGCGCCGGGCCGGTGCGGATCTCCGTGAGGTTGTCCGTGCCTGTGACCTTGTGTGCTCATATGAGAACCCTGGTCATGACGTTCGGAATGCTATGATCGATGTGGTTCACGCTTGTGGCTATATCGGGCTTGCCGCTGTTCTTGCGGGTCAGGCTTCTACTTCCCCCAGCCGTGTTTGGTTTGAAAATGGGCGGGTTCATATGACCGGACTTGGTAATAAGTCGGGTTGGTCTGCAATGCGTCAGATCCCTGGTGTCGTTACGCCGAAGTATCGTGGGGATCGTGCTCCCTATACGGCTCCCGCTGGACACGCTGTTATCTTCCTCGCCAACGTTCGCCGGTTCTGGCCGATGTATGAAGGCGATATCGCTGCGATTGCAACCGAGGCTGCAACGTGGGTTCAGAATAATCAGGCTGTTGCGGCTGCTTTCGCCGCTTCCACCACTCCGGTTCATAAGTTCGTTATTACCACCCGCACGATGGATTTCACCGTGGCGTTCCCGTGGGTTCGTAATGCGAACATGACGGGTTTCATGGCAGAACTTAAGACTATCCCCGCTGATCAGCGAAACTATAATCCCTCCACGAAGTCATGGTCGTTCACCATCGCTAACCTTGATCGTGTGACCGAGATCGCTCGTAGCTCTGGCATCTTTGGTGAGATCCGTAAGATTGACACGGTTGAGCCTACTCCGGAGGGCATCTACAACGCTCGTTCGGTGCAGCGACGGTATCCTAACCTGGGTCGGGCTGCCTACTTCCGTGGTGGCTGGCGGCTCTGATAGCGACTTAAATACAAACGGACTTAACCCTGGCTTCTGCCGGGGTTTTTCTTTTTAAAAATCTAATCCGCCATCGTCATAGTCGCCCTTTTGCATTAATTTGGTAAGGGTTTCTTCATATCCAAGCTTTATCCCGGCTTGGATTTTTTCTTTATCAAAGTTCATGCTATTTTGATTTGGCGAAGTAGTGGGAATGAATAGATTAATCTTTACGTTTTCCAGCGTCCTGGCGGCTCTTAAAACGGTGTAACAGTCCATAAGGTAAATCTGGTCGCTCATTATTTCAGAAGCCCTTAAAGCCACTCTGGGGGCGCTTGTGAGGTTAGTAGCAGGTAATACACGATCACGGATTGCAATTGGAGAAGTGAGAACAACGTCTATTTCATCTGGACGTTCCTTAAGAGCTTCAAGAATTGGAATTTGGTGACGTATACCTCCGTCTACCCATTTCTCTTCATGTAAAGAAATAGGTTCAAATACTAAAGGAAGGTGACTACTTGCCAATATGAATTCTTTTATATGAGTATGATTTCCTTCAATAACCGTATATTCACTATTGTTGAGATTAACACAGCCAACGGTTAACTTAACGCCGCTTGTTTGTATTTTTTTGATATCCAAAAACTTATCAACAAGAAGACGGAGTGGTTGTCCACTATGCAGAGAACCTTTCCACATGGAATAAAGGTAGTTTATAGGTTTAATAGAATTCCAAGGGGCGTATATATCATCCGAGGTGTTTATGTTATTCCAGATATCTAACAAACCTTGTGAGCTTAATCTTTGTTCTTCTGGAGAGTGCATAGCCAACCATGAAGCATTAAGAGCGCCAACAGAAATGCCATGAATAGTATTCCATTGCCTTCCCGCTTCTAATAACGCTTGTATTGCACCTACCTGGTAGGATCCACGACTGCCTCCGCCACTCAATACAAGCGCCCTCTTTGTCATATATTATCTCAACCTTTCAGTAATGATTTACCACCATAGGAATTGTTATTTCCGCCGTTAACTATAGCAGAACGTTCAACCAATAAGTCTCCTGCAAATGGAGCTCTTACCCTTACCAAACTCATCATCCTCTGAGGCTGCTCATTGATTTTAGATAAATCAATGCTGGATAAGTTATCTACGCAGTAGGCTTTCATTTCTCCCATTATAGCAAACTCTTTATTGGCTACGCCGGTTAATTCGCCCATGCTACGGATAAGTGGAGTAGTGGTGCCAAACCCATCGCTGTTCTGAATTTGACGGTAATAATTTGCGCCTTCACGAAGATATACGGCACCAGAAGAGGTTGGTTGTTGCGTCATAGCTCTTTGCATAAGCATACCAGCTACATCGATTTCCGGAACTTGAGGTTTTGTTGGTTGTTGATATTGAGGACGTTGCTGTTGTTGCAACTGTGCCGCTCTATTGCTCCAATACTTATTTTCCCAATCATCCATATATCATTTACTTTCTTTTATTACTTTCATCAAAACGTTTTCCATTAGGTTATGAACATCGTTTTCGTTTCTAATATTATAACGCTTTATTACGGCATATGTTTGAGCTTCGTTAAGTCCAAAATAACCTTTAACTTTTTGAAAGACGGATTGTTCTTCTGGCGTTATCTTTGGTGGACCGAGATAACGAGGATCCAATCCGTTAATCGTAGACGCTGCTAAAGCTGTTGGATAGTTTGGATCAATCATTCCTCCCAAGTCAGCAATCTTTTTTGATATCTCTGGACTTGCAACTCCAGCAGCTTGTAGTTTTTCAATATAGCCTTTGATTGCATCTTGAACTTCTTGAGATTTAAGAACCTCAACTGTTTTTGTTACGTCTACAGTTTGTTGCTTTGGAGAAGAAGAAGTTTTAACACCGGTAGAAGGTTCTTTTTCAGCGGAGCGCATTTTCTCTGCGGATCTTTTTTCTAATTCAATATCAATAGTATTAGATACTTTGCCAATAATCTTTTTAATATTTTCTTTCTCTTCACGAGGAATAGAGGGTGCGACTTTTGGATACGTAAGCTTATTAACGAGGCTATTAAATTTATCAATGTTTGGTAAATTCTCTATAGTATCTGCATACTTTGCAATTTCATTGTTTGTTAATAAGTTATATAATACTTCTGTTATATCACGAATGTCATCATCTGTAAACGTTCCGGATTTAAACAAACGTTCAAGGTTTTGTTTTGTAGGATCAGTCGGTTCTGAAACCGCTAATTTACCTTTACGAAATATTCCAGGTATTACTGTTGCTTCTTTAATTAAATGTTGAATATATTCTTTAAGTTGAGCAAGAACTTCTTCACGGCTTTTTTCAAAGGCTATTGCGCCGGCCATTTTCTCTGGGTTCTCAGGAGCGTTGTTACTTGGAACTCCATGAGAATAAACTCCCTTTTTAGAAGCTTTCCACTTCTCCCAGCTTTCTTTTTTAACATCAGTCTTGACGTTATCTGGAGAGCCTGGCTCATTTGGAGCACGGCGCTTTCTTGTTACAGCACTCTTCTTTTGTTTCTTGCTCATATTCTTAGCCTTATTAGCTGGAACGCATTTTGGATATTTACGTGAGCTATCCTTTGCTCTTACACCTTTATCAGCAGAAGCACCACAAGCTGGGTGTCCACCGCTTTTTTTCTTGCGGCTAATGTCTACCCACTTTTCTTTAAACCACTTGCGTAAGTCTTCGTTCATTTTTTCTTACCTTTCTTACGCCAGCCCCCGCCTTTACCCTTATACCATTTAGATGCCCAGGCATTCGCATAAGCACTTGGATACACATCGAATTTAGCTCTGGCAGCAGACTTCGCTCGGCTCCAAAGACTTGGATTTGTTGGAGCATTCTCCCCTTCATCGATGCCTTCGTTAAGGGCTTCTTCATTTAAAAGATATTCTAATAAAGCTTGTATTTGCATTTTAACCTCTCTTATGCTTGCATTAACTCCAACACGATCATCATCTGTAGGAGATTGTCTTAGTCTTCTGGAACCAAGAGGATCCTCTCCAAAGCTTTCGTAATCCGGATTTACTAATTCATAATCTTGTGGCACAAATTGTTTTGGCCAACCAATAGCGCCGAAACCACCTAATGGACTTTTTTGTGCTGGAACATAATCAACAGAAGGATTTTGTTCTTCATTCTCACCAAACTGTGGACGCCATGTTTCAGTAGGAGGTTGATCTGGATTAATATGATTTCTCCAGGCAGCTAATGAATTGGTTCTGGTATTATTCCATCCTAAACGATCTGGAGTTGTGGCTTTAGGTGCTCCTAATAGTTCCATCAAATATTCATGAACAACTTCTTGAACTAAATCATGAAAAATTATATCCGAAGCATCTTGTTCATGTTTGGTATCAGAAGTTATATCAGGATCGGGACCAATAAGCTTATTGAGTTTTTTATCGATAGGATTTTCATCTTCAGAAAGTTGTAAAGCTAATGCACTTGAGTTTCCGTTGATATCATCCATAGGAACTCCATTGAGAGTTGGTCCAAGGTATTCTGCTTTACGTCCATCAATTAGATTTTCATAATCCGCACCGGCATTCATAGGTGTAAAGTTTTGTGGTTTTACAAGAGTATTCATTGCAGGGAAACCCGGCAAATCTCTCATACGGGAAGTGGAATTATCAAAGGCTGCATTTTCTGCAACAGTTTCTACAGAACCATTTCTACCATTCCAATGTAGAACTGGATCTTCATCTGCATTAAATCCAAATCCTCTGCGATATTTGTTATTAATCCATTCTTGATCTGCGATGTTTTCTTCTGCTTCCTCTTCAGTTTTTTCTCTTATGTCTTCCGTAGCTGGATTAAGACCGAAATGAGCAAGTTGTTTATAACCGCCAACACCATAATTGCCAGTTCCACCAAAAGATGGATTACCCATGAAGTTAGGACCAGTATATTCCAGAAGCTTTTCTAAATTGGTTTTCTTTTTAGTCATGGCAATCTTTCTTAATTAGAGCTCTCTTAATTGGTAGGGTTCCACAAAAGAGAAAATAGTCTTTATAAATTTAATCTAACTTGCTAAGATGGATACATGGCAACAATAGACAATCCTAAATATTTCCTATTTGATACGGAAACAGGCGGCATACGAAAAGAAATGAGCCTGTTAACACTATACGGACACATTCTTGATGATAATCTAAATATATTGGATACTATTGATCTTAAGATTAAACCTGATGATGGAGTATATCACGTTAATGCTCAAGGTTTAGAAATCAATAAGATTAACATTGTAGAACACGACCGAATAGCAAAACCTCTATCAGAAGTTAAAACTCGTTTCAAGAATTATATTTGTGGATGGTCACTTAATCAAAAACTTACGCCAATTGGTCATAATGTTCGATTTGATGTAAAGTTTGTTAAAACCCATCTACTTGAAGATTGGGATCGCTATTTTGATCGTAGGCATATTGATACTGCATCTATTGGTAAGTTTCTTGCTCTATCTGGTATTGTCCCAAAGCTCAAAACATACAGTCTATCAGAAATGGCGCAAGCATTGATGATTGATGTAAATGAAGACAGTAGGCATGAAGCAAGATTTGATGCAGATTTAACATTAAACGTTTTACGTAACATGACACAATTAATCAAAGGAAGTAACAAATGAGATATACAGTTAACGTAGATGATAGGGTCAGAGTTAAGGATATTGATGCGGCGTGTTATATGCCCATCTATATCAAGTTCTCCGGTGCCTTTACAGAGGCAACCGCTAATAAGTTCTGTGAAGAGCTGGAAGCTGCGGAAGATCATTGCACTAAGGCGAAACAGGAAATCCTTCCAATCGTTATCGATAGCTACGGCGGTGAGGTATATTCTCTCCTTGCTATGGTTGATATGATTAACGCTTGTAAGGTTAAGGTAGCTACCATTGTAGAAGGCAAGGCTATGTCATGTGGCGCTGTTCTTCTTACTTGTGGTGCAGAAGGATATCGTTTCTGTGCTCCATCAGCTACCGTAATGATCCATGAAGTATCCAGCATGGGTTGGGGTAAGAATGAAGAGATTAAGTCAAACGCCGCCGAGACGGATCGTTTGAATGAGGCTATTCTTCGAACAATGGCAAAGAACTGCGGACACAAGGAAGACTATTTCCTCGAGCTTGTTCATCAGAAGAAGCACGCCGATTGGTTCCTTGACGCTAATGAGGCTCTCAAGCACAATCTCGTCAATCACGTTGGTATTCCAAGTTTCCATGCTGAATTCAAGATCGAGACGGAATTCCGTTTGCCTAACGGTAAGAAGTTGCTCTGAGTTCCTAAAAAAAGATAGAAAAAAAGGGAAGGTCGCAAGACCTTCCCTTTTGTGTTTATACCACAGGGGTATAAATCAGGTAACGCTACCAGAAACTGGCAAACTAACTGCCCAACTAACTGGTCGAGAGCTATGAAGTCCGGTTACTCCTACAGCCTGAATTACGTCCCATTGTTTAGCATTCAACACACGTGTCCATGCGCCGCCATTGATTGGATCTGATGCGGTGAGGAAAAATGTATTTGCTGAAGCAATAACAAACTTAACAACTAAGCCGTCTGCTACAGTTCCATCTACTGCTGCCGTTGTGCTGATATCTGGTAGCACTGCTGTTACGCCAGAACCAGATAGAACAACAAGACCTGTTGATACTGAACCGGATCCTGCTGAAAAAACTTCTTGTTCCATTCCAAATAAGCCGACATCGCCGTCAACCGATGTGCTTACAAAACCATCTTTTGTTACTTTATTTCTAATACCCATAATAATTTACCTTCTTCCTGTGGTAGCTATAAATATTATCGCCCAAAATAATATTCTCGTTTTTGGCAAACGTTACCGATAATAAATAGTTATTAACGTTAGCAAATGCAAAATATTACTTGGAAAGACCCATTACCAGCAGTTTCATGGAGCTTGCCTATAGGCAAATGCCATCCAGCAGGTTTTGGATATTCAAAGAATTATAACGTTCATACTGGAATAGACTTATACGTTCCAGAATATTCTTCTGTTCATGCAGTAGAAGGTGGAACGGTAATTGATATATTTAAATTTACCGGTATGGGAACTTCATATCCGGATTTAGCTACAACTCATGCGATCATGATTGAAGGTGCATCTGGAGTTGTTCTATATGGGGAAGTAGAAGTATTAAAGGATATCAGCATTGGACAATTAATTGAGCCCGGCTCTAAAATAGCTGTTATAAAGTGTGCCATAACAAACTATGCAATGTTGCATTTAGAATGGTATACCCAAGGAACTATTCAGCCAATTAATTGGAAACAAAATACTGCTCAACCAAAGAGGCTGCTTGATCCTACTTCTAATCTTTTAGCTCTAAAGACATATAGACGATGACAAATCTAATCATTCCTCCTCCCCATCCACTCAAAGGCAAGCGTTACGATGTTCTGTTGATTGACCCTCCGTGGCAAATGTGGGGTGATCCAAACAAAGATGCAGCCGCAGGTAAACATTATCAACTAATGACCGATACCGATGTTAATAATCTTCCCCTAAAAAAGATCTTAAAGAAAGATGCTTATGTATTTGTATGGGCTACCACGCCACGTCTAAACGCCGCTATAGAGGCTATAAAGGCTTGGGGACTTCACTACCGGGGCGTAGGTCATATCTGGGTAAAGACACGCAAGGACGGCGGTATAATCAATGCACAAGGCATTCCCCCAACCTATAGCAAACCTACTACGGAATTCTTATTGGTCGCCACTACTAAGAAAGCTGGAAGACCTATTAAGCTTATTAATTCAAAACTTCCACAAGTTGTATTGGCTCCAAGAGAAGGACACTCTACAAAACCCGAAGTGTTTCGTGAATTGATTGAAAGTGCTTTTGGAACCGGTTATAATATGATCGAGGTCTTCGCTCGTAAACAAGTTCCTGGCTGGGATGCTATAGGAAATGCAGTTTGCAATGGTGAAGACGTTAGAGATACCATAGCCAAGATTATATGAATTCCAAATCCTCTCATTCCAGTCTTAGACGGGCAAAAAAGAAAAAAGTTAAAATCTGGTGGCGTATTCCAGATTTAGATAACCTTCCAACAGCAGATGCAAGAGATATTATATATCGTTCTATGGTAGTCGCTTCTATAGCCTTTCAAGAATATCATAACGTTAAAGAAGAACCAGACTTCTTCAGAACGTTCTGGATTATGACCGAAGCAGAACATATGCCTGGAATGCTTAACTTTATAAAAAGACAAATGAACGATCAAAGAGTTCATTATTTTGCAGAAGTTAAATAAAAAAAGAGCGGCGTTTAAGCCGCTCTTTCCATTTCATAACTTATCAATAACGCTTTATGCTCCAGCACCATAATGAGAATATTCCATTGCCGCCTTTACCTGTACTACCTCACGTCCATGAGGAATAGACGGGTCAAGAACCATCGCAGAAAGATATCCGCCAAATACACAACCGGTATCAATGCCATAGCATCGTGCTCCATTGACACCATCCCAAGCTCGGATCCACTCCCTACCCACAACGGTATGTCCAAAGATTACGTCCTGCTTACCATCCCAGATATCTGCCCAAAAGATAGAACCAGCGGGCTGACGGAAACCCGGCATTTCAAGAGACATCATATGATGCGTTTCTGAATTAACAAAACGAACCATTGTCATAATCTCCTTGGTCTGCTTATCAAGGGGAACACCGGGAACAAAACCAGCATGAACCACAACCGCATTAAACTCATGCAGCTCAATGCAATAAGGCAGACCTTCGAGCCATGCAATCTCAATATCTGCAAGCTGATTAATGGTATTCTCCTGATCCGGATCCGGATGCATCGGGTTCCTGTAATTCGGATTAATGCCAGCCTTTAGCATATGCTTACGCCGACGAATAAGCTTTGCATCATGGTTGCCCTGGACTGCCTCTGCACCGATCTCCATAGCGTAACGCACGACACCAGCACTATCCAATCCACGATCAACAAGATCACCGGCAACAATTAGACGATCAACACCCTGCCGATATCCAACACGTTCCACAAGCGCCCGAAACTCGTCCAGGCACCCATGCACATCACCCACAATAATAGTTCGCTTATCCATATGATTATAATAGCAAAAAAACCCCTGACTTCTCAAGGGTTAATTATCAGCAGGAAATATTAAACTTGCTTCGCATATCCAGCAATGCAAGGTTCTTATGCTTTGCTTCTACATCAACGTCAATCGTATTTGCTTGCATAGCCTCAAGCTGCATATCTGGAATACGATGGATATACTGGGAATGAGCACGCTTCTGATTAAATGCCGCATTCTCAAACCCAGGCTCCGTATTGCTAATGTGCTGCAAAGGCTTGATTTTACCCCAGGTAGAACGAGTATCATCAAAAGCCTGTGCAAAAGACATATTGCTGGTATTGAAAGTAAAATGGTGGCTATCGAACACTACTGGAACACCACAACGATCATGCACGTCCAATAGCTGCTGAACGCTATAACACTTCTCGTCATTCTCCAAGGTCAGACGCAAACGAATATTATCAGGGAGGGACTTATATACGCTTACGATAGCATTTGAACGATTTGCTTTACCGCCATGAATGTTAATAGCTGCGTAGCTTGAAAGGGGTAGATCCATAGCATCAAATACCCATGCATGATATTCAAGCTCTGTGATACTGTTCTTGACGACATTTGGGTTATCGCTGGAAATAACTGTAAACTGTCCAGGGTGTGTTGTAACTCGGATGCTATTATCGGCAAATAGCTTGCCCAACTTTCCAAGCTTACTAACAAGGATATCATCATCTTTAATCATCTTACTGTTCATATCCCAAAGCGGGAGCAAACAGGACGAAAGACGGAATGAACGAATATTAAGAGCAACAAGCTTTGGCACAAGCTTGATATGCTGATCAACGTTATGATGATAGGTGGAACGAATACGAGAAAGGGGATATTTGCCAGCTTTGAATGCGCCAAGCTGCAAGGTCTTCTCCTCAATAATATTCTTATAAACGACGTTCCCGGTACGCTTATGAACCGGCTCGATGAATTGGCAACACAATCCTAATGACATATTAATATCTTATCCGATTTTGTCGTTAATATAAACTATTTTATTCTTCTGTAGGAACAAGCTCAATTTCGCTTTCATCGATTGAGCATTTAACATCACCGATTAGAATATAGGCAATTTGAATAGCGCCGTTAGATTTTGAACCGCCCCATGAAAGATAAATGGCGACTTGTTCTGAATAAAACTCATGCCAATCTGCGGTATGATGATTAACGCACCGGACAAAAGACAAAGGCAAAGCCCGACGAATTCTTACCAAATTCCCAGGCTTAAAACTCACAGGCTCATGCTCTTTCGCCAGCTATCCATAAAGCTACGAATATTCTGGACACCGACAGGATTTGCAGAGTGGATCTGATACTCGGGCGGGACCGAAACCCCATCCCACACTTCGTTCACAAGGCGGCGAAGAAAAACCATTGTGGTATCATCCTCTCCGAGATCATGATCAAAGGAAAAGAACGAAGGCATACCGTTCTCAACAATCCGATCAAGAGCCTCCTGAGAGGAGCGGCACACAAGCCAATCCCTATCAGCAGGAGGATTACGGATATCGTCAAGGTAAAGGTTATACGTCATGATCACCAGGGAAGGTCGTCACAGTTATCCGTGCAAAACACATAGGGAGGAACATCACCGAAACTATCGCCAGCAACCGCCATATCATCAAACCCGTTACAATCCGGACAAGCCTCCCAATGCCAATGGGTGCCCTCGTCCTGAACCATCACACGACCCTCACCGGAACACTTCTGGCAATGCATCTTCATTCTCCTTATCAGTTAGAAAGGCTATTCACAAGAAAAGAAGCAAGTTCACGAACACCAGCACTATCCGGATTATGAGCACCGATACGCACAGCGCCCCAACGATCATAAACGTAAAACGTCTCACCAGTTTCCTCGCAAACGAAACCGATATCGTAGTTAGAGTAACCCTTTTCGGGCTCACCCCAGCTTTCCATGCGCCCAGCAGCGAACGTAGAAAGCACACTATTAATCGTCACATTATCAACGTGGAGTGCAAGGGACATTCCGCAAACATCAACCGGACGGGCAGTAAAGTTCATTTTCTTTTCTTCCTTTATAGCTTGGGTTAGGACTTTTAAGGATTAATCAATAACGCTCGTTATCGTAAACCTGCGCTGCAAGTTCTGCGGCAGCCGCCTGACGCCGTTCCTCGGCGCTACGAAGGTCATTAGCCTTCCGACAGCAGGGGCAGCGAACCATACGATACTGGCTCACACCATACCCACGTCCATCACCCTGCGAAACACCCTCACGCACGTCCGAAGGGACATAAGAGAACACCGCTTCACAAGCCGAGCACGCACGCTCAACACGGACGCCACGAACACGACGGGGAGCAGCAACAACCTTGACCGACATAATCTCTCTCTTTCCTTCTCTCTATCTATATACAGAATAGCAGGTGGAGGACATATTTTCAAGCAATAAAAAGAAAAATAAAACCCTTATTTTTATAGGCGAATTGGGTCAATAGGATGATATCCGTCTTCTGCAAAATATTCTGGATAAATCAACCACCCCAGGCGTTCGCCCCACAATACCTTATAAGCTACAAAATAATCGGGGCAACGCTGACGACCACCGGGACCACCAATAAACATGAAGATATCCCTGTGCGGGATCCGCTCATATTCTCTATAATTCCTCCCAAGAATATATGCACTCGGATATGATGGCTTATCGCTAAAAATAAATCCCGGCGTATAATAATTTTGATAAAGCTTACCCGAAGTCGGGTTCCACTTACATTCACGTTTATAATAACCGGGAGTTATCATTTAATCAGTCAATAAGATTAAGATTATAAAGTCGGAGAACAGCCTCACGAAGAGTAATTCCCTGACTGTCTGCATAATTCTGCGCTGCGGTAGTCTGTGCTACAGTAAGAACAACGTGCCCACCACCGCTACTGCTATCATCATCAATACTATCAGCCGCCTTACGCAAACCTGCTTCTGCCAGCCTAAGAGCTACACCCGCTGCCAACAACTTACCTGCCCATGATAGACGCATATATTACCTTTTCTTTCTTAATTGTAACTATTCAATTGGTGAACTTAAACTGACGCACAATAGTATTATTAATCCACTTCGTATCGCCAGGCTTATCAGAGAAAGCGATTAGATACCGACGCTCATATTCAGTAACGTCAATCTCACGCACCTCAACTGCATAAGGCTTGCCCAAAACATTCATATTGAGCTTATCGCCCTTGTTCAAAAGCTTTTCAAGATCGCCAACCATATTCAATTCTCCTTAAAACGGTAAATTAATCAGGCTGCGAAAATGTCAAGGACCGTCAAGAAATTATGATTTTGCGCCCTAAAACGGCGGCGTGCATCTGCAACGGATGCTGCCCTAACCGTCTCCCAAACAACAGAGCCATTAAACGAGTAGATAATCGTGTAGTTCGTCATATTGTTAAATATAGCAGACTTAAGTTAGAATTTAAACCAATAAAAAACCCCGGAAATCTGGGGCTTTCCGGGGTTTCAGTCTTTGGAGGAAGAAGGATAAACTATTTTTTCAATCAAGTAACGAAGGAGGGGTCGGCTCCGTATCAGCAAGCTTTTGTTCATTCTCTTGCATTTGCGTCTCAGCTTGCTTGTTAAGACCTTCAACCATCTTGTTGTAGCTCTCAACATATTCTGGACAGAGAGTAAGATATCTCTTGTCCTCTGGATGAACCTCTACAACTATTGAACGTAGATGATCAATGATGTTGGTTCCAGTAAGCAGAGAAAGCTGAACCAGCTCTCTTACCATGCCGATGATGTTATCATCAACTTTATAAAGCGTTCTGTTAGTTTCAGTTGTTGTTGTTTCTTCAGACATAACCATTCCTTTAAGAAGAAGTTTAGGGAATGTAACCCAAAACGTATAAGAAAAAACAACAGAAGATTAAAACCATTCCAGGGATGGGATCATATTCTTCAAACATATTTGCCTCTTTTCATCGCATATATTCAACGGCAAGATTTTCTTTAACAAGTGCGTCATTGAGAGATACGGTTTCTTTTGTAAATCCTACCGGATATATTTCTACCAACCATCTACCATATTTTTCTTGTTTAAGTTCTTTGCCATTATGACTACGAATAATAATGTCACCGGTAGGTGCATTATCTTTGAACCAATCTTCTAAACGAGCTTTTGTCTGTAAACCACGAAACAATTCTTCTTCATCTTTTGGACGTGATATCTCTGGAGCATTAATGCCCCAAAGACGAGCATGAACACTTTTTAAAAGACCAAAGCCAAGATCAATGAGAATATCAACGGTATCTCCATCAATAACTCTATTAACCTTGGCTTTATAGAAATAAACCAGATGTTCTGTTTCGGACAACATACGGTTAAATATTAACCGTATCTGATATTATCACATTATTTGAGCCGCAATTAAGCAACCCCTGGCTACCGCATGGAGGGGATCGGCGGCGTGTCTTACTTCCTTAAGAGGAACTGGGAATTCATTATCTTCAAGCTTTTGAGCAAACATACGAACGAAACCCTTAGCCTGTGTAGTTCCTCCCCCTACTACTACAGGTAGAGGATCTTTGAACTTGGGTAGATCCTTATGATCTGATAGAGCAGCGGCAAGTTGCTTGGTGGTATAATCAATAAGCCGCTCATAGTAAGAAGATACAGCAGCAAGAACCTGATTTTCATTTGGCTTGCCGATTGTAAATTCTCCGCCTTCCTTTTCGGCTTGAACTACGCTATCAGTTTGACCAGTAGCTACAGCAGACATACGATCAATCCAATCGCCGCTCTTTGTGGTAGAGAAAGTCAATACAGGTTCACCATTAAGCATTACGCAGACGTTAACCATGCCAGCGCCCCATGATAAGCATACGCCAGTATAATCGTCCTTCTCAAGCTCTGAATAACAAAGAGCTTCTGCTTCATTAATAGCTTTTGGAGCGTATCCGATATCAGTTAGAACCTTCTTAACAACGTCTTCGTGGTATCCAACGTCAAACTCGTCATCTTCCTGATCAATAGGTTGAGCAGGAATACAGAATACAATCTTTTCACCGGGTTCAGAAGGCTTACCAGCTACTTCCTTGAGAATATAGGATAGAACCCTGCGAGCATCCTTCTCTTTAGAAGATACAACACCCTTATACATGGGACGCTTGGCACTATCGTTACGTTCTACAGCCTTTTCAATAGCGTCCTTTCCAAGAATAACAAATGAACCATCAGCATCCTTAACGAAAATCTTCCCAGCAAGACCCTTTTCAATCATCTTTGTAGCGATTGGGGTTGCTGGCTTGATTACATAGAATGCATCACGAAAATCTTTATATTCTACCGAACCTTCTTCTTGTTCAGAAGCCAACACAACAAATGATGTGCCAACGTCCAAACCCTTTCCTAATTTCGTCATATTCTTATTCCTTTTTTCTTTTGTCTTTTTGCCCTGCATTATTTCCAACTCTTCTGTTGATAATATTTTAAATCCCACGATTTAGTCCTCTTTAGACTTTTTTAATGAAGCAAGTTTATTGACATTAGCACTTAAGCTTTCATCTTTTGCTACTGTCGTATTACCGAGATCATCAAATTTCTTCTCAAGACTATCAGTTTTGACTTCTGTTATAAACTTGCTATCATCAATTTCAATCTTACGAATGCCTCCATATATAGGCTTTTGCTCTGCTGTTCTACTTAAAAAACTAACTGGCTTTTCTGCAACTGGAGATGGACTAATAGTTTGAACTACAGGCGTTTGAGTTATAGGATTATGAACCGTAACTGCAATAGGGGCAGGCATATTCATTCTTGATATAATATAACCCAGACTAAAAACTATAAAGTAGCTGGCAACTATTAAAAACGTTTCCATATCAAGTATTTGCCTTTGCCTTTTGTTCTCTCAAATACTTGCTATAGCAATCATTGTGAACAATAGTCTTACCGGCTTTTAGCTCTTCTTCCGGAATTGTGCCTTCTACCAACAACCCACAGAGCGCACAATTAGGCTTTTTTACTGGGGCGTCCTCTCCTTTTTTTAAGGAACTTTGTTCCGTTTCTGCCACAGATGGTGGAGCTACTGGCGCAGAAACAGGTGGAGGCGGGGGTGGAGATGCTGGCAACACTTCCTTCTTTGTTCCTACGTGCTCTATTGCCTTCTGCACGCCCGATAGAGGCGCTGGGGTAACCGGAAGCACAGGAGCCGGTTGCTCTACGGGCTTAGTCTCAACAAGCTTTGGAAGAGGCGCTACAGGGGGAATAACTTGTTGCTCTGGCGTTTTCTTTCCAGCAAGCTTATCTTTGTGTAAACCTAACAATCCATATCCGATAATATCTCCATAAGGGCTTTCACCAAAAGCATCCTTATTCGTAGCAATACGCTTAAGCTTATCAAAGATACGAACTACACATAACATATCGCCATATGCTTCTGGAGGGATACCGTTTGGATATAGTAGTCTTAGGAACTCTCCTGCTTGATCAAATGAATTTCCATAAGCCGCATTCTTTTCTTCTACAAGATTGCCAATTTGTTCCGCTAATTCTTTATATTTTCCCATTTCTTCCTCTGTTGATTAGAAAGAAGCTTAACATATGCGAATATCATTTTATATACGCAAAAGAAAAAAGACAGGAGTTTAATCCTGCCTTTTTAATAACGTTATATATCAGAGGGGGCGTTTTGACTAACCGATCCCCAAATATCCGAGCCCCTTGAGCCCATATTGAAGGATTTGTGCTTCGGAGCCGCTGAATACATTAAGAGCACCAGTAAGAATATAGAATTCTTGTCTTGGAATACCAGTAAGTCCAGCAACGACTTCATAATTTACAGTTCCTGCTTGAGAACGAATGAAGATATCAGTTACACGCAATCTACCATTGTAAGAACCGCTTACCGGTAATGTAAAATAATTGGTGCCATTAACACCGTTTTCCGTAAAGCCAACTCTTAAAATACCAGCAGTATTATTTTTTACCGTTAGTTCATTAGTTACAAATGGAAATTGAATATTAAATGGGGAAGTGGTAGCTACAGATTGAGTTACATAAGGTAAACCACTTGCTTGATATTCCGCAGCGTTATTCGGACCGGTTCTATAATTGAATGCCATATCCGTTAAATATTAGGCTCATTCAAAAGCTTCTCTAATCTTTCCACTTTCATCAACCAAATTAAACGCTTTAAGCGTATGTTGGAATGGATTTCCTTCAATAGCGACTACCTGTTCAAGCATTTGTCTCGCAATATCCCTTATCTCTACCTGGGCATGAGTAGAATATCTCAAACCAAGGAAATGAGCAAATGAACGGAAGTTAAACATTACATCAGCCGTCAACTGAATACCATATGGCAGATATAGTCTGGCGCTCTCTTTTGCACGCTTACGAGATACGCCCTTGGCTACAAGACGATTTAAACACTCATGGTAACTTTTAAGGCTACCTTCCATGTGTTCTACATAAAGATTAATTTCTGCATCATCCCAGTCTTGTGGAACGTAATATTTGTCGTCTTTAAGTTCCTTATAACGGGCACTCTCGCCATTTACTGAAACACCAATACGATGTTTGATAATATGGATATGTGAAGCTATATCACTTGTTACAAGGAAATGTAGGCTGGACTTTTCAAATGGAGTTTCATGATGGTTTTCTGCAAGCATCTTAAGAAGAGCTGGCATTCTACCAAGCTTGGCTTCATCAATGTCACGAACCGTTGAAGTCCAAGCAGACATTGCATGTTGCAAATCTCCACCATAATGTCCAAGTAGCTCTACAGAATTGTTATGTTGTTCTTTCATACGCTTTCTCCATCCCATTTATCGCAAGAAACATAAGGAAGCTTATCATCTTCAAGACTTGGTTTCATTTGCAGGACAAGATCATAACACTCTCCATCTTGACAATCAACCTTGATGGAAACTTCTTTTTCTGACTTACCAGAAGAGATAAGTTGATTAATTCCTTTTTGTAACGCTTCTAAAGCTTCTCTTGTTCCAGATATACGTGCGGCTTCATGTGGTTGTGGTTGTGAATGAATATGAAGTGTGCTCATTTAATTTCCTCTACTTGTTCTATCTCTTCTAACATAAGAGTATATGTTCTTTCAACTCTCATATCATTTCTCATTTTAAAACAACCAATCTCCAAAAAGAAAATCCCATTAACAGCTTTCTTTGTAAGAAGGGTGCCAATGAGAATTCTTTTTTCCATATCTTCTGGATCGTATCTTCTTGTAAGAACTCCAGAAGGATCAATAAGACCCAATTTTCTTGGGTCTTTAAACTTGATCTTCAACGTTATGCCGATTGGTGCTTCATGAACAATATCATTTATTGATCTTTCTTTCTCTTTCTTACGAGAAAACAGATTTTTGAATTGATCAAACATTGTTAGACGATAACATAAAGCTACATATAAATAAACAGCCAATCATATAAGCACATCAATGCGCTCTATGAGTTCTGTTCAATCCATATCTAAATATTGCATTAGCGATTTGACGACTTGGAATAAACAAAGATAAATGATGCATATTTCCAATATAAGAACTGGCTAAACCAATAACTCTACCATGTGAGTTTAGTAAAGGTCCACCAGAAAATCCGCCAACAAGTGGAATAGAAGCTTGTATTGCAACTAATTGTCCATTAGAAATAACATTCCGTGATATAATGCCATCCACTATAGACCAAACCAACTCTAATGGATGTCCCATTAGATATACTCTTTGAGCTACTTGCAGATTACCAAGTTGCAATGTTAAGAATACATCAGAAGGAGCTGTTCCTTCTTGTAACTCTAATATTGCTACGTCATTACCTGGATCAACATACATAACTCTTGCTTCATTAAGAACATCATTTATAAAACGACGATTTAACATATCGATATCGCCATATCTTACAAATTGAACTACATCTCCAACAGGATTTTGTCTTGTTGGAAGCTGAATAGTCATATCTCCTATGCGAACAACACGTAGTTGTTGCAAACAATGTAAAGCACTTACCATTAATCTATCAGAAACAAAAAATCCGCTGCAAAACACCTGTGCGGTTTGATCAGCGGACGTTTCAGTTCTATTATGTATCAAAGCGACCGTCGCTCGAAGTGCCGTATCCAGCGGCGGTCCTTCCCTGTCTCTACGGACAGGGACACTACTATGGCAGCTATATAATAGCCCCACCATCACAATCAACGCAATTAAAATCTTTTTCATAACATACCCCCATATTAATAAATATAGGTGTCAAGTGTGATCTTCATCACACAATTTTTTTGTTTTCATTGAGCTGATAAAGCTCGTCTTTTGGTATTTTTTTATACTTACGGCAGAAGATCTTTACTATATTCCCAGCTAAAGTATAAGCCTCGTTCTCGTATATCGTGTCTATGTCTCCCATCTCATTCATAGGATCAACATTCTCTAAATGCTTATCAAGTAATCCTGTCTCGTCTTGTCTACGATGGGTTAACTCATGAGCAATCGTTCTTAAAACATCTACTATAAGACGCTTACCAACTAAGATATGCATTGTATTGTTACTACGATTATACATACCGGTTGTCATTTCCGGCTTCTTAATCATATGAAGATGCATCGTTGGCATATCTTCAATCTTTAATATACGATTACAAAACTTAATAAAGTCTATTATTGTTTCGTATGATTTCGGATTTAACTCCTTATCACAAACAATCTTAAGCTTCTTCTTTGTAACTGGAATATGATTTTCTTCTAAAGCCTTATATGTAGCTTTTGGTAATGACCCAGGTGTTGAAGAACCGCTCCACATTACAGCTACATTAATGTTTTTACTATTTCTATTTTTATGATGCTGTGGTCCTTTAAGATTTTTTCCTTCTGGATCACTCGGATCATCACTATCAACATCTTCTTCTTCAGAACTTAATCCTTCTGAATATCCTATTGTAGCACCATAACTGTTGATTTCTTCTAAACTCTTCTTTTTTCTTTTACCGGCAGGTTTAAACTTGCCAGAAAGAGGAGCGGTAAAACCGGCTATAGCACCGGTTGAAACCATACCTCCTCCGCCTGTGCTAATTGCAACTTGTTCTTCTAACTCATCTTCTAAAAGATATTCTAAAAGCTTTTTTAAATCTTCATGCATATCTTTTAAATATTGAGCTAATCAATACTTTCCTACTCCGGATGGATCCCAGTTTGTTGGGATCTTCTTTCCATCTTTCCAGCACTTATCTGTTTGGGCTTTTAATCCCAATACTGGAACTCCATATTCCACAACAACCTTTTGCCAGATACCCATGCCAGGATCTGATGGTTTCTGACCATTACTCTGTCTGTGTGCCCAGATATATTCTATAGGCATACCAGCGGCTCTACCATTCTCAACTAACCACTTGAGAGCGGCTCTAAACGTCTCTATAGCCTTATCATCCAATGGAGTTGGATCGCCGCCCCATGTTGTCTTTATATCTTCTCTAATAGGCGTCTTGGGGTCGTCCAACAACCCTGGATAATGACCTTCACACTCTAATCCAAGAGAGAATGAGTTAAGGTCATTTCCATGATAAAGATACCAATCTAATGGTGCGGTTATAACATATACACCGTCTCTATACGCTACTGCATGGGCTGGAATACCTAATGCACGTCTATAAGCTTTTTCTCTATCGTTTGCAGGACCAAATACACAGGCAGTTTGATGAATAGTAATGCCAGTTACCGTTTTTGGATCACGACAAACTGTTTTACCCTTAAGGGTTTTTGATGTGTTTACAACCTTACCATCTGCTCCCTTTTTGGGGGGGAATGGATTTTTTTGTTCGGCTCTTAAATCTAATACTCTTGTTGTCATAAATCACCTTTCAAGTTTCTGTAACGGGATAATCTTCTGCAAAAAGATTTTCTCCTTGAGCTACTTCAACTAATTTTCCTTCCAATTCCATGCTTTCAATTGGTTCTACATTTGCCCAATCTAATTTATTTGAATCAAAAGGCTTGCCGCCTTCGACTCTGTTAACTGCGATTGTTATATGTGGGTTAGTATTTCTACTAGGAATATCCGAAGGCATAATCACGCTAACTGCACATACTTTATTATCAATTGCAAAAGAATTGACAGTTAACGTTTGTTCAGAGTTTAAAAGTTCTCTATCGCCTTTAAAAGAACCCATATTCACCGTGGCGTGATGAGCAACAATCTCCCAGCCTTCTGGTATTTTTTCTTCAAGAACAGAGACTAATTCATCACTGTCTGTTTTTGTTAAAACAATACCAGTATAAGATATATTGCGAGTTTGCTCTTCTAAAATACCTGCAAGTTTTTGCAAACGTTTAACTTCTAGAATAATATTCGACATATTATTTCCTTTTATATAATTATTATTCTTCAACCCTCACACCATGTGCATTCTGTTAGTTCTCTCTTATATACCGCATTACTATTCTGTTCAGCCTTAAGAATAGATGTTGAACGAAGATAATAAAGGCTCTTTAATCCACTATTAGCAGCTTCCAAGTGAACTTGATTAATATACTTTGGATCGCTGTTAGCCGGGAAGAATACGTTAATGCTTTGTCCTTGATCAATAAACTTCTGTCTTTCAGCCGCCAACTTAATAATAGCAAACTGATTTAGTTCTCTTGCCGTAAGATATACTTCCTTTTGTTCAGCGGTTAAGCATTCCAAATGTTGAACAGAACCGTCATTCTTAAGGATTGAACCCCAAACTTCATCGGTATCCTGTCCAATGCTCTTAAGAAGCTTCTCAAGTTCTGGATTTCGTCTTACGAATGTTCCCTTTGCACTCTTTTGAGCAAATGCATTGGCAATCCATGGCTCAATACCTTGAGATACGTTAGAAGCAATAAGGGAGTTTGATACGGTTGGCGCTACAGCCATAAGAGTAGCATTTCTTCTGCCATGACCCTTACACCATTCTGGTTCACCATATTCTTTTGCAAGATATCCGGTTGCTATTTCAGCTTCTTCTCTAATCTTCTTAAAGATAATCTTATTCTGGAGATAAGCCTGTAAGCTATCAAATGCAATCATATTCTTTTGGAAGTATGAATGTAAACCGAGGACACCAAGACCAAGGGCACGAGACTTTTTAGCAAAACGAAGTGCTTTTTCAAAACCTCTTAAGTTAGCCGATTTTTGAATAAACTCTTCCATTATTCCATCAAGGAACCATACAGAAAGCTGAACTGTATCTGTATCCTTCCATTCGTCCCATCTTGCAAGATTAAGGGAAGAAAGGCAGCAAACAAACGTGTGATCCTTGTCCGTTGGAAGAAATATCTCGGAACAGAGATTAGAACCCTTTAGTCTAATCCCAGTATTCTTTAATACTTCTGGAGCTTGATCATTTGCATTGTCAGAGAAGAAAACATAAGGCTCTCCAGTCTCTACACGGCTTTTAATAAGTTCTCTCCAACGTCTACGGGCTTCCGTGTCTCCAGCCTTTACCTTGTCTATAAAGGCATTAGAGACGCAAACACCATGATGAAGATTAAGGCATTGACGATTGGTATCTCCAGTTGGACGACGGCTATGAAGGAATTCATCAAAGTCACCATGCTCAATATCAATATAAGCAGCACAAGCACCTCTACGGGTAGAACCCTGTGATATGCCAAGAATAACGCTATCTGCCATCTTCATAAATGGAACAACTCCATCCGAATGACCACCCTTGGATATCGGTGCTCCCTTTGGACGAATATCATTAATGTGTATAGCCGTTCCACCACCATACTTGGATAGCATGGCTACTTCCTGTAGGGTTTCAAGGATCTCATATGTGTCATCTGCCATATATGAAGAGAAACAGGAAATAGGAAGACCTCTATCCGTTCCTGCATTACATAGAACTGGAGTAGAAGGACATAGCCAGTTCTTCCATAATATATCAAAAAAACGAGCTTCAAGTTCTGGCTTCTTAAGAGAACGAGATACTGTAGAAGCTACACGACGATACATCTCTTTTGGAGTTTCTTCTCCAAACAAGTAACCGCCACATAAAGTTTGATAAGCAGAGTTTTCAAGCCATTCCGGTGCATCACCAGCCGCTTTTAATTGTTCTAATGTCTTCATATATTATTTCTCTTCAATCAAAACATATCGTCAAAGTTGACAACTCCACGGCTATAATCCGTTGGCTTAACGCTGAAGAAATCATCAAGTCTAACTCCAGCACCAATAGCATCAAACCATTCCATACGCTTCAATGCATCCTTGTCTACATTCTTCCAGTTTTGTTTTAAACCGAGTTTTCCAAGTTGCATGTTTGCACGGTGACGAATAAAATCTTTCAAATCCTCTTTCGAAAGACCTTCAATGTCGCCTTTCTCAAAAACACTATCAATAAAGTTGTCCTCTAAAGAAACAGTATCTCTTGCCGCTTGGTAGATTTCTTTTTTGAACTCGTCTGTCCAGATCTCTTTATTCTCTTCAATAAATGTTCTAAACAAGTAACAACCAAACTCCGAATGTAGCGTCTCATCCTTTATACTCCATGTGACAATCTGGCTCATGCCTTTCATCTTATTATAACGAGAGAAATGCAAAAGAACAGCAAATGAAGAGAAAAGTGAAACGCCTTCCGTAAATGCTGAAAATACTGCAAGAGATTTAGCCATTGCCATTTTCTTCTCTATGGTCATTTCAGTAGTATCAATGTTTCCAGTCTCTACAAGACGATCAATCTTTGCCTTAATATTTGGATCCGCAAGAAATGCTTCATAATCAGCAAATCCAAGAGTTTCATCAAGTAAAGAATAAGCTTGCGTATGAATAGTTTCAAAAGAAGCCATTGTTGTAGCAGCCAT
>Ga0214921_10000427_pt1 | contig 79265 bp, 74 predicted proteins | sample LL1505_MetaG_FD_177992 | JGI IMG/M metagenome (GOLD analysis project Ga0214921, IMG submission 177992) | Freshwater microbial communities from Lake Lanier, Atlanta, Georgia, United States - LL-1505 | ecosystem: Environmental > Aquatic > Freshwater > Lake | place: USA: Georgia | collected... | reverse complement strand
GACGTGGGAGCAGACCTCGTCGGTAAAGTTGAAAAAGGTATTCCAGAAGATGACCCACGAAATGCGGCAACAATTGCAGATAACGTGGGCGATAACGTAGGTGACTGCGCTGGAATGGCTGCAGATCTCTTCGAGTCATATGCGGTAACACTCGTTGCAGCGTTGATCTTGGGTAAGGCAGCTTTCGGTAACGAAGGTCTTATCTATCCACTGATTGTTCCGGCAATCGGTATCGTCACAGCAGTTATCGGAATCTTTGCAACTCGCTTGCGTTCAACAGATAAGTCAGCAATGACAGCGATTAACCGCTCATTTTTCACATCGGCGATTATCTCTGCTGGCCTTACCGGCCTGGCAACATTTACGTACTTGCCAGGTAAGTTCAACTTGCTTACCAACTTCTCACCTACTGTTCTAGAAGAGGCAGGCAATATCAATCCACGCGTGCTGGCATTTGGCGCAGTCATTATCGGAATCGTTTTAGCTGCAGCAATTCAAGTACTTACCGGCTTCTTTACTGAAACCGGCAAGCGCCCAGTAAATGATGTGGCAGCCTCCTCTCAGACAGGTGCGGCAACGGTAATTCTGGCTGGTATCTCAGTTGGTTTTGAATCAGCTGTCTATTCCGCAATCTTGATTGCATCAGCAGTCTTTGGCGCCTTCTTACTCGGCGGTGGATCTGTTGTTCTCTCACTCTTTGCTATCGCATTAGCTGGAACTGGACTTCTCACAACAGTGGGCGTCATTGTTGCGATGGATACCTTCGGGCCTATCTCAGATAACGCACAGGGCATTGCTGAAATGTCGGGTGATGTTAAGGGAGAAGGCGCACAGATTCTCACCTCACTCGATGCCGTTGGAAACACAACGAAGGCAATTACTAAGGGAATCGCAATTGCAACGGCAGTACTAGCTGCAACAGCGCTCTTTGGGGCATTTACTGATGCCATTAAGGAAGCTGTCATTAAGGCAGTGGGCGAAGGAACAGAAGTGGCACTTGAGTACCAAGGTATTCTTGATATCGCCTCCCCTCGTAACTTGGTCGGTTTGATTATCGGAGCCGCAGTTGTATTCCTCTTCTCAGGACTTGCAGTTAACGCAGTATCACGCGCAGCTAGCGCCGTAGTTGTGGAAGTTCGTAATCAATTCAAGATGCACCCAGGAATCATGAACGGCACTGAAAAGCCGGAATATGGTCGCGTGGTAGATATCTGTACTCGCGACTCACTACGCGAATTGGTAACACCAGGTCTACTGGCAGTCATGGCGCCAATCGCAGTTGGTTTCGGTCTTGGTGTGGGCGCACTTGGTGCATACCTAGCTGGTGCGATCGGCACCGGAACACTGATGGCAGTCTTCCTATCTAACTCTGGTGGTGCGTGGGATAACGCAAAGAAGATGGTCGAAGATGGACATTACGGTGGCAAGGGCACAGAGGCACACGCTGCAACTGTTGTTGGAGACACTGTGGGAGATCCATTTAAGGACACCGCAGGTCCTGCTATTAACCCACTGATTAAGGTGATGAACCTGGTTGGTCTACTTATTACTCCGGCGATTGTTAGCTTCGCACTCCCTGCGCAATCATCTATGTCACTTGTTATCGCACTCGTTGCAACGGCAGTAATTATCGGAGCACTTATTCGTAATCGTCGGCAATCGACAACTATCGAATACTAAGAAGAAAAGAGCCCACTTCCCGGTATGGCTAAAGTCTTTAAGAAGCTGGTGATCGTTGAATCACCGGCGAAGGCGCGCAAAATTGGCGGCTACCTCGGCGATGGTTACATCGTCGAGGCTAGCGTTGGTCATATCCGTGACCTTCCGCAGCGTGCAGCTGATATTCCTAAAGAAGTTAAGAAGTTAGCCTGGTCTAAAGAGGGCGTAGATATTGAAAATGATTTTGCCCCGCTCTATGTCATCAACCCCGATAAGAAGGCGAAAGTGGCCGAACTTAAAGAATTGATGAAGGAAGCTGATGAAATTCTGTTAGCAACGGATGAAGACCGCGAAGGTGAAGCGATTGCATGGCACTTAGTAGAAGTTCTGCAACCAAAGATTCCTATTAAGCGGATGGTCTTTAATGAAATCACCGAAGAGGCCATAAAGGCAGCCGTTGTTAATACCCGCGATCTTGATTACAACTTAATCGATGCGCAAGAGACACGTCGCGTACTAGACAGACTCTTTGGGTATCGACTCTCTCCAGTGCTCTGGAAGAAAGTGATGCCAAGAATTTCAGCAGGGCGCGTGCAATCTGTTGCCACCAAGTTGATTGTGGAGAAAGAGCGCGAACGTATGGCATTCATTTCTTCCTCCTGGTGGGATTTAAATGCCAAGACTGATCTTGGCTTTACCGCGCGCTTACTCTCCGTTGACGGCAAGAAAGTGGCTGCCACCAGTGACTTTGGCGCCGATGGCGCGGTAAAAGAGAAATCGCTGAAAGATATTTTGCTTCTTGATGAGAAGCAGGCAACAGCGCTCACTGAAAGTCTTCGAGGCACACCACTGACTGTGAAGTCGATGGAAGAGAGCCCGCGCACCGAACGTCCGAAGCCACCATTTACTACATCGACTATGCAACAAGATGCGGGTTCAAGACTTGGGTGGGGCGCGCAAATTACGATGCGTATTGCACAGCGCCTCTATGAAAACGGCTACATCACCTATATGCGTACCGATTCCATTAACTTATCTGAGCAGGCAATCAAGGCTGCGCGAGCTGCAGCATCATCTTTATATGGCAAAGACCATGTCTATGAAAGTGCTCGGGTGTATCAAGGAAAGACAAAGAATGCACAAGAAGCCCACGAAGCCATCAGACCGGCAGGAGATCTCTTTAAGACTCCAGGTGAGTTGGCGCCAGAGCTATCACGTGATGAATTCGCACTCTATGACTTGATCTGGAAGCGCACTGTGGCTTCCCAAATGGCTGATGCGAAAAAGATGCAGATGCGGGTTGATTTTGATGCCACCACTGCCGATAAGAAGGCAACCATCTTTCGTGCAAATGGTTCTGTTATTACCTTTGCTGGCTTCTTAGCTGCCTATGACGATATTGCAACGGAAGAAAATAAGGATGAAGAATCAGAAGATCGCCGCCTACCTGCCATGACAGTAGGGCAATCAGTCAAAGTCGAGGAATACTCTTGTGAGGGCCACGAAACAAAACCACCGGCGCGCTATACCGAGCCAACACTTGTAAAGAAACTGGAAGAGCTCGGTATTGGTCGCCCATCAACATTTGCCTCCATCATTCAAACAATTCAAGATCGCGGCTATGTCTCAAAGCGTGGGCGAGCACTGGTTCCCACCTTCTTAGCATTTTCTGTTACCGGCCTATTAGAGACTCACTTTACGAAGCTGGTGGATTATGACTTCACCGCATCAATGGAGGAAGACCTAGATAAAATTGCCGCAGGGGAAGCAGGCCGGGTTGATTGGCTCCGTGGTTTCTATTACGGCGTCAATGGCGAGCCGGGTTTGAATGAATTAGCACTGGATCTCGGTGTGATTGATGCACGTGCCACAAACACAATGAACTTATCTGACACTATTGAAATTCGGGTGGGTCGCTTTGGTCCCTACCTGCAAGAGAACTTGCCGGATCAAGATCGTAAGCTTGCCAATATTCCAGAAGGTTTAGCACCGGATGAACTCACTCTTGCAAAAGCAATTGAACTACTTGCCGCCCCATCAGGTGAACGTGAGTTAGGCGTGGACCCTAAGACAAACTTTGAAGTGGTGGCAAAGTCAGGTCGCTTTGGTCCATACATCACTGAAATATTTCCGCCAGAGCCAGTAGAACTTAACGACAAAGGTGAACCGAAGAAGAAGCGGAAGAAGAAAGATGCACCAAAGCCAAAGACAGCCTCGCTTCTTTCAACCATGAACCTAGACACCATCACACTCGATGATGCGCTGCAGCTACTTTCACTACCTCGCGTGCTGGGCACTAATAGCGCCGGTGATGAAATCACGGTGCAGAACGGTCGCTATGGCCCATATCTCAAAGCCGGCGCTGATTCGCGCACCTTAACCTCTGAAGATCAAATCTTTTCTATTAATCTAGATGAAGCACTTGAGATTTATTCAAAGCCAAAAGAGCGTCGTCGTGGTGTGGCAAAGCCGCCACTGAAAGAACTTGGCGCAGATCCTGGAACTGAAAAGCAAGTCATTATTAAAGATGGCCGCTTTGGTATGTATGTCACCGATGGTGAGACCAATGCAACGCTACGTCGCGGAGACACCCTGGAAGCAATGACACTTGAGCGCGGCCTAGAACTACTGGCAGGACGCCGTGCGTGGGAGGCAGAAAACGGCCCATCTCCGAAGAAGTCACGGAAGAAAGCGGCTAAAGCAAAGCCAGGAGCGACTGCGCCAACGCTAACCAAGAACACGGTGAAGAAAGCTGCAACAAAGAAGAAGGCTGCTAAGAAGGCGAGCGGTAAGGCTAAAAGTTAACTAATCCGAAGTGGATTAATAAAGAGTCAACTTTAATTTCTGCGCATTTTTTGCCATTTGCTTATCCAGAGTGATCACTCCTTCAATTAAAAGCGAGATAGTTTCCGCTGTTGCCAGATGAATTGCATCTGATGCTTTCACGGTAATCTCACTGGAATAACTTTCAGCGCGGTTAAGAATTGTATTACTGACATCAACAAAGGAGAACTGAGTTAATAAATGCTGAGCACGAGGTAACAGCAAATCGTTGAACTTAGTAACAGCCCGAAGCACCTCAACACTGGAGAGCCGAGAGGTAACAGGATGGTCCTTTAACACTCTAGATAACTCAATACTGTTTGGTTCTTCAAAAACCGAGGCGAGAATCACCGAACTATCAACATACCAACTCAATAGCGCGCTTCTTCACGCTCTTTGAGAAACTCAGCTAAGAGACTTCTTCCGTCGGGGTTTGGTATTGGCTCGAAAATCTTGGGATTAAACTTATCTTTTGCTGGAGTTATGAGCCCGGCATCAATGAGATCTTGAAGTGATGTCGGTTTAATGGGGCGAATCTCTGCGACTGGTTTTCCCCATTCGGTAACGATGACAATTTCACCGTTCTTTACAAGACCAAGTACTTTTGAGGCATCTTGCCGGAGTTCTCGGACACCGACAGACAATTTCTTTGTGAGCATATCTTCAAAGAGAGAAGGTCTTTTAGCTTTTGAAGGCGTCTTCTTTACTGCACGGGTTGCACTTTTTTTCGCTGATGTGGCCATGGCTAAATGTAGCACAAATAGTAAAAGTGCTACATTATCCACAGCCCCCAGCCAGCAACCGCCTACTAATAGGAGTTTTTAGCCGCGCCGATAGACTCAACCACATGACGCAAGAGACGTGGCTCATCACAGGTGGCGCTGGATATATCGGCACCCACATTGCAGATGAATTTATCCGCGCTGGCAAATCTGTAATTCTCTATGACTCTCTCTATCAAGGGCTAGAGCCCCGTATTACATACTTACGCGCCCACCACAACGCCGAGATCCCATTTATTAAGGCAGATATCCGCGACTACAACGAGATTGAAGGTGCTATTCGCACCCACAAAGTCGATGGCATCGTTCACACCGCAGCTTTAAAGGCAGTCGGTGAATCAGTGGAGAAACCCGATGAGTATTTCCAAGTCAATTTAGAGGCAACAAATGAACTGATTGAAATTGCAAAGCGCAATGGCGTAAAGAAATTTATCTTCTCATCAACGGCGGCTGTCTATGGCAGTCCAGACACTATGGAGCCATGCAAAGAGGATGGCCCAAAGGATCCAATATCTCCTTATGGGGATTCAAAGTATCAAGCAGAATCAAAGGTAACCGCCTTTATTAATACACCCGGTAACCATGGAACATCTCTGCGTTTCTTTAACGTTGTAGGAACGGCAGCCCCAGAACTCCTGGATAACTCAGTAGAGAACCTAGTACCTATTGTTTTGGGCAAACTAAATAAAGGTCAAGCGCCAGAGATCTTCGGCACCGACTACCCCACCGCCGATGGCACCTGTGTTCGCGACTATGTCGATGTCAGAGATATTGCCAGGGCGCATCTAGCAGCAGCGGATGCGAAAGGCTCCCTGCCACCAGCGATGAACATCGGCACCGGCCGCGGTGCATCTGTGCGCGAGATTATTGATTTAGTTCTGCAAGCAACAAATAAGAGCGATACAAAAGTAATTCAAAGCCCGCGTAGGGCAGGAGATCCGGCATTCTTATGTGCCGATGTGACGCTGGCAAAGAGTGCGATGGGTTTTGAATCCAAGTACTCATTGGAAGAGAGCATTAGAAGTCTTTTTTAGGTCTCCAAAGGCCCCAAAGTCATTATCTGGCGCGCCCGATAGACTTCCCCTATGCCCGCTAGCTTGCCCACACCTGCAGCTCCTAAGCAGGATGCAACCCGCAGCGTCTTAGCAATTCCGGCATTTCGCAAACTCTGGAACTCGATGGTCTTCTCTTCTTTAGGTGATTGGCTTGGCCTGCTTGCAACAACTGCCCTAGCGCAACAACTCTCTGGTGGTTCATATGCCACAGCAAACTTTGCTATCGCCGGTGTCTTCATTGCGCGTTTGTTACCCGCAGTATTTCTTGGCCCCATTGCTGGCGTATTTGCCGATCGCTTTGATCGCCGCCGCTTGATGGTGGTAGTCGACATCCTGCGCGCAGCTCTCTATATCTCCATTCCAATCGTGCACACATACTTCTGGCTCTATGCCGCCATGATCTTGGTGGAGTGTCTTACCTTGTTCTGGTCACCAGCGAAGGAAGCATCAGTACCTAATCTTGTGCCACGCGATAAGTTAGAAAATGCTAATCAGGTCTCACTGCTGGCTGCCTATGGCACCGCCCCCATCGCGGCAATTCTCTTCACACTTCTCACTCTGCTCTCAGGTGCTATTGCAACTATTAGCCCACTGTTACCAAGTAACTCGGTAGATATTGCCCTCTATATCAACGCACTCTCCTTCCTCTTCGCCGCATACACAATCCGTGGCCTAAAAGAAATTCCTAAAGGTGCTGCCTCTAAAAAAGATGCCGAGCAGAACATGGGCCAATCACTTCTACAAGGTTGGAAGGCTGTCTCGCAATCAAAGATTATTCGTGGCCTCATCATTGGAATGATTGGTGCCTTCTCAGCAGCTGGTGCTGTGATTGGCCTGGCTCGCACATTTGTTGGCGATCTCGGCGGCGGAGATGCCGCATATGGTGTGCTCTTCGGCGCAGTATTTACAGGTCTTGCAATCGGTATCGCTTTTGGCCCAAAGATATTTGCTCAGTTCTCACGTCGTCGCTTATTTGGCGCCTCCCTTTCCACCGCTGGCTTCTTTCTAATCCTGTTGGCACTGATTTCAAACTTCACACTTTCAGTCTTTATCGTCATCATCTTGGGCGCATTTAGCGGCATCACCTGGGTCACCGGCTTCACCATGCTTGGCATGGAAGTACACGATGATGTCCGTGGTCGCACCTTCGCCTTTGTGCAATCACTGATTCGCATTACCTTGGTAGCAGTCCTAGCGATCTCACCCATTATCGCTGCCACCATTGGTGAGCACAGGTATGAATTCCAGAACACCACACTTGACTACAACGGCGCCCAGATCACGATGTTGCTAGCCGGTGTGATCGCAGCCTTCATTGGCGCTCTGGCCTATCGGCAGATGAAAGATCGACCACAAGTCTCGCTCTGGTCAGATATCGTCGCAGCGCTGCAAGGCGAGCTCGGTGCTATTACCGGCGCCCCAACCCAAGGGATCTTCATCGCCTTTGAAGGAGGAGAAGGCACTGGCAAATCAACTCAAGCAAAGTTACTTGCCAAGTGGTTGGAGCAAGAAGCTGAAACTGTTCTTCTCACAAGAGAACCCGGTGGCACCACACTAGGTAAAGATCTACGCACCATCTTGCTCGGCCATGAAACTGGAGCAATCAGTCCGCGAGCAGAAGCTTTGTTATATGCCGCAGATCGCGCCCATCATGTTTACTCAGTCATTCGCCCAGCACTAGACCGCGGTGATGTTGTCATCACTGATCGCTACTTTGATTCATCTGCTGCCTACCAAGGCGCAGGAAGAGTTCTTATCCCAGGAGAAGTAGCGCGCATCTCTAGATGGGCCACCGAAAGCCTTTATCCCACACTAACCATCCTGATTGACGTCCCTGCCGAAATCGGACTCGGTCGTTTGCAATCACTGGATCGGTTAGAGGCGGAACCAAAAGAATTCCATGAGCGGGTGCGGCAAGAGTTCCTACAAATCGCCATGATGGATCCGGAGCGTTACTTCGTCATTGATGGCACCCAGTCGGTTGCAGAGATCCACGCACAAATTATTGAACGAGTAGCAGAGTTGCCTGCTCTTAAGCGCAACGCAGCTGGCCCACAACCTAATCGTTTACTACGTCCTATTCGTTTTGCAACGAATGCAGTTACGCATCGGATGAAGAAGTAAGTGAGCTCTACCTTTGATGACCTAGTAGGTCAAGAGCACATCATCGAGATTCTAAAAGGAGCTGTTGTGGCATCCCGCACCGGCGTGGAAAGCCAAGAGATGACACACGCTTGGTTATTCACCGGCCCTCCAGGCTCTGGTCGATCAAGTGCGGCGGTTGCATTTGCGCAAGCACTGATCTGTTCTAACGATGGTTGTGGCATTTGCAGTGATTGCAATGCAGCAAAGACGCATGGCCACCCTGATGTTGAAATCATTCGCACCGAAGGCCTGTCCATCAAGGTTGAAGAAGTACGCGAGCTGCTTACCCGCGTTGCCTGGGCACCATCTATGGGCGGCTGGCGCGTAGTTGTGATGGAAGATGCTGACAGACTCACGGAATCAGCTGCTAACGCGCTGCTTAAGGCAATTGAAGAGCCTGGCACCCGCACCGTCTGGCTGCTCTGTGCTCCCACTTTGCATGACCTTCTGCCCACCATCCGCTCGCGCTGTCGCCACCTGCAACTGCGCACGCCATCACTACAAGCAGTCACCGCCGTGCTCGTGACACGAGACAAGATTGCACCAGCGATGGCAGATTTTGCAGCGCGAGTAAGCCAAGGACATATTGGTCGAGCACGATATTTAGCAAAGAATGAGAACGTGCGCGGTAACCGCGCTCGCATCATGGCGCTACCTCTACAACTGAATTCACTTGCCGCAGCGTTTGCCGCAGCGCAAACACTTGTTGACCTAGCAACTAATGAGGCTAATACATCAAGTGATGAACGTGATGAGAAAGAGATTGAAAAGCTGCAAGAGGCTTATGGAAAAGGTGCAACTGGTCGCGGCATGGCAACCGGAGGTGCGAAGGCTGTGAAAGAGCTGGAGAAGGAACAGAAGTCACGGTCGACAAGAATGGTGCGCGACTCAATCGATGGCGCACTTCTAGATATCGCCACCTTCTATCGCGATGTGATGATGGTGCAATCAGGGGAAGCAGACTCCATGATCAACACAGATATGCGCGAGGCAATTGAGAGCTACGCAGCCAAATACCCAGCGCACTCAACGATTAACAAGATAACTGCCATTATGGAAGCACGCACCAACCTGGCGCATAATGCAGCGCCACTTGTAACGTGTGAAGCTCTGATGTGCCGTCTGGCAAAGCCATAGATGCAGACTTTCTCCACAAATTCATTTAAGGTATTTAAAACCCGCGCAAGTAAAATTACGGTTGCTGTAACAGTTTTTGCACTCGCACTCTTTTCAACAGTTTCCTATATTCAATCAAGACCAGAGGTACCCACAACCCTTGTTGCCTACTATGCCCAAGAGTTGCAATGGAAAAGTTGTTATGAGAACTACCAATGCACAGATCTACTTGTCCCCATCGACTACAAAGAGTTAAAGACCGGCACATTTAACATCTCAGTCCTGAAATACCCAACAACGAACAAGAAGAAGCTAGGCAGCCTCATTGTTAATCCTGGTGGCCCTGGTGGCTCTGGGGTTGATTACGCATACGCAGCCGAGTATCTCTTTAACCCAGCAATCCTTGAGGCATATGACATTGTGGGCTTTGATCCACGTGGAGTCGGGCGCAGCGAGCCCATTCTTTGTCTGAGCGATAAAGAGTTAGATGCCAACTACGCCTCTGATTCAAAACCAGATAACGAGCAAGAGTTTGCGCAAACCCTGATCGAATCAAAGAAGTTTATTCAGCAGTGCCAAGAGAAGAATAAGTACCTCACCTCATTTAGCACAGCAAATGCCGCCCGGGATATGGATATTTTGCGACAAGCAGTAGGTGATAAGCAACTGAACTACATGGGTAAGTCCTATGGCACATTTCTTGGCACCCTCTATGCCCAATTCTTTCCGGCCAAAGTTGGCCGCATGGTGCTAGATGGCGCTGTAGATCCGGCCATCTCTAACTTCCAGCAGGCGCTCACACAAGCAGTTGGCTTTGATAAAGCATTTGCAGCATTTGTAACTGATTGTGATAAAAGAAGTGACTGTCCGTTACCAAAAGATAATAAAGCGGCAATTGATGAGATGAAGAAGATTCTTAGCCAGCTGGCTGACAAACCTAATGAAAGGCTTTCAGAATCGCTGGCTCTGCTGGGCACGGCATCAGCTCTCTATGACAGCAAAACAGGTTGGCCAAAGCTTCGCGCGGCGATTAGGGAAGTAAAGCAAGGCAAGGCTGGCAAGTTCTTAGAACTAGCAGATGAATACACCGGGCACACAAAAGACGGCTACGCCACCAATGAGTTTGATTCAGGGTCAATTATTGATTGTCTAGATGCCACAGATGATCGAAGTGTTAAGCAAACAATGGTGGATGCGAAGGCATTTGCCAAGCAAGCACCATTATTTGGTCCCTACCTTGCTTATGGTGGTCTGGTCTGTCAGTACTTTGAAAGGCCTAAAGCCACAGAGGTTTTGCCCACAGAGACTGCCAATCCGATTGTCATCATTGGCACTACAGGCGACCCAGCAACGCCCTATGAATGGGCACAAGGGCTACACAAGATCCTAACTAATTCAGTTCTTATCTCACTGACAGGAGATGGCCATACGGGTCAAGGGCAGGGCAATAAGTGTGTTGATGGGCAGGTTGATGATTTCTATTTAGAGAATAAAACCCCAATACGGACGACCTGCAGTTAGTTCTTATTTAGTAGCCAGCACCAAATCAACTGCGCGCCTGAGAAGTTCTGACTCAGAAATCTTCTCAGCCTTTGCCTTCTTCTTGATCGCAATTTTTTTAGCTTTCGTTATCCTGAATTGAATTATAGGAGACTCTTCCTTTTTATTTGAGAGTGATGGGCGACCCCTAAACTTTTTGGCGGTTTCCTCTCCTAGTTTTGCTGCGCGTGCCTCGGTTAGCCTTTTCCCTTTGTAAAGAACCTTCTCTTGATCGAGGTCAATAGAACCACCCGATGTGTAAATGAGATTCTTACTTTCCTTCTTTGCCATAGTTCTTCACCCTTCTAGTTGGTGCTACCTGGCTTAATTAAAGGGTATTTCTGTAGTACAAAAATGTCAACACACCGCGACTTGGGGTCATGTTTTGAGTCTCTCTCCACTGACGGACATCTAACGAATAGGAAAAGAACTCCTTTGGATACCAAGTGGCCAGGCCAGGAAGTGGTCATTTGCACCCCTCGCCATGGTGCAGAATTCCTCCATGCGCTTAGATCATGTTTCTTATGTGACTTCCCACGACCAACTAGCTGACACCGTGCAAAGACTAGGTTCACGCCTAGGCAGCACATTTGTAGATGGTGGAATCCACCCACGCTTTGGTACACGTAACTTCACCGCCTCACTGAAGAACGGTCAATACATAGAAGTTGTATGTCCTCTTGATCACCCAGCAACAGAACAAACACCATGGGGTAAGGCAGTATCAAAGAAGGCAAATGAAGGTGGCGGTTGGTTCACCTGGGTATTTAGTACAAAAGACATCGCACCAATAGCTACAAAGTTTGGACGCTCAGCAACAGAAGGTCACCGCACACGACCAAACGGAACAGATCTCAAGTGGGTGCAAATCGGAGTAAATGAGATTACTGATACAAGAGAATTCCCATTCTTCATTCAGTGGCTCTCTGCAGATCACCCATCACAAGATGGCACACCACTTGCTGAAATTGAAAAGATTGTTATTGCAGATACTGACCAACTAGCTGACTCTTGGTTTAAAGAGGACATCCTGGCCTCCCTTGGTGATGTCACTATTGAGTGGGTAGACCCATCAACTAATGATGATCAGTCAGGGATTGTTGCTGTTCACCTGGTTACTCCGGGTGGGGTTGTGGTGCTGGATTAACAAAAAGAACCTAGATCATCACCTTTGAGTGAGCAAACGAACTCGACTATATTTAAGGACAAATAAGCTCTTGAATTGGGAAATGGGTCAATCAGATGAAAAAAGCAGTTCGCAGCGCATTAGAATTATTTGAAAAATTTATTTTTGCTGAGTTTATATGGCTGACAGCAAAATATCTTAGGCGCTCAAAAACTTATCCCAATTTGCAACCTTTAGGGTGGATAATCCACAAAAGTATTGAGTTACTTGTCAATAGACTTAAAATTGTTAGAAATGATAACTCATTCGCCAATGAGTCCGAAATAATTAATAAGACCCTAAGCAAAATTGATCTCAGTGATAATTTTCTTGTAGATGTTGGTGCGGCCGATGGAATTCGCCAGTCATCAACTTCACATTTTCTCAATAAATTAGGATGGACCGGCGCCCTTTTTGAGTTCGACCCGGATAGTTTTTCAAGATTAGCATTTCTGTACAACGATAGAGATGATTTGCTACTTTGCAAAACAAAGGTCACGCCCGAGAATGTGGCTCAGCTGTTCCACGGAATTGGAATTCCTGAGAAATTTAGCTTCCTCAACATTGACATAGACTCCTATGACTTGTCAGTTTTGCGATCTCTCCTCGGGAATGGCTTCAGACCTTCACTTATCAGCATGGAGGTTAATGAAAGTTTCCCTCCAGAAATTGATTTTGAAGTCCTTTATAGTGACACCCACGTCTGGGAGGGAGATCATTTTTTTGGATGTTCTTTAGCGGCAGCAAATTCTTGCTTAAAGGAGTTTGGTTATTTACTCGCTTGCATGGAGTACAACAATGCGATATTTGTGCTCGAGGAATTTTCACCAATCATTCAGCAGCCAGGAAACTTGATGGAGGTATATAACATCGGTTACAAGAACAAGCCAAACCGAAAGGAAGTATTTCCTTGGAATGCCGATATGGAATTTATGCTGTCAGATATTCCAACCCAAGAAAAAATAGATGCTATCGATAAGATGTTTACTCAATATGAAGGTAAATACTTGATTAACGGAAGGATAAAGCCTTAAGGAAGTTGTTTAACTAATGAAGGTTAACAAATAGAATGAGCCTCATTGCTTTCAGCCCGCGGAGATAATTTTTCATTTCAGAAACGATTTTCTGTGAGATCAGGAATACAGGTATGTACCCCGATATCATTTTCGCCAGGGTTTGGTTTCAAATAAGCGAGGATACTTTTTTGTCCACGAGCAGACTTGAGTGAAAGAAGGGGCTTTAACTCGTGCGAATACCACGATTTCGCCTGGCATAGTGAAACAGAGGATGTTTGTAGTTGGTGGCGGTTCCGTTGTGACCTCAGATGTACCGGTGATATTTGCTCTTGGAAAGCCAGCACGAGTACCCAAACAATCTGAATGAGTGATTCGAAAAATCTCATGAGCCAATCAACTCCAATTCTCGGAATTTCATGAAACCCCAGAATCTGTTGCTGTAGACTATGCAAATACAAGAATGTATGGAGGCGTGTGTGAAATTTTTGGAATCTGGGCCTTTGAACCTCCTTACTAATACTCTTGTCAAATCAGCTCCACTCTATGTTCAATACTATGTAACAGCCAGATGCAATCTTCGATGCGAACAATGCAATGTAATTTATGCGAATGCCGATAGGCGAGAACTCAATACCGATGAAAGTTTTAAAGTCATTGATAATTTGGCGGAACTTGGAACCTCAGTGGTGCTACTAACGGGTGGAGAGCCCTTTATCCGTAGCGATCTACCTAAATTGGCTGGCCGCCTGATAGAAAAAGGAGTGCACCCTCGAATACAAACTAATGGACTTGCGACACTTGACCGACTCCGCGAATGTGCTGAATTTGGAGTACGCGACATTTCGATTTCACTTGACTCCCTTGTTCCTTCAATGCAAGACAAGCTTAATGGGGGGTTCGAATCATCCTGGAAAACTGCGATTGCGACGGTGTCTAATGTAGGAAAAACCCTCGGCGCAAATACATTTGCGGCTTTTGGTTGCGTTTTCTCACCCACTAATTTCAAGGAAGTTCCTTCAGTTATTCGCTTCGCAACTGAAATTGGGTGGTGGGTCAGCTTGGTGCCCGCGCATGTAACTGAAATTCACAACCCAAGAAGTTTTAGTACCTTCAACAAAGACATGATATTTCCCGCGGAAACACATGCGGCGGCAGAGGATGTTTTGGAACAAGTAATCCAAATGAAAAGTGAAGGATATAACGTCTATGATTCGGATCAATTCTTACTTGATATGAAAAATTTCGTGACCGGCCGTCCAACAACATGGCGAAATAGAAATGGTGGCGTCTGTGATGCTGGCGAACTATATATGGCTGTTCTGCCCGACGGAACCCTAGCCCCTTGTTGTGATTGGCGCTTAGAGCAGAACGTAGAAGTTGCAGATAAAGGATTTGTTGAAGCATTTCGGGGGCGAGAGTTCACGAGGGAAATTAAAACCATAGCATCAAGATGCAATGGTTGCCTATACGGTAGCTACCCGGAGATATCAATCTCTGCGAGATTTATGGCTGCCACCCTAGAGCGAGTGAGCTTATTTTACAAAGAAGGTCGCAATCAAATCAAAGTCCTGAGTCCGGAAGAAATTCAAGATGTCGCCTCAAGGATTCTGAAAGGATGAGATGACTCGAGATAAGAGCCGAGAGAAAAGCCTCCTATTCTTGCTCAGCACAGTTTCAAGGTCGCTTGAAATTGAACCTGAAAACAGGAAGAGATTCCGCGAATCAATCGCCACTTTGCAAATTCGGGATTCCGACGGGGAGTGGAATATATCTGCTGAAATCTCCAATGAAAATCGAAAAAATGTTGAGATTTCAAAGGATCGATTTATTTTTTACCCGGTAAAGAGTGCAGCCCGATACGAAGTTAACCCTGCGGTTATCAACAAGAATTCTGCACAGGAAGTGCTTCTTGATTTGTTTGCTGAGTACGGCGTGCAAGTCCCAGGGAAGAAGTCCCAACCAACTCAAAGTAAATTTTCAATGTTCATACCCATAAATTTGTTATGGGTTGGGCTCTTTTCGGTAGTATCAATTTATAGTTTGCCACTCTTAAGCTTTGCCATTCTCCTTGTGCACTTGTTTGCCACCACTTCAAGGCATTATGTGTCATCCTTACGAAGATGGTCATTGATTGCCTCGATTACTATTCCCGCTCTCGTATTTCTCACGCTCAACCACCCGAAATTGGATAATCTCGAGGTTGCGTATTCACAAATAGGGATTCTCTTTATCTTCGATCTTGTGATTCGTATTGAATCCGAAGAAAAATCAAAGCCTGTAAAAGCCCTGATAATCATGATTGCGCTTACAAGCCTTACAATTCTTTTCACAGGTCAAACAGACGCGAGAACCCTCTTAACTCTCATGATGGTCATTGTGGCTATTGGCTACTTAGTCCCCAAGCGGAACATTGGGAAGTCTCTCCGGAATGTCCTCCTATTAGTCCATTTGAGCCTACTGGCTTGTTTTATCGCGGCCTCAGTAATCGCCAATCCTTACAAGGCGCTATTGATCCCATACCTGATATACGTTTCCCTATTTGAGACCTTTCTGGGAGATAATCGCAACCCCTCAAAGCTAGCTTTTGGAGCCGTATGTCTAGCAATTTAGTTCAACCTTTTAGGATTTGTGTCATTGCACCTGCACACAATGAAGAGCTCGGCATTTCCGAGTTCATCAGCCAGGTGGCCCAGACATTTTCGCAATTGGAACACTCTGGCTGGATAACCAGGCTGGTCATTGTTGAAGATGGATCGAGAGATGGAACTTGGGCAAAAATTCTCGAAACAAAAAGTTTTATGAATATTACTCAAATCAGATTTTCAAGAAATTTCGGACACCAGACAGCCGTCTGGGCGGGATTGGAAAATCTTGAGCCTAATGAATTTGTAGTTGTAATGGATTCAGACCTTCAGGACTCGCCAAGTGAAATCCCAAAGATTGCTGCTAAATTTAAAGAAGGATTTGATTGTATATTTATGCGTCGTCAAAGTCGTCAAGATGGTCTATTTAAGCGGCATGTAGCTAAGTTTTATTACAAGATAATGTCTAGGATGACTTCAAGTACGCATCTGGACAACGTGGGGGATTTCTATGGATTATCACCTCGGTCAGTTAAGTCTCTGTTACAAAACGGTGAACGAATTAAATACATTCGTGGTTTAGTTTCGCAGTTGGGCTTTAAAACCACAACTATTGAGTATGCCCGGAATGCTCGATATGCGGGAAAGACTAATTACACAATCACTAAAATGTTCAGCCTCGCGCTAGCAGGAGTAACTGGATTTTCAATTACCCCACTTATCATAACGGTCTATCTCGCAGCAGTTGGATCTATAACCTCCCTACTTCTCATTTTATATGTACTTTGGTTGAAACTCTTTAGTAGCGATCAACTTCAACCTGGTTGGGCTTTCTTGAGTATTGGCTCGCTATTGATGTCCTCATTTGCACTCAGCAGTTTGGCGACAATTTCTCTATACATTGCGAGAATTGTTCAAGAGGTAAAGCATCGGCCACTCTTCTACATAGATGAATTGATAGTGAGGAAACCTAATGAATAGATACACCAAGAATTTCTATGACTCAGTCTCACATCGAGCGATTATTCCGGCACAGATATCATCGCTAGTCATTGCTGGTTCAATTGAACCCAATTCAGTAATTGACATTGGATCAGGCGAAGGGGTATGGCTTCGGACAATTTCAGAAGCTTTCCCAACGGTAACGAGAGCGGTTGCAATTGACATCCAGCCACATCAGAGTCTTTTTTTCCACGAACTCCAATCAGCTCCAATAAATTTTCGATTTGTCGAAGCTGATTTCGAGAATTCTAGTAGATTGCCGAAGGAAAACTTCGACATAGCCATATGTCTAGAAGTTCTCGAACACCTCACGCCACAAACAGCTGTTGAGGTTGCTGAAGATATCGGAAGAAAATGCTCGTTTGTGATCTTTAGTGCAGCAATTTTGGGTCAAGGTGGCACTGGCCACATTAATGAAAGGAAATTCGAATACTGGATGGATTTGATGCGTGAACAAGGCTTTGTTGCTCTTGATGTCTTCCGCCCAATACTCAGAGCATCTGACGATGTTCCAAGTTACTATAAGCAAAATATGATGCTTTTCTGGCACCCTGACAACGCAAGCCGTGACGGAGTCAAGTTCAATCTGGAGTTGCTTTTAAAAAAGCACTCTCTGGGAGTTAGAGATGAACGAAGTGCTACGACAAAATTTCGCTATTGGGTTGTAGCGCTAATTCCACCTGGAATTGTCACCACACTGGTGAGGGTATTGGATAAGACAATCCGTAAATTCAATCAACGATAGCGTTGGGGTAGAGATATACTGGGCAAATGAACAAAGAGGAAAATCAAGAATTTATTATCTCCTCCTTAGCAATTTGCGAAAGTTTGTCAATTGGGGCTCGAACGCGGATCTGGCCTTTTGCTCATGTTTTACCCGGGGCGGTAATTGGCGCAGACTGTAATATCTGCGAAAGTGTATTTGTTGAAAATGATGTAATTATTGGTGATCGTGTCACTATTAAGAATGGAGTGCAGATTTGGGACGGCATCACAATTGAAGACGACGTTTTTGTTGGGCCTAACGCTACTTTCACAAATGACAGGTATCCAAAAAGCAAGAACAAAGATTTTAGATTAGAGCGGACCTACATATCCAAAGGTGTGTCTATAGGTGCAAACGCCACGATTCTGCCTGGAATTAGGATTGGCGAAGGAGTAATTGTTGGAGCAGGTTCAGTTGTTACCAAAGATGTTCAAGCCAATTGTGTGGTTATCGGAAATCCCGCTCGCAAAATTCGAAACGTAATTGACTGAGGGCTTGGCTGGATGAAGAACGACAATATAAATCTTCATACGAAATTTTTTGGATTCTTGACTTCAATAAAACGTCAGCCATACATTTTTGTTTCAGAGGCGCTATTGTTTAGCTTTCTCGCAGTGATGATGTCTACCCTGTATGCGTCTAGACGAATTGCTTATTACGACTTTAATTTCATGCAAAATGCTATATACCGAATGGAAATTGGACAGTCACCTTACACGGATTTCGATTTAGTTCTGCCCCCGATTTCCTTTCTGATTATCTTTGCAATAATTCAGATTTTTAACACGTCAATTCTCATGGCTATGTACTTGGCGTCTTGTCTAGTATTGGTCATTTCAACTATCTCAGTCCTGGGAATAATTAATGTTCTAGAGAACAAGTTTCAAATTCTTAAAAATAGAAAAAAACGTTATCTAATTTTAGCGCTGTGCTCGGTTTTTAACATTATTTCTGTCTACCCAAATTATGTTTATGACTCGGCGGTAGCGGCTTTCTCATTGTCAGCGTTATATTTTTTCTTAAAATCGATAGATGATTCAAGAAACATCTATCTACTAAATTGTGGTATCGCCTCTTCCCTGACACTATTTTCAAAGTATAATGCGGGTATTCCTCTACTAGCTGGGTTTATAGTTGCCACATTTGCAATCAATGCCCCCCGAATAAAAGTGAACGCAAAGCCTCTGATCAAAAAGACTGCGATTATTGCCTCGCCAACAATCGCAGTCGCAATCCTCCTATTAATACTCTTTGGGAATGATTTTGTATATCAAACAGTTACTGCCCCAGGTGAATACAAAGGGATTTTTCGACTAAATCAATTACTACAATATCAGAATCTAGTTTTAGTAATCGTATTTCTTTCGGGGGTAGTTGGTTTAGCAAAATCTGAATTTGAAAGAATTTTCTATTTGGTTGTGATTTCTTCTTCTGTTATATCTGTAGTAGTCCTTTCATTCTCAAGGTTCCTTTTCCCAACGTCGCTTAATAGCATAACTGTAAGCATTTTTGGAAGTTTAAATGTGCTCTTCCCGATTAGCATACTTTTCTCCTTTTTTAGGTTGATTTATCTTCGGAAAAGTGTTCCCTATTTCGAGAGTTATGTCTCAATACCGCTCTCACTGTTGTTTCTTGGATCATTCTTCTCCCAAGGTTGGGATGGCTCTTCGTATGCCCTTTATCCCCACCTGTTTCTATTGTTTGCCATTATATTCGGTGTTATTCGAGATCAAACTTCAATCAAAATCGCAAGAGTGCTATTTAGTATCCTAATAGCGTTCTTCTCGGTCCAATTGGTCTGGAATATCAGCACCGGGGTCAGATTGGGATACGTTGAGAATTCTGGTCTACGAGCAGGTGCACCTAATTTCGAAAAAATTGGTATCGCGTCAGGACGGAAAGATATTGAAAGCCTTGAAGAGGTTAGAAAAGAAATTACATCGACAAGAAAGACGGGAACCATTGTTGAGTTCCCACCCGAAGATTCACTTGGAGATCTTGGAAATGGTCTAATTCCTTGGGGGAGATGTCTGCAGTTTATGGATGTTTGCCCATCAATTAAGAGCTCTGATTTAGTGAGTGCATTTAAGGCGGATTCCCCGACATTTATAGTTTTAAAGAATGATCCTCAGTTTAAATATATTCCTGAGGTAATAGATGATTCAGGCATAAAGAAATGCTACAAATTTCTATTTTCAAACAGGGTCTATTCTGTGCTTATGAAAGGAAATAAAACTCAAAATTGCCTAGTCGGCGAATATTGAGAGCCCCTTTTACGTTGACATCAGTTTATTAGTCTAATTGGGTGCCCACCCAAGACATTCTTCAATTACTGAAAAACCAAGCCAGTTTCACGGATAAGAATGGCTTGTGAACCCTCTTTCTGGAAGATATATTCGAGGAGTGAAATGGATGCGCGAGTTATTGCTGAGTAAATTGCGAGCTCGGCTAAGTCTCCGTCAAAAATTCCTTCTTGTTTCAACTCTAAAATGGCTATCGATCCCTCATTTGTGGAGCTTCTGTTCTTCAACTGGGAGAAAAAACTATTGCGCCGCGGAGAACGCATTTCATGTGTTACGGCCATATTCAACTCAGTATGATGAAATTCGGGTCGGTGGCGACGTAGACGGGGGGTACGTAATTCCAAGAATTAGTCATGAATGGGATGTCTTGATCTCCCCCGGTGTTGGTGCTTCCTCGATGTTCGAGAAGTCAATTGCATCGCCAACAACAAAGGTAATTCTAATTGACGGAAATGTCCCTAAGCCGTCTGGACTCCCAAACAATTTTGAATTCATCGACAAATTGCTTTGGTTAGAAGATTCTAAAAATTCAATTAGGTTAGATTCGGTTATTGCGAAGTACTGTAAAGACCAGCAAAGGGTTATGCTGCAAATGGATATTGAAGGGGGAGAGTGGTCGGTCTTAAAGGAAGTAACAAATAGGGATTTGCAAAAGTTTCAAATGATAATTCTAGAGCTTCACAATCTCGAAAAATTGCTCGTAGATGAATTTCAAGTTGACTACACCAATGTGTTGAATAAACTAACGGCAACTCATTTCTGCTCCCATTTTCATGTAAATAATGCGGGAGGTTTCTTTTTTTACAGAGGAAAGCGATTCCCGCAAGTCGTTGAGGTAACCTTGCTTAATCTAAACTCTTTCACCCCAACCCAAATGGGCACAGATTCTTCAAGCCTTGATTCGGTTTCTGACCCCGCAATATTTGACTGGGCGTTCAAATTCTAAGAAATATAATTACACACACTTCTTATCCTGTTAAATATTTATGCGTTCTGTATCAAAAACTGGAGGATTCTTTCTAACTTGCCCGTGGATACTTAATACGTACTCACCAATTAAACCGATAAAGAACATCTGGATACCCCCAAAGAAAAGTATGCTAACAATTATTGTTGGGATTCCAGGAGCGGCTACAACATTCGTGAGGACAACCAAAAATGTAGTGATGAGCGCCCCTAGCAAACCCAAAAAAGCGGCTATAAAACCAGCCAAGAGCATTAGTCGCGCCGGGATTCGACTGGTCGCCACGAACCCATTAAGAGCTTGGTCGATTAATTGCAGATAATTCAATTTTGATTTTCCGTGGGGCCGCTTCGCCCAACTGTAATAAACAAATTTAGATGGGACCTCAGTTTGAGCAATAAGCCCGCGAATATATGGGTATTCATCATCAACTTTCAAAATTGAATTAATCACCTTCCGGTCTGCTAGAAGGAACTCGCCTACGTGAGGAGGTAGATCAGACCCTGAAAATCTTGAGATAAGCCGATAGTAGAGTCCACGAGACGCACGCATAAGAATTGATTCTTTTCGGTTCTCTCTAACCCCGTAAACAACAAATGTTCCATCCAACCAGATTTTTACAAATTCTGGAATCACACTCGGAGGATCCTGTAAATCAGCTGGGAGAAATGGAATAACGGCATCTCCTGTAGAGTTTCGCAACCCAATCCACATATTCCGGAAGGGTCCAACATTTCTACTATTAACAATCAATTTTATCTGGGGATTCTTGGCAGCGAAAGTTTTAATGATTGATACTGTGTTATCTGTAGAAGCGTTATCACAAAAAATATGCTCATAATCTATTGCTAAGGATTTCATGACTTCTGCAGTTTCCATAATGCATCTTTCTATATTCAATTCTTCGTTAAAACAAGGTGTGATGATTGAAATCTTCATCGAGCGACCTTTTCTAAGTATTTTTGACTTTGGAAATGCAATTTTTCAAAGGTGCTCATACCGTGCATTGTGCTCTCCCACTCAACAATCCAACCCAAGGTACTTTCAATATCTAATATTGGCTTCCATCCAAGATCTATTCTAGCTCTATCTGAATTTAACCAAAGTACCCCAGTCTCCTTTCGCTCTACTACAGCTGAAGAATCTGCTTCTATTTCACCACCACCTGGCCACTGGGAAGTAAAAAGCCTGGCCAATTCAAGAACATTGATGCGAGAATTTTCATCCGGCCCAAAGTTGTATGAATTATGTGTCGTTGCTCCTGACTGGAGCTTGTCAGCGACTAAAAGATAGCCATACAAAGTATCCAGCACATGCTGCCAAGGCCTTATGGATTTAGGGTTTCGAATATTGATTGTTACCCCAGAATTAAAAGCTCGAATCAAATCAGGAATAATTCTATTCTCAGCTTTGTCTCCACCACCAATAACATTTCCAGATCTGACTGTAACAAAATTTAGTTTACCAATGTCCTTCACGGACTCACGCCAAGAATTTACAACTAACTCAGCGGCACTTTTCGAGCCCGAATAAGGGTCTAATCCTCCTAGTGGATCATCCTCGCGGTAGCCAGATTTCGATTCACTATTGAGATACACCTTGTCGGTGGTCACGACAATAACAGAGGAAGTACACCCTGTAGTTTTCAAAGCTTCTAGAATATTGGCTGTGCCCATTACATTCGTTTGGTATGTCTCCAAAGGCATCTCATAGGAGTTCAAAACCAAGGGTTGCGCGGCCATATGAATGACAATTTCAGGGTTAATTTCCTTGATTGCGTGTGTAATCTGATTCAAATCCCGAATATCAATAAAGAACTCATTAATACTTGGACGGACATTACTTTCCGGGAAAGAATCTTGAAGCTTTGGGTGAAGAGAGATTCCAAACAACTCCGCGCTAAAGTGGCTCAAAAGATGAGAAATCCAAGTGCCTTTAAAGCCAGTATGCCCAGTTACTAGGATTCTTTTTCCACCAAAATTCATTTTCTCATTCCCAAACTTTCCATGGTGCTTTTTCTTGAACCCAAAGTTCATTAAGCAGTTCGGATTCCCTTAATGTGTCCATGGGTTGCCAAAATCCGTGATGCTTATATGCATATAACTCTGACTTCGCTGATAGTCGCTCTAGTGGTTCCTTCTCTAAGGTTGAATCAGTCTTCAAGTAATCGAAAATTTGGCTCCTGAAAATGAAGAATCCTGCATTCACCCAGTCATTTCCAGTCGGCTTTTCGATAAAGGACGTTACCTCCCCAGAGCCCCCAATTTCTAATCGGCCAAATCTAGAAGGTGGGCTGGCTGCCGTGACAGTCCCTATCCCTTGATGACCATTATGAAAATCCAAAAGTGCTGACAAAGATAGGTCGGCAAGTCCGTCTCCGTATGTACACAGAAAGTCGTCAGGCAAGTGATCTTTGCACGCAAGAATCCGCCCACCAGTCATTGTTTCAAGACCGGTCTCGACCAAAGTGACCTTCCACTTTTCGCTATTGGGTTCGCCCAAAACAACTGAAGTCCTACTCCAAAGATCCACTGTAAAGTCATGCTGTTTAATCGCATAATTTAAAAAGAAATCACGGATAACATCTCCTTTATAACCAAGCGCTACAACAAACTCACTAATTCCCTGCTGATTTAAATTCTTCATTATGTGCCAAATAATTGGTTTGCCACCAATTTCAACCATTGGCTTAGGCTTGAATTCTGTTTCCTCGCGCAATCGAGTACCTAATCCACCCGCCAAAATAAGTGCTTTCATCATACGTTAAGAATAAGGGCAAGAGTGATAGAAATGCATCAAGCCTATATAAGGAGTTGCCTTCTAAAATGAAGAATTTCTGTCTCGCTTGAGCATTCTGCTAGAAAAGAAGAATTCTCCAACTTGTCCAAGATGTAACTCATTAGAACTGGAACTCTAGTATCCGAAATTCCCTTTCTTCCGACTTCACCAAAAGGGGTTTGAGCTTCGTAGATGATATTTTCTGAAAATCCTAAATCTTCGTAAATCATGAATTTTTGATTCTCATCTCGAAAAACTCTTATCTTAAGAGTCGAACCGACTGAGTTTCTCGCAAGAATACTAAGATTTGACTCATCTGAGAAATCTTGAATCTCAAAATCAAATCCCAGATCATGAATCAGTGGAATAAAGTGAACAGCGTAGTAACTTCCTATTCCACCACCCTCAGATTCTAGGCCCTTCCAGTTATCGACTGACTCTGGGACCGCCCAAAGAATTACAACAGAAGAAGCATTCGATGAATTCAGCGAGCCTACAGTCTTTTGCCACCAGTCACAGTATTTGAATAGATACGCAACGGAAAAATTCTGTTTTAAGGAAATCAGTTTCTCTAGACACCTTTCTTGTTCCTTGACTGAACTGGCCAGGGGCTTCTCAAGGAACAAATGCGCAAAGGTCGAATCGAGTCCTTCTATAAATTTAGCCTGAGATGAAGGATTTCTCGCAATTGTAATAATCTCACATGAGCTGACAATTTCTTCTTCGGTTGAAAAAAACTTCACTTTTCCCAACAAACCACTCAACTCGGGCCTGCTGTCAAGCTTTTGTTTGTATCTTTGTAAAGTGGAAACCTCCATTCCTAGTCCAAAAAAAGCAGGCATGTAACCATAAAGCCCAAATCCACTTCCAAGGATGCCCACCTTCATTGAGATGAATTGAAAATTCTATAGACTCTAAATTGAGGTAAAGGAGTCCAGACTTCTCCAACAAAATTAAGACTTTCTAGATAATTGCAAACCTCTTCAATAATATGCCAAGCCCAAACAATCACCACTCCGTTTTTAACCTGACCAAGATCTAGATCACCCTTAATTTCAATTGATGTGCCTGGTACATAAAATCCAACCTTTGGGGACTTATCTTGCTCAAAAATGACGGGCATTTCGTTTGAGGTGATTCCCAAACTTGAAATGAGCATCACAGCCCTACCAGGCAGAGCTTTCCCATAGATAGGGCCACGTAGATGTAATTCATTAAATATCTCACGAGATTCAAACTTCCATCGGGAGAAAAACTCCTGTAGTTTCAGGAAGTTCTCGTGAATATCGCGGGCTTGAGATTCAACAATTTCACTTAACGAAAGATCCTCATTATCAATCTTTGAGCTTAGAATTACCCGGATGTTTCCCCCATATCTCGAAGGGAATTCCATTGATAGAATTTTCATCCCGAGTTGATCTGCAATATATTTGAAGGATTTTGCGCTGTATGTCCTCGGGTGCTCATGATAAAAAGTGTCAAATTGTGAGTTTCTTAAGACAGCCCCAAGGTCATGGTTTTCAATAACCAGAATTGTTGAATTACCCACCAGAGATTTAATTGCCTTGATTAACTCAGGCAAATTCTCAATATGTGCGAAAACATTGGTGAAGGTAATGATATCCGGAATACCAATCTGATTCGCTATTTTATCGGCAATCTCAGAATTAAAGAACCCCTGCATCGCAAAATCGATTGTTGTGCCAGCATCCTTTATGGCATCTGTAGGATCAACTCCCACCGTAACACAATTGATTTTCTCCTTGAATTTACCAAGTAGACTTCCATCGTTACACCCCACGTCTAATACGATATTTTTCTTATCAACATCAATAATTTTCAATACCTGGCTGACAAGACCTTCCATGCCGTCCAAAACATCTTTTGTTAGCTGTGCTCTGTAGTGGTAATCAGGCTTAAATAACTTTTCTTTCACCACCTGATGAAGTTGATGGGCAGTGTTGCATTTAATGCAAAGTTGGATTTCTTGGTGATACGTTTGAGTAGAAACATTCTGACCGACAGCAACAAGATCGTCACATAGCGGATGAAATCCAAGGTCGAGAGTGGGTCCTTCGAGAGTGTTTAGACAAACTTCGCAATCCACATTTCACCATTTCAATAGAATCTTTGGCAAAAGCATATGTTTAGTGCGCATGCATTTGCCCTCAAGCCATGGCTCATACTAAACCCAGTTTTGCAGTTAATGGATTAGAAAGTTAAATTGCGTTTAACTAACCCTGTTTTTCCTTCACTCCCCTTATAATTTTGGTCATGAAATCCCCAAAAGTAATTGATTTTAAGTTGAAGCGCCAGGAATTAATAGTTTTAGTCATGATTCTTCTCTCTATTGCAGTCTTATTGTGGTACTACAGAGGAAATCTCAGGGACGCATCAGCCTATCTCGCTTGGGGAAAATCGGTGCTTCAAAATGAAAACCCATATGAAATCTATTCCAGTCGATCTGGATCATTCGGACCGGTGGTGATTAGCCTGTTGATAATGGCAGTCCCTGTCTTCTTGCAAACTGTGCTCGTCCAGGTACTTTCCCTGCTGAGTGTAGGAATGGTGATTCAAACTTTTTTCTCGAGCCAGTCGCGCCTAACAAAACTCACAATCTACTTATTTGCAATTTGGTCATCGCCATTCCGAGAGAATCTAGCTACAAACCAGGTAAGCATAATCGTAATAGGGATACTTTGCACTGGCGTGTGTATATTCCAGAGATACAAAAAAGACTGGAAATTTGAACTTGTAGCAGCACTATTCTTGGCAGTATCTTTAGACTTGAAACCACATCTAGTACTTTTTTTTCTAATCTACTTTATTGTCAGAGAGCGAGCTGTCAGACTTGCTGTATTCGTACTTTCTGTTTTGTTTGTAACCCATGGCTCAATAAATTTAGTTCAAGGACAAATCCTAGAACTTTCCTGGCTAAGTCAATTAAGTAGCTTAAACGATCTTGCTAAGGCTGGAAACTTGAATGATTCAGTTTCATTTTGGCCTTTAGCACTAAAGATTTCACTAGACCCACAATTGTTGTATTTCGCATCAACTTCGTTAGTACTAACCCTCTTCTTGCTCCTATTGCGAATAGCAAGAGAGCCTTGTGCGCAAGCAAACGGGGTAGCTCTCTCCTTTCTTATTCCCTCAGTATCTCTGTATTTCCATTTCTACGACCTTGCAATCCTTGCAATCCTTGCAGTAGGGGTAATTTTGCAAAAACAGAGAAATTTCCTGCAAATTGCCAGCTTCTCATTTATATTGCTTCCTCTGGAATACCAGTCCATCCGAAATTTAATTCTATTTGGCCTTTTAACAATTTTTTTTGGGCTATACAGATCTAATGCTCGGAAAGCTATACCCGTTGTCGTTGCTGGTGGAATCACTGGTATGCTATTTCGAATAGCTTCCAGCGCCTTATCGTTGAATGAGCGAGACACCCAAGTGTTCATGGTCAGCCTGAGTACCTTAATGGTCGCTGCATTAATTTTCCATGCTTTGAAGAATGGCTCTGTAATTTCCGTATCGCGTTCAAAAAAGGTCGAGAAACTTGCATAAGTTGATTCTCTCACCGTGGGGGAGGTTAGGCGATGAGATTACCACAATTGTTGCGGCATCCGCTATAGGAAAAATTAGAGGTGTCGAATTCCAAAAAGTTTCTTGGGTTCTTTGGTATCAAAATCGACTCCAATCCAAACCATTGAATATTTGCAAGGGCAAGCCATTTAAGTTCAACTGGCGATATGTGGTACGCAATTTTGACCCAGCAAATAAATCTGGATTAGTACGCATAACCTCTTTCTTCCGAATTCTTATAGCACTTGGAGTCCGGTTTGATAAACTGAAGAGAATTTTGATGCGAACCGAGTTTTTTTCAAATGAAAGCATTAAATCGCCGATTGATATTCATGGTTCTAACCGAGTAGAAATTAATGTTTCAAATATAAGTGTTGACTTAGCAGTTCTCGGCGTCAAGAATTTGGCACAAGCTTCATTAAGAAATCCGGACCAAACAGATTTGAAGTTTATGGAGAAAGTTAAGAATTCAAGAACCATTTGTTTACATATCCGAAGAGGCGATACAGTGGGCGACGCTAAGCGCGGAGTTTTGGATTCAGAATACTGGCTGAATGCGGTCTCAGTGATAAGCCAAGGGACAGACCTCTCAGAGTTTTCGTTATTGGTGTTCACTGACGATCATCTAGGAGCTCTGAGAACCATAGAAAAGTTTTCGGATAATCTAAAGAAAGTCGAGTTCACTCCATTTCTTGATGAACCGGCACGAGATTTTGTGTTAATGGCCAACGCTTCAAATCTTCTAATTGCCAATTCTGCATTTTCGCGCTGGGCGGGTGTATTCAATTCGGTTCACAACAAAGGGAGAGTTGTAAGCCCGAGTCAAATAAACATGATTGAAAAAGGCTGGGGCCTACCAGAATGGGAATATGTGGGAGTATCCTGGAATTAAGTTTTAATCGTTATGTGATTCGGCATTTTCTTTAATTGATCAGAAGCTTTCTGGAGGAGGCTACTTTCCTCAAGAACCCTGTATTTATCACAGAGTTTGGCCCTCTCATCGAATGCTAGGGCGGTTTCCTCCGAACGTAAATGTGCTTTGTGGCTAGTGCCGGTCCAGAGGTTCGTAAAACAGCGTGAGGGCAAGTAACCGACAAAAAGGCCTCGCTCAGCGGCTCCCCTCAGGCAAAGTCTGCGCTCATCCCCACCCATAAAGAACGAAACGTCATCGTTTCCGCCCAGTTCTCTTAAGAAATTGGTCCGCCAAAGAATGGGACCTCTAATTAAATAAGCCCCCGGATAAATTCTTTGAGACTGGATTTCACTAAAGCGCAATCTATTTTTCGGAGGGCTTGAAATATCTCCAAAATAAGAATTCATAAATAAGCGAGGAGGTAAAAATACAACTCCCAGCATCCTCGAAGTTAACCAGTTAAAAACTTTGGATACTACCTTGTATGAAATGTACGAAACATTGAACCTAGAAGGCTTACTTATTGGAATTACAGCTCTTGAGCCAATAGCAAGCAAGCTTGGCTCCTGAATAAACCCAGCAGCAGCAACATTTAGGAATTTCGAATCCGCAAAATAAATATCGGCCTGCATTGAAAGAAAGAAATCGGCTTCAGCTACGGCTAGAGTTATGTTCTCACAAGTAGATTCAAACAAATCTCCTTGGGACTTCAATAAAAATATTTCCGAAATACAAGTTTCCCCATCGAAGTTCTCGATTACGTGACGAATAACTCCTTCAGAATCGTCAAGGCAGTAGTCAATGATAATCACTAACGTTGAGCTCACCGAAATGTTTGAAAGAAGTTCAGTTAGAATCCCATGAATTATTCTCTCTTGGTTACAAACCGGAAGTGAAATTAACAATTGCGGTTGAGATTTTTTTGAAGACTCATCCGACTTATAAATTTCCGTTAACTGGACTTTTGGTAGAGAAAATCCACCAGATCTTCTACTGAAATCTTCGCGATAGCTGGATATTGCCGAATTTGTCGATTCAAATCGATTATCATTGCAGTCAGTTTTCAAAAATTTCATATCTGCTTAGTCTAACAACTCAAAAATCTGATTCTTCATAAAATCAAACCTGGAAATAACTATTGACTGACTCACATACATACTCGATTTGATCATTTTCATGCCAAGGAGAAATTGGCAAACTCAATATTTCACGAGAAATCACTTCTGCATTTTCAAAAAAAACTTGAGGAGTGCTCATAATTTTTGAAAATTCATTACTAGCGAGATTTGGATAGTGAATCTCGGTGCCAATACCTAGATCATTGAGATACTTGATCAGATATGAGCGATTCTTTACGAGTATTGGGAAGTGGTGCCAGACAGAATCATCTAATTGAGTATTCAAGAAACGCAACTGGTTATGCTCGACCAATCTGTCCAAGTAAATACTGGCGATACTTCTGCGCTTGGAGTTCCAATCCTCCAGATGGCCTATATTGGTGGTGAGTAACGCAGCTTGGATTGAATCAAGCCGACTGTTAACGCCTAAACTTGAATGGTTGTATTTGTCAGCGTTATCTGCGCCATAGTTTTGGTAACTTCGAATCTTTGAATATGTCTCTTTGTTATTGGTTGTAACTACACCACCATCCCCGAGGGCTCCTAAGTTTTTAGAAGGGTATAAGGAAAACACTCCAACATCAGAAGTTGAACCGACCATTTTCCCACCTGATTTGGCAAGATGTGCCTGCGATGCATCTTCAATCACAAGGCAATTATTTGTTCTTGCCCAATTCATCAAACGCTGCATATCAACTGACATGCCGTGCATGTGAACAGGAATTACGAATTGTGGCACTTCGAGCATATTTTCAAGTAAATTGAGATCCATTAAGCCCCGATGGTCCACGTCGACTCCGATAGGGGTGCCTCCTGCAATATAAACGGCGTTCCAGGTTGCAATAAAGGTATGGGCAGGGACGGCAACTTTCTGTCCATTTTTGATGCCCAGTGCCTTGAGCGCAATTACAAGGCCATCAAAGCCATTTGCTACACCTGCAGAGTATGAAACACCAATCTTTTCTGACCAAGCTCTTTCAAAAATTTTTAGTTCATCTCCACCGATAAACTGACCAGAGCGAATCACGCGGTCGAAGTCGTCTTTCCATTGACTTTTTATTGTTTCAGGCACCATCTTAAGGTCAAAAAAAGGAATCTTATGGTTCATTGGCTTTAAACCATTCTAAATAATCTTCCCATTCTCTAATGTAATCACTTTCTTCATACTCTCGATCGCACAACACGAGTAAGAGGCTATCTGGAGTTAAAAGTTTTATATCTCGCCAGCAGCCTGGCTCTAACATGAGAACTGGGCCTTCTGCGATCAAGTTAAAACTCTGCTTCTCTAAACCTTTGAATGTATCAATCATGACACTTCCGGAAAGGACAAGAAAAACCTGATTCAGTAATTTGTGGGCATGGGCACCACGAGTAACGTTCTCCGGGGAATCCTTGATCCAATAAATCCTTCGAGGCAAGAACGGCAGTTTATTGAAATCCAAAACCCCGAGCGTCCCACGAGAATCCTTAAAATACTCGATTTCTTCCCGAGAAAGATTGTGAGCCACAGAGAAACTCTACTGCCCCACTAAGTATTATGCTAGCAGTATGCGAATACTTGTGACCGGAGGTTTCGGATTTATCGGAAGTGAGTTTTCAACACTGGCGCATAAATCTGGGCATCACCTGACAATCATTGACAAAATGACATACGCTGCCGATTTAGAAAATCTGGGTCCTGAATTAAAGAGCCAAGCGTGTATTTCAAATTTGGACATATCTGATTCAAAGATTTTAGCGGAGTTCTTAGCGACTCATGAATCATTTGACTATATCGTTAATTTTGCCGCCGAATCACACGTAGATCGCTCGATCAAAAATGGAGTTGTGTTTGTCAATTCAAATGTCCTAGGTACCGTAAATTTGCTCGAGTACCTTAAGCAACATCCAGAAACAAAGATGTTGCAGGTTTCAACAGATGAAGTCTATGGAACCATAGGTCAGGGATCTTGGAATGAAGAATTTCCTTTATCACCTCGCAGTCCTTATTCAAGCTCAAAGGCAGCGGCAGAGTTATTCTGTCTGTCCTACCAAACAACTCACAATGTGAAAGTTGTGATTACAAGATGCGCAAACAACTTTGGCCCTCGACAGTCAGCGGAAAAGTTGATTCCAACAATCATTTCGTCAGCCCTAAATGGAAAAAAAATTCCAATTTACGGAGATGGGCAAAACCGACGTGAATGGATCTATGTCAAGGATCACGCATCTGCCCTCCTCAGAATTGTAGAAGGAAACCCAAAGCACTCGATCTATAACATTGGTGGGATAGAGATGACTAACCTTGAATTAGCTTCTCAATTGGTTCAGATTCTTGGAGCTCCTCAAAGTGACATAGTTTTTGTGACGGATCGGTTGGGCCATGACAGAAGGTATTCAGTCGATCATTCGCGATTTGTGGCGGAGTTTGGAAAAATCCAAATTAATGAGATTAATGGATTATTAGAAAGCACCGTCGACTGGTACAAGTCCAACCTTGAATGGCTACAGCGAAGTCAGAGTAGGCTTTCAGTATGAAAGGAATCCTTTTAGCAGGTGGAAGTGGCACTCGGTTAAGGCCTCTCACAACAGTTGTTTGCAAGCAACTCTTACCGGTATATGACAAACCTATGGTGTTTTACCCCTTAAGCACCTTGATTCACGCTGGCGTAACAGAGGTGCTAGTTGTGACTTCTCCAAACGAATTAGGTAAATTTCAAAATTTACTCGGAGATGGCTCACGAATTGGAATTTCAATTAAATACATTGTTCAAGAATTTCCAGGTGGTCTACCTCAAGGAATCCTGTTGGCGGAAGAATTTTTGCAAGGTGAGAAATTTTGGTTTATCCTCGGTGACAATCTCTTTCATGGTCCAAGTTTCGGTGCATCGCTCAGAAGCCACACAGAAGGCATTAGTTCAGGGGCAACAGTTTTCGCTTACCGAGTTATGAATGCAAGTCAATATGGGGTTGTAAATTTCAAATTGAATTCGGAGAATATAGATTCGCTAGAAGAGAAACCTTTGGCACTTGATCCGGGCTGGGCTGTTCCAGGCCTCTATCTACTTGATGAAACGGCAGTCGAAAGATCCAAGAATCTAAAGCCTTCTAAAAGGCAGGAATTAGAAATTATTGATCTTCTTGATAGTTACAGACTTAACGACAGCCTCAGGGCGATTAAGGTGTCAAGAGGAAATGCATGGTTTGATCTCGGAACTCCTGACAATCTGCTCATGGGTGCACACTTTGTGCAAGCCATACAAACAAGACAAGGATTGCTTATTGGAAGCCCCGAGGAAGCATCTCTACATGCGGGGAACATTTCCCAGGAGCAATTCCGACACATAGCTCGAGAAGGATCGGGTAGCGCTTACTTCGAATTACTCCTCGGCAATGAATAAATCTAGAAAACATAAATTACCAGCATGATAACTCTTGACGTCACACTCAATAATTGTAAGTTAAAAGATTTCACAGTATCTGATAAGAGTGGTAAACCAATTACATATTCAGCACGCCGGATTTTCCCAAAACTGTACTCGTACCAAAAACTAGAAGTACTGACGAATGAGGATTTGGCGCAGGCGCCTAATTGGCTCAATAGATCAGTTGTAAGGTGGCTCATGCGAGATGCTGTAAAGAATTTTTCTTTTGTCATACATTCGCTTTGGAATACTCATCGGATTAGGATTGCAGAGGATTATCCCATCGAGTTTCCCATTACAGTACTTGGTGCAAATACAACACGACCATGGGTCGCTCGAGGTTGCATTTCTCAAGGTATTCGTCCCACTATAGTAAATGAGTTTCTCGAGATGTATAGATCCAGAAACCCTTTTGACTTTAGTTTTCTAGTAAGAGATACAAATTCTTCTAGGAACTCCGACAACTTCAACCTTTACGAAGATGAGAAATTTGAGTATCTTTACGAAAAAAATCTCAACCCAGCAAAATTTGAGTTGAGCTACAGTTTTTACGCAAATGCAAAAATTCTTCATGGAAGACTAGCGATAAGAAACAATCATATTTTGCAGTTGAGCAATAAGAGACTAGAACTGTCTAGAAAATCTCCAACATTTGTTGAGAAAACTTCAACTGGATACAAAGTGCTTAAGACTCATTTTTCGGCACCACCTTTATCCCGCGCTATTTTCTTAGGCAATGACTTTAATTTGTATCACTTTCTGGTTGAATGTCTAATTAGATTAATTGCGGTTCCAGAAAAAGTGTATGAAGGGATTCCAGTTGTGATTGAAAAGGGAACCCACCCGAATTTGATTGAATTTGCAAAGATACTAACTGGCGCAGAGCCAGTTTTAGTTTCTCCTAGCGAATCGATCCAGATTGATGAACTAATTCTTTGCCGAGAACATGGCGTGAAGGATCCGATCAGGGTTCTCGAAAGAATTGATTATTTGCCCGAACTGGCCAGGAGAATAATTAAAAACACCCCAAAGCAACCTGTTGATCGTGATACCAGGAAGATTTTCTTCCGAAGAAAGAAAAAGCTAAGTCGTCCACTTCAGAATGAAATTGAGATTTATCAGCTGTTAGAAGAATTAGGCTTTTATTCCTGTTATCCCGAAGAATTTACGGCAAATCAGATTGTAAACTTAATGCAGAATTGCGAGATATTGGTGGCCGAAGGTGGAGCTGCTCTTACAAATCTAATGTTTATGAGGCCAAAATCAACTTTAGTGCAGCTTATTCCAGCCGTGGGAGATTTTTCAATGTGGGAGGAATATTCCAAGATTTTTCAAATTAGTTACCACCAAATCGTAGGATCCAAGAAGTGGGTTGGAAAAAACGGGGTTGCATTTGATGGATACAAAATTAATTCCTCAAAATTCGCCACGGCAATTCAGAGGATTCTATAGATACTGACTGGCAAAAAACTTCCTAGATGGGGGGAACAGATACCACAAAGTAAGTTTAATGAAACGTTTTACTCTCTTTCGCTTTAGCATTGGGTGGTTGTGCCCGTTTAACTTGAAATTTATAAACGCTGGTACCACAAAAAGCTTGCCACCATTTCGGCTAATCCCTTTGTTAAAGCTGACATGTTCGCAAACTAGTTCATCGTTACTGTCCCTTGATTCATAAAGAGCATTAAAGAGAAATTCTCTTTTGTAAATTCCGAGCCCTCCAAATGCCGAATCAACTTCTATCCACTCACTATTTGGCGGAATTCTTATTTGCCTCTTATAAACCGAAAGCTCGCGTGCCCGTATTGGGTTAACTCCACTGGAACGTAAGATTTTCTCATGCTTCCAACAATCGTTGGGCGACCAAGTCGGATGCCTTAGTGCAAAGATGTCATAATAGTGTCCAGATTGATTAGCAAAACAAGCCGCCCAATCACTTCTCTCAAAAACAGCTCTAATACTTGAAGTAGTTAGCTCTCGGTTAACCCCATCGAGATCAGAAACTGCAACAAAATTGCATTGTGCGTACTTTTCAGAATTCAGATACTCAGAGATACACAGATTTCGCAGATATGCTATGCGAGACCAGCGGTCAGGAATTTGTTGCTGTAGTTCTCCCAAAGAAACGAAATCAAAATTCCCAAATTCTTTTGAAAGATCATTCAGTACCTCGATAGTGTTGTCCTTACTGTCAGACTCAATAATGTAGAAGTGAACCTTCTTAAAGTCCGAGAAACTTTCTTTCAAGCGTCTAATTTCATTCGAAATCTCAGCACCCACATCGCGGCAAATCCCAACGATTAGAATTTCATCTTTATCGGCCAACATAAAAGGCATTATGGCAGAGAAAATACTTTTCCAGGAATGTGACAACGAAAGCTACTGAATGAGAAGGGGAGTTAGAATGAGCGGGTTGCAACAAAGCAGAATGATTTAGACACTTGATTAAGCACTAACGCTCTGATGTAATTGGAACGTGCTAGTCCTTCATCTTTCAACTTCCGAGAGTGGAGGTGCCGGATTGGCTGCGAGTCGATTAGCATCAGCCCAAGTAACAAATGGGATCAATGCAATTGTTCTTTCAAATCAAGGTAAATCAGGGCAGGTGAAAAAAACTCCAAAAATTCTTTGGAGTATATGTAAATCCAAACTTGCAACCGCATCAAATATCTTATTGACTAAGGCAAATTTTCCGCCACACAGTATTTTCTCCGTTAGTTTGATTCGTCGAGAAGCAATCGTCTCCTTAAAGCCTGAAATCATTCATATACATAATTGGTATAACCTTCTATCTCTGCGTGATATTAATTTCTTACTGGAAAATTTCTCAGTCGTGTTTACGATGCACGATATGAGACTGTTAACAGGTGGTTGCCATTACTCTCTGGACTGTACAAAATTTCAGACTACCTGTATGAATTGTCCGCAGACTCGCACGTCACTAAATTTTAATTCTGCTAAAAAGAGAAAACTAGAATCGATTTTTGTGGCCCATAGGGGTAGATACGCGGTCGTCGCACCTTCAAACTGGCTGAGTGGCCTAGCGCTTGAGAATTTAATCGGGAGTAATGCCTCGGAGGTTCTATCTATCCCAAATGCGATAGATAAAAAAGACTTAAGGTTTTCAGGTAAACTGTTGAACAAAAAAGAGAGTGGCACTCGTAATCTGCTCTTTGTATCGCATGATTTAGAGTCTCCAATCAAAGGTTTAGATTTATTACTTTCCGCTTTGGTGGAATTAGAAGAAAAATACAAAATTCGATTTAATCTCACAACCGTTGGACGAGGTTTCGATGGAATATCCATTAATTCTAACTTAGTTGTGACAAACATTGAGAAATGTGATCCCGCTCAGATGAAACAACTAATGACGTCCCAAGATGCGCTCGTGGTGCCGAGCAGAAATGATAATTCTCCAAATGTGATTTTGGAAGCGCAATTAATCGGTCTAGTTGTGATTGCCAGTGCAGTAGGTGGGATTGCGGAATTGGTTTTGGAGAATGAAACAGGATTTATTTTTGACCCAAATACAGATTCACTAGTTCAGTCTCTTCTAAACTTTCATAACGCCAAGAATATAGAAGTTATTCGAAAAAATGCACAGGAATTTTCTCAGGTGCGAAATAATGAAAGCAATATAGTTGCAAGTCATGTTGCCTTATACGAAAGGCTGCTAAATGAAAAATAGAGATGACTTGAGCGTCCTAATTGTCGGTTTTTTAAGAGGCGAGAACATCCAAAAACTAATTGAATTGGCCAGAGTTAACTCAATCCAAAGTATCTATGTATCGATTGATGGCCCACGAAATCAATTAGACCAGAATTTGCAAGAGACATTCTTAAAGGAAACAGAGAAGTACTCAGGAGTCTCAGGGATAGATTTAAAGTTATGGAGACGTAAGAACAATTCTGGCTCAGCTGTATCCGTAATCAAGTCAATCGATTGGATAGCGAGTGAAAAGCAAAAATTCATGATTCTTGAGGATGATTTAGTTCCGAATAATGATTTCTTTGATTTTTCTCGATTCTGCAGTGAATCTTATATGAGTCAAGATGAAGTCTTGATGTGGAGCGGGAATAGATTCTTCAGCGAGGAAAACCCGCTGAACCACCCACTCCCTGTACGTTTCCCCCTGATCTGGGGATGGGGGACATGGTCGGATAAGTGGATGGAGTTAAGAGAGGGAATTCTCAGCCAAAAACATAGTTTTTCATTTAGAAGAAGTTTTACCGTTCAATCATTTCTTGCAGCAGGAAGAATCAGGGCACAAGATGGCAGAATTGATGCGTGGGATTTACCTCTCGCAGGCTACATGTTCAACCAAAATCGACTGTGTTTATTACCTCCAGTAAATTTGGTCTCAAATATTGGTTCAGATTCAATGGCGACGCACACTTTGGACAATAGCTGGCCGCTTTTTCTGGAAACGAAGCATCTTTCAATCTCTGCACTTGAAACTCCTGAAGATGTGACTAGAGAGTCACGTAGAGAAGAAAAATTGATTCAAAGTAGAATCTACAAAGTGAGAAAACGGCATATCTTTTCAAGGATTTTGGTCACGTTTTTGGATTTTATCAGAGGAAATGAATCAAAATTCAATGAATCTCTAGAAGCACGGCTCAAGTTGGAAAGTATTTAGTTTATGAAAGACGAAGATAGTTCCTTGGCTAAATTCTTGGACACAAATCAATCCCTGAGCAAAACTAATTTTCTATCGGTGGTTGTGCCAATCACAAAGATGGCTGGTCGATTTGAGAACTTAGAATCATGGCTCATGGAGGCCTTAGAATGTGACATTGAAGTAATTCTTGTCCACGATATCCAGGACGAAATGACTGAGGTGGAAATAGCCGCTAAATTTAAGATAATCAACCACTCAAAGCTTAAAATTTTAGAAGGTAAGTTTAAATCGCCTGGTTTAACGAGGAACAAAGGGATATCAGAATCAACCGGAGAGTGGATTGCATTCTGGGATGCAGATGATGTCCCAAACCCAACCGCCGCACAGTCACTAGTTGATCTGAGTCAAGATCAAGGTGGGGTGCAGTTAATTGTTGGATCTTACGAGGTAATAAGTCCTCGCGGACAATCCTTGGTTGAAGCGCGGGATGGCGATATCAACGGTATGGCTGTTAACCCTGGCATGTGGCGGATGATTTTCACACGAGAGCTTATTCGAGGTAAGTCTTTTTCAGATTCAAAGATGGGAGAAGATCAAGAGTTTGTTGCTTCACTAAAGCCATGGGATGTAAGTATTATGTTTTCCAATGTCGTGCTCTACCGATATTACTTTGGAGGAGATCACCAACTCACTTCTGACGGAAATAATTTAAGAGATTTAGTTCACGTTACAAAAAGGTTAATCAACAGGTTGGAAATCAATAATCCGAAGGCAAATAACTTTCTAGCTACATTGATAATACGTCAAATTCTCACCGGATTTAGAAGGTCGGGGTCTGAAGTAAGAAAAGAGTTTGTGGCAATTGCGATCTTGTTTACAATCAAGTACGCAGTATTTCATCCTAGAAGAGCAGCGTCGAGTGTTATGAAGATAATTATGTTAAGGGGGAAGTGATGTGAGAGATCAACTGCCAACTACTTTTGTCCCATTAACTGGTGGACTCGGAAATCAACTGTTTCAATTTGCGGCATCACTTTCACTTCAAGACAGAAGAGTTTGTTTACTTTCCAAGCTAGGGCGTCCTCGCTTGAATTCGGACCTTCTTCCAGCGATAGCTAGCTTTACCCTCCCTCAGAATGTGAACTTGTTCCGTGAAAAGACTTCATCCAGTTTTCTTACGAAAGTTTATGGTTATGTGTTACGTACTGGGATCAGCCCACGGTCTTGGGAAAGTGCTGCGATTGCGAAAAAGCTTACGCTGTTGGCTGCGAGTATATTCCTCTCCACACGATACCGAGTTATTTTAAAGCTCAGCAGGGCGTCTGGTGTTGGTTACTCAGCGATTCCTTCTACAAGTAATTTTGTTATTGGATATTTTCAAACTTACAGATTTGCGCAACTTCCTCATGTCAATTCTAAACTAAGAGCCATGCGATTTGCTCGAGAAAGTGACATAGTTGAGAAATACAAAAAACTTTCGATAGATGAAGCCCCAATCGTGGTCCATATGCGACTGGGAGATTATTTAACAGAGAGTAGTTTTGGAATACCTTCCGAAGAGTACTATCGGAGCGCAATACAAAAATTAGTTTTGAAGTTCCCCGGCTCCAGAATCTGGCTTTTTTCGGATGACCCAGTAGAAGCACAAAGAAAATTTCCAAACGAACTGAAGCACAAATTACGGATAGTCGAAGAAGTCGAAACCGACCCTGCCGCGATTCTGGACTGCATGCGGTTTGGGGTAGCTTACGTAATTGCAAATTCAACATTTAGTTGGTGGGGTGCGTACTTATCTCACTCCGCAAATCCTGCTGTTATTTTTCCATCTCCCTGGTTCCAAGGTATGGATGAACCCATAGATTTAACACCTGATACCTGGATTTCCAACCCAAGTATCTGAAATATTCTCTGAATTTAGAGCTATCTTAGTCTCATGAAGTTTAAGTTCAATTGGAGCCTTCTCCCAGGACTTAAGAGTTCTGACCTTGCACGCGCAATCAGTATTCTTGAGAAGAAGGATAGAAAGAAGATTGTTCTAGTTGTATTTCTTCAAATTTTCATGGGGTTCTTGGACCTTGTTGGAGTGGCCTTGATTGGAGTTCTTGGGGCGCTTTCAATTAACGGAATTCAATCCAGGCCCCCAGGAGACAGAGTTGCATATTTCTTGAGCGCTTTAAATCTTGAAAATTTCTCCTTCCAAGCTCAAATAGGTATTTTTGCTGTCCTAGCTACGGTGATTCTGATGATCAGGACAGCGTTCTCAATTTTCTTTGCTCGGAAAGTTTTGTTCTTCTTGAGTAGTCGAGGTGCATTAATTTCGGAAAAATTATTGGAAAGACTTCTATCCCAGTCTGCAACCGATCTGCAAAATCGAACTTCCCAATCAACAGTTTATGCCGTTACTTCGGGAGTAACTAATATTACTCTGGGAATAATTGGAACATCTATAAACATGATTGCAGATGCATCACTCCTCTTTGTATTAAGCTTTGGGCTGTTTCTAGTGGATACTTATGTAGCCCTTGGAACTCTAGTTACATTTAGCCTTATTGCATTCACTTTGCATATGCTTCTGCAGAAAAGAGCAAAGCGACTTGGTGAGCTACAAGCAGAGTTAAGCATTAGAAGCAATGAGAAATTGATGGAAGTCTTATTGACTTTCCGTGAAAACTTAGTTAGAGACCGCAGAGGCTACTATTCGAAAGAAATTGGAAAAATACGTTATGAGCTAGCAGATGTACTTGCTGAAGCGTCATTTATGCCCAATATAAGCAAATACGTAATTGAAATCTCTGTTTTTGTAGCTGCACTTGTATTGGGGGCAACGCAGTTTTTACTTCAAGACGCGTCACATGCAATTGCAACCCTGGCTATATTCTTGGCAGCCGGAACGAGGATAGCGCCTGCAGTGTTGCGTGTTCAACAAGGCGCGATAGTTATCAAGGGTTCAATTGGCTCAGCCAGAGAAACTCTGGACCTATTTCAAGAATTACCAGAATACGACGACTTAAACCAAGTTGACAACACCCTCCCACAATCACATCAAGGATTTGAACCCAAAATTGAGATAACATCAATGAATTTCAGATACAGAGAATCTACCGGCTTTTCAATTACAAATCTAAACTTAGATATTTTACCTGGCCAAGTGATTGCATTAGTTGGACCTTCTGGATCAGGCAAAACAACCCTAATTGATTTGATACTAGGAGCAATCAAACCTGATTCTGGAAGCATAAAAATATCTGGACAAGAACCTCTTTTAACTATCAAGCAATGGCCGGGAGCGATTGGTTATGTTCCACAAGATGTTGCAGTAGTTAACGGTTCAATCCGTCAAAACCTTGGAATTGGATTTGACGTAGGAGACGTGTCTGATGAGCAATCGATAAGAGTGCTGAATCAATCGAGCCTTACATCATTAATTGATTCCTCTCCCCTGGGACTTGAAACACAAGTTGGTGAAAGAGGCACACAACTTAGTGGCGGTCAACGTCAACGTCTTGGAATCGCTAGAGCTCTTTTGACCAACCCGTCATTACTGGTATTGGACGAAGCGACCAGTGCCTTGGATGCCCAAACAGAATTGATAATTTCCGATTCTATTCAAAAATTAAAAGGCAAAGTTACTTTAATAATGGTGGCTCATAGACTTTCAACTGTTAGAAATGCGGATCAGGTTCTGTATATGGATAATGGGCAAGTACTCGCACGAGGTACTTTCGAAGAAGTCCGAACTCTTGTTCCCAATTTTGATGCTCAGGCTGAATTAATGGGACTTTAATCAACTAGTCTGATTCCATTTTTTGCAACCCAATGGAAATTGTAACCTTCTGTCAGAGTTAACACGTAACCTAACTCCGATAGCTGCTTCATAAGCTTTCTGGCCAGATGAATTGCAACGATTCTCTCCTTAAATTTCCAGAAAGGGATTAAGGAAACACTGTCGAGTTCAAAAGCCACAAAATCGAATTTCTTCCTCACGTCAGAAAAGTAGTCTGACAAAATCTGAATTTCAGCTCCTTCGATGTCTAGCTTTAAAACTACGAGTTCATATTCGTCAATCGGAGCATCGCGCAACTGTTCCTGTAAATGCTCAAGAGAGATAACTTCAAACTGCAAAATTTCAGCACTCTCATTAAAGTGGCTATTCGTAATTGAATAGGCATCCGAGTTTTTACTAGTAGGACTATAAAAATCTATTTTCCCACTAGAAATCCACAGCCCTTTGTTTATTAAAGAAACTTTTTTGTATTCGGATAATTGAACGCTTGCATATTCTATGCATTCAGGAAGTGGATCTAGTCCAACCACCTCAAAACCAAAATTGAGCATTTCTTTTTCAAAGGAAATATCATGACCTAAACCTGCTGAGATTAGAAGCTTCCTATCCTCCTGGTTGAGGAAAACTTCTGGGACCCACCATCCACCATAATCTGTCCCCAACCTGAGGTGTCTTACCGATCCCCCTTTACGGTTAAAGCCAACTTTTATGATAAAGATTGACGTCTGTCTTTGAGCGGCTACAAGAATTCTCTTCAGTCTCGAAGTTAATTTTTCTTGGTGCATAAGAAGATTCTAACTTAAGTCGGAAAAATTGCTTGTGATCACACTGTAAATTTGAAATAAGGTGCCCTACAGTATATGGATGATGTTGAGAAGAATGTGCAGATTTATTGTGCAAAAGTTGCTGATAGTCAAGTGGTTCCCAGTTGGGCTTGGGTACCTATTCATTGAAAAAATTCACCCTGCTGATTACATGGATAATTGGACGAACTTGCCTTTCAACGCTCAACCAATTCGAATGCAAACCATTTCCATGATTTATCACGCATTTAATCCTCAATTTACAATTGAGACCGGAACGCATATTGGTTCCTCAACAACTTACTTAGCTGCGATGACCTCAGGAAAGACGTTTACCATAGAAATCGAACCTAAATATCGCGATATCGCCATGGAAAGATTTACTAGAAATCATCCTGGATTGAACATTGAATCTGTTTTGGGAGATTCGGCTACTCAAATGCGTTTAATCCTAGAAAAAATTCCAAGAACTTGTAAACTAGTTGCATACCTGGATGCCCATTGGCTCGCGGATATTCCAACTTACAGTGAATTAGAAGCGCTCATCGATTGGGGAGGATGCTGGATTGCAATAATCGATGACTTTAAAGTTGATACCGACAGTGGCTACAAATTTGACTCCTATGGATCTGTAATCATCGGCAAAAACATTGTCCCAACTAAAAACCCAAATTTAGAAATTTGGGTTCCTAACATCTCCGCGGCTAGAGAAACTGGTGCTAGAAGTGGAACCGGGTATATTTTTTCATCCCCTGCTACCTCTTTGATTCCAGACTGGGCACTTCAGAATTTACAAAAAATAAGTTAGTCGGTTCTTAAGTTGATTAATTCTGTGGACACTGTAGTCAAGTAGACCATCCAGGGTCATTCGCGTACGCCAATCGAGTAGTCAAGGACTAGCCAGTCGTTCTCCTTAAAAAGACCTTGGTTGGTGATGAAATGTCCGTTTTGTCCTATACCCGCGACAATCTAGGATGGGATTCGTAGTAGCAGATAGAGGCAGCGACGGCTGGCTCGGCAAGACCAAACCGGTTACAGAAGGATCAATAAAGTGGCACTTAGCGTATGGACAGTTGCTGAACTGGGGGCTTTTTACACTGAGCACCGTTCAGAGCTATTCGCGCATGCCAATCGCGTATTAAAGGATTCAGCTAAGGCTGAGGAAATCACGCAAGACTCCCTTATCAAGTTCATGCTCGCCGCCCCTGAGCTTGAATCTTCAGAGCACGCTCTCTCATATCTACACCGCACCATCGAAAACCTCTGCATCGACTACTTCCGCATGGAAGGGCGCCGTCCAAACCTTGTGGTTATCGATGATGCCCAGGCTGAAGTTGAAGCTGCATGGCAGGTATCAGGAGATCACTCAGCAGTTCTTTCACAGGCAGAAGATGCCGCAATCATTCGCCAGGCTTTGGCCCTTCTTTCACCTGCAGAGCGCGCAGCGCTCGTTATGTGGGAGATGGAAGGCCGCTCAACTGAAGAGATTGCAGCAGAGCTTGGTATCAAGGAATCTGCAGTGCGCCACACTGTTTCTCGCGCCCGCACTTCCCTTCGTCGCGTTCTTTCAGAACTTGTTATCGATCACGAGCGCGGCCTCACAGCCCTCGACATGCTTTCAACCACCTATAAGAAAGCGGCAGATCTTGCAGCTAAATCTTCTAAGGTCGCACTCTCATTGTTATTGGTAGTCACTGCTTTTCTAGGCTTTAACTCACTTACTGGCCAAGAAGGCGTTCTGCCATCTGTCGCGCCACAGGAGCCAACAGCGAAGGTGGCTGCTCCTTCTGCAACGGCAGAGGCAGCTTCCCCTGCGCCATCTATCTCAATGCCAGCTAAGAAGTCTTCAACGATGGTCTCAGGCGTCTATATCAAGGGTGCCAAGGCATCATGGGCTGGCCTTGATTCAGAAGGTGTTCCAACAGCATTCACTGTCACAGGTGAGGCTGGCGCCCTAGGCAAGATGCGCATAAACCACAATATTCCTGAGGCAACAGAGCAAGGCACAATATTGGCCACCCAAGCCATCACTTCCGTGGGTGGACCCAATGTGATGATCGATCAGGTCATCACAGTTGATGGCAACGGCACAAAGTATGAGGTTGAATACGTTTCATTTGGAATCAAAGGCATCTGGGCGGTAGCGGAAGCTCGCGCCACGAGCGTCGATTTTGAGCGTATGTCCAATGGCCAGTACCTTATGACCGTTACAATTTCCCTACTCTCAACCCCAACTTCAGAGTTGTCTATTGCCGTGGGCAACCGTGGCTACGACCTGGTTGGCGCACCTAAGACGATCACGTCTCGTCTCTTGCTCAACGCGAGCAAGACCCAAATTTTGGCTCAGGCGGTATTAATACCGCGAGCATAATTAAATAAGTTTCTCCACCGCGTCCGGATACACGGTGGAGAATTTGATTCATCAGCACGTGCGATGAATCGAGCGGAGTCAGGAAACTGATTCCAAGCCGAGGTACGGAAATTCCGTAACTCGACTATCGAAAGGAAACAAATGTCTACAAAGACAACTTTCAAGCGCGTAGCGCTTGTAGCAGTTGCAGCTTTGGGTCTAGGTCTGCTTTCTGTTGCGCCTTCAAACGCATCAGTTGCATCAGATACCCTAACTGTGACAAATGGAACAGCTGTTGTTGGTGACTCTGTCACTGCGACATCTGCGACAGCAACAATTTCGTTTAACCCAAGTGATTTCGCAAATGACACAATGTCAGTTACAGCATCACTTGTATCAGGACCAGGAACATTGTTCCCAGTTCTAACACTTGCTGAAACTACTAGCGCGATGGTTAGCACCACTGCGCCTGTTGCAGCAGCTGATGCAATTGGAACTAAGTATGCGTCTTACACAAAGGTATATGTAAAGGGCCGCGCTGCAGCTATCACTACAGCGAAGTTCAATGTATATATCGGAGACTCAACAGCTAATACTGGTGTTGTCACAGCTGGTACATATGTAGTTCGTATTACTCCTGCTGCACTACCAACTGCGGGAAATGCTACGTTTAAAGACATCACGATCACTGTTGCTGCAGCTAACACAGCAGCAACCAGTGCTTACACACACCTAGTATCTGGTGCGCTTGCAACCAATGCTGTTCTTGGTCAGACTGACTCAACAACATCAGGTTCAATCGCTGCTACAACACGCATCGGTTCTATCGGTGTGGCATTGCTGAACTCAGCGAATGCCTCAGTGGCAGAATCCTTCACAGCTACAATCACCGGTGCAGGAACATTGGGCTCAACTTCAGCAGGTACTGCAATTGTTGGACGCTCAATCACAGTAAAGAGCGGCGATGATGTTCGCATCTATGCTGACGGAACTGGTGGAGTTGGAACAATCACAATCAACTCAGCTGCTGGTGTAGTTCTTGGAACTAAATCAGTTCAATTCTACGGAGATCCAACAGTCATCACTTTGAGCTCACGTTCAAACGCTGTTGTTGGAACACTTGCTGAGCCAGTAAGAGCAACTGTTTATGATAAGAATGGTTATGTAGTCACTGGTGCAGTGCTCTACGCGACATCTGATGACAAGACAGTAATCAGCAACAGCTACACAGCATCATCAGCAACAAAGGCCGATGGTACTGCTGCGATTTCATTGACTGGTCTGAAGACAGGTACTGCAAAGATCACAGTTGGTCTTGCAACATCTGCAACAGATGTCACAACAACAGGTTATGCAGTTAAGTCTGATGCGTTGACAGTTACTGTCGGCGGATCAACAACTGAACAAGCTGGCGTTGTTGTTACAACTGACAAGCAGGTTTACACACCTGGTTCATATGCATACATAACTGTTAAGGCTGTTGATAAGAATGGAAAGACACTCTCTCCACTTCCATCAACAACTGCAACTTACACAGTATTCGCATCTGGCGGAATCTCAGCATCACTGCCAATCGAAACTGTTACAGGTGTAATCTCCTCAACATCATTCGTACCGTTAGCAAGCGCTGGAACAGCAACAACTGCTGATCCAATCGTTGGTCAGGCTGGCGAAAGGGTCTACAAGATCAAGTTGCCTACATACTCAGGTGACTTGACACTTTCATGGACAACTGCAGCGGCTTCATTCTTCCCTGGCAACGTTGCAGCAGGCGGAGTAGCTGGTTCAGTAACTGTGTCACTTTCAGACCCAGGTTCACAGGCAGCAGTCGATGCAGCAACAGAGGCAACAGATGCAGCTAACGCTGCAACTGATGCAGCACTTGCAGCAGCAGATGCCGCCGATGCAGCAACAGCAGCAGCAGAAGATGCATCAGCTGCAGTTGCAACACTTGCTAAGTCTGTTAACACAGCACTAGACAACCTCAAGAAGCAGATCACAGCGTTGACGAAGCTTGTCAACAAGCTCCTCAAGAAGTAATCGCCTAATAAGCGAAAACTTCTAGAAAAGCTCTAGAACCGAAACCCGGTTCTCCTTCGGGAGAGCCGGGTTTCGGCCTTTCTACAGTTAGAATCGGGCTATGTTTAATAAGGCGGCAGAGAAGACGACGGCGCTACTTCTACTCATAGGCGCCCCATTTGCAACAGTATTCTTGATTACCGAGACAGTGACAGACCCGGTCAATGCAACCAAGCTGGCAGTTGCTGGCGCGCTGGCCTTCGCACTCATTGCCATCTCGCTGGCCTTTAACGCCAAAGCCTTGATTGGGCAGTACAAGTTTTTTCTTGCCTTTGCGCTTCTATTTCTTCTGGCTGGTATCAGCGCTGTGGTCAGTAGCGGGTCTCCGTTAAGTCAGAACCTTTATGGTTCTTTTGGGCGCAATACTGGCTTTGTTACATACCTAGTTCTGCTCTTAATTTCTATTGCAGCACTTACCCTGACTGAGCACTCAAGCTTCCAGAGAATCATCTGGGGGCTGCAGATAGCTGGTGTGATTAACGTTCTGTATTGCCTCTGGGTTATCTCCTTCGGAGACTTCATTGGGTGGAATAACCCGTATGGCAATATCTTGGGGTTGTTCGGGAATCCAAACTTCATCGCCGCATTCCTGGGAATGTTCATTACGACCGTTTTGGCATTGGTAGTAGCGCCAGCGACAAGTTGGACGATTCGTGCGATTGGATCAGGCATCTCATTGGTTGCCTTCTATGAAATTGTGAATTCACATGCAATTCAAGGAATCGTTGTTACCGGTGGGGGAATTGCGATTGTTGGCTTCTTCGCTGTGCGTAGTTATTTGAAGTCAAGGGTAATTACCGGCCTGTATGCGCTTTCGGTTGTGGGGGTAGGAATTCTTGCAATCATGGGTGCACTGCAAAAAGGCCCACTCTCATTTATCTATAAGACTTCAGTTTCGCTGCGCGGTGCGTATTGGAATGCTGGAATCACGATGGGTATGGATCATCCAGTTACGGGAGTCGGTATGGATGCCTACGGTGATTGGTATCGCCGGGCACGTTCAGAACACGCTGCAACAGTGATGCCAGGGCCTAAGACAATAACCAATGCAGCCCACAATGTTGTCATTGATATTTTTGCCTATGGTGGGTTCCCACTTCTTATCGCTTATCTCGCGATGTTGGTACTTGCTGCAATTGCAATTGTTAAAGTAGTTCGTCGCATGCAGGGCTACGACACAGTGTTTATCGCAATGGCAACTGCCTGGATCTGTTATCAGACACAGTCACTCATCAGTATTAATCAGGTGGGACTCGCCTTATGGGGCTGGGTGTTAACAGGAGCACTTATTGCATACGAGCGCGTCACGCGCTCTGGGTCAATTGAAGAAAATGTTGCTGTTGGTAAAGGCGCGAAGACAAAAACAAAGAGTTCGGCAGGTGTAATTTCTCCGCAGTTAGTGGCGGGCATTGGCGCAGTAGTCGGCATTTTGATTGCCGTGCCACCGATGGCCGCTGATACAAAGTGGCGGACAGCGCTGGATTCTAAAGATGTAGCCAGAGTGATGGCGGCGCTAGAGCCAGGGTATTTGAACCCAAGTGATAGTCAGAGAATGGCTCAAGCCGTGCAACTTCTAGCTTCTAGTAATTTGCCAGAACAAGCGCACGAGGTTGCAATCAAGGGAATTACCTTTAACCCTGAATACTTTGATGCGTGGAGAGTTCTCTACTTCTTAGCTAATTCGACAGAGGCTGAGAAAGCACAAGCACTTGAAAATATGAAGCGCCTTGACCCACGCAATCCGGATGTGCTTGACCAGTAAATGAAGGTTTCCATTATTGGGCAAGGCTATGTAGGGCTCACCATCTCAGCTTTTGCTGGTGAGTTCTATGAGGTCGTGGGCTTTGATAACAATCAAAAGATTGTCGATCAACTCAACTCGGGTATGTCACATATTGAGGGTGTTGAGAGCGCAGTTTTAAAACAATGGATCAAGCAGGGGCGCTATCGCGCCACTACTAAAGGTGCTGATATAGCTGACTCTGAGATTGTGGTGATTGCGGTGCCAACACCGCTGACAAAAGATCGTAAACCTGATTTAACCTTTATTGACGCGGCATGCAAGACGGTGGGAGGGAACCTCAACCGCTCAGCACTTGTTATTAATGAATCAACATCTTTTCCTGGCACCCTGCGTGATTACATCAAGCCAGCGATTGAAAAGTATTCAGCTGGGAAGTTCGACCATTTATATGCAATCTCACCTGAGCGAGTAGATCCAGGCCGCAGTGATTACAACCAGAAAAATACCCCGAGGTTATTTGCAGGGCTAACACCTGAGGCATCTGCTGCCACACGTGCCTTCTATGCCAAGTTCTGCGATCAGTTGGTGGAGGTCTCTTCCCCTGAGGTAGCAGAGGCGGCAAAGTTATTTGAAAATACTTTTAGGCAAGTAAATATTGCTTTAGTTAATGAGTTTGCCCAGATTGCCCATGCTTTGGGAATTAGCGTCTATGAAACATTGGACGCGGCTAATACAAAGCCATATGGGTTTATGAAGTTCACACCCAGTGCTGGTGTGGGCGGACACTGTATTCCGGTGGATCCCACTTATTTGGCGGCAGTTGCTGAAGAACGCGGGGTGCCGGCAACATTTATTAGACGTGCCAATGAAGTGAACTTAGAGATGTCGAAATACATTGTGAATCGGGTGCAGGCAGATAATGGTGGTTCCTTGCAAGGTAAGAGTGTTTTGGTTGTGGGAGTTGCCTATAAACCCAATGTGGCAGATGTGAGAGAGACGGCAGCTGAGCTAGTTATTGAGCACTTGCGTGGCCGTGGGGCTGTGGTTGCCTGGCACGATGATGTTGTGGGTAGTTGGCAGGGAGAAAGCTCGGCACCCCTATCGGGGGCTGATATCACGGTGGTGATTACCAAGCACGATGTGGTGGATGCGAGAGTGATTATGGCTAGTGCGCCATATGTATTTGATACAACTGGAAAGATTGCTGGAGCTAAAGGGCTCTAACTAGTTTTTTAGGTGTGCGGCAACGCTATCGATAATTGAATCAAGTGAGTGGGTAGGTTCCCAGCCGATTGTCTTTTTGATCTTGCTGATATCAGGGACTCTGCGTTGCATATCTTCAAAGCCAGCTGGATATGCCTCGGTATAGGCAATGTGTTTTATTTGTGACTGTGAGTTCGTGCGCTCGATAATCTTTGTGGCAAGTTCTTTAATGGTGGTCTCTCCTACGCCACCCACATTGAAGTAATCCCCTATGGTGGAATCAGTATCTGCCAGTGTGAGCACTGCTCTGATGGCATCTTCGATATGACAAAAGACTCGTGATTGGCTGCCATCGTCATAGATGACTATCTCTTCGTTCTTAAGGGCTGCTTGAATAAAGCGAGGGACGACCATTCCGTATTGGCCAGTTTGGCGCGGGCCTACTGTGTTAAAGAAACGTATGGTGGTGACTTTAAGTCCATGGGTCTTATGCAGGGTGTGAGCAACTGCTTCTTCTAACGCTTTGGCATCCGCATACGTCCAGCGAATCTTTTGTGGGGGCCCCACAACTCGATCTGATTCTTCATGCAGTGGTTGATTGGGGTTCTTGCCATAGATCTCAGAAGTAGAAGCAATAATGATGCGCTTGTTGTGTGCTGTGGCGGCATTGAGGACCACTTCAGAGCCAGCAAAGTTGCGGTCGATAGATTCAATAGTGTGTTCCATGATGTTCTTAACGCCAAGGGCTGCAGCTAAGTGAAAGACGATGTCTGATTGCTCAACTAGTTCATTGACTAGGGCGGCATCTCTTATGTCACCGGTGTGGACGGCGAGCTTTCCAGCAAGGTGGGCGATGTTGGCTTGGGAGCCGGTGCTCATATTGTCTAAGATTGTGACTGAATCACCGCGGGCGATGAGAGCATCGGCTAAGTGAGAGCCGATGAAACCGGCGCCACCGGTGATGAATGCACGCATGAGGTAAGTCTATCTTTCATTTTATTCTTTATTGCTAAGGGCCGGCTCCGCTTTACGGCAAGATATAGCCATGAAGCTGCTAATCGAATGGGCTGAGGAATCTGTGGTCCTTGAGCCAGATAAGACTTATGTCTTAGGTCGCGACCAATCTAGCGATATCCATATCGCATCCGATCGCATCTCTCGCTCCCACCTGCGGTTTGCATTCGAGAAACCACATTGGATTCTTCAAGATCTTGGCTCTTCTAATGGAACATTTCTGGCAAGCAAGAAGATTGAAAGAGTAGAGGTTTCTAAACCTGTGAGCGTTGATTTAGGAGGAATTGGGAACTTAACGATAAAAATTTCCCCGATAGGAGATTCAGTTTCAGGAAAATTCAAGAGACCTGAGGTTGATCGTGATGCAACTCGAATCACCAAGATCTCAGGGAGCGAATACCAGGATGATAATTCTGGATTAGCGCGAGTCCGACTTCAGCAAAGAATCAGAATTGGCAGAGATGTAGAAAATGAATGGCAGATTGACGATCTCAATGTGTCGCGGACACACGCTGAAATAGTCCAAAACAATTCTGGATCTTATGAAGTTGTTGATCTTAAATCTACCAACGGCACATTTCTTAATGGAACTAGGATTAAACGTGAAGTTTTAAGAACAGGCGACATCATTGCGGTTGGGGGATTTGCTCGTAGGTTTACCTTAGATGGCCTGCAAATCCTGGAAGGTATAGATGGAATGTCTATATCTGCTCGAGAAATAAATTTCGAAATTGGCAACAAGCCATTGCTACAGGACGTTTCGTTTAATGTGGGACCACGCACACTTACAGCAATCGTGGGACCTTCAGGTGCCGGCAAATCGACTCTGTTGGGAGTTCTTACTGGTAGAACTAAACCGTCAAGTGGACAGATTGCTATCGGTGGAATTGATCTCCACACCCAGTATCAATCTCTGAGTAGACAAATTGGGTCTGTGCCACAAGCAGATATTCTCCACACTCGTCTCACCGTTCGACAGGCTTTAAATTATGGAGCTAAGTTGCGATTACCGAATGACACTTCCAAGGCAGAGAGAACGCAACGTGTTAACGATGTGATGGAGCAATTAGAGTTGACGGAACGTGCCGACCTAAGAATTGATCGACTATCTGGTGGTCAACGTAAACGCGCCAGTATTGGATTAGAACTACTCACCTCACCTCAAATATTGGTGCTTGATGAGCCGACATCTGGGCTCGACCCAGGCCTGGACGCACACGTCATGGAAACGCTGCGAAAGTTAGCTGATGCTGGCCAAACGGTTGTCTTAGTTACCCACTCAGTTGATAACTTGGACTTCTGTGACAATGTAATTCTCTTGGCATCAGGTGGCAAAGTTGCCTATGCCGGACCATCTTCAACGGTGTTTTTAAAGCTTGGCAAGAAATCGTGGGCTGAGGTATTTAGATTCCTGGCTTCGCCGGATGCGCTACTTCTTGCCACACCAAGGCATGAGGTTTCAGTTTCAACTGAAGTAAAAAATGGACATATTTTGTCCAGAAAGCAGTCCTTTATAAAACAGATTGCCACGCTTTCTTCACGATATATGAAAGTAATCGCATCAGATCGTTTCTATCTCGCACTTCTCACGCTCATCCCAGTTGTTATTGGTGCTATCGCATATGCGGCCGGTAGCTCATATGGATTTGGCTCAGGTACCCTTACTAGGTCCGGATTTAATTACAACCCATTTGCTCAAGCGACAATTCTGGTTTTGATTTTAGGTTCTATATTCGTTGGTCTTTCGACTAGTGTGCAGGAGATTGTAAAAGAGAATCCAATTAGGAAAAGAGAGCAATCTGTTGGGATTAGATCAAGTTCGTATGTAATCTCAAAAGTCTTGGTCTTAGGAACAATCGTTGTCCTTCAGATAATCGTTTTTACTTCTATTGTGTTATTTAAGCGTCCGATGCCTAAATCAGGGCTGCTATTCGACTCCAGCAATGTTGAAATTACCGCAATCTGTATTGCACTAGGCATAAGTTCGATGCTTCTTGGATTAGTGATTTCCGCATTCTTAAGCTCAAGTGAGCAAGCGATGCCAACACTAGTTGGCATGACCATGGTGCAAGTAGTTCTATCCGGAGCTTTGCCACTTGAGGCAAAGGGAGTCATCAATCTTGTATCAATGTTGGTCCCAAGTTACTGGGCAAATAACGCACTCTCGGCCTCTGTTGATATCGTTCAATTAAATTTGACTAGCGATCCGAGCCTGCAAGAGAGATGGATTGCAACTTCTAGTAATGCAGCCAATTCCCTATCGTGGGTTGGAGTATTTAGTGTTGTCTATCTTGGATTTACCCTCTTGAAGGTGCATCGAAGTCGTTAGCTCTTCTTCCATCCAGGAGGACATGACTTCGCTGCAAAGGTTCTACTAATTGAGCCTTTTAGACAGAAGACAGTATTTGTGGCACCGGGAGACGTTGGAAACTTAGGCGCATCAATTGTAATTTTTGGAATTGCAGGAACTGAAATTTTTCCTGCGGCCGGAGCTGACTTCCCGGCGTCATTCTCGTAATAAATGGTAAACGGAAATGTCTTACCTGCCATAGATGTATCGACTGGAATTTCAAAGATAACTTTGGTCGCAAGAATCTCACCCTTAATTGGCTTTGCAGAGGTAATTCCTAGCGAGCTACCAAACAAGTAAGCATCTTGAGCAAGTGCGCCAGCTTTTAGAGTAGCGACTGCTGTGACAATTCCTGAAGTACCTATGATTCTTGTCGTGATATTTTTTGGAGCAACTGGAACAGAGCCACTTATGGCACTCTTAACCGCACTTGGAACGCTGAAGAATTCCTCGATGACGTTGGTTTCAATTCCATTCTTCATGCTGACAAGTTTCAGTGGGATAGATTCACCAGAAAGAAGTGAGCCAATACCTACGCTCCAGGTGGCTACTGATCCGGAGATTTTGCCTAGCACTCTCTTAGCCTCAGTAATTCCCAATGCAGGGGAAACTAAATAAATTTTATCGGGACGGTTAGTCGATCCTAAGTTCACATTGATATTGACTTTACTTCCAGCAAAGCTCACGAGTGAAAAACTAGGTGCGTCTGTACTTTCACTTCCAGAATCACTTGTAATAGGCTTGGAATTGGTATCTTGAGTTCCACTCTTAGTTCCGATATTGACGCGGTATGAAACAGGATTTGAGAGCGTATCAACACCAGAAAGCCCAGGACAAGTTTCGCTGTTGCGTGTGCCAGAAACTTGTGGCGCACTTCCCGTAGATGTTAGCAAGGGCCCAAAAACCGTAGAGAATTTAGGGATACTGGAACAAGACGGAGGAGTCTCTTTCCAAAAAGTGATTTGATTCATACCGGTCATGCTCTGGCTTGCGTTTAACACCGCCGGTGACGGATTATTTTCTATTCGTCCAAGAGGAATCACTTCGCCAGTGCTTTGAATTGTTACCGACCCGGCCCACCATTGAGAGCCATTAATTTTTAAAGGCTTGAGAACAAATTCGTAAGTTTCACCAGCAACGGGCATTAATGGTGCAGAGCATTCTGCCCGCCAGGTATTTGCTGTCTGAAAAGCGTTAGGAGATCGCAGGTTGCAAGTTGATTTCCCAACATTTTCAACTCTAGATCCCGCAGGAACATCATAAAAAGCAAAATTGGCCATTCCAGAATTACTTAACTGGAAGTTTGGAAATATATATCGCTCCGAATTTCCCATATGGATTCCCCAGTCAACATGGCCTATTGAAGTCGAAGGTACATTCATTGGTTTAATTGTTTGAGATAGAGCGGTATCCGTAGTGAGATTAATTCCTGCCCAGTCGATGTGTGCAGAGACTTGGGTTGGACTATCCGCTGCAACTGGAGAAATCCCAGTGGCGGTCATAGAAGCAATAAACGCGATTATTGTTGCGAGGACTGCGGCTCTTTTCATCATTCTGCACTCTTTTCTTTGATACTAAATTCGTACTGAATAATGAAGCCAGCACTTGTGGAGCCAGCTAATACGTAATCGCGCTTCTTTTTGTCAAAATTGATTGGACCGCTTACGACAATGGTGTCGAATTCGGATCCACATCGAGCATCTGCTTTAATCACTTTAGCTTTAGCTCTTGGCGTTGCGGGAGGATTAGTGAGTTCCTTAATTACTAGGGTGCTCTCAATAACGGCCTGATCACAGAGGTAAATTGAGAATTTTTCCCCAATGCCACTTTGAGAACTTGAGTCACCGACTACTCGTGCCACCCATTGATTTTCGGTAGGCGCTACTGGTGCGGTGGGGGATTCGTTACTTGATGATTTAAGGGCAATTCCAACCCCACCTGCAAGGATTAATGTGGCAACGAGAATTATTGGAAGGAGCTTCTTGTCCCTGCCACCGACTTTAGGTGAACCTGCTTCTAAGTGAACCGAACTCTTAATTCCCTCAATTAGCCCTACGCAGTCACTCGCGGAAATTCGATTCTTGGGATTCTTATCAAGAAGTTGAGAAATAATTGCTCTCTGATTTGGGGTAAGTAAACTTAGATCTGGCTCTTTAGTTAAAATCTGGTTCATCACGTTTGCAACTGAGGTGTCTTCTTTACCCCAAGGGCTATGACCGGTAGCTGCAAAATACAAGACTGAACCGGAAGCAAAATTATCAACAGCATTTGAAATCTTGCCGCCCTGGAATTGCTCGGGCGAAAACCATGTTGGAGTACCTGCGACTGCGCCAGTTTTTGTGAGCGCAGTGGCATCACTTGAAAAAGAAATCCCAAAATCAATAATTCGTGGTCCAGTCGCCGACATAAGAATGTTGGAAGGTTTAATATCACGGTGAATGACTCCTGCCGAATGTATTCCAGTAAGACCAGACATTAACCCAGTGGCAAGTTCAAACCATTGGAATTCGGACAGGGGCCCTTCTTTTTCAATAAGTGTTGTCAAGCTAGGTCCATCAACATAATTTGTTGCTATCCAAGCAGGACTTGCCTCAATATCATCGCCAACAATTTCTGCCACATAACTGCTCTTAACCTTTTTTAACGTTGCAACCTCACGACCTAGCCGTGTTCTAGCCGTTGCATCCTCGAGTAAGAAATCTCGGACAATCTTTATTGCCGCCGCTCTGGTGCCATTTGTTCCCATATAAACGATTCCCATGCCGCCAGAACCAAGACGATTGACAATTTGCCAAGGACCGATTTGTTCGGGATCACCTGGGCGTAAACGTTCCATGAATGAATTCTGTCAGAGGAATCAAAGTAGTCATATATCCATTCGGCCAGTTCGCTGCATGATTAGGGTGAGAAATCACTTATTTGAGAGAGTAAGGCAAGATAGCCCCGTGATTGAAAGAACTGGTGAGCAGCGATGACTATCTGGGTCTGTGGGGAAGTTCTAATTGATCTCATCCCTGGCGCTGATGGTGTGAGGGTTGGCCACGTCGGTGGCGGGCCGGCAAATACTGCTAAGGCACTTGCTCGTTTGGGACGGGATGTGCAATTCATTGCTGGCATTTCAACTGATGCAGATGGTGTTGCAGCACGCAAAGAGCTACTAGCGGATGCAGTGAAGTTAGATCTAGCACTAGCAAGTGATAAGCCCACATGTTTAGCGATCGTTTCACTAGATGCCAATGGCGGTGCTTCTTATGAATTTAAGATTGCCGGAACTGCCACCTTTGATTTCTCACTTGAGTGGTTACCAGATCCCTCGCGTTATAAGCCCAATGTGCTTCACATCGGCACGCTGGCCACTGTTATTCAACCAGGCGCCGATGTTTTATATGACTGGGCACTGCGGGTAGCCGAGTTTGCACCCATTGTCTTTGATCCCAATATTCGCCCAGCTGTCTTATCTGATCGTGATCTATATGAAGCAGCGGTAGAGAAGTGGGCTGCTATTTCATCTGTCATTAAGGTTAGTGATGACGATATGGCTTGGCTTTATCCGGGACAGAACTATGCTGGTGTGGCTGCGCGCTGGATCAGCGATGGCGCAGCACTCGTAGTTGTCACGCGAGGCGGGCAAGGAATTATTGGTTTTACATCAGAAGGCTCGGTAGAAGTAGAAGGTGCGAAGATCACGGTGGCAGATACTGTGGGTGCGGGAGATACTGTGGGCGCCATCATTGTGGAAGCGATGATTGAAAAGGGAGTTCTGGCGCTGAGCGGTGATGTGCTTGGTGCAACGTTGCACCGGGCAGCAGTTGCTGCTGGTATTACCTGTTCTCGTAAAGGTGCCGAGCCGCCCTATAAACACGAACTGAAGAACGTTTAGGGATGGGAATGTAATGCAATTTATTGATGATGCCGAGTTTCAGGTAGCGATCGACCTTGATGGTGGTGGGCGCATTACATCGCTGCAATGGCGGGAGATGGAATTTGCAGTTCCTTTTCGTGGCAGCGTGCTTTCACATGGTTGGTATCCGATGGCGCCCTGGGCTGGGCGAATTAGAGATGGTTTGATTACATCGGCTTCCGGTGTTGAGTATCAACTGCCAACAAATATCACTCCGCCGAATGCAATACATGGTTTTGGTTTTACTTCATCATGGCAAGAAATTGGTCCAGGGCGCTCTTTATTACACCTGCCAAAGCCGTATCAAGGTGCAACGGTGGAGCAGACCATTGAAGTACTAGATGATGCAATTCGTTGGTCACTTGAATACGATGACAATGGCTGCGATCTACCTTTCTGGCTTGGCATGCATCCATGGTTTCCTCGCGATCTAGACCGTGGTGGACAAGCAGAAGTTGAATTCAAGGCAGAGAAGATGCTTAAGCGTGGCTCTGATGGACTGCCAACAAATCAGATGGTGGCAATGAGCCCAGAGCCTTGGGATGATGCCTTTACCGAAATACGTGGAACACCAGCAGTTGTCTGGGAAGGTGTTGCACGTATTGATATTGAATCCGATGCGCCGTGGTGGGTTGTTTATACCGAAGATCCTGATGGAGTTTGTATTGAGCCACAGACAGCGCCCCCCGATGCTGCCAATCTTGGAATAAGTGGTGAGAACTACATAGAAGCACTCTTTGTTTTCTCGGAAGGATAAATAGACTTCCATCACTATGAGTACTCAAGTAGATAGGGCGCACCTAAAAAAGTTACGCGCAGTTGAAGAGCAGCGCTTTCTTGATTTGCATAAGAAATCAGCTGCAGCATTTGTTGATTCCAAGAAAGTGATGCACGAAGGCGTTCCTATGTCCTGGATGGCTAAGTGGCCAGGTGCGCATCCACTCTTTGTGAAAGAGGCAAAGGGTGCTCGCTTTACCGACCTTGATGGCCACACTTACGTTGATTTCTGTTTAGGTGATACCGGTTCCATGACGGGACACTCTCCTGATGCCACTGTGGCAGCTATTCGCGAGCAGGTGGGTAAGGGCATTACTGCGATGTTGCCAACACAGGATGCGGCAATCGTTTCGCAGCTGCTGAAAGAGCGCTTTGGTCTGCCGCTATGGCAATTCACCGTCTCTGCAACCGATGCCAACCGCCATGTGATTCGTTATTCGCGCATGATTACTGGGCGGAGCAAGATAGTTGTGATTGATCGTTGTTATCACGGCGCAGTTGATGAAACATTTGCCACACTCGATAGCGCAGGACTCACCGTTAAGCGCGAAGGAAATATTGGCGCCCCAGTTGATTTGGCCCACACCACCCGCGTCGTTGAATTTAATGATTTAGCAGCGATGGAGGTGGCACTTGCCCACGGTGATGTTGCGGCAATCTTGATGGAACCAGCTATGACAAATATCGGAATCGTCTTGCCGGTTGATGGTTATTTAGAAGGCGTGCAGGCTTTGGCTAAGAAGTACGGAACCTACTTAATTATTGATGAGACCCACACCATCTCTGTGGGCCCTGGTGGGATGACAAAGGATCTTGGTCTCACACCAGATTTCCTTACGATTGGTAAAGCACTGGCTGCAGGTATTCCCACTGGAACATTTGGCATGACGCAAGAGATTGCAGATGCCATTAAGAAGATGGTTGAGTTAGAAATTATTGATCTAGGTGGAATTGGTGGAACCCTTGCAGGTAACGCACTTTCTTTGGCTGCAATGAAGGCAACACTGACTGATGTGTTAACACCTGCGAACTTTGAAAAGATGATCGCTCTCGGCAATCGATGGTGTGATGGAGTAGATGCAGCTATTAAAGAGTTTGGCCTTGATTGGCATTGCAATCGTCTTGGTGCGCGTGGTGAATACATCTTTAAAGGCAAGGCGCCAATAACAGGTAAGCAGGCAGCTGAATCTGGTGATTTCGAACTTGAGCAGTACATCCACCTACGCTTACTCAATGATGGCTATCTCATTACGCCGTTTCACAATATGGCGCTGATGTGTCCTGATACCAGCGAGGCTGATGTTGATGGTCATACTGCAGCCTTTAGAACAATGTGTGCGGAGTTAGTTGGTAATTAAAAGATGAAGGCCCAAGCGATTTAGCTTTAGCTAGGGATCTCTCTTGGGCTTTGACTAGAGTCTAGCTTATTTATTAATCAAAAAGAAGGTGGAGTCCTTAATTAAATCCCAAGGTCTTATAAAGACCTTTACCTGCTTCATTATCTTCATCAACATAGAGCATTGCTTGTGTGATGCCTTTTGCCTTGAGGTAGATAAGGCCTTCCGTGCAGAGTGCTTTACCGATGCCTTTACCTGAATGCGCAGAGTCAACGCCGATTACGTAGAGTTCACCGATGGGCTCTTTATTGACTAAGTCTTGATGAATCTTGGTCCAGCAAAACCCCACAATCTTCTCATTGATGACACATAGGAAGAATCCCTGTGGATCAAACCAAGGCTCACTCATGCGGTTCTCTAAATCAGCAATTGCCCAATTGCCCTGATCTGGGTGAGAGATAAAGATTTTATTGTTTAGCTCTAACCAGAGCTTGGGGTGGAGTTGGGTATTGAAGGTAATGAACTCAAAGTTATGGGTAATAGGTGAAATAGGTGCTTGCAGAGAGCGATGGAGCTTAAGAATACGGCGCATCGTTACACGAGTTCGTAGGTAGAAGTTTCCTTGCCGCCGCTTTGAACGGTGAAGCGGTATCCAACATTACGCACTGTGCCAATAACTGATTCAAATTCTGGGCCGAGCTTGGAGCGAAGACGACGGATATGAACATCTACTGTGCGAGTACCACCGAAGTAGTCATAGCCCCAAATCTCTTGTAGTAACTGTGCGCGAGTAAAGACGCGACCTGGATGTTGCGCTAAGTACTTTAGAAGTTCAAACTCTTTAAAGGTGAGATCTAGCGCAGTTCCTTTAATCTTTGCAGTGTAGGAATGCTCATCAATAACAACATCGCCTTGGCGAATTTCTGATGATGTGGGATCTGTTGACTCAATATAAGCAGCGTGAGCACCGATAGCGATGCGAATACGCGCATCTACTTCAGCAGGGCCGGCAGTATCAAGAATGACATCTGTGAGACCCCAATCAGCAGTGAACGCTGATAGTCCACCTTCGGTGGTGATTGCAATGATCGGAGCACCCACACCTGTTGTTGCTAGTAATCGTGTGAATGATTTAACGGCCGGGAAATCACGACGTGCATCAATAAATACGATATCCATCACTGGTGTATCAACTAAAACAGCTGCTTCCAGGGGAGCGACTTTGCAAGTGTGTTGCAAAAGGCCGAGTGCTGGCAACACATCAGCACTTGCTGCATGCGAATTTGTCAGTAGCAACACCTTGGCCATTGTGTGAGAATACTCTTGTGAAAACCTATCTTCCACTCGCGATTGTCATAGCCCTCTCAACGGCCTATGGCTTCTGGTGGAAGGCTAACCAGGGAGCAATACGCACCAAGAAGGCGGTTCCCGGCCATCGATTAAGTGCCGAGATCTTGGGTGAAGCGCTGGGCGCTCGCGCCACCATGGTGCAGTTCTCATCAGCTTTCTGCACTCCTTGCCGGGCCACTCACTCACTTCTCTCGCAGATGGTTGAAAGCATTAAGGATGTGAAGCACATCCAGGTTGATGCTGAATCCCATCTCGAGCTAGTGCGCGAATTAGATATTCGCTCAACTCCCACCACCCTTTTCATCAATAGCCAAGGTATTGAGGTGGGCCGGGCAGCTGGCACACCTAAGCGAGATCAAGTCTTAGCCGCTCTTGCAAACATCGTGTAACCGCGAATTATTCGCAAGTGGTCTTTTCTAAGGTGATTGCCTAATCTTCACTCATGTCTGAAGTTCTTGAAAATAGAGAAGTTGCAAAGATTTACATCGATGCACGTGGTCCACGTTTTGCGGCCATCATTACAACGCTCGTTCTTGCAACTGCACTCGTTACCCAAAATGTGTGGGTGCTAGTTGCACAAGGTGTTGTCTTTCTTATCGGCGCAGTCAAAGGCCCACAGTTCACTCCTTATGGCGTGATCTTTAAGAGCCTAGTCAAGCCTCGCCTGAAAGGTGTGGCATCGACTGAAGATGTTCGCCCACCTAAGTTTGCCCAAGCTGTTGGTTTTGTATTCGCACTCGTTGCAGCTATTGGAGCTTTTGCCGGAGTTGAGCTGGTATTTACTATCGCAGTAGGCGCCGCCCTTGCTGCAGCTTTTCTCAACGCTGCCTTTAATTACTGTTTGGGTTGTGAGATCTACCTTCTGCTCGTTCGCTTTACATCTAAATAAAAAACTTACCTAACTAACAAGGAGATAAAAATGTCACGTGAAACATCGCTGGTTACCGCAGATTGGGTACTACAGAACCTGAACGACCCAAAGGTTGCCATCATTGAAGTTGATGAAGATACAACCCTCTACGCCCAAGGCCATATCGAAAACGCCATTACATTCCACTGGCGCGAAGACTTGCAAGATGGTCTGATCCGCGACTTGATCTCGAAAGAGAAGTTCGAAGCTCTTCTTTCCAAGAATGGCATTTCAAATGACACAACAGTTGTTCTCTACGGTGGCAATAACAACTGGTTTGCTACCTACGCTTTCTGGTATTTCAAGGTCTATGGCCATAGCGATGTTCGCCTGCTAGATGGTGGTCGCAAGCGCTGGGAACTTGATGCTCGCCCATTTGTCACCGAAGTTCCTACTCGCGTTGCAACTCGTTATGTTGCAAAGGAGCGCGATAACACCATCCGTGCATACCGCGATGAAGTTATTGCCGCTATTGGAACCAAGAACATCGTTGATGTTCGCTCCCCAGCTGAATTCTCTGGCGAGCTTGCAGCCCCTGCTCACCTGCCACAAGAAGGCGGACAGATTAAGGGTCATATTCCAACAGCGAAGAACATTCCTTGGTCAAAGGCGGCAAATGAAGATGGCACATTTAAATCAGATGCTGAGCTCAAAGAGATCTACCAAAGTGCAGGCGTTGATCTTGGAAAAGACACCATTGCCTACTGCCGCATTGGTGAGCGCTCAGCGTTCTCTTGGTTTGTACTTCACGAACTACTAGGAGTTAACAATGTGAAGAACTACGACGGATCATGGACTGAATACGGTTCACTCGTCGGAGTTCCTGTTGCTGTTGGCGCATAACTAGTGCGCACATGCGGTGCCACACCGGGTGGTCCATCACTTGATGGAGTAAATCTTTCAACACAGACTGTGATTCAAGGTGTCATCCTTAAAGCTGGCACCGATGATTCAGTTCCTAATGGTGTTGCAGTAACTAATGGACATGTGCGACTCCTTGATTCCACGGGTGAGTTCACCGCTGAGGTTCCAACAAACCTCGAAGGTCAGTTTCGTTTCTTCGCAGCTCCTGGAAGCTGGACCCTTGTGGTTCAGGCACCAGGTGCTCGCGTGGAGCAGAAGGTGCTCGCTACCCAAGGCAGTCCGACTGATCTAGTAATACATATCTAGGTAGACTCTCTCCCATGGCCGATAAGCATGAGCTCCATGAAAAAGGTTTACGTCTAACACCACAGCGTGAATTGGTTCTCTCTGCTGTGCGCGCACTTGGCCATGCAACCCCGGAAGAAGTCGCTGAGAAAGTTCGCCAGACACATCCTGGAATTAATTTATCTACCGTTTATCGCAACTTAGAAACACTGGAAAACGTAGGACTTGTGCAGCACACCCACCTTGGCCATGGTGGTGCTACCTATCATGCAGCAGAAGAGCTCACACACTTACACCTTGTCTGTGGCACCTGCGGTTCTGTTGGCGATGCACCTATCGATGTGGCAGCTAACTTTGTCCAGAACTTATCTGATGACTACGGCTTTAAGACCGATGTCACGCACTTTGCCATCTATGGCACATGCGCTGCCTGCGTTAAGTAAGAGCAATGACTGCGGTATTTGTCGAAGATGGCCCAGATAAGGGCGCAATCTGGCATTTCGGTGAACCTAATAAAGAACAACGCGCACTGCTGGAGGGCACAGCGTGGGCAGATCTTTCCCACTTAGCAGTTGTTGCAGTAACAGGTGAAGACCGCCTGAAGTGGCTCCATGATTTAACAACGCAGCACCTGCTCGATTTCGGTGTGGGCAGCTGGACTTCGGCGCTAATTTTAGATCCGCAAGGGCACATCGAATATCAATTCTCACTTGTTGATGATGGAGCAACTACTTTTATTGTGCTCGATCCACACTTTGCGCAAGGCTTGATTGAATACTTAAAGAAGATGCGCTTTATGCTCAAAGTAGATGTGAGTGATGCATCTGCAGAGTATGCGGTCTTGCGTGCACCGGGCGCCGCTAATGAAGTGGGTGGTCCATTTGCACTTGTGCCACGAGCAGAACTTGATGAAATGAAAAAGGTATTTGGTGCCAGTGCAACCCAAGTGGGTACGTGGGCACTTGATGCAGAACGAGTTGCAGCCGGGCGTCCTCGTCACGGATTTGATACCGATGCAAAGTCAATCCCAAATGAACTTGGTGTCATACATGGCTCAGTGCATATGAATAAGGGTTGCTATCGTGGGCAAGAAACTGTGGCCAAGGTTTATAACTTAGGAAAACCACCACGTCGTTTAGTGATGCTCCACCTCGATGGCCATGCAGTTGTCATGCCACCAACTGGAACACCAGTCATGAATGGAGAAGTGCAGGTGGGCTTTTTGGGCACCGTTGCACGCCACTATGAACTTGGGCCGATTGCACTAGCCATCGTGAAGCGAAATACCCCGGTGGATGCTGAATTAACAGTTGAAGGTGTGGCGGCGTCGCAACAGATCATCGTTGAGCCGTAGATGAAATTTATCGGACAGCTTTTTGTTGTTGCCCTGGCTTGCCTTGCAATCATGTGGGCGGTGCGCAAGTTTTAACCAGTAGTCTTAATCCATGGAGTCCTTCACAACAGTGATACTTGCACTCACCTCACTGATTGTGGGCATAGGACTCGTTGTTTATGGCGTCAAAGGACGTAGGCAATCTCAAGCGCGCGATGGACGCACATATAAGAGAGGCAGGCTCTAATGGCCTTCACAATTCCTGAGGGTTTACATCCTGATCTCAATCCACTTGCCTGGATGGTTGGCACTTGGCGCGGTAAAGGTCGCGGTGAATATCCAACGATTCCCACCTTTGAATTCGCACAAGAAGTAACTTTTAATCACGATGGTCGACCATTTCTAAATTACTTCTCACGTTCATGGATCATTGATGCTGAAGGTGAAATCATTCGCCCTGGTGCATCTGAAGTTGGTTTTTGGCGTGTGAAAGAGAAGAACGTTTTAGAGGTAGTTGTTTCACATAACACTGGAATCTCAGAAGGCTGGGTCGGACAATTTGATGGTCCAAAGATTCAATTAGTGATGGATCAAGGGTATTCCGCGCCTTCGGCAAAGATTGTGACTGCAGGTGTGCGCCTTTATGGTCTTGTTGCTGGCGAACTTTTCTATGCCTATGACATGGCAGCAGAAGGACAAGAGTTACAAGCACATATCTGGTCCACCCTCGAGCGCCAGGCCGATTAATGTCTGATGCAGTACTTGCGCAGTATGTGCGCGATGGTGTTGTTGAATCTGAACACCGTGGGCATTTACTAGCACTTAACGCTGATGGTTCTGTTAATTTCTCTTTAGGTGATCCTAGCCATCTGGTTTTTCCGCGCTCTACCGTTAAATGTATTCAGGGCGCGGCCATGGTGGCGGCCGGGTTGGAACTAGAACCACAGTTGTTAGCACTCGGTGCATCCAGTCACTCAGGATCTAGTGAACATATTGCGGGCGTGAGAGAGATATTGGCACTAGCAAAGCTTGATGAAAGTGCGCTGCAGTGCATGCTCGATAAACCACTCGGTGAAGCAGAGCGCCGGGCATGGGGTGAAACACCAGCAACACGGATTGCTATGAACTGCAGTGGAAAACATGCGGCGATGTTATTGACCTGCGTTACTAATGGGTGGCCGGTAGCTAATTACTTGGATGCTGCGCACCCACTGCAAGTTGCCATTAAAGGCGAACTTGAATCACTAGCAGGGGAAACCATGACACTGACATCAACTGATGGATGCGGTGCGCCACTCTTCTTGCTCTCACTTGCTGGCCTGGCACGCGCCATTAGAGCAATCACTATTTCAACTAAGCCTGCGCATCAATTGGTGATGCAGGCATCGCGTGCATTTCCGGAGATGGTTGCAGGTAAGGGGCGGCTGACAACACAGATGATTAGCGCTGTGCCTGGTCTTTATCTGAAAGATGGTGCTGAGGCAGTTGAAGTTGCATCGATGACAGATGGGCGCACACTTGTATTTAAAGTCTCCGATGGTTCACTGCGCCCATTTAGAGTATTGGTGCATGCCGGCCTTGCGAAGTTAGGTATCGATAGCCCATATGAAGTCGAAAACGTGCTGGGCGGCGACGCAATTATCGGCACCATTCGCGCAACCTTTTAATGGCGCGTACCCTTAAGGGGTGAACCGAACCAATCGCCGTGTTGCCACCTTGATGGTGCATACATCCCCGCTTGATCAAGCGGGTACGGGCGATGCCGGCGGAATGAATATTTATGTTGTCGAAGCAGCGCAGAACATGGCTGCTATGGGAGTAGCCGTAGATATCTTTACGCGCAGAACAAATAGTGGGGTTGCAGATATTGTCGAAGTAACACCGGGTGTGAGAGTTATTCAACTCAATGTCGGCCCAGTCTCCGGTGTGACAAAAGAACAGCTTCCGAGTTACATCCCGGAACTCTCTGCTGCATTTAGCGTCGCCTTACAGGCTGAGACCTACGATGTGATTCATTCGCATTATTGGATCAGTGGCAAGGTGGCGATGCCGGTAGCTAAAGAACTTGATATTCCACTGGTGCACACCATGCACACCATGGCACGTGTGAAGAATTTGAATTTGGCTGAAGGAGAAAGCCCAGAGCCAATGATTCGCGTGCAGGGCGAAACTCAAGTAGTAGCCGCCGCCGATGCACTCGTTGCTAATACTGATGCCGAGGCAGCATCACTGGTTTCACTCTATGAAGCATGTCCTGACAATGTCTCGGTAGTAAGCCCGGGCGTGAACCTGAAAGTCTTTACACCGGGTGCTGGGCGCGCAAATGCGCGCAAAGAGTTAGGTCTTGACCCCGATGCTCACATCATCACATTTGTGGGTCGCATTCAGCCACATAAGGGCCCAGAAGTTCTCATTCGCGCCATTGCAGAGATGGTTTCTCACTCTAAGCACCTGCGCCCTAAGTTAATTACCAACATTATTGGCGGTGCATCAGGTGCTAATCAATCTGAAGTTGAGCGCCTGACCGAACTTGTTTCCTGGCTTGGTATCTCTGATGTCGTTCGCTTTGCGCCCCCTGTGCCGCGCATAGATTTACCACAGTGGTATCGCGCCGCAGATTTAGTCTGTGTTCCTAGCTACTCTGAAAGTTTTGGCCTAGTGGCACTTGAAGCACAAGCATGTGGAACACCAGTGGTGGCAACAGCTGTGGGCGGCCTTCGCACGGCGGTTGCTGACGGTATCTCTGGCGTATTAGTAGATGGTCATAATCCACGTGCCTGGTCTTCTGTCTTTGCTCGACTATTGCAGGAACCACAACGTCGCGTGCTTCTATCTATGGGCGCCCTGGAACATGCTTCTCACTTCGGCTGGGATGCCACATCTCGCGGAACACTTGATATCTACGACCGAGTCTTATCTGCTCGCCGTGATGCACAGAAGCACATTGGCTAAATGGCGCTAAATCCAGCAGTTGTCGTTGAAGATTTTCTGGAATCACATGATCTAGATTTCGAGCGCAGCGATGAAAAGACTTTCATGGTTACCCTGCCGGGAGAGAAGAAGCTCCAGACTCATTGCGCGCTTATCATCGGTGATCACTCTTTAAGCATCAACGCCTTTGTGATTCGTAAACCCGATACTCATGAAGATGCGGTGCATAAATGGTGCATGGCCAAAAATGCCCAGATGTATGGAATCGCATTTGCTATTAACGAACTGGGAGATATCTACCTGGTGGGGCGCTTGCCACTAGGTGCGGTCAATGCCCAAGAGATAGATCGCATCATCGGTTCAGTGCTGCAGTATTCAGATTCATCATTTAACCCACTGCTTGAACTTGGCTTTGCAGATGCCATTCGTCGTGAATGGGCTTGGCGGGTGAGCCGCGGTGAGTCACTGGCAAACCTTGCGGCATTTACCCATCTCATTTAATTATTTCTTCTCATCATGAGAAGATAGCCACATGCCACACTCCACACTCATCTTGTTACGCCACGGCGAATCCGAATGGAATGCCTTAAATCTCTTTACCGGTTGGGTCGATGTCAGACTCTCAGCAAAGGGTGAAGCAGAGGCTGCGCGTGGGGGAAAGTTATTGGCAGAGCGCGGACTCTTACCTGATGTCGTTCACACTTCACTTTTGCGTCGCGCTATTCACACATCGCAGTTAGCCCTCGATGCTTGTGATCGCCACTGGATTCCAGTTAAACGTTCTTGGCGCCTGAATGAACGACACTACGGCACGCTGCAAGGAAAAGATAAGGCGCAGACGCTGGCTGAATACGGAGAAGAACAATTCACTCTCTGGCGCCGTTCCTTTGACACACCACCACCACTGATTGAAAAAGGGGCAAAGTATTCCCAAGATTCAGATGCGCGCTATGCCGGCCTCGGTGCTGATTTGCCGATGACTGAATGTTTAAAGGATGTGGTCGTGCGCATGATTCCTTACTGGGAGCAGGAGATTGTTCCTGATTTAAGGGGCGGCAAAGTTGTTCTGGTTACCGCCCACGGTAATTCACTACGCGCACTGGTAAAGCACCTTGAGGGCATTAGCGATGAAGATATCGCTGGGCTTAATATCCCCACCGGAATCCCACTGCTCTATGAACTAGATGAGCAGATGCGCCCGGTGAAAAAAGGCGGAGAGTACTTAGATCCAGCAGCAGCAGCGGCTGCTATCACAGCTGTTGCGAATCAGGGTAAGAAGTAAGTTAGGGAGTGACGTTTTCGTAAGTATCACGCTTATCGCGAATAATGACGTTGGTAGTAACAACACCTGCGCGAGCAAATGCCAGTGAAAGCTTCACATTCTTACCAGCTTCGGCGCCAACACCGTTAAAGACTGCCTTTGTTGTGGCAACGTCTCCTTCAAAGCGCACTGGCTTGTTTTGATCGAGGTTTTGTTCACCGGTTATTACTGCGCCCACATTATTTGCCGAGATTCCCAGCAGTGCATCGCGCTCCTCTGAGTAGTTAATGATTGTGCCAACAACAACGGCAGAGCCATCTTCGGTGGCAACGAGAAGTAAGTTGGTCACAGAGATGTTATTACCTTCACTTTTAATCATAATCTCAGCGCCATCTGTCACTTTCTTCACCTGACGTGTTGCAGCGTTCGGGCCAGCACCTGAACATGCGGTGAGTGAGAGAGCCAATGCAACAGCTGTGAATGCAAGTGAAAAATTCTTGATACGTGAGTGGCTCATGACGAAATTATCTCATGTCAAATTAGCCATATTTAACGCTGCTTTACGCCGATAACCCGGGGTTTTCTATGTCGGTGATGGCTGGTAGAATTGACCCTCTACCGAAGGGCAATACATGACATTCAAGGTCGGCGAAACCGTTGTTTATCCTCATCACGGAGCAGCTCTTATCGAGGCAATTGAAACTCGTGTAATCAAGGGCGAAGAGAAGACCTACCTAGTATTGAAAGTTGCCCAAGGTGACCTCACTGTTCGCGTTCCGGCAGAGAATGTAGACCTCGTAGGCGTGCGTGATGTTGTTGATTCAGCCGGCCTAGATCGGGTATTTAACGTCCTTCGTCAGCCATATACCGAAGAGCCAACAAACTGGTCACGTCGCTATAAGGCAAACCTGGAAAAGCTTGCATCAGGAGATGTTATTAAGGTCGCAGAAGTTGTGCGCGATCTCTACCGTCGCGATCTTGATCGTGGACTCTCTGCTGGTGAAAAGCGCATGCTCGCCAAGGCGAAGCAGATTCTCGTCTCTGAGCTCGCACTTGCCGAGCGCACAGATGAAGAGAAGGCTGCAACTCTCCTTGACGAGGTTCTCGCTTCTTAATTTTCGTTAACTCATCTCTATGATCGCCGCAATTATCGCAGCTGGTGGTAGCGGCGAACGTTTCGGTGCAGCTATTCCAAAAGCACTCATTCAACTCGGTGATCGCACTCTTCTTGAACATTCCATTTCCGCCCTGTCATCTGTGGCCGATGAAATTGTTGTCAGCGCACCTGCTGGCTATGAAGATCAGATTCGCGCACTAGTTGGCACTGAGATCACAGTTGTCACCGGCGGTGCTACTCGTTCCGAATCTGTGCGCCTTGGGTTAGCTGCAATTAGCGGCGCCGACTTTGTCTTAGTTCACGATGCTGCCCGAGCACTCGCCAGCCGCGAACTTGCAACTCGGGTTGTGGCAGCACTTAAAGCAGGAGATGTTGCAGTGATCCCGGCTTTGCCTGAGGTAGATACGGTGAAGGTCATTGATGCACACGGTTATGTCAGCTCAACTCCAGATCGCGCATCACTACGACGCGTGCAGACACCACAAGGTTTTACATATTCAGTTCTTAAGAAAGCACATGAAGCTGCCGGTGATGCCACAGATGATGCAGCCCTTGTTGCCGATGCTGGCCACAAAGTACGCGTCATTGACGGAGAAGAACGAGCGCTGAAAATTACAACACCACAGGATCTGGCAACTGCGCTGCAATTTATGGGCAATGCACAATCATTTTCTACCGGTGTGGGAGTTGACGCCCATGCATTTGGACAAGGGCGCGAACTCTGGCTGGCCGGCTTGCATTGGCCTGATGAAGTTGGAGTTGAGGGGCACTCTGATGGCGATGTTGCAGCACACGCTATTTGCGATGCGCTCTTTGCCGCTACTGGCCTCGGAGATCTGGGAAGTAACTTCGGAACTTCACGCCCTGAATATACGGGAGCATCAGGTTCTCAGTTATTAAAAGAGACCTACCTGTTGATTAGCAAATCAGGCTTTTCAATTTCTCATGTCTCAGTGCAGATAATTGGAAATCGTCCGCGTATTGGGGCACGTCGCACAGAGGCGATTGCAACGATATCTGCAGCACTTGGGGGCGCAGAGGTGGCAATCCTTGCAACAACTACCGATGGCATGGGCCTTACCGGTGAAGGCAAAGGTATTGCAGCCATTGCATCGGCGTTAGTTACGCGTAATCGCAGCTAGGGCGCTTTAGACTTAAGACTCCGCGAGAGATCTGGGATGGTTATGGCCAGTAAATCAAAGCAACAACGAAACCGCGCAGCTCAACAAAAAGAGAGCGCGTTTCTGGCAATTGCTATTGCAATCGTTGCTTCTTTTCTAGCCCTGATTCAAAATAAGTATGGACAGTTCAGTGATATTCGTGGTTTTTACGGCATGCATTTTGCAGATGGACAGCACCTATGGCCGTTTTCAACGCACACACTTCTTGGTGCCGCCGAATCGATTCACCCAGTGGAATACCCAGCACTTACTGGCTTAATTATGTGGCTACTCTCATTCTTTATCGAACCAGCACAATATGCATTTGTTGATTACTACAGATTGACTGCAACCTTTCATATTGCACTCTTTGCAATAACCGCCTTTTATATTAAGAAATTAGCTGGCAGCAAGTGGGCAATTATCTTTGCGTTATCTCCTGCAGTTCTCTATTCATTGAACCGCAACTGGGATATCTGGGCAATTGTGACCATGATCTTGGCGATCTACCTTTTTGAAAAAGGTAAAACGACGCAGAGCGCCATCTGGCTAGCGGTCTCGATTGCAACCAAATTCTTTCCACTCGTCCTGTTTTTCCCAATCTTGATCTACTATTTCCGAAAGAAAGAGTTAAAGAAGTTCGTCTCCTACTTCGCATACACCATGGGTGCTTGGGTGCTGATTAATCTTCCCTTTGCACTGATTAATTTCAGGGGCTGGAGTTACTTCTACGAATTTAGTTTTAAGCGCGGAATTGGATCTGCTTCAGTGTGGGAAGTTTCCTCAAAGATTGGTGCTCCCATTCCTTCATCAAATATTACTTTTTATATTCTCAACCTTGGAATTTTTGCTCTGCTAGGGGCTTATTTACTTAAATCAAAGTTGCCCGTTCCACTGATTGAGGGCGCCTTCCTTACGATGTTCGCCTTCATCTTGTTCAACAAGCAATACTCGATGCAATACGTCATTTGGTTGGCAGCCCTTGCTGTGATTGCAATTGGACGCCTTAGCCAAAAGAAACAGATCACCATGATTTTTGCCTACGTTTTATGGCAAGCGGCAGATCTGGCATTCCAATATGGATTCTTCCAAGGCATCCTCACAAGTACATATGCAAATACCGAGACCCCAGCATCCCCAGAGATTTCTGGCTTAACTTTTGGTGTTATTGGAGTAATTCGATATCTACTCGCTGTTGGCTTTGCGCTCTTGCTCGCGAAGTTTCTCTATGATGAAAAGAAAGCCACAACTCCTGCGAAATAGGCGAGAGTTTGAGAAATCAAAATCACAGGTAGAATTGCCTAATGAGTTCGCTATCTTTATATGACACTTTAACGCGAACCACCTCTGAATTCGTTCCCCTTAAAGCTGGTGAAGTAGGCATCTATTTATGTGGTGCCACCGTGCAGGCACCGCCACATATTGGCCATGTGCGCTCGGGTGTGAACTTCGACATCTTGCGTCGCTGGCTTACCCGTAGCGGTTACAACGTAACATTTATTCGTAACGTTACAGATATCGATGACAAGATCTTGCATAAGGCGGTGCACGAGCAAGCGCCATGGTGGGCAGTTGCTATGAAATATGAACGCGCATTTACTGAAGCCTATGCGGCGCTCAATGTTTTGCCACCTACATATGAGCCGCGTGCTACTGGGCACATCACACAGATGATTGAACTAATGCAGACCCTGATTGAAAAGGGCGCCGCATATGCCCCAGGCAATGGCGATGTCTATTTAGAGGTGCGCAAGCTCTCTTCCTATCTCACCCTTTCGCGTCAGAAGTTAGATGATCTACTGCCGGCAGCTGATGCTGATGAAACATTTAAGAAGGACCCACGAGATTTTGCGTTGTGGAAAGCGGCAAAGCCCGGAGATCCATCATGGCCAACTCCGTGGGGGCCAGGGCGACCAGGTTGGCACTTGGAATGTTCGGCCATGGCGCATGCTTATCTAGGTGAAGCATTTGATATTCATGGTGGCGGACTTGATTTGATTTTTCCTCATCACGAAAATGAGATTGCACAATCAGAAGCCGCTGGTTATGTCTTTGCCAAGCGCTGGTTACATAACGCCTGGGTGACCGCCTCCGGTGAGAAGATGTCTAAATCTCTCGGTAACTCACTGCAGGTGCATGAATTACTTAAGAGTATGCGCGGAATAGAGCTGCGTTGGTATTTAGGTTCTGCTCATTACCGTTCCATGCTCGAGTTCTCCCATGAAGCTTTGGCTGAATCGGCAACAGCTTTCCGCCGCATTGAAGGATTCTTGCAACGCTCAGTTGAGATTTTAGGCTCAGAGCCGGTGCCAACTATCAGCCAAGTATTCACCGATGCGATGAATGATGATTTAGCTGTGCCAACAGCACTTGCCTCAATTTCAGAGGCGCTACGCGCAGGAAATAGCGCAATTACCGCAGGTGATACCGCCACCGTTGCAAATAGCGCCAATGAGATTCGCGGGGCACTGGAAATTCTTGGCTGTGATCCATTCGATGAAGCATTTACTTCAGGCACGGCAGTTGAAGATATTGGCGCAGCCCTCGATGGCGTTATTCAATTAGCGCTAGCCCAGCGCACAGCTGCGCGAGAGCGGAAAGATTTTGCGGCATCCGATCAGATTCGTGATGGCCTAGCGGTACTGGGAATTACTATTGAAGATACAGCTCAAGGACCACGTTGGTCGATTACTGGAAATGGAAGTAACTATTAATGGCCGGTAATGCAAAACCACGTGGAGCGGTGCGTAAGAGTAAAAAAGGACCATCGGCTGGAACAGGTGGAAATAATAAGCGCCGCCTTGAAGGCAAGGGACCAACACCGAAGGCGGAAGATCGCCCGTATCACGCAGCGGCTAAGCGAAAGAAGGCGGCCGAAAAAAGCGCTGCCAAAAAGCCAGCAGCAGCGGGACGAAAATTTTCTAAGGGCGATGCGCCACGCGGTGAGATTGTGGCCGGACGTAACGCGGTACTAGAAGCGCTGCGGGAATCTGTGCCAGCAACAGAGTTACTTGTGGCACGCAGTATCGATGTTGATGATCGCGTTGCTGAATCTTTACAAATTGCACTTAACCACGGTCTCTCAATTCGGGAAGCGCATCGCGCCGAAGTTGAAGGAATTTCACCGAATAGCCAAGGAATTATTCTCTCTATTAAGCCATTCCAATATTCTTCCTTTGAAGAAATTACCCAGCGGGCAAAGAACCCGATGTTGCTCGTTGCCCTAGATGGTGTTACAGATCCACGTAACCTGGGCGCAATTGTGCGAAGCGCTGCAGCTTTTGGCGCATCCGGTGTTCTCATGACTGAACGACGAGCCGCAGGAATGACAGCATCTGCTTGGAAATCTTCCGCAGGCGCCGCAGCACGCCTACCCATCGCACAGGTAACAAACCTGGCTCGCACAATCGATGAAGCAAAGAAGCTGGGCTGCTTTGTTGTCGGCCTTGATGGCGAATCTGATGTGAAGATTAGCGAGATGAAGGTGGCAACTGAGAACCTGATGGTGATTGTGGGCTCGGAAGGTAAAGGCCTGGCCCGCTTAACTCGTGAGAAGTGCGATCTGGTTGTCTCAATTCCTATTAGTGCAAGCACTGAATCCTTAAACGCATCCGTTGCAACATCTATCGCGCTCTATGCCGTCGATGAAGCACGGCGCAAAGGGTAATTACTGAGGTTAATTCGCAGTGATATACCAACGTTTGATCGTCTGCGGGGATTCATACTCTGAAGGTATGACTGATGAAATCATCGATGGTCACTATCGAGGATGGGCAGATCGCGTTGCCGATGAGATGGCAAACGCGCATCCTGATTTCACGTATGTGAATCTATCTGTGCGCGGCAAGTTGCTCGCCCAAGTAATACAAGATCAAGTTCCGATTGCGCGCTCTTTTGTGACAGGTAGCGACACCCTGGTTTCATTTCATGCCGGTGCAAATGATGCGCTGCGCCCCGGGTATCAGGCAGATGTTGCTATCGCGCTCTATCAAGATGCGGTGCGATTACTTGCGGCAAGTGGCGCGCAAGTAATGCTCTTTACCGTCCTTGAAAAAACTGGCAATAAGGGCAGAGGCGCCGAAATTTGGGAGCGACGTTTTTCGGCATTTAATAAAGGTGTGCGAGCAGTGGGAGCAGAAGTCGGCGCCATTGTGGTTGATGCAAATGAAGAGAATTTCTTAAGCGATCGCAGGTTCTTAGCATTTGATCGTCTTCACTTAAATCCTGAAGGTCATTATCGATGCGCGCAAGCTGTATTAGAAAAGATTGGTTTGCCCTTTAACCCTGCGTGGAGAACGCCGTTGCCACCAGCCAAAAAAATTCCATGGATTGTGCAAAAGGGCATCACTGTTGTGTGGTTTCTTATCTTTGCCCTGCCCTGGATTTATCGTCGCCTTCGGGGTAAATCTTCCGGTGATGGAAGGAGTGCCAAATACCCAGTACCGCTCTCGTGGCCGAGGTAAAGGCCACGATTTTCAGAATTGGGCGCTGGGTGCCATAATTACGCTCGCACTTCGCCTCCCTAGCTCAGTGGTAGAGCAGCTCACTTGTAATGAGCAGGTCATCCGTTCAATCCGGATGGGGGGCTCCAATAATTACTCCAAGCACTTTGCGGGAAAGGAGTCCACATGTCGACTGAATCATTTTCCCACGAAGCATTTGGCGATCTCATTGCCGCAAATACTGATTATCAGAAAACCTTTAAGTATTCCGAGCTCTCAGGATCAGCGGCTAAAGGTCTAGCAATCGTGACCTGTATGGACTCACGTATTAATCCGCTCTCGGTAGTGGGTATGAAGTCAGGGGATGCCAAGATCCTTCGCAATGCTGGAGCGCGAGTGACTGAAGATGTGTTGCGAACCTTAGTTCTTGCCACCTACCTACTTAACGTCAATCGTATTTTGGTGATGCCACATACGGATTGCGCCATGGCGCGTGGTGATGAAGCAGCAATTCATAAATTAATTGATGAAAAGTATGGAGTTAATACTTCCAGCCTGGAATTTAGAACGACATCAGATCAATTAGGTGCACTGGCATCTGATATCAACCGGGTGCGTTCATACCCACTGCTTCGCGAGGGTGTTGTTGTTGCAGGTGCGATTTATGATGTGAAGACTGGAAAAATTACTCCATACGAGGGTTAATGCGGCGGATCGGCATCTTGGTTACCGGATAGCTTAAATCTTCTAAAAATTCTTGAATCAGAAGCTGGGCAATTGCCGGCTTTTCTTTAATCAATTGATGCGATGTCCCGGGGATGATTGCAAGTTGCCCTAGTGGAATGTTTTCATAGAGCTCGATTGTGTGAGCATGTGCGATGACATCATCATCACCAGCCATAACAAGTACTGGGCATTGGATTGTGGCCAAATCTTTGATGGAAAGAGTTGGCTCTGATTTCCATATTTTCATCATGCGATGAATTTTCTCCGCCAAAGTTTCGGGAGCATCGGGTGATGTGCGGTTGTACTCCTCTTGATCTTCAGGTGAAATGACACCATCGAATTCAGGAAGTGGCAGCGTTCCGCTGTGATGAAAGTTAGCACCTAAGGTAATAACTGAGCGCACTAGTTCTGGGCGTTTAATGGCTGCCAGCAGTGCAATATTTCCACCATCGCTATAACCAATCAGGTGCGCTGGCTCCTTCACAACACTTTCTAAGTATGCAATCAACTCTTTTACCTGATAATCAAAGTGCAGGCTGCCGGCTCTATCACCGCTAAATCCATGTCCAGTTCGGTCATAGCCAAAGACGTGAAAGTCATCTTCGACGGCTGGCAGAACTTCGGTATCCCAATGTGATGTTTGGCTTAAGCCGCCATGGAGCAATACAACTGCTTCGCCATTGTTATCCCACTCGTAGCAGTAGAGCGAATGACCTGCTACCTCGAGATACTTTTCAAACATAGAAAAAACTATTACTGGGCATCCATGATGTGGCGATTGCCGCGATCAAATGTGAGGTAGTTCCAAGACCAGTCCACGATTGTGCCTACCTTGTTGCGCCCACCAACGAGGTAGAACAAGTGCAGGAAGAGCCAGGCAAACCAGGCGATTGGGCCTGTTAATTTGATTCCACGGAATTCAACAACTGCCTTATGGCGGCCAATAGTTGCCATGGCACCCTTATCAAAATACTTAAATGGTGTCAGTGCTTTTCCCGACTCTTTACGTAAGATCTGCTTGGCAACCCATTTAGCTTGTTGCAAGGCAACCGGTGCGACCATTGGCAAGAAACGACCATCGGCGCCGTGGGTGCCGTTGATATCTCCAATTGCCCAAATATTTGGGTAATTTCTTACCTCTAGATTTTGATCGGTATCAATACGTGTGCCAGCTAGTGGAAGATTGAGAAGACTTGCAGTGGGTTCACCTTTCACGCCAGCTGCCCAAATAGTCACCTCTGCTGGAATGGGAGCACCCTCAGTAACAATAATCTGTCTTGATTTAACTTCACGTACTGAAGTATTGGTTCGCACGATGACGCCAAGTTTCTGCAGATCTGATTCAGCTCGTGCGGAGAGCTTCTCGCTAAACATCGGCAAGATACGAGGACCGGCTTCAATGAGGTAGACATCAATATGTTCAGCCGCTTGCGCTAAATCATTTTTTAGTGGCCCGCGCTTGAGTTCGGCAAGTGCGCCAGCCATTTCAACACCTGTGGGTCCACCGCCAACTACGGCGATAGAGAGTCGGGTCTCATCTTCAAAGCGAGCTAAATCTTCAAAGCGGCGAAGTACTTCGGCGCGAATCGTGAGTGCTTCATGCACACTCTTCATGCCTAGAGCGTGATCTGCCACCCCGGAAACTCCAAAGTCAGCAGTAACAGAACCGAGTGCCACGATGAGGTGATCGAAATCAAGGGATTCAGATGAATCTAGTTTTACCGACTTATTCTTATGATCGACCGAGATGGGTGAACCCATCCGAAACTTCACACCGCTATCGCGCAGCGCGCCACGAATTGGGTGCACTACGTGATCTGCAGCCAAGCCGGCAGTTGATACTTGATAGAGAAGTGGTAAAAAAGTTTGGAAGTTATGGCGATCAACGAGTGTGACATCAGCCTTATCTGCAAGAGCGCGCGCTGCGCCGAGGCCGCCGAAACCTGCGCCCAGAATGACTACTCGCGGTCGGGTAGAAGTCTTCATATACGCAGTCTACGCTGCGACCTATGGAATCGCAGAATCAAGACCGCCTCTACCTAGTAACCGGTGCATCTGGATATGTGGGTGGTCGTTTGGTGCGGGTACTTCTGGAAGATAAGAAGCGAGTGCGTGTTTTTGTTCGCGATGCCCAGAAGATTCAAGGACATGCGTGGGCTAGCGGCGTTGAAATTTGCGAAGGCAATGCAACAAATGGTGAAGATCTAGCGCGAGCATTAGAGGGCGTGCACACCGCCTATTACTTACTTCACTCGATTAACGTGGCGACGGATTTTGAATCGGTTGAGGCGCAGATGGCGCACACCTTTGCCGATCGGGCCGAAGCAGCCGGTGTAAAGCAGATTGTTTATTTGGGTGGAATCGCCAACGATGAAAACCGCAGTCGCCACTTGTTATCTCGTATGAATACCGGAATTGAATTGGCATCGACATCTGTGCCAGTGCTCGAACTTCGCGCTGGAATTATTATTGGTTCCGGTTCGGCCTCTTTTGAGATGCTGCGCCACCTCACCCACCGCCTGCCGATTATGACCACACCGAAGTGGGTCTCTAATCGCACCCAACCGATTGCTATCCGCGATGTGCTTTACTACTTGCGTAATGTGGCAAATTTAAAATATCCAGTTAATCGCGTCTGCGATATTGGCGGCCCAGAAGTAATGTCATATGCCGCGATGATGCAGGAATTTTCCAAGCTCTCTGGACTTCGAAAGCGCATCATCATTCAAGTGCCGGTTCTCACACCTAAGCTTTCCAGTTTATGGATTGGATTTGTTACACCAGTACCAACATCTCTTGCCCGCCCACTAGTGGAATCACTGATTAGTGAAGTGGTTGCCGACTCCCACAAAAGTATTGGTGATTTGATTCCACCACCGGCTGAAGGCCTACTCACTGTTTCGCAAGCGATTCAGTTAGCACTTACTCGTACTGAAGAAAACTCAGTCTCCACTAGGTGGTCGGATGCGGCATTTCCCACTGCGCCATGGCAGAAGGCACAGAGTGATCCTGATTGGGCGGGTGAACTCATGCTTAAAGATCATCGCGTTATTACCACCGATGTTCCTGCTAAATATATTTGGGAGCAGATCGAAGGAATTGGCGGGGAACACGGTTGGTTTGGTTCCGGTTGGCTCTGGTATTTGCGCGGACTTATTGATCGCATGGTGGGTGGCGTTGGGCTACGTCGTGGACGCCGGGACCCAAATCATCTCCGGGTCGGCGATAGTTTAGATTTTTGGCGAGTAGAAGGTCTTACGCCAGAGAAGCATTTACGACTCTATGCCGAAATGATTCTGCCCGGAAAAGCATGGCTGGAATTTCATTTGGAGGAAATCGATGGCAAGACTGTCATCACACAAGATGCCCTCTTTGCACCTCGCGGATTAGGTGGCCAGATTTATTGGTATCTCGTTTCTCCCTTTCATTTATTTATCTTCCCAACGATGTGTCGCAATATTGTTAAAGCTGCTCGTAAATCCCACACTTTGGTCTAACTCCGTTCTAAGATTAGGTACATGTCTGCGTTAGAAAACTCTGAGACTGCCGGTTCCACATTGACCGACCTCGAAAGACGCATTCTTGAATTCGAACGCAACTGGTGGCGCTTTGCTGGGGCGAAAGAGAGCGCGATTAAAGAGCTCTTTGACTTAACTGCCCCCCGTTACTACCAACTGCTCAATGACCTCATTGATCGAGCCGACGCCCTTGAGGCAGCTCCGATGCTGGTCAAGCGCCTTCGCCGCCTGCGCGAAGCCCGCATGAGCGCTCGCACCGCCCGCTAACCCCCTCTCGTTTTGCAGCCTGGAATAAGAACCTCTAGATTTGGCGTTAGCACTCACAGGCCGAGAGTGATAATTCGGCCGGATTCACCCGATCTATAGGAGCTAAAAACTATGGCAAAGCAGATTGCCTTTAATGAAGAAGCCCGCCGCGGATTAGAGCGCGGAATGAATGTACTTGCAGACGCAGTCAAGGTAACCCTTGGACCCCGCGGCCGTAACGTCGTACTTGAAAAGAAGTGGGGCGCACCAACAATTACTAATGACGGCGTCTCAATCGCGAAAGAGATTGATCTCGATGATCCATGGGAGAAGATTGGCGCAGAGCTAGTTAAGGAAGTTGCTAAGAAGACAGATGATGTCGCTGGCGATGGCACAACTACTGCAACAGTTCTAGCTCAGGCACTTGTGCGCGAAGGACTTCGCAACGT
>Ga0214921_10000426_pt1 | contig 79324 bp, 67 predicted proteins | sample LL1505_MetaG_FD_177992 | JGI IMG/M metagenome (GOLD analysis project Ga0214921, IMG submission 177992) | Freshwater microbial communities from Lake Lanier, Atlanta, Georgia, United States - LL-1505 | ecosystem: Environmental > Aquatic > Freshwater > Lake | place: USA: Georgia | collected... | reverse complement strand
ATGGCAGGACCTTGGACTGGATGGTTATTGATGCGAAGCCTTGAAACGCTTAAAGTTCGAATGGAACAGCAACAAAGAAATGCCATCGAGGTTGCAAACTACCTATTAAACCATCCGAAAGTGATCATGGTAAATTATTTAGGGTTGCTGGACAAAGAAAGTAAGATGTATCAGGTCTTCTTAAAACAATGTGAGGGCACTGGCGCCATGATATCATTTAGCATCCACGGCGGCGAAAAAGAAGCTTTTGCCTTTTTGAATAACCTTAAACTGATTAAATTGGCCGTAAGCCTCGGCAGTACAGAAAGCCTTGCAGAGCACCCTAAAAGCATGACCCACGCAGGCGTTGACGATGCCCTACTTGCCGAAATGGGAATTTCAGATTCTTTGATTCGATTGTCCATCGGTGTTGAACATTTTAGCGATATTATTTGGGACATTGAACAATCTTTGGCGCTTATTGATTAAATTGGACATCCAATGAAAAATCAACCTTACATCCTCATTGAATTGGCAAACACCCATGGCGGTGACCTCACCTACTTGCATGATTTGATTCGCGCCTTCGATTCCTATCAAGGCTCCTTCGGGATGAAATTCCAACCTTTGTCTCCAGAGACCTTGGCAACGCCTGATTTTGAATGGTATAAAGTATATCAAGACCTTTACTTTACCCCAAATCAATGGAGAGAAACCTTGGAATTGGCAAAAGAGACAAAAGACATTTGGCTTGATCTTTTTGATGCCTATGGTGTCCAAATACTCCGAGAAAACCTGCCAAACATTCATGGAATTAAATTTCAAAGCTCCGTGCTATTTAATACAGAGCTCATGGAATTGCTGTCCTCCCTTGATTTGTCCCATTGTCAGCTGATTGTAAACATTGCCGCGCAAGAAATCGAACAAATTAAAGAAAGAATTTCCTACGTACAGGAAACGCTTCAACCCCAAGAGATTTGGGTGGAAATTGGTTTTCAATCGTACCCCACAGAATTACAAGACAGCGGACTTTCTAAAATACACACCCTTCGGGAAACCTTTACAAACCCCATCGTTTTTGCCGATCACTTAGATGGAACTTCGGACGACGCGCTATACATTCCCTTGTTTGCTTTGCATCAGGGCGTAAATGTCATCGAAAAACACGTGATGCTTGGGGACAGAGAAACAAAATACGATCACTTTTCATCGCTAACCCCTGAACGTTTTGCCTTGATGATGGAAAAAATAAATGCATATCAACAAGCCTTTACGCAACCTTTCATCAATGAACGCGAGCAAAACTACCTTGCGAAAACCTTAATGATTCCCGTCGCCAAGAACGTACTTAACGCTGGAGATTTGGTACACCCTCACTCCGATTTGTTTTTCAGAAGATCCGGTAAACCAGGACTTACACTCCCCGAGATTCAAGCCATTCAAAAAGAATTCAAGGTGCTTACTTCCGATAAAAAGCCCTATGACACTTTGCAAACCAGCGATTTCCGTCGCGCAAAAATTGGGGTCATTGTTGCCTGCAGGATGAAATCTTCCCGCTTGAAAGAAAAAGCACTACTACCCATTGGCGATTTACCTTCCATAGAATTTTGCTTGCGCAATGCGTTAAAATTTAAAGGCATACAAAAGGTAATCCTAGCTACATCTACAGAGGCACAGGACCAAATCCTGAAGCAACATACCTTTGATTCAACGGTTGGGTTTTATCAGGGACACCCTGAAGATGTTATGCAACGCTACATTGATGTTTGTGAAGCATATGATTTAGACGTGGTGGTGCGGGTTACAGCAGACATGCCCTTTGTAGACAATGAAGTATGTGAATTTTTACTCAATGAACATTTTTCTTCTGGGGCGGATTATACGGTTGGAAACGATGCCGCTGTCGGGGTTAATTTGGAGATTTTCAATGTATCCATCTTAAAACGAATCAAATCACACTTTCCTTCGGCTGAACTGTCAGAATACATGACTTGGTATTTCCAAAACAATCCTGAACATGTAAAAATACACAAGGTCGATCTCCCTGAAATTTTTGTTCGACCTTACAGACTGACCTTGGATTATGAAGAAGATCTGATCTTATTTAATGAAATTCACGAAGATGTGCTCCCCTTAGCAGGTATCGAATATACCTTGCGGGATGTAATAACCTACTTAGATCATCATCCAGATATTGCTGCAATAAACTCACACCTGACCTTGAAATATAAAACCGACCAATCTTTGATTGACCTCTTGAATGAGAAAACAAAAATTCAATGAGAAAACTGTTGATTTTTACGGATTCTTTAAGTTTGCCGAGAAGCCATCCTGAATTGGTTACGCACCCTGAGACGTGGCCTGAAATGCTCCGGAAAGAAGGCTTTGAAGTTTGCCTGTCTGCCATTGGCGGAGCCACCTTGAAAGACCTAGAAAAGCAATTGTTTTATTTTCAAAAAGACCGCTACTTTGACGCCGTCATTGTACAAAGTGGCATCGTTGATTGCGCACCACGTTTTGTGAAGAAATGGGAATTAAAAGCCCTGCAATCCATTCCAATGCTTGGCGGAAAAATCCTTTCCTTGTTGAATAAAAACGGGGTACGAAAGGCGCGAAAAATTACCTACAATGCGCCTGAAGCCTTTTTACAATCCATTCGAACTTTTGAAAATTCCTTCACTTGTCCGGTAGTGTTTTTAGGCATCCTCCCTGCAACAGAAGCCTATGAAAATACGCTCCCAGGAATCACTAAAAACATTGATGCTTACAACCAAATCCTTTCCTCTGCGAAACATTTTGTTTCATTAAATGCCATTCCTTCAGAAGGCATCATGTCGGACCACCACCATTTGAATCCAAAAGGCCATCAATTTGTGAAGGAAAAGGTATGTGAAAAACTTACAACATGCGCTACAAGAACCTAAGCATCCAAGAAAAGCATTTGGGCGAGTATGCCTTGGTTCCCATTCGGATGAATGACCAATGCTTAATCAGAAAATGGCGCAATGAACAGATGTATCATCTTCGCCAGCAAGAACCCTTAACAGAAGAAAATCAAAGGATCTATTTTGATACAGTGGTCGCTTCTTTATTCACAAGCGAGCACCCTTCCCAATTTCTTTTTTCTTATGTACAAGGGGGAGATTGCATTGGTTATGGTGGGTTGGTGCACATCAATTACGAAAAACAAAGCGCAGAACTTTCTTTTATCATGGCGACAGAATTGGAGGAGACACAATTTGCAATGCATTGGTCAAACTTCCTGAAACTCATACAGCCCATCGCTTTCCAAGGATTGGGTTTACAACGCATCTTCACCTATGCCTATGACCTTCGTCCACACTTGTATCCCATCTTGGAAAACCATGGATTTTACAGAGAGCGTATCTTACCAAACGCACTGATCGAAGATGGAAAATCCATTTCTGCCATTGTTCACAGCAAATGGAATGCGAACTTACGTCCTGCCACCCCTATGGATGAAGACGTAACTTATCAATGGGCCAAGGATCCGTTGGTTCGAAAATATTCCTTTCAGCAAGAAGAAATCACCAAGGAAGGTCACGCAAGATGGTTTCAATCAAAACTTGAAAATCCAAATTGTTTTTACTTCCTACTTCAAAGTGAAAAAACAGGTCCAATGGGTTCTTTTCGTTTGGATGTATTGTCGGCCGATAAACCTTGCACGGCTCACATAAGTTACTTGTTAGACCCAAAAACCCATGGAAAAGGCTTAGGCATTGCCATCTTGGTAATGGGAGAATTCGAAGCCCGACAACAAGGCATTTCTGTACTAATCGGAGAAGTTATAGCCGAAAACTCAGCATCTTGTGCTATCTTTGCCAAATTAGGGTACGAGCGGGAACTTCTTCATGACCGCATTCGCTATAAAAAGAGCCTTTAATGTTCAAGCTTCCAAAAGACCATGTATTTATCATTGCTGAATTATCTGCCAACCACAATGGCAGCTTAGCGACTGCTTTGGAAACGGTGAAAGCAGCGAAAAGAGCAGGTGCCGATGCGATCAAACTTCAAACCTATACGGCAGATACATTGACCTTAAAATGCGAACAATCTGATTTTAAAATCAGTGGAGGCACTTTGTGGGATGGAAGGTATTTACATGATTTGTACTTGGAAGCATACACACCTTGGGACTGGCATGCCGTTATTTTCAAAGCAGCAGAAGAAGAGGGATTGGCTTGTTTTTCTTCTCCCTTTGACCCCACCGCAGTTGATTTCTTGGAATCGTTGGAATGTCCCATATACAAAATTGCTTCGTTTGAAATCACAGACATCCCCTTGATAGCTTACGTAGCGTCCAAAGGAAAACCCATGATTCTGTCCACAGGCATCGCTGAAAAAGAGGACATCCAGCGTGCGATTGATGCATGTATTCAGATGGGAAACACGGACCTTACTTTGCTAAAATGCACTTCCTCCTACCCAGCTCCCATCGAAGAAGCCAACCTAAATTTGATGGTGCAATTTGCAAAGGATTTTCCTGTAAAAATTGGACTTTCTGACCACACGCCTGGACATTTAGTCCCTGTCATTGCAACCTCCATGGGTGCACGCGTAATTGAGAAACATTTCATTTTGAACCACGAAATCGGTGGGCCAGACGCAGCCTTTTCATTGGATGAAAGTGAATTCACAGAAATGGTCAAACAGGTGCGAATGACAGAAAAAGCAATGGGTGACACAACCTATGACTTGACGCCAAAACAACAAAGTGGAAAAGCTTTTAGCAGATCGCTTTATCCTTGTCAGGACCTACTAAAAGGTACCTTAATCACGAGCGAAATGGTGAAATCCGTTCGGCCGGGGCACAGCCTACACCCGATGTATTTAAAAGAATTGATAGGCAAAAAAACAACACGTGACCTCCTCCTTGGGGAGCGAATTTCAATGAAAGACTTTGAATAATTCTACGATTTCAAAGCAAATGTAACAAAGCACTTGGAGGCATACTTCCAATAACCATGAAGGCCAAAGCGCCACAATTAAAATTATGACATTTAACGAACTCGATCTTATAGCGCCGATCTTAAACGCACTAGACAATTTAGGATATACCAATCCAACGCCCATTCAAGAACAAGCCATACCCATTATCCTTTCCGGAAATGACATCATGGGTTGCGCGCAAACGGGTACTGGTAAAACCGCGGCTTTTGCCATTCCTATTTTACAGAATTTAACCAAAAACCCACGTCCGGATGGAAAACGAAAAATAAGAAGTCTAATCCTTACGCCTACCCGCGAACTTGCGATTCAAATTGAAGAAAACATCAAAGAATACGGAAGAAACTTGGACCAACGTCACGCAGTAATTTTCGGCGGGGTAAGTCAAGTAAAACAAGTAAACCAACTTAAAAACGGGGTGGATATTTTGGTAGCCACACCGGGACGATTGCTTGACCTTCAACAACAAGGATGCATTGATTTACGTCACCTGGAGATCTTTGTCCTTGACGAAGCGGACAGAATGTTGGACATGGGATTCATCCACGATGTAAAGAAAATCATCAAACTCATTCCTTCAAAAAGACAAACCTTGTTTTTCTCTGCAACCATGCCTAAAGAAATCAAAACGCTGGCAAGTACCATTCTCACCAACCCAAAACAAGTAATTGTAACGCCCGTATCCTCAACCGCAGAAACCATTTCGCAAGAGCTCTACTACGTTTCTACTTCGGAAAAAAAGAACCTGTTGTTGCATGTTTTGGACCAACAAAATGTTCCTTCGGTTTTGGTTTTTTCCAGGACCAAACACGGTGCCGACAGAATTGTAAAAATTCTTGCAAAAGCCAACATCACTGCCGCTGCCATTCACGGAAACAAATCGCAGAACCAAAGACAAAACGCACTGAATGGGTTTAAAACAAATCAGTTAAAAGTATTGGTAGCCACTGACATTGCAGCCAGAGGCATAGACATCGATGAACTGGCTTTGGTTATCAATTATGACGTACCCAATGTTGCAGAGACCTATGTTCACCGAATTGGAAGAACTGGACGCGCAGGTGCAAGCGGTAAAGCGATTTCATTTTGTGATCAAGAGGAACGAGCATACATCAAGGACATTCAAAAACTCATTGGATTGCAAATTCCAGTCGTGAAATCACATCCTTTTGCCTAATTAAAAACGGACTGAATACAATCAGTCCTGTTTTTTAGCAGTCAAGCTTTTTTTCAATTCAAGTCCTCCGATCCCAAAAAATCCGAGTAGGAGTAAGATGGAGCCAAGCATGGAATACTTAGAACCCGTTATGTATGATTTCGGCTCAAAGGACCATGTAATCTCGTGTTTTCCTGCAGGAACTTCAGTCCCTCGAAGAATGTAATTCACACGATGGTAAGGAACTTCTTTTCCATCAATCTTACAGATCCAACCTTCGGGATAATAGATTTCACTGAATACAACGAATCCCTTGTGTTTCGATTGGTATGCATAGGTTAACGCTTTGGTGGCATAGCGAGTTAAGCGAATTCTATCCATTGAATCGGTACCATAACTCGACGCTGGTTTCGCTTCGTCGGACGCCAAGTCAAGGATGGCTTCTGTTTTGGTATTCAATTTACCCAATCCCAACATGGCATCGTTGGCAGAATTTACCACTTTAAGGCGATTCACAAACCATGCATTTCCATTTGCGTTTGGATTTACTACCGGTATGTCTGAGCGCTTAAGAATCAAATACTTGGTGTTTAACATATTTAAAATCTGACAAGAGTCTGCCAAGGTAGCCCCTGCGACTGAAATCGTATCGTATACTGCTTTTGCCTGCTCTTGGGTGATTCCCATGGTTTGTGCATACCCTTGTAACTTCGCCATTTTGAACGCACCAATGCTTTGGTTGGCTTTTTGGATTTCGGATTGGATGTAAAAATCTACCAATTGCTGGTATCTTTTCAACTTTGCACCGTGATAGCCCCCAATGGATTTATGAAAAAAGCAGGTTACCGTTTCATTGAAAGGATTGTCAAAGGAGAACACACGGTAATTTGAATTCAGTTGCAACGCTGTGAATTGTGCAAACACATTGCTCACCTCTGAAGGTTGGTTGGTGTACAATCCCGCTTCCGCATATTTAGCAGAAACGTCAGATGCTTTTTGACCAAAATTGGGAATGTTTTTTTCTTCGTTTTGCAAGATGGCAAAATCCGCTTTGTCCGGCATGTAAGGAATTTCACCTTCGGTGATGTCTTCGTACTTTTCATAGGTCATTCCATCCCCTTCATTGTTAAGGTAGCGTTTTGCGATGGAAATTTCATCAATGCTTACAAAGAGTCCAATGGCTGTCAACCAGACGAAAGGCTTGGCCTTGGTCATTAACGATAACAAAAGCATCAATCCTGTGAGGACGAAAAACACGACGGTTCTTCCAGCGTCGTTTCGGTAGATGACTTCTCTGACATGAATCAACTCAGCTTTTAAACCTTGGATCATGGTGGCCTGTGATGGATCTTTGGATTGCGTTACAGCATCGTTAAACTGTTTGGTTTCATCTGCGGTAATGAAATTCCCTGAAATAGAGGGTACCAAAAACAAAACAATTCCGATAACAGCGACCCCACCGATTACACCATAATGGAATTTTTTGGTTCCTTCCAACGGTTCTTTTTTTACGAGCTTGTCCAACAGCAACATCGCCATTAATGGAACGATGACTTGCATGATCACAAGAATCATTTTTGAATCACGGAACTTGTTGTACATCGGAAAGTGGTCAATGAACCAAAAATTCACCCCTCCTGTTTTCGCAGAAAGCAACACGCACAAAATGGACAAAGCAAGTACAGGGAAACGAAGGGTGTCTTTAACCAAGAACAAGCTTACCAAAAACAGGAACATGGCTACCGCACCGAGGTAAATGGCTCCGCCGCTGAACAGCTGCCCCCCCCAATAATGGTTTGACTGAGAAATTTGCTGGCTGTAGTTTAGATCGCGAACCGCCTCCATTGCGCTCTCATCATTTCCAATGGGCTCGGCATTCCCTCCTTTGGCATTGGGAATAAAAAGCGAAAGCGCTTCTTTTGGCCCAAAATTGTATTCTAAAATATAGCTTTTATCCAATCCTGACTTCGCTTTGGTTTCTTTTTTTGTCCCTTTCGGTACAACTGAAATGTCAGAATCTCCACGCGTAGAATATTTTGAATAAGCGTAGGTGGTCATGAGGTTACTTGCCGACGGAAGTACGGCCAACCCTGTCGCCAAAAGCAATGCGCCGGTAATTTTAAGCAGTCCCATGTATTGTTTTTCGACCAACAATCGAATGCCTTCTGCGAGGGCAACAACGCCAAGAAGTATAAACAAATAATAGGTGATTTGAAGGTGATTTGCACTGATGTTCAGCGAGAGAAAGAAGGCAAAAACGATGCTTCCCCAAAGCCATTTTCCACGGGTAGCCAACAGGAGTCCACCTAAGGTTGGCGCCATGTATGCAACGGCATTCACCTTGGTAAGATGTCCAGCGCCGAGGTAGAGAATGTTAAACGAAGCAAACCCAAAAGCAATGGAACCCACGATGGCTACCCATGGATTTAACTTCATGCAAAGCCCCATAATGTAAAATCCAAGCATCATGACAAACAAAATCCCAACCGGAGTGGGTAAACCAAGACGGAGGACTTCTGCCACGCGAACCATGTAATTCCCTTTGTGAATCATACTGATTTGGTAAGCAGGCATACCGCTGAACATGGTGTTGGTCCACATGGCTTCTTCGCCATTCATCAAGCGATAATCTGTAATCTCTTTAGATGCACCTTGGTACTGTTTCACATCTGATTGCTTCAATTGTTTTCCCTCCCAAACTGGAGAGAAGTAAACGCTGGCAAAAAGGATAAAAACCCCAATGGCTGCGATGTGGGGGAGGATATTTTTAAGGTTGAATTTCATGGTTGATTTTTGGATTCTAAAGTTACATTTCTATTTTGGATTGGCATAACGCTCTACATCGGCTTTTTTAATTTCTTCATCACAAAGGATAACCAAACGTTCTAAGACATTGCGCAGTTCGCGTATGTTCCCTGTCCAATCTACTTTTTGCAGTGCTGCAATTCCCGAAGGGTCAATGGATTTCTTGGGAATGCCTTGTTCATTGCATACAATTGAAATGAAATGTTCTGCCAACAAAGGAATGTCTTCAATGCGGTCATTTAGGCTGGGGACGTGAATGGGAATTACCGCCAAGCGATGATACAAATCTTCTCGAAACCTGGATTCGCTAATTTCTTTTCTCAGGTCTTTGTTGGTTGCCGCAATGATTCTGCAGTCTACTTTTACATCTTTCTCCCCTCCTACCCTTTGAATCGAATTTTCTTGAAGTGCGCGCAAAACTTTGGCCTGTGCGCTTAGGGACATGTCACCGATTTCATCCAAGAATAGGGTACCTCCTGAGGCCAATTCAAATTTCCCTTTCTTATCCTTAACCGCACTTGTAAAAGCTCCTTTTTCGTGACCAAACAACTCACTTTCAATTAACTCTGAAGGAATCGCAGCACAGTTCACTTCTACAAAGGGTCCTTTTGCGCGGTTAGACAAATCGTGAAGGGAGCGAGCGACCAATTCCTTCCCACTGCCATTGGGACCGGTGATAAGGACACGGGCATCAGAGGGGGCTACCTTCTGCACCATGGCTTGGATGTCCAAGATGGGTTTTGAATTCCCGACAATGGATGAACCCTTGATTTTTTTCAGGGTTGTACGCAAAGCTACATTTGAAAGTACGAGTTGGTTTTTTTCAGAGACATGTTTAAGAGAAACGAGGATCCTGTTTAGGTTCAATGGTTTTTCAATAAAATCATAGGCGCCTAACTTCAGTGCCTTCACAGCGGTTTCGATGGTGCCATGACCTGACATCACGATGATTTGAACTTCATTGCCTTTGTCTTGGAGCTCTTGCATGAGGGCAAGCCCGTCCATCTGGGGCATTTTAAGGTCGCAAAAAAGAACATCGAAAGCGGTTTTTTCAATTTTCTTTAGGGCATCCAATCCATCTTCAGCCTCTTCCACTTGATGACCTTCCAATTCAATCACATCGCGCAAAGCTCTTCGAATGGAACGATCGTCATCCGTAATTAAAATTCTCATGGTTTTTTATTTTCGATGTCAACCGTACGTTCCAACATGGGGACAAATTTAAAGGTGCCCAATTCTTGAAGGGTGTATTCGGTTTCATTTTGACGGACAATTTTAAGCATTTTTTGCTCAACCCCTTCTCCTACGGGAATCACCATCGTTCCTCCAACCTTTAATTGAAGCTTGAGTTCATTGGGGATTTCAGGGGCACCACAGGTTACCAATATTTTATCGAAAGGCGCATAACTTGGCCAACCTCGGTAACCGTCACCGAATCGCAAACGGGCATCGTAATTCAAAAACTTCATCATTTGTGCAGCCTTAAAATGCAAATCTTGGTGCCGTTCTATGGAATACACTTTCGCTCCTAATGCACACAAAATGGCCGTTTGAAATCCGGAACCTGTACCTATTTCTAGGATTTTATCTTTCGGCTTCACCTCCAACAATTGGGTTTGAAAAGCTACGGTATATGGGTGAGAGATGGTTTGACCAGAACCAATTTGAAAAGCAGCATTCGTATAGGCCATTCCATCAAGCGCAAGGTCGAGGAAATAATGCCTTGGGACTTCGAAGAAGGCACGTAAAATTTCAGGGGAGTGGATACCCATTTTTTCAATTTCCTTGATAAGTAAATTTCGCTTTCCCTTATGTTTGTACGTATCCTTTAAATGCTCCATTTGATTCTTCTGCCCTATTTTTTTAAATTCAAAATTAAACAAAGTCCAATGTTGAAGTGCTTTTACTTACCTTTGTTTTGAACATTCTTTAGTGAAATGAAAGTTTTGGTAACCGGCGGAGCAGGGTTTATTGGCTCAAATGTATGTGAAGCTCTGCTGACAAAAGGGCATCAAGTGGTCTGTATGGACAATTTGCTTACAGGAAGCGAGCGAAACATAGCTCCCTTGCGAAATCATCCTTTTTTCGAATTCCAACTTGGAGACATCCGCGACCTCGATGCGTGTGACCGGGCCATTCAAGGTTGTGAAAAAGTCATCCATTTGGCTGCGTTGGGCTCTGTACCAAGATCCATCCAAGACCCCTTAACAACGAATGCGATCAACATTGATGGGTTTTTAAATGTCATTCACGTGGCAAAAGAGCATGAGGTGAAGCGTTTTGTATTTGCCGCCAGCAGTTCAACCTATGGGGATTCAGCGGAATTGCCAAAAGTAGAAGATCGAATCGGAAAACCTTTATCGCCCTATGCGGTCACGAAATACGTCAACGAACTGTATGCGCATGTTTTTCATCAATCGTATGGACTCGAATACATCGGCTTGCGTTATTTCAATGTCTTTGGAAGAAACCAAGACCCTCAAGGTGCCTATGCTGCCGTGATTCCAAAATTTATTCAACAATTTCTCAGTGAAACATCGCCTGTAATCAATGGTGACGGTACCAACACAAGGGATTTTACCCACGTTGAAAATGTTGTTTCGGCAACACTTTTGGCACTGGAAACCGATCACAAAAGCGCTGCAAACCAAATTTACAATGTTGCCTTCGGAAGCAGTACCACCTTGATAGAATTGGCGGAAATGATCCAAAAAACGCTTTCCGAAAGAAAACCCACCCTTCAAATTCCTGAGCTAACCTTTGGTCCCAACCGACCTGGCGACATTCCCCATTCCCATGCGTCGATTGAGAAAATTCAAAAACTTCTCGGCTACGTTCCACATGTTTCTGTCGAAACAGGCATACAAAAGACAGTGGATTGGTTTTTAACCCAATACATTCAATTGTAAATCCTAACCGGATGGAAAAGGATTCTTCAAAAATTAAAATCGCCCTTGTCGAAGACCACGAAGTGGTAAGAAATGCCCTTGCAAAAATGCTTGCAGAAGTTCCAAATTTTGACTTTGTATTTGAAGCAGAGCATGGTCAAGATTTCCTCGATCAACTGAAGACAAAGCCCATTGATGTCGTTCTCTTAGATTTGGAAATGCCTATTTTAGACGGAATTGAGACGCTAAAGGCACTCAAAAAACAAGCGTCAACGGTTAAAGTCATCATGTTAAGCATGCACAATGATTTAGACATTATTTTTGAGTTGCTTTCCATGGGGGCAGGTGCCTACTTGCTTAAAAATTGTTCCACAAAGGAAACGATAGAAGCCATCACCATGCTTCATACAGATGGAAAATACTCGAATTTCATCATGAATGAGGCTGTGATAAACACACTTGCCAGCGAACGTAAAACTCAGAATGGGATGAAGCATTTGGAACTAAGTGCGCGCGACATGAAGGTTCTGTCTTTAATTTGTGATGGCTTCACAAGCAATTTTATTGCAGATGCGATTTCCACGTCCAAGAAAAATGTGGACTTCATTCGCTCCCAAATCATGAAGAAGATGAACGTCAAAACCGCCAATGAACTCATGCGAATGAGCATCCTTCATGGACTCTACACGCCACGGTCTAACAAAGAAATCGAATTAGAAAAGGAAAATGTTTTGCTTGCAAGGCGAATCAAGCGGACGGAGGGCTTGAAATCGAAATTGTAGACCACACCTTTAATTCAGGATTCAACCCAACAGTTTCACATGAACGGGACAGTGATCCGAACCCATCACTTGGGTTAAAATGGAAGCTTCACCAACCAACGGCATCATGGCTTTTGAAGCAAGGAAATAATCAATTCTCCATCCAATGTTATTGGCCCTGGCACCTGCTCGGTAACTCCACCAAGAATATTCAATTTTAGAAGGGTTCAAATATCTATAGGTGTCGTGAAAACCTGCCGCAACAAATGCATTCATCCCATCAATTTCCTCCTGCATGTATCCTGCAGCCTTGTTGTAATTTTCCTTGGGACGAGAAAGATCCATGGGTTGATGCGCCACATTGAAATCTCCACAAACCAACACAGGTTTCGTTTGCTCCAACTCCTTTAAGTACGCTAAAAAGTCGCGGTCCCACGATTGACGATAAGGCAACCTCGCCAATTCACTCCCCGAGTTAGGCACATATACCGTAACCAAAAAAAACGACGGATACTCAGCACAAACCACACGCCCCTCATGGTCATGTTCCGGAATTTGCATGTCGTACGATATGCTTAGCGGATTTTCTTTGGTTAGGATTGCGGTACCCGAATACCCTTTTCTCTCTGCTTCATTGGCAAAAATGTGATAACCTTCCAAGGGAATCAGCGCTTCTTTGACCTGGGCGACCGTTGCTTTGGTTTCTTGTAGGCAAATGATGTCAGGCTGCAAGGCTTGCATATCCTGAATAAATGTTTTAGAGGAAATCGCTCGAATTCCGTTGACGTTGAAAGATAATATATTCATCAAAATTGATTTTTAATTTGTTCCCATACCCTTGAAAAAAAAGTTCCCGACCTGTTTTCCAATTCACTGTCTAACATTCCATCTTCGATCACCCTTGTCTTGGACTTGTATTTTACCCAACGAAGTATGAGGTAGACAAAAATCACAAAAAAAAGGATGGCAACGATGATAAAACGATAGCCAAATAAAAAAAACTCCATTAATTTCTATTTATAAGTTCACCTTTTCCATAGCGCGACAAAAAGATGGTTGAAGGAAATCCAACATACTCTATGTTCCCTACCCCATTGATTTCTGCTTTCAAGGGTATCCCAGAGGCTTTCACCTTTTGAGGCCTTGAAGAACTTGAAATCACGTTTAACATGCCTTGGGTTTCCAAATGTTGGCAATCAAAACATCCATCTCCGGAAATTTGCATTTTGGTCGTAACTGCTTTTCCTGACAATTTTAAATCTCCCCAACCATTCGTATTCACGGCATTAACATCCAATGCATCAATACAAACGTCCATGCTCCCACCGCCATCTTTTAAGGTCAAGGTTAGGTAGTCCGTTTTCAAGGTGTCCTCAGTCGTCAAAGTCTCCGTTCCTTCATAGAGGATGTTTATCAATTTGGTGTAATGTATTTCAACTTTCACGGTTGCGTAATGCCTTAAATAATTGCATTTGTTATGATTGGAAAGGGTCAACAATCCATCGGTAGATTCTATCGTAATAAAATTCAGCAGGTTTTCCCCACCCCGAATCACAACCTTATCTGTTGAATCCTGAATCAAGACATATTCAATGTGTTCCTTCAAAAAGAGCCGGTCAAAATTCTGTACAGTTACCATACGCTCCGCCATTCCCCCCGATTTCTTGAGACAAGACCGATCTTCTGGTTTTTTGCATGCAAAAAGAAAGGCGATTCCAAAAATTAAGGATAGATACTTCATTTTTTTCGATAGTTAAAGGTATAACCAATGCCATATTCCAAATAATCCGCACGAGCCCAATGGGTTTTGAGTGTAAAGTTCAAAATCAATCCATTTTTCAAGAAATACCTACAACCAATCCTGTGGTATAATTTATCCTCAGGGTGGTATTTATCACGGATGTATGCACCCATGCCAAATACAAAATGGAAACGATCCAAAGGCACGAGGTAGGCAGAATAAATTCCCATTTGAACGATGTCTAGCTGTGATTTTTCTACCAAGGGTTGATAGCCCATGATTGCTTGTTTGGATATCAAGTCAACATCCAATTCCAATCCCGAGCGGTGGTTAAAAAACCTTTTCGCCGAAAAATTCAGGGCATAAACGGGATAGCGTTTTCCTCCGATGGGCATGTTTTGTTTTGCTGACAGTATTCCGGTAATGCTGTAAAGCCATCTGTCGTAAGGCAGTGTCATTTCAAGCTTCGTTGCTTTTTCTTTTTCAATTGGGACAAGGGTTCTGGCATATCCTAAGGAAACGAAAGGCATGTTAATTCCGAAATTCGGAACTTTGAAGGCAGCATTGCTAAAATGGGTGATGTCCAATCCAATGTTTACCGAATTCTTCCCAAAAAAATAGGTGCTTTTAACGGCAAGACACATCATGCCTAAAAGCTTGGTGGATACCGCTACATTTTTTGGATTCAACAGGGGATCATATACCTTGGATGTATGCCCCATTCCGAACCCAAGCTTAAAATCCATCCGGTAATTTTTCACAGACACCATGGGCAATTCAGCGAATCCGTAGGTACCCAGATAATTTCCCAATAAGAGGTTGTTGCCAACAGAGCCATAGAACACAGTAAATCCATAGCTTGGGTATTTGTAAAACTTTTGGTATTCCTTACTTCCTCGAGACCGTAAAACATAACTCAATTCTCCTGCGTAACCCAACTCTCTTGGCATGTGTGCCATCACCCCTCTATGAGCCGCTAAAAAACCGACTTTTTGCCTATACTCAATGGCTTTTTCAAATTTAGGCTGACCTAAAAAGTTGAAAACCAAACATAAAAACAGGAATCCGAAGCACCCTTTCATTGCTAACAAAGTTAAGAAAGCTTGTCATTCAAAACACTTAAAAAATTACTTTTGCACATGGACAAAAGATTGGAGGCCTTTGAAAGGTTGCTTAACATTATGGATGAACTCAGGGAGCGATGTCCTTGGGATCAAAAACAAACCTTTGAATCTCTTAGAAACCTCACCATTGAAGAGACCTACGAATTGGCAGACGCCATTACGAAGGGAGATTTGAACGAAATAAAAGGCGAGATTGGGGATTTGTTTTTACACATGGTTTTCTACTGTAAACTGGGCTCTGAAGTAGGTGCATTTGACGTAAGTGATGTATTGAATGCCATTTGCGATAAACTGGTGTATCGCCACCCACATATTTATGGCGATGTGGAAGCCAACTCCGAAGAAGAAGTCAAGGCAAATTGGGAAAAATTGAAATTGAAAGAGGGTAAAAAATCTGTCCTTTCCGGGGTTCCTTCTTCCCTACCCGCTTTGGTGAAAGCAACCCGAATACAAGAAAAAGTGAAGGGAATAGGCTTTGAATGGACGACGAAAGAAGACGTTTGGGCCAAGGTAAAAGAAGAACTTGTCGAATTTGAAGCAGAAGTATCTGCGGGTTCAAATAAACAAGAAGAAGAATTCGGCGATTTGCTTTTTTCTTTGGTGAATTACGCCCGATTCATCAATTTATCACCAGAATCCGCTTTGGCATTTACCAATGCAAAATTCATCCATCGGTTTCAATGGATGGAGGAGAAAATCTCATCGGAGGGCAAACAATTGGAAGCGATGAACCTTGAAGAAATGGATGTGTATTGGGAGCAGGCTAAAATGGCGTTGAAGGGAGGGAAATAATCATAAGCAACCGTCCACGTTCGACTTCATTTCGCTGCGCTTCATTGTGCTCAGTGGGCGGTTGTGAAAAACCCTCTACAGTTTAAAATGTTTATCCGCCTCTTCAGCTACATATGCGCCAATGGCGAGGGAAGCCGTTGCAGCAGGTGAAGGCGCATTCAATACATGTATAGAATTCCCATGAAATTCAATGCGAAAATCGTCCTTCGTGTCACCATTCTCAGCAAGCAACAAGGCGCGAACCCCTGACCTTCCCGTTTTAATATCCTCCATGGTCAAGGACGGGATAATGCGTTGTAAGGTTTTTAAAAACAAACGCTTGGAAAAAGCCCTTCGGTATTCATTCCATCCAAAGGATATATTGGAAAGAAACAATTTCCACGTTCCTTTGTAGGTTAACGCATCCCAAGTATCTTTCAATGAAAAATCCAATTTGCCATACCCTTCTCGTTTGAAGGTAAACACCGCATTGGGACCACATTCGACTTCTCCGTCTGTCATCCTTGTAAAGTGTACCCCCAAAAATGGAAAATCGGGATTGGGAACGGGATAAATCAAATTCTTTACTTTGCGCTTTGCTTCTTCAGTTAATTCGTAATAATCCCCGCGAAAACCTACCACTTGTTCCTTCAATGCCACCCCATCCTTTCTCGCCAGTCGATCTGCTTGCAATCCTGCACAAAAGACAGCATACCTTGCTTCAAAAACACCTTTAGAGGTCTCGAAGGTCGAATGCCCTTCTTTTTTGGTGATGCCGACAACCTCCGTACCTAAAAACAACTTGCTATTCGCATTTATTTCCAAAGCCAATTCAATCATTTTGGCAGTTGCCGCACGAAAATCAATGATGCCGGTACAACCCACAAACAACCCACCGATGGATTCCACGTGAGGCTCAATTTCTTTTACCTCAGCAGCGGTTAATTTCCTAAGACCCTCAATCTGGTTTTGGAGTCCAGTTTGGTAAATCTTCTCCAGATTTGGAAGTTCGCTTTCATCGGTTGCAACGACCACTTTCCCGCATACATCGTGGGGAATCCCGTGTTCTTTGGCAAACGCCACCAACTCCCTTCTGCCTTCGATGCAATTTCTTGCTTTGAGCGAACCTGGCTTGTAATACAATCCGGAATGGATTACGCCTGAATTATGTCCCGTTTGATGGTCAGACAATATATCTTCCTTCTCGAAAAGCACTAAATTTAAATGTGGATATCGTTTCTGTAATTTGTAAAAAGTGGCTGCTCCGACGATACCACCTCCGATGATTGCGATGTCAAATTTCATGAAACAAAGATAGTCTAAAAACCCTTTGACGTCTCTAAAATTCCCAATTCAAATCTTATGAATGCTACCGACAAACGGTATAATTGAGTAATTTTACACAATGGATTTTCAATTGGTTTCTTCCTATCAACCTACCGGAGATCAACCCGAAGCAATTCGGCAATTGGTAGAGGGTGTAACCCAAGGTCATCCTTTTCAAACGTTGATGGGTGTGACGGGAAGTGGAAAAACGTTCACCATGGCCAATGTGATTCAAAGTGTCCAAAAACCCACACTTGTACTCTCTCACAACAAAACACTTGCCGCCCAACTGTATACAGAGTTTAAAAATTTCTTTCCCAACAATTCCGTCGAGTACTTTGTGTCTTATTACGATTACTACCAACCTGAAGCTTACCTCCCAACGACAAATACCTACATCGAAAAGGATTTATCGATCAATGAGGAAATTGAAAAACTTCGGCTTTCTGCAACTTCGGCTTTGTTATCCGGCAGAAGAGACGTCATCGTTATCGCCTCTGTATCCTGTATTTATGGAATTGGAAATCCCGTAGAATTCAAAAACAGCATCATTCCCTTGAATGTTGGGATGACCTTTCCAAGAAATAAATTTTTACACAGACTGGTCGAAAACCTCTACACCAGAAGTGAAGAAAATTTCAACCGAGGGATGTTTCGAGTGATTGGCGATACGGTTGACATTTACCTTGCCTATGCTGATTATGCCCTTCGTGTACTTTTTTTCGGAGACGAAATTGAAGCTTTACAGGCCATTGATCCATTTACGAACAAATGCTTCGAAGAATTTCAGGACGTCAATTTATTTCCCGCAAATTTATTCGTTTCCAGCCCGGAGAACACCCAGAAATCCATTCACATGATCCAAGACGACTTGATGCAGCAAGTAGAAAACTTTAAGTCGATGGGAAAATTGGAGGAATCAAAACGATTGTATGAGCGTGTTTCCTATGACTTGGAAATGATTCGAGAACTGGGCTATTGCTCTGGCATAGAGAATTATTCGCGTTACTTCGACAACCGACAACCTGGAGAACGCCCCTTTTGCCTTATGGATTATTTTCCGGATGATTTTTTGATGATGATTGACGAAAGTCATGTAACCCTGCCTCAGGTAAAAGGGATGTATGGCGGGGACCGCTCTCGGAAAATAAACTTGGTGGATTATGGTTTTCGATTGCAGGCTGCAATTGACAATCGTCCATTAAAATACGAGGAATTTGAGGGACTCCTCAACCAAACAATTTTTGTTTCAGCCACACCAGCAGACCTTGAAATTCAGCTCTCCGAAGGCATTTTAATTGAGCAAGTAATTCGTCCCACAGGTTTGTTAGACCCAATCATTGAGGTAAGACCCAGCAGAAACCAGATAGACAACCTCATGGAGGAAATTCAACTTCGGATACAGCGAAAAGAACGCACCCTTGTAACCACACTTACCAAACGAATGGCGGAGGAATTACAGAAGTACCTCACAAAACTTGGGATTAGCTGTCAATACATTCACAGTGATGTGGACACCTTAGATAGGATTGAAATTTTGCGGGAATTAAGAATAGGTACATTCGATGTGTTGATTGGGGTTAACCTACTCCGAGAGGGATTGGATTTACCTGAAGTATCTTTGGTTGTGATTTTAGATGCAGACAAGGAGGGATTTCTTAGAAATGTTCGCTCCTTGGTTCAAACCGTTGGAAGGGCCGCAAGAAATGTAAATGGAAGGGTTATCATGTATGCTGACAAGACTACTTTTTCGATGCAGCAAACCATTGAAGAAACGGAGCGAAGGCGCAAAATTCAAATGGACTACAATACAGCGCATGGCGTTTCCCCTCAACCCTTGAATAAGGCCATCGAAGAAAGCATGCGAAAAGGTTCTGGATCGAAAGAAAAGGAATCTTACAAACAGGACGAAATCAATGAAGCGAACCTAGCGAATGAATACCAAAGCATTGCAGAAATCGAAAAAGAAATAAAATCCTATCGAAAACAAATGCAAAAAGCAGCGAAAGAATTGGATTTTGTGGAAGCGGCTTTTTTCCGCGACCAGATGAAAAAATTAGAAACTTTTAAATTGAACCTTAACTAATTGAACCTATGAATTTACACAGACTCTTGCGGATTGCCGCCATTGCCGAAGGCATTTCTTACATTTCCTTCGCCATTACAATGCCTTTAAAATACATCTTCAAAATTACCGAACCCAATTTCTATGTAGGCTCGGCACACGGATTTTTATTCCTTGCCTATTGTGTCTTGGTTGGGATTTATGGGATAAAAAACAAATCGAAGTGGTACTTTTACATCCTCGGGTGGGCGGCTTCGTTGATTCCTTTCGGAACGTTTTGGTTTGATGCAAAATTTTTAAAGAAAGAATCTAAGGATGTTTGATTCTTTTTCCCTTTACAAACATCTTTTATGAACAAGCTACCGGAACCGTTAAATGACATGTTGCAACGCAGCAGTGAAGAACAGAAAGAAATTCACGCCTTCTTGAAAAGATCCAAGAAAAATAGAAATTTAGACGAGCTGTTTCACAAAGCACACGACGAAGTTTTCCAAAAAGTAGATTGCCTTACCTGTGGGAATTGCTGTAAAACCACCTCCCCTATTTTCCGAGATGCTGACATCAGAAGAATCGCTAAACACTTAAAAATCAAAGGATCTGAATTGATTGAGAAATACTTATACATGGACGACGATCGTGATTATGTATTGAAAAAAGCGCCATGTGTATTTTTGTTACCGGATAACCGTTGTGAAATCTATGAACATCGTCCCTTGGCTTGTCGGGAATACCCCCATACCAACCGTAAAAACATGTATCAACTCATTAACATTACCGAAAGAAACACACGAATTTGTCCAGCCGTCGCAGAAATTGTACTCAAGATAAAAGGTTAATTGCTAACTTTGATTGAATGCCTATATCACTGATTATTACTGTTTACAAAGATTACCAAGCCTTGGAGTTGGTATTGGAATCTGTCAAGGTTCAAACGGTACTTCCTACACAAATCATCATTGCCCACGACACCATCGACGACCCTATTTTTGAAGTATTGGACAAGTTCAATAAAAAACTGAACATTTCCTACATCAACCAAGAGGATACAGGCTTCAATAAAAACCGAATTCTCAACAAAGCCATTCTTAAAAGCACCAACGACCAAATCGTTTTCATCGATGGAGATTGCCTACTCCATTCTCGTTGCATCGAAGCTTATGAGAAACAGATCAAACAAGGTTTTTTCGCTGCAGGCCGAAGGTTGGATTTGGATGAAAAATCTTCTAAAAAGTTAAGAAAAAAAGGATTCTTTCACCCGTCACTGTTTAAGCTTTTTCTCAACGGTACCAAACGAATTGAAGAAGGATATTACCTTCCCTTTGTCGACGCAAAGAAACTCAAAACACCAAAAATGATTGGTTGCAACATGGGCTGGCATAAGGAAGACTTGCTGTCCATCAATGGGTTTGACATGGATTATCTACAAGCGGGTTATGGCGAAGATACCGACATAGAATGGAGGGCTTCCTTAAAAGGAATACTTCCTTTAAACATGCGTTGGAAAGCCATTCAATACCACCTTTTTCACGAACGTCCCGACCGAGAAAGTGAAATTCAAAAAAGCAAATCTCTTTTTCAAAGCAAACAGGAAAAGGGCTATTTTTACTGCGAAAACGGAATTTCTCAATTGGTTCAAGATTTTAACCATTGACCAAACAACGAATTGACATTTGCGCGCGTCTGACCTCGGTAATTTTTATTATGAAAAAACACTACTTCTCCTTATTTTTTCTTTGCACAGCATTTCTATCTTTCGCCCAAAGAGGAAAAGACGGCAACTACACCGTCAGCACCGCCAACGCTGTTGTAAACAGTTACACCGCGTTAAATGCCAACGCCACCATTGGGCAATCAAGCATAACGGTACTCTCGAATGCCATGCAAGGCGGATTTTTTGCTTCCAACCTTGCTCCAGGGGACCTTATACTCATCATCCAAATGCAAGGGGCTAACCTCAATGTGGACACCTACCCCGCCAATGAATACGTAACTTCGGGCGGACTTTATTGGGGGCCTTTTACCACACCTGTTGGACATTTAAATGATTGGAACCAGAACATCCCTTTGTGGGGAGAAATTTTAAACTACAACAATGCTGGAAAATATGAACTTGCCGAAGTAAAATCAGTTGCGAGTACAAATACGATTAACCTGATGTGTCCATTGGTAAACAATTACACGGTTGCAGGCCATGTCCAAGTTGTACGTGTACCTCGATTTGTAAACCTTACGATCAACAGCAATGCTTCTGCCATTCCCAATGTTTGGAATGGTACAACGGGAGGCGTAATTTCAATTGAAGTCAATGGAAACCTTATCCTCAATGCAAACGGAAAAATCTCAGCTTCTGCAAGTGGATTTAGGGGAGGCGTTACGGAAGACCAAACCCTAGGCGCTCCTCCTGGAAATGTCAATGACATTGGATTCTGTGCATCGCACGTAGCCACCCAAGGTGCAGAGAAAGGCGAAAGCATCGCCGGATTCTATACTGAATATGACCTGATTTATTCTCGTTATTGCAAAGGCGCACCGGCAAATGGCGGCGGCGGCGGCGGAAACCACAATTCCGGTGGTGGGGGCGGCAGCAATGTCGGAAATACGGTTCAAACGTATACTGGAAAAGGAGTCCCTAACCCAACCTACAACATCAATTGGAATCTTGAAACACCGGGTATGGGAGGATCTTCAACACCGGGCGGAGGCCGTGGAGGGTACTCTGGTGCAACGGTTAACCAAGATGAAAATACAGTCGGTCCAAATGTCACTTCTTGGGGAGGTGACTACAGAAGAAAAGAAGGAGGCTTAGGTGGGCATCCGTTGTTGCAAGACAACACAAGAATTTTCGCTGGTGGTGGTGGTGGTGCAGGTGACCAAAACCAATCCCAAGGAGGAAACGGTGGTCGCGGAGGGGGAATCGCGTTTATAAAAGTATATGGAAACATTTCAGGAGCGGGTACCATTGAAGCAAATGGTGCAAACGGAGTCAATGCCAATCCAAATGGACAAACGGCCGTGCAAGCTTCTGCCCAGAAATATGGTCACGACGGAGCGGGCGGTGCTGGTGGTGGCGGTACGATTTACATTTCTAACGGTAACCCCATTCCAAATACCATCACATTGTCGGCCATTGGAGGCAATGGTGGCAATCAAGTCTTTTCAGCAGGTTTATTTGCCCCAGCCCCAACCATGGAAGCAGATGGCCCAGGCGGCGGCGGTGGCGGCGGATACATTTCCATCACAACCGGAACGCCCATACAAATTTTAACAGGTGGCGCAAGTGGTGTTACCAACTCAACTTTCGTTCCCAATTTCCCGCCCAATGGCGCAACAGGGGGTGCAAACGGCGTAACAAATTCCAACACTTCTTTTTATGACATCTTGGCTGCCAACGATACGCTTTGCGCAGGCGGAAGCGTAACCTTAACAGCATCTACCATCGGAAACCCACCGGCAGGAAACCTCACTTGGTACACAACCCCTTTTGGCAATACCGTCGCAGGAACCGGAAATTCTTTCACAACTCCCGTTCTCAATACCACCACAACCTATTACATTGGCATTTGTCCCGGTTCTTTTAGAAAACCAGTAACCGTTGTCATTGGATCCAATCCAACCATTACCGGAAATGCCGTAATTACAAACGCTACGTGTGCTACCCCGGGAAGCATTACAGGATTATCGGTAAATGGTGGCACCCAGCCTTACACCTATCTTTGGACAAACAATGGCGGCAATGCCCTGAATGTCAATGGCGCACCAGCAGGTTCCTATACCCTAACGGTTTCAGATGCTGCCGGATGCAGCTCAAACAGCGGACCTTATTCGATTCAAGGTACGGCGGGACCCAGCATAAACATCTTAAATGCCGTATTAACCCCTGCACTTTGCAATGGCACATTGGGAAGTATATCTGGCATTACAGCAACCGGGAATGGACTTACATATTCTTGGACAAACACTGCAAGCAATGTGATCAACCCGACGGGACTTTCAGCAGGATCTTATACACTTACCGTCACCGATGCAAATGGCTGTACCGCTGTGAGTACACCTTTTGTGATTCCTTATGTTTCAGGCCCAACCATTGACACCACAAATTCAACCCTTACCAATGAACATTGTGGACAACAAAATGGAAGCATTTTAGGGGTCACAGCGACAGGGATTGGATTACAGTACGTATGGACACCAGGAAATGCAATCACTTTAGACAATCAAAATTTAAGTGCTGGAAATTATTCTCTTACCGTTACCGACTCAATTGGATGTACTGCAATTGCGGGACCTTTCGCTTTGACGAATGTACCAGGACCTTCCTTGGACACAACCCAAATGGTCGTAACGAATGAAAATTGTGGACAGGCCAATGGATCTATTATGGGCATTGCACTCAATGGCGGACAAGCGCCTGTCAATGTTATTTGGAGCAATCAACAAACGACCTTGGATCTTTCTAATTTGGTCTCAGGGAACTACACATTATACGCAACAGATGCAGCAGGTTGTATTGACAGCCTTGGCCCCATTTCCATCACCACGACGCCAGGCTCAAACATTGACACTTCCAACATGGTTATTACCCCAGTAAGCTGTAACGGAACCTTAGGCGGAATCACAGGAATTACCGCGACAGGAAATGGGTTAACCTATCTTTGGAACAACCAGGTAGCTACTGCGAACAATCCAAACGTAAGCGCTGGTGCGTATCAATTAACCGTAACCGATGTTAACAACTGTACGGCAACCCTAAATGTCAATGTACCTCAAAACTTTCCTGTGGTATTGAATGAAAATACCGTTGTCCTCACCCAACCTACGTGTTTACTAAATGGATCCATCAGTGGGATTGTGGCAACGGGAGGAACGAACAACTATACATTTCAATGGTCTCCGGGTAACCAAAACACACTGAACCTTTCAAACCTAGCACCTGGAACGTATTCCTTATTGGTTACCGATGCGAATGGATGTTCGGATACTTCCAATACATTCACCCTAAACCCTCCAACCTACCCGATCGCAAATTTCACCTTTACCCCACAAGATCCAGATGTGAATGAAAACGTAACCTTTACCAATACCTCTTCAAATTACACCCTTGCACAATGGAACCTGAATGGAACCAATTACTTCACAACCACTTGGGATTCCAGTTTCGCGGCCGGAGTATATCCGATTAGCCTTACCGTTACCAACGCACAGGGCTGCATTGACACCCTTACCTTGTTCTTAAATGTATACGACGAACTAACTTTTCCAAATGTATTCACGCCGAACGAGGATGGTAAAAACGATGCCATGGTGATCGAAGCACTCAAACCGAATTCATCCATTACCATTTTAAACAGATGGGGTGATGTCGTGTATTCTACGCAAAACTATCAGAACAATTGGTCCGGAAAAGACCAACAAGGAACAGACTTAACAGAAGGGGTATACACGGTTCTTTTCACGGATCCCGAGAACAAAACCCAACACTTTTATGTTCATTTGATTAGATAATATACATTATGAAAGCAGGATTAATAACAGGCGCATCAAGCGGAATTGGAAAGGAATTGGCCAGAATACATGCATCCAAAGGGAACAACGTCGTTTTGGTTGCACGAAGAGAGGAAGAGCTTATCGATTTGGCAGCTGAATTAACCGAAAAATACAAAATTGAAGCAGTGGTTCTCGCATGTGATTTAACCCAACCTGACGCAACGGAAAAGCTGTTCACCCAAACCCAATCGTTGGGAATCTTCGTAAACTACCTTTTCAATAACGCAGGATTTGGTGGACATGGTTTGTTTGTGGATCGGAACATTCACGATGACCAAAGAATGATTGATTTGAATGTTCGGGCATTAACCGACCTCATGCATTTGTATCTAACAGAAATGAAATCCAACAATGAAGGGAGGATTTTAAATACCGCAAGTACGGCTGGTTTTATTCCAGGTCCGCTGCAAGCCACCTACTTTGCAACCAAAGCCTACGTAGTTTCATTAACAAAATCGACTTCGTATGAATTGCGTAAGTCAAACATTACCGTCACAGCTTTATGCCCAGGTCCTGTGAAGACAGAATTTGAAGTTGTCGCGGGAATGGGAGGCTCAAATATGTTTGCAAAAGGTGCAAGTGCATATTCGACAGCAAAAAAAGGATACGATGCAATGATGAAAGGAAAAAGAACCATCATTAGCGAAATGGGATTTGCGGTGTTAATTCGAGTTTTTGGCCCTTTTATTCCGGATTCTCTTTTGATGCGTGTAGTTGAGAAGATGCAAACAATATAAATTGTTTTACCTTTGTGACATCAAAGGCTATGCATACACTTCCTTTAATTTTTAATGATGTCGACGGTTACGAAGTTTTGGTAATCGTTTTGGTTGTACTGATTTTTTTCGGACCCAAAAGCATTCCAGGCATTGCAAAGACCTTGGGAAAAGCCTTGTATTCCATTCGAAACGCATCTGCGGAGCTCCAAAATGAGATTAAAAAATCAGGAATGGACATCAAAAAGGACATCAACATTGACGACATCTTAAGAAAAGAGCAAAAAGAAATGCTACAACCTATGGATCAAGTTTTCTCTGAAATCAATAACACCGTCCATTTTGAAGCGAAAAACAGTGTTTCAACGGAATCCATTGAAACGCCTATGGTTGACACAGAAGAAAATCCAAGTACCTTAAAGTGGAAAAAAGTTTCCCCGAAACGAATTGTCAGAATCAAACCCACAGAACCCAATGTCGATTAAAGTTGCCATCATCATGGGCAGTGCTTCGGATTATTCAATCATGCAAGCTGCTCAAACCCAACTCTTAGAATTAGGAATTGAAAGTCACGTAGAAGTGGTTTCTGCACACCGGACGCCGGAGAAAATGGTTCAATTTGCACAAGAAGCGAAAAGCAAAGGATTTCAAATCATCATAGCGGGTGCGGGTGGCGCAGCCCATCTACCGGGTATGGTTGCATCCCTTACCACACTTCCTGTAATTGGGGTTCCCATTAAATCCAGCAATTCTATTGACGGGTGGGACAGCATCCTAAGTATTTTACAAATGCCTAATGGCATTCCGGTCGCGACGGTTGCCCTAAATGGTGCAAAAAATGCGGGAATTCTCGCCGCAAGAATCCTTGGAATTAACGATGGTCAAATCGCAGAAAACCTTGTAAACTTCGCCAACAAAATGGAGCGTGAAGTAGCGGAAAGTCAATCCAAATTACATTAAGGATACATCAGGTATTTTTTACGGATGGTCATGAATTTCACAATTCCTGGTTTCCAACTTTCTCGAATTTCCTTGGGTCCCCAACCTTTGTAAAGCTGTTCCTTTAGGCTTGCCGTACCTGCTAACCTGTTAAAAAAAGCATTTTGGTCAATGAACACTGCAGAATCTGCCAATAAATCCCTTGCATAGGTTAAGTAAAACAAATTCATTTCATACCTACGTGTGTTTTGAGATGACCTCAAATCGAATCCATTGCATTTTTTCTTGACATGGAGGGGGTACTTTGCCCCTACTTGTGGCATCGGACTGAAGGAAAAGGTGGTAACCGGAAATCTTGGGTGTCCATACATTTCGAAAGGACGATCGGTACCTCTTCCAATGCTCACAGTCGTTGCTTCGAAGAAACAAAGACTCGGGTACAATGCAATCGCCAACTCAGATTTTAAATTCGGGGAAGGCGGGATGGGTACAACATATTTCGATTTATGCGTGTAGTTTTTACATGGGATTACGGTCAAATTGCACTGAATGGAATCTTTCAACCAACCTTCTCCATTGATCATCTTCGCATATTCTCCAATGGTCATACCATACACCACGGGCACAGGATGCAATCCAATGAAAGAAGTATAGGCGGGCTCCAAAATGGGACCGTCCAAGTAATGCGCATTGGGATTGGGCCGATCCAAAACCAACAGAGGCTTATTGTTCTCGGCACATGCTTCCATCACATAATGTAAGGTGGATAAATACGTGTAGAAACGCACACCCACATCTTGGATGTCAAAAATAACGACGTCCACATCTTGAAAATCTACGAAGGTGGGTTTCTTATGATTGCCATACAAAGACAATAAAGGGATTCCTGTGCATTCATCTTTAGAACTGTTAAAATGCTCACCGGCATCTACATCCCCCCGAAAGCCATGTTCTGGGGCAAATATTTTTACGATGTTAATTTGTAAAGAAAGTAAAGTGTCGACGAGGTGCATGCCATTAACCACAGAGGTTTGGTTGGCGACGATGGCAACACGTTTATTCCTTAAACTGTCGATGTAAACGTTGATTCGATCTGCACCCACCATGATTTTTTTCGATGGGGGCTCCGCAGGGTTCATGGAAAAGGAAGAAACCGAAAACAGGATTGGGTTGACAGCAATGAATAAGCACAAAAGATAATTGGTGCGAAGCCGTGAATACCCAAAATGTTTAGTGTATTTTTGAACCCGTAATCGAACGATATTGTCAATAGAGATTTTCATAGCCAAAAGGATTCTTCCGAATCGATCGCAAGGTATAAAAGTTTCGCAACCTATTTTACGGATTGCAGTGATAAGTATTTCACTGTCTATTGTTGTTAACCTCTTAACCTTAGCCATCGTAACCGGATTTCAAAATGAGATCCGAAGAAAAATTACAGGTTTTTCTGCTCCCTTGTTTATTCAAAACCAAAACAACGCTGATTTTTACGAATCAGATCCCATACACACCTCCCCTTTTATAGAATCCAAGCTTCAAAAAATTGAAGGTATTTCTGACTTCGACCGTGTCGCCTATAAACCGGGAATGTTACAATCTGCTAGAAGCGATGACCCTAACACCCCTCAAGATGTATTTGGGTTGATTTTCAAAGGGGTAGACAAATCCTATCATTGGGAATTTCTACGCGAACATTTGGTTCAAGGAAAAATCCCACGTTTCAACGAGGAAGAACCTTCCGAAGAAATTTTAATCTCCCAAAAAGTAGCCAACCTCCTTAACCTAAAAGTAAACCAAGAGGTACAAGCTTTTTTCGTGAAAAATGAACCCATTGCACGAAAATTTAAAATCGCTGGAATCTACAACACCGGTTTTGAGGATTATGATTCGAAACTGGTGCTTTGTGACATTCGAACGAACCAAAAACTTAATGATTGGGGGATTTCTGGACAGCTTACCCTTGCGGATACCTTGTATCAATCTCAGCTGTTGGTAAGGCTAGACCTCCAAGGAAATGAAGAAAACCTATTGTTTGACTGGGGACATGGAACCTCTCCGTACCGCGGACAGTTATTACCTTTAACGATAGGTGATACAACGCTAAAGGTTAAGATTTTTGGAATAAACACGCAAAATCAAACTTTGAATTTACGGGCAAAAAGTGAGGTGAAAATCACGCGTTTGAAACAAATTCCATTTGCAGGGCTTGAAATTACAAAGGAGGCTTTGAACGCTTCGGGGAGTAGTTATAAAATGACGTACCCTGTTGGAACCGAATTTTCCCAAACGATCAAAGTAGAAACCCGCGCCGACGCTGGGACCTCAAACCAATACATCTCCGGTTATGAAGTACATTTAAACGATTGGTATCAATTGAAACAAACCCAAGGTCAATTGTCAGGTGAGGTTGAAATGGTACCCACTGAGCACGGCGAATTGGTCAGGGTCGTAAGTATTTTTGACCTGGAACAAGACCTGTTCAATTGGCTCGGATTTTTGGATATAAATGTTGCCATCATCATCATTCTGATGCTCATCATCGGGATCATCAACATGGGCTCAGCCTTGTTGGTACTTATTGTCATCCGTACGCAATTCATTGGATTGATGAAAGCAATGGGTGCCAAAAACAAAACGATACGGCGTATTTTTCTAATGCAAGCCAGTTATTTAATCGGCCGAGGAATGCTGATAGGAAATGTCATTGGGATTTCACTGTACGCGCTTCAAAAATACACACACGTATTGACATTGAATCCTGAAGTCTATTACTTAGACAGTGTACCGGTTGAATTGAATCTGCTTCACTTCTTATTGTTGAATGCGGGAACTTTTTTGGTGTGCATGACAGCACTGTTGCTACCAAGTATGGTAATCACAGGCATTCGTCCAGTAAGGGCAATAAAATTTAATTAGTTTTTCCCGCCTCTTTTACGATCAGCTTCCTTCAAGTAAATCTTACGAATCCTCAAACTTTGCGGCGTAACCTCGACAAGCTCATCGCTTTGAATATACTCAAGGCTTTCTTCGAGCGACATTACTTTCGGTGGAATCAATTTCACTTTGTCATCTGAACCTGAAGCCCTCATGTTGGTGAGTTTTTTGGTTTTCGTAACATTTACACACATGTCTCCAGCCCTTGAATTCTCTCCAATGACTTGACCTTCGTAGATGTCTTCATTGTGAAAGATGAAGAATTTACCTCGTTCTTGTAGGTTGTTAATGGAGAAAGGAATGGACATCCCTTGTTCAAGGGAAATAAGGGAACCATTCATCCTTCCTGGAATTTCACCTTTGTATGGTTGATACTCAAGGAAACGGTGCGTTACGATGGCTTCCCCAGCGGTTTGGGTAAGTAAATAACTTCTCAAACCAATGATACCTCTGGAAGGAATGTTAAATTGAATGATCATTCTTCCTCCTTTCGGGATCATGGATGTCATTTCACCTTTACGTTTTGTAACCGCTTCAACGGCCGTTCCACCATACTCTTCTGGTAAATCGATGGTTAATTCTTCTATCGGTTCACATTTGGCACCATTGATTTCTTTGAAAATCACTTGAGGTTGTCCCACTTGCATTTCATATCCTTCACGGCGCATGGTTTCAATGAGTACAGAAAGGTGCAAAACCCCTCTCCCATGTACCATCCATCGGTCTGCTTTGTCTGTATCCATCACCCTTAGGGCAAGGTTTTTCTCAAGTTCTTTGGTCAACCTTTCTTGAATGTGTCTTGAGGTAACAAATTTTCCTTCTTTACCAAAAAACGGAGAATCATTGATGGTAAACAACATGGCCATGGTTGGCTCATCCAATTTAATCGCTGGCAAAGGCTCTGGATTTTCAGGGTCACAAACGGAGTCACCGATTTCGAATCCTTCAATTCCTGTGATGGCACAAAGGTCACCCGGTTGAACTTCTTCAACCTTTCTTCGCTCAAGACCTTCAAAAACATACAAATCTTTGATTTTGTGTTTTTCAAGCACATTGTCTCGTTTTCCAAGTTGGATCCATTGATTTTCTTTCAATGTTCCTCGGCTTAACCTTCCAATGGCAATTCTTCCAACAAAGTTTGAATAATCCAATGAAGTAATAAGGAGTTGGGTATTTCCTTCCTCAATTTTACGAGGGGGGAAATAGGTCATAATTCGATCAAGCAATGGCGTGATGTTATCCGTAGGTTGTTTCCAATCTTCAGACATCCACCCGTTTTTAGCAGAGCCATATATGGTTGGAAAATCCAATTGTTCTTCGTTGGCATCCAACTCAAACATAAGGTCAAACACTTTTTCTTGAACTTCGTCAGGCGTACAATTTTCTTTATCAACTTTGTTAATAACCAAAAGCGGTTTCAATCCCAAAGCCAAGGCTTTTCCCAGTACGAAACGCGTTTGTGGCATGGGTCCTTCAAATGCATCCACAAGGATACATACACCGTCTGCCATATTCAATACCCTTTCTACTTCTCCTCCAAAGTCGGCGTGACCTGGGGTATCGATTATGTTGATTTTGGTAGCTTTATAAACAACGGAAACATTTTTGGAGACGATGGTAATCCCACGTTCTCTTTCTAAATCGTTGTTGTCAAGTATTAACTCTCCTGTGGGACGGTCCCGCTCATTCAAAAAATTCCCTGCGTCAATAAGTTTATCAACCAAAGTTGTTTTACCGTGGTCAACGTGGGCTATAATTGCAATGTTTCTGATTTCCATACTTTAGTATCTTCTTGGTTTATGGTTGCTGCTGCTTTCTCTTCTTTTAGGTCTTTCGTCTCTTAAATTGGTACGTCTTGGCTTGAAATCTCTTCTTCCTCTTCCATCATCACTTCCACCGCCGCCGCCTTTATCTCCTGAGATCTCTACGCTTACTTTATGTCCTTCATATTCGACACCGTTGAGTTTACTGATAACTTTGTCCGCATATTCAGTATCCGTATCAAAAAATGCAAAAGAAGCCATGATGTCAATTCTTCCTACATTATTGGATTTCAATCCTGTTGAATCACAAACTACGCGAAGAAGTCCACCTACATTCAGTCCATCTCGTTTACCAATGTTGACAAAGAATCTGGTTTTATTGGAATCATTTCCTCTTTTGGAACCAAAGGACTCGCTTTTCCCTGACCTTGTATCTTTTTCATTTGAATTAAGATCACCTGCACGCTCGTAATATTCTATGAAACGATTGAATTCTGCGGAGATGAAAAGTTTGATCACCTCTTCTTTTGACATTCCTTCAAAGGATTCAATGGCTGTGGGTAAGAAAGGTGCGATGTCTTTTTCACGAACATTCGTAGAAATAACTTTGCTCACCAATTTACTCAACTGTATTCTGCAAATTTCTTCAGGATCTGGAACTACACCTTTGGTGAATTCCATACGAATTTGACGTTCAATGGCTTTCACTTTAAAAGCTTCTTTAGGGGTTAGCAACACCAAAGACTCTCCTGTTTTTCCAGCTCGTGCCGTCCTACCACTGCGGTGCGTGTAATTTTCAATGTCATCTGGAAGGTTATAGTGGATTACGTGAGAGATGCTATCCACATCCAATCCCCTAGCCGCAACATCGGTTGCAATAAGCAATTGCACTTCTTTTTTACGGAAACGGTTCATCACCATGTCACGCATTGCTTGTGACAAATCGCCGTGAAGAGGTTCTGCATTGTACCCATCCCCGCTTAATTTTTGAGCGACATTGGCAGTTTCAGTCCTTGTTCTACAGAAAATCAATCCATAGATGTCCGGATTAAAATCGATTAATCTTTTCAAGGCAGCGTACCTGTCTTTCTCACGAATTTGGTAATACGTATGTTGAATGTTTTCATTCGACTGGTTCTTATGTCCTATGGACACTTCGAAAGGATCGTGCATGTATTTTGCTGCGATGTTTGCCACTTCTTTGGGCATCGTTGCAGAGAACAACCAAACATTTTTTTCAGCAGGAGTAGATTCTAAGATGCTGTCGATGTCTTCTTTAAAACCCATATTAAGCATTTCATCTGCTTCATCCAGCACGACGTAACGAATGGTTTTCAAACTGATTACCCTACGGTTGATAAGGTCCATCAATCTTCCAGGCGTTGCGACAATTACCTCAACCCCTCTTTTCACTTCCGTCATTTGTTTTCTGATGTCAACACCTCCGTAAATGGGAAGAATGGTAATATCTAAATATTTGGAAAATTGAATAAGGTCTTTGGAAATCTGCAAACACAACTCTCGTGTCGGACAAAGAATGAGTCCTTGTGGGAGTTGATTTTTATCAATTATGTTACTAATTAGGGGCAAGCCGAATGCAGCTGTTTTCCCTGTCCCAGTCTGGGCTAAGCCCACAAAGTCGCTCTTTTCCTTCATCAAATGAGGAATGGCTTTTTCTTGGATCGGTGTAGGTACTGAAAAACCCAAATCATTTAACGACTTCAGTACTTCTACCCGCAATCCCAACGCTTCAAATGTCATTTATTTCTTAAATTAGGTGCAAATGTAGTGATAATAAAGGGATTGCTCTCATTAAATTTCTGTTTCGGGAATCATAGTATGGTATAAACTCAGAAAGAATTTCTATTTTTGGGCAAAATCGAGTAAATGGATATCAAAGGAATTATTTCAATTTCAGGTCGCGCAGGACTTTATAAAATTATTACGCAGGGAAAAAACGCTGTCATTGTTGAGTCTTTGCTTGACAAAAAACGATTCCCCGCCTATGCTACTGAAAAGATCAGTTCCATTGAAGACATCAGCATCTTTACAACAGATGAGGATGTATTGATTTCCGAAGTATTCAAAACCATGCTGGACTTATATACAGGAGGCGAAGCAGAAAGCCACAAAGCGGATGAAAAAGCATTGCGCATCGCATTCTCTAAAATCTTGAGCAATTACGACATGGAAAGGGTTTACTTTTCTGACATCCGAAAAGTTTTCCAATGGTATAACCTCCTCATTAAAGAAGGAATCCTAAAATTAGAGCCTGTAGAAACTGAAGTTCCAACAACAGAAGGCGAAGCTTCAACCGTGGACGTAGAAACTGCCGATACAGATAAAGCTGAGAAAAAAGCGAAAGCTGCCGACAAGCCTAAGAAAAACCCAGCACCCAAGGCAGCAAAACCGAAGGCTACCAATACGCCTAAACCGGCACAGTCCAAAAAACCTACGGCAGTTAAAACAGGAAGTTCAAGAGGTAAGTAAATTACTTGTTTTCATCCTCATCTTGCGCATTTGTTTTCTTAAAGATGTTTCCTACTTCTTTGCCAATTTTGGCAATTGCATCCACACCCAAGCCAATTGCATTTCCGGTGATGTCATTGTATTTTCCATAAGCAGACTGCAGGTCAATGCCCGGATAAATGTAGATTGAATCGTTTTCAAGGTAGGCCTTTTCAATTTTCCCCATTACAGATTCAATTTCTGGAAAATAAGATACAGATCCATTTCTCGCACCACAAACGATGATGAAATCGCCTTCCTTTCGGTGGGTATCCATGAAGAAATCATCCATTGATTCCAATGCTTTAAAGTTTGTCTTTGCGTGAATTTTATTTACGGTCCCTACCTTCAGAAATCGCTCGTACGTTGCTTCATTCATATGGCAGTCGATGGTAAGTTTCAAAACGTGCGCAAACCGAAATACGCGTTCAACCCAATAACCAAAGGTAGGTTCCAGCTCAGCAAGGGGTGGCGTTACCAACACAACGCGACCATAGCTTACGGAAGGACGGTCAATTTGACAAAAGAGGACTGTTTTCTCACAAACATCAATCAAATGCGCTCGGTCATTGCCTACAATTCGCTTCAACAAAGTGTTTTTATTGCTGTCGTTCAAAATAACCATGTCCGCCACCAATTCTTTGGATACCCTTGAAATTCCTGAGGACAGGTTTAAATCAATCGTTGCCATGGTATTGAGCTTCGTTTCATGGCCAGAAAAATGTTTAACAATCTCCTCCAAATTCTTTCGAGAGCGGTGGATGATTTTTTCTGCATTTTCAGAATTTGGCAAAACGCTTACAATGGAAATCGGATTGATTACTTTCGGATCAGAAACGTGAATGGCAAACTCCAATAATTTTTCATTTCCTTGAAGTTCATTCATTGCTACCACGATGTGTTTGTTTCTGAGTTTGTTACCCATTACGTCATCATCGCTGTCTTCAGACTTTTTGATGAGCAATTCTTTCCCTGCATTTTCGATGATAAATGACGCTGTCATACAGGTAATTAGAATAAGTAAAATGGTGCCATTCACAATGTTTATGTCCAGGATTTTCAACTTATACCCCACCATGATAATTGCCAAAGTGGCTGCTGCGTGAGACGTGCTTAGTCCAAAAATCACTTTGCGCTCGGCTGTTGACAATTTAAAGATGATTTGTGTGGTAAACGCTGCCAACCATTTGCTGAAAATCGCAAAGGCGGTCAACACCCCCGCGATGATAAGTGGCCATGTCCCTTGAAACAGCGCACGATAATCCACCACCATGCCAACAAAAATCAGGAAGAATGGAATGAAAAGGGAATTTCCGATGAACTCAATGCGATTCATCAATACGGAGTTGTGGGGAATCAATCGATTCAACACGAGTCCAGCCACAAAAGCCCCGATAATGGGCTCAACGCCTGCTACTTCCGCCAGGAAAGCAGAGAAGAAAACGATGGAGAGTACAAAAATATATTGGGAGGACTTTTCGCTGTCTAATTTTTTAAAGAACCATCGGGTGATTTTTGGTACCAAGTAAAACATAATCACGGTAAAAAATGCAAGTGAAGTAATCAGGCTCACCCAGAAATTCCAATCCAGCTGTCCTTTTGAGGCACTTGAGATGATGGCAAGAATAATCAAAACTGCCGTATCGGTTAGGATGGTCCCTCCTACCGTAATGGCTACAGCGCTGTGTTTTGAAAGCCCGTATTTACTGATGATGGGATAGGCTACTAAGGTATGTGTGGCAAACATGCTCGAGGTCAGTAAACTCGCCAGAGGATTCAGGTTGAGGACATACAAACACAAAGGATACCCCAACGCAATGGGGAGTGCAAAGGTTAAAAATCCAAACACCAAGCTTTTTTTATAGTAACGCTTAAATTGGTTGAGGTCCAATTCCAATCCAGCCATAAACATGATGTACAACAATCCTATGGTTGAAAAAAGTTTAATCCAACCTTCCTGCTCTAAGGTATTTGCCCCAATGATTCCAAAACCTTTTGGGCCTATGATTATTCCTGATAGTATCAAACCAATGATGCCGGGTATCCTCGCCTTTCTTAAAAGAATAGGGGAAAGTAAAATGATAAAAAGCATAATGGAAAAAACCAATACAGGATTGGTTAAAGGCAAATGGAATTCCTTCAGAAAATGATTGAGAAAATTATTCATTTGACTTTTTTTGAGGGTTATGAAAATCCAAAATTCCCTCAGCCAATTGTCCGGTTTGGGATTCTCTTGAAAATACTGAAACGTCTTGGCCTATACAATTCAATTGACCCAAACGAAGAAATTCTTCACCGAGCTCGTTGAGTTTCGAATTCAATGCCGCGGCATTAGGAACAATGATCCCAACCTTATACTTCTCCAACAACGCTTGTTGTGGCCGAAGGTTCCCTGATTCTTCCTTCCATGTAGATGTATAATAATTCTTCATCCTTTCATCTGCCTCGGGATCCTCCGAAAAGCAAAAAAGTATTTTCCGTTTCATGGCTAGGTAGTCGTAAATCTTAGTGCCTGCGTTCTCATAATAATTAAAAAGCACCAAACATTGACTCGATCTCAACTTAACCAATACTTGGGGATTGGGAATTTTATCAACGATTATAAATTGGTTTTTCACTTCCTCACCATAGCGTTGAATGGAGTCCTTTATCAAGGAATTTTGGTTGGTACCAATGAACTGCATAAGGATCGGTAAGTTCGGATTTTCGTGCATGAACCTGCACATTTCCCGGATAAAAGCCTCCAGTGGGTGCCATGGATAGAACGAGCCTACAAAGGTAAATGTTAAGTCATTCGAGGCTGCTACGGAATCCACCAAAGCCACGGAATCTGCATCAAAGCCATTGGGAATGATTAAGGTAGGTTTATCTGCCGAATGTAAAAATATACGTTTTTTGACCCACTCTGACACCGTAGAGACCATTGCGGCATGCTTTAGAATCCTTGGTTCAAAAAAACCCGTGGTTCTCCTCAACAAGTCTTGTTGCAAACCATTTCGCCAAGGATCTCTGTAATCGGCTATCCACGGAATGTTAAAGGTTTGAGACAAATCCTTTGCATACTTAAAAAGAATAAAGGGTTCACCGGTAGCAATGATAAAATCAACTTGGTTTTGCAATAAAAACGCCTTGGCTGCAAGGTAAATAGGTCTTTTGGGTCCGATGGGAAGTACAAATTGTAAACATTCGGTTAGAAAAGTGAGTGTTTTTCGAAGAAGTTTGAATCGCGACGCACCGTATTTCAACAACAACCTATTTGAAACGGTGGGTTTATAGGGCGCTTTCACAACGATGCCCCATTGCGTTTCTTCTGTGATGACCGTTGAAAATTCACTTGGGGCAATGTAATCCAATGCGTTTTGCCGAACGGGGTCCCACTGGCGGGTAACGACAATGGGCTCCAATCCAAACTTCCGAAAATACTTATGCCAAGCATACGGTCTCAGGCCTCCTACGGAAACATAAGGAGGAAAATCGTAGGCAAGGATTAAGATTTTTTTCACGTCGTTAAAAGTAATCAATCTAAACAAACGAATTAAAGCTATATCTTCGTAACTAACGAAATCGACTGCATTGAAAAAAGCTCTAATTACTGGTGTAACAGGACATGACTTTAGGATTAAAAGCTGTTTATACGGCCAAATTTCTATAAAAAAAGATGCGTAATAAACTTATTCTTTTTACTGCAGATTTCCCATTTGGTTCAGGAGAAACATTTTTAGAATCGGAAATTGGTTTTTTAGCAGCAGGATTTGATGATGTCATTATTTTCACCCAAAATATAAGGGATAAACAAACACGTATTCTACCTGTAAATTGTTCAGTAAGAAGAATAGACCTATCAACTTCCAAATTGGAAAAAATACGTTCACTTTTTAATGTTTTCCAACCACTATTTTGGCAGGAAAGATCCAAAATTAAAAAGAGTTATAAAAGAAATTTGACAAAAGGGATTTTATCTACCATGCTAATTTCTATTTCTCGAGCTAGGAAAGTGAAGAAGTATTGCCAACAGCTATTCTCGAATAATAAAACACACGCTACTCTATATTATTATTCTTATTGGAGTGATGATGTTGCAATTGGGTTAGCAATGTTTCGGGAAATGAATCCTGGAATTACAGCAATATCTCGAATGCACGGGTGGGATGTATACTTTGAAGCGAGTGCATTAAATTATCTTCCATATCGTCATTTTATCACAAATAATTTAAGTGCAATTTTTGCAATTTCCGAAAAAGGTAAAGCATATGCAGCTAGGAATTGGAAAATCGAAAACATTGACAAAATAAGAGTTGCTCGCTTAGGCGTTCCTGAACAAAAACAATATCCTTCACAATCAAATAAGTTTATTTTAGTAAGTTGCTCAAACGTAATTCCTTTAAAGCGAGTTGAACTCATTGTTAATGCTTTAGCTGAAATTAAAAACACAAATATTTCGTGGGTACATTTTGGAGATGGACCACAATTGGATACCATTAAAGCGTTAGCAAAAGAACTACTTCCTGATCTCATCAAGGCAGATTTTAAGGGAAGGGTTACCAACCAGGAAATTGTTCATTGGTATGCAGAAAATAACCCAAGTTTATTTATAAATGTGAGCACGACTGAAGGTATTCCAGTTTCGATAATGGAAGCAATGTCTTTTGGAATTCCAGTTATTGCTACAAATGTTGGTGGAAATTCAGAAATTGTGAACAGTGATAATGGGTACTTAGTGGAAGCCAATATAGTGCCTTCGGAATTGGCAGATACAATTCAATCATTTATTGAATTACCAAAAGAAAAAAAAGAATTAAAACAACAAGTTAGTTTTGAAACCTGGAAAAACAATTACAATGCTGCAGATAATTTCAGCAGATTTGTAAAAACAATTCAAGATTTGTAAATCAAAAGCAATTGATCTACATACTTTTTTATTCCAAATCCTTGCGCAAACTTTCTCGCTTTTTCACCCATCTCTTGGCGTAAAATGTCATTTTTAAGCAAAAGTTCAATTTTATCCGCGAGGAGTTTTGGATCTCTTTCTCCCACCATAAAACCATTTTCTCCTTCTTGGATTAAATCCCGGTTTCCTCTCCCATCCGTGCAAACCACTGGTAAGCCACATGCCATAGCTTCGATTATAGCAAGACCAAATCCTTCATAAATGGCGCTATGGAGATACAAATCAGCGTTCCATAAATACATCTCCACTTTTTCTTGCAATCCCACCAGGGATAACTGATTCGATAAGTTTAATTGGACTATTTTTTCTTGGAGCGGAATACGCTCAACCCCTTCACCCAGAATCGTTAAATGAACAGGAATTCCCCTTTTTTTTAACTCCAACACGACATCAATTAACAATTGATGATTTTTATTTTTATCCAGTCGACCAATTGAGACCATGTTAAATACATTATCCCTCACCTTATTGAAATCCATTGGTCTTTCGAAGCGCTTTATTTCTATTGCATTTTGCAGTAAATGTATTCTTTGCAAATCCTTGGGTAAAACGGTTCGTAAAAAATTCGAAATATCTTCAGAAATGGCAATAAAATTATTTCCACCATTTTTCCGATAACGCTTTAGCAAATAACGTTTCTCAAAATAATTGGTCAAATCCCGCTTCGATTTAATTGAAAAAGGATTTAAATTACTCAACGATATCATCCTGTTATGTGAATGCGAGAACCACTTTGCATTGGGAAAAGTGCAACTTCTAGATACAATTTCTGCTTCAAACAGATGCGAGTGAATACTATCTGGTTGAAATAGTTCGATTGTATTTTGAAGTTCTGTAATGTTTAATTGGTTCCTTTTCGTAATTGAAAGTTGTACTTTACTTGGAACAATCTCTATCAGTTTTTTTATGTCCTTTATATCATATTCAATCTTATCTTCGAAAAGTATCAGTTTTACTTGATTTGAAGTGTTTTGATTTAAAATCCGAACAATATCAATGACAATTCGCTCGGCACCTCCTTTTTTAAGATTGGGTATAATGTGGAGGATTTTCATTTATTTATTAATTGATTGTGAATTTATTTGTGTAAATCGATCTTTAAATTTTAAAAAATAACGTTCAAATTTAAAGAATGAAAAGTGGGCAATCAAAATTGTTAAACTTATTGATCCAGCATACAGCAAACTATTAAAAAGGAATAAATTTTCTTTAAATTGAATAATTATATTCATAACGAACAGTATGACAATCCAGTGATAGACAAAAATTCCATAGGATATTTTCCCAATGTAGTTTAACCATTTATAATCGAAAGAAATAATCTTATGTGGATTAACAGCCGTATTTAAAATAATAACTGCAAAGAATAATGCAAAAAATTCATCTCTAAAAATTGGGATATTTATTCCGAATAACCAAAACCCAAATCCAACTATTAGTGAAATTATTTGTGTATTTCGGAGAAAAAAAAAGTTTAATATTTTGTTTTTTTTCTTAAAATAAAAAAAAGCAAATACTCCTCCTAAAGCCATACAATCAATTTTAAAATACTCGGTAAATATTCTTAATTGTTGAATGAACTGGTAAGTTGTAGATTTTTTTTCAAAGAAATTATTATTAAGATAATCTAAGAGATTTGGGGCAAGGGCAAAAACAATAAAAATAAAGAATAAGGGTATTAACAAATTTTCAACCCATTTAATAAGCCATGGCCAAAATATATAGAATTGTTCTTCAGTCCCTATAGAACTTAAATGAAATCCACCCCCAATACCTGGTATCCCAAAAGCCATAAAATTAGGGGCCATCAAAAAGAATATTATTAAAGTTGGATAATTATCTAATAAACCGGTGAATTCAGGTTTGGCGATGTAGGGAAGTTGAATGATATTTGGAAAAACAAAGATTAATAAAATTAAGATTAGATAATAAATTGGCCAAATTCTTAATATCCTTCTAAAATAAAATCGTTTAATTGAAATTGTTTTGAATTTTTCTTTTTCTTCCAAAAGTAAATAAGTTATTAAAAAACCACTTAAAACGAAAAATAAAATCACGCCTAAATGACCAGAAGTATATTTATAGAATGGAAGATGAAGTAAATTAGGAATTGAAAAATCTGATTTTAAAAGTTCTATATGACCAAAAACAACGCTTAATGCACCAATTGCTCTTAAACCATCTAAACCTTTAAAATAAACACTAAATTCTTTTTTCAATTTTATCGAGTATTAATTTAAGATAGTCAACATTTGAAAGTGAAAGAAGGGACACCCCCATCGCTTCACTCTCTTTAGCCACCAATCCCCACGATTCATTGAATGACATGTATAGATTTAAATCCATGGATCCTAAAATTGCTAAAAATTGTTCCCGTGGTAAATTTTTACCATGTTCCACGATTCGATGATTCATTCCTAGGTACTTGAAAATACTTTTATCCAACACATGCACGACAACATTATCAATCATCAGGGCATGAATTACTTGGTTGTGTAAATTTTTATTGAATGTATCTGCACCAAAAACACCGACGTGGATTTTGGTTTCATCAAGTGCTATTTTTTTGAGGCCATCAGGTATTATTGGCTGATTCAAGGGTTGGTGGTAGCAATCGAAATCATACAATTTTGTAAACACTTCTGCCAATCCTTCCTTAACAAATCCAACACGACTTATTTTTTTCGCTTTTCCAAAGGAAATCAATTGTTCGACAAAATCTTGCTTTGAAGGATCATGAAATTCACTGATGGTACCATGATATACCACTTCAATTTTTGTATTCAAATGGAGAAATTCTATCCAATCGAAGAAATAAGGAGCAAAACCGCTAATGACTATTTTCTCAAATTTTGCTTGTTGAATTAGTGTGCAAATTTCAATGGTTTCATTCTGATTGAATACGGCATTCGAATACCATTGTGGAATTTCTAATGAATTTGAAGGAAAAAGGCCAACCGTTGCGTTAGCAATCCCCTTCCAATTCCCTTCGGTTGGTGAGCCATACAAAACCAAAACAGCATTATTTTCGCTTATTTCTTGGAGTTTTAGTGCCAATTGAGCTAAAATCAACTTGTTTTGTGATTTCTTAAATTTATTTAATAGTCTCTTCAACATACTTTAAATAACGGCGCTCATTCTTGGTTTTTCCACAATAGTGTTCGTAGGCTTGGTAATAATACTGCTTAAATAGGAGTTTGTCAAAATTTAATTCCGCTAAAGAAGCCTCATCCTCATTTCTTTTTAATAGCATTGAAGTTAAAAAGTAATTCAAACGCATCAATATGCCTAGAAGATGAAAAGATAATTTATGATATCGTTTGCTATAGAAAAGGAATTCTGAAATTCGAACTTGCGCATTTCGATGAATTAAACTACCTGTACTTGCAGAATTAACATGAAATATTTCTGCATCCGCGAAAAAGAAATTCTTTAAACCATTCTTTTTTACACGATAACTCCATTCAACATCTTCCCAGTACAAAAAGAAATCTTCATCCATATATAAATTCAGATTTTCCAGTGTAGCGCGTTTAATGAGTGTGCAGGCTCCACTTACAAAATCTACTTCATGGTTTTTATAATGCATTGTCTCGGCATGGTAAACCCCTTCTTTATTCTTACGCTTGAAAATTTGTCGCCATTTCAGACTTAAAGGATTTTTTTTCCATTCTTTTTTTATGCCAGCAAAGCCAATTCCTGTCCCCACTAATAACGAATTATCGACTGATGATAAAATTCGAGCTGTTAAGAGACCGACCTTATTCGTTTTAGAAAGCAATTCGTAATAATTGATCATCTTGGCTAAATAACCATTGCTTAGCAGGGTATCAGGGTTTAAGAGAAAAATAAATTCTCCAGTTGATTTCTTAATCCCCAAATTATTTGCTCTTGCAAAACCAGCATTGTACCCTGAATTAATCCACTTGACATTGGGGAATTTGGAGCTAACTAAGTATTCCGATTCATCTTCTGAGTGATTGTCCACTATAACAATTTCATAGGAAAGCTCTTTTGTAGTATCGACAATGGAACGCACGCATTCCAATAGGAGTTGCGGTGTTTTATAATTTACAATAATAATCGAAATAGCTACCTTACTGTTTGTCATCTTAATGGTATTTCTGCTTTTTAAACCCATTCACCGAAAAATGGTAAATACCATTTAAATAATTGGACATTCTTTCATTATCGATTCGATTTCCTAATGGCATTCTTGCCAATGCTTGTTTACTCTTTTTGTTGCTTTTAAAAATAGAACCTGCTTGATTTAATGTGGAAGTTTTAAAGCCAGCCTTGGCCGCTAATTCAAGATCTCTTTTGCTGACATCCAACTCCCCACCAAAGGGATAGGCAAAATGAACTACCTCTTTTCCGATGTACTTTTCAAGTTCACTTTTTGATGCCGTCATTTCCTCAACTACCAACGCTTCTATTTGCTGCTTAACAGAAATGTGATTCATTGTATGCGCACCAATGGTAATTAAGGAATCATTGGCTAATTCTTTTATTTCATCCCATGTTAATGAGATTGAAGTACATTGCAGTTCGATTTCAGAATCGCTTAAACCAAAACCCTGACTTAATACCGCTCGTAATTCATTTCCGGGAATTTCTTTAATTGCTTGACTTACTTGACCAAATTGACTAAAAGCACTTTGCTCATCTGCCCAATGAAATTCTGACAATCCTTTTGACGAATGTAAAATTAATTCAGAATGAGAATTCACATGATTTTCAAATAAATACCACCACATGATTGCCGTTCCGTTTGGAAGACAATTTGTCACATAAATTGTAGCGGGAACCTTGTGTTTTTTTAAGATCGGCAAACCATAAATCAGGTTATCCTTATAACCATCATCAAAGGTGAGGCATATAAATTTTTGTAGAAATTTAATTTTCCCATCTAAGTAATCAGCTATTTCATCTAATGAAATAAAAACGTACCCTTTTTGTTTAAAAAACAAAATGAATTCCTCTAATTTTTCTGGTGTAATCGCCAGGTCTTTATTCAAGGAGTATGCACTTCTTTCGTTTTCAGGAAGGACACGGTGAAGCATAAAAATCAATCCTTTTCCGGCAAAAAACGGTTTAGAGAACACCCCTTTTGTTTTGACAAAAAAACCAAGAATTTTTCGTTCGAGCCAGTTCATACATTAAAAGGTATCATTATCAGCGCCAGTGAATTTCAACTTTTCCAAAGGGATTTCATTTGTAAAGTTAATGCCTCCAACAGGATATTTCACTTGCATCGGAACACCTTGTTTTATAAACATACTTTCACCCCACGTATTCGAACTGGTATGGAAGCGTAAATGAGGTAATCCCATTTTGAAAGCAATTTTCTTCAAGGCATGAATCGTATTTATAAATTCGGTTTCAGTGCATTTATCAATGTCTCCAATAATTAAAAAACGATCATCCAACTTGAGCCACACATTGATGCCTTTTAATTGAATCAAATAATTCTCCCCATAGGTTTTATAGTTGAAAAATTCGGCAGAATGATCAACAACAGCTATTTCAGATGCTAAACAAGAACTTTTAAAAGGGGTTCCTTTCTTCATTCGATTTAAAACAAAATGGCACCATTTGGTATGCAATGCTTGGGGTAATTTAAAGGTGTTTTTTAATCTTATCCATGGAAGGCATTTAACTCGAATAAGATAAGATGTCAAGTTATCAAAATGTGACCATCCTAACTTTTTAATAAATCCTGGATAAGAATTTTCATTGGGGAATCCAAAAACTAAATGGAAACCATTTTCACGACAATACGCATATGTTTTCAAAGCTAAATGGGTGAATAATCCTTTGCCCGTATGTGCACTATGCGTCATGGTGTCGCCGGATTGTGCGGCTAAATAATACTTTCCTTGGTATTCAATTCTACAAGGATAAACACCGTAAAAAGCAGCGGGAGTATTCAGTTGATCATAGGCGATGAATCCGACATAGCTATCTCCGAATTCATTTGTATGCTGCTTTTTTTTGAACTCTTCAATATTCAGTTCTTTAGCAAATGCATCTATATAAATGGATGATAGATCATCTACGTTACTTTCCGAAACTCTTTGAAAACTATATTCATTCATTTCTAAAAAGTTTCTTTTTAACAAATCTATAGGGAGACAAGATGAATTTACCAATACGAAAATCTATTGACTCTATGGTCATTTTATTTTTATAATAGGTTTCTATATATATTTCCGATAAAAAATCTGAATGCTTATTTGCAATGTATTTTTTTATTTTTTCGAGATTCATGTTAGCAGTAACATTGGTTCGTGAAGTAGAAATTACTCGATATCTAAAATGAATCTTATCGATATAAAAAAACTTCTTCTTATTTTTTAATAAATTAATCCAAAGCTCCCAATCTTCTAAACCTAATTTAGAAAGATTAGAATCAAAACCTTTGACCGAGAGAAAAGTTGTTTTTCTAATTACAACGCAATTATCAACCGAATTTCCTATGAAAATAGTAGATGAATCAATTTTGTTTGATTTATGAATCCCCAAACGATCACCAAAATACTCAAAATCAGAATAAACCACGTCAATTGTTGGGTTTTCATCAAAAGCAATAACCGCCTCTTTAATATAATTATTAAGTAGGATATTATCAGAATCTACAAAACAAATCAACTCTCCTTTGGCGTTTTGAACCCCTATGTTTTTAGCCACACTCGGCCCAGCATTTTCCTGATGAAGCATATGAATTTTATCATTTCCTTCGAACTCTTTTAATTTATCAATCGAAAATTGATCTGTACTGCCATCGTTGATGAGCCAAATATCAAAATTCGGATAGGATTGATTGAAAATAGAATCAATAGTTTCTTGTATCGTAGAACCCGCGTTAAAGTAAGGGATGATAAAGGAAACGAGAGGTGAATTCATATTGATAAAAGTGTATGAAAAGCATTGAAATTCGCATGAATGGTATATTTGGTTAAAACTGTATTTTGATTTGCTTTAACTAGGTTTTGACCATACTCAGTTCCAAGAATAGAAATGGCATCAATTATTTTCGCTGATAAATCTTTGGAATTTTGAGCTTCAAATAAATACGGATATTCTGAATTTAATAATTCAACAATTGAAGGTATAGCCGATGCAACAATTAGCTTTCCGTAACCCATGTATTCAATTAGAGCATTTGGACTTCCTTCACTTACACTTGTTAACAGGCAAACATCCGAGGCATTTATTAAACCTGGTACATCGTCAGATGATCCAATAAAGTTAACCTGACTTTTCATTAATCCTAAATCATGACACATCGCTTTAATAAGATTCACCCTGTCTTTATTGCTTTGACTTCCCGCAAGGACGAGTTTTATCTTTGCATTTTGTTGAACGGCTAAGTGAAATCCATGAATCAAGGTTTCATGGTCTTTTTCAGGGAAAAAATTGGCAGCAATAAACAACATAATTTCATCCTCCTCAATTCCAAGCCTTGATCTCCAAGTAACTCTATCAAATTTCAGTGCAATTTTCTCAAATGGATTGGGAATAAACGAAACATCATTTGCATCATGACCATGTCTTTCTGCAATAAATTTACCAGCTGCTTTTGAATTGGAAGCGTATATCGGATTAAACTTTAACGCCAACTTTTCAAACGTACTCATTGGAATATGAAACTCCATAGCTATTTGAAACCACAAACATTTCTTCACACCAGCGAACTTATAGGTCGAGGAAGCCAACACATTGCAATGGTAAGTAAACGGAATCACAGCGTTAATTTTTGCTTTTCTTAACCTCTTGATAAATTGTAAATAGACGTGTAGTCTTTTCTTTCGACTGTAAAAACAGCCAAAAGGAATCTTCAAATTTGAAAATCTCAGATTTGAATGTTCGAGCAACGCACACAAATTTCCAGATCCATAGTCTAGTGCCCAAACTTCAACGTCATACCATCCAGATTCTTGAAGGGATTTAGCAATGTAGTAACCTTGTTTTTCGGCTCCACCTATATCAAAAACAGGAAGAAGAATGAGTATTTTTTGTTTCCTAGACATGCTAGATTAATTTATTTGATACAGTGTTTCGTGTAAATTTTTCAATCCAATTCTAATGTCCGTATTGGGTTTGAAACCTGTAGCTTTATACAATTTCTCTGAACTTCCAACCCTTCTTTCAACTTCATAATCATATCGATTTGCTGGAGATTCGATCAATTTTATTTCAGAAGAGGATTGTGTTAATTCTTTAATATGAATGGCCAATTCCAAAATATTCATTTCCGTTTCATTCGCTATATTAAAAATTTCGGCACCCTTCGAGATCTCTGTCAATTTTACCAAAGAAATAATTGTTTCTTCTACACTTGTGAAATCGCGTGTCTGTTTACCACTGCCGAAAACTGTAATGGGTTCATTTTTCAAAGCTTGTTCAAAAAATCTAGGAATAACCATTCGATCATCTTGTCTTGGTCCATATACATTGAAAAAACGCAAAGAAATGGACTCTAAACCTCTTTCCTCATACATAGCCTTTAGGTAAATTTCATTGTATCTTTTTGCCATTGCATAGCTCGTTCGAGGATCAATCATTATATCTTCGTCTACACTTTTCTCTATGGCAGAATGGCCATAAACACCACTTGTGGATGCATAAATTACCTTTTTGACACCCTGTTTTAATGCTGCGTAAACAACATTTTTTGTTCCTTCAACCTCAGTTTCCATTGTTTCTACTGGATTATCAGCAACAACATCAACTCCCAAAATAGCTGCAAGATGGTAAATATATTCGCAATTTTCAGCTAATTTGATTACTAAGTCTTGATCTCTAACATCTCCTTGAATCAAAGTTATTTTATCTAAAATTGAATCTTCAATTTTATTTCCCCTTAATAGATTGTCGAGCACAACAACCTCAACACCTTTAAATGTTAAATATGCGGTCAAATGACTCCCAATAAAACCTGCTCCTCCTGTAATTAGAACTTTCATTTTTTAATTTTTAAATTTTCCAAAATCTCACTTCAAGTGACATTCTCGTTGTATTTTTATTAAAATTATATCCTCCACCATGAACTATGTATGGGGAGAAAAGCATCACTTGATTTTCTTTTGGATCAGGTCTTACCAGATTTGGTTGTTCACCTTTTACTGAAATAACGCAAGGAACAGTATATGATGTTCCATTCAAAATCGCCCCATCAGCGGTTCTTTCAATTTCAGACTCATTTAACAAATGGCTTCCTGGAATTAAACCTAATGAACTATTTATATCACTACCACACATTGGCGCATAAATATTCACTGCATCTCTCAATCGATCAATCCAAACATCTCTGTGTGGCGGGTTGTTATCTTGAAAATTTTGTGGACGAACAATTCGTAAGAAAAAATTATTCAATTCAATATGCTTTGCTTTCGTTGAAACTTTAATTCCAACCACTTCTGAAATTCGATTATTTATCAAATTAAAGTCAATAGGAAATTCATTAACATGCCATCCCCACTGAATCATTTTTGCCACTTTTAAGTGAATTTCATTATTTACATACAAATGATAATGTTCTAGTTCAAAATTATCATCAATTTGACCACCAGCTTCACTAACAAAACCAGCAATTATCTTTTTTAATCCCAACTTTATAAGTTGAAAATCTGAATCACTTAAAAAATCAACAATGTCAAAACCAATATTTTTCCACGATGTATTCTCAATTAAATTTTCATCTTTCAATAATAAGACCTCTTCAGCTCCCGTAAATGTTGACCCTTCTAATTCGAGTTCAATTTCTTTTTCGCCTAATTTATATTTTATAATCAATGCAGTTTCTTTAATTATTTTTTTCTTCAAAAAGAGATTCTAGGATATGAATAAATTTTTGAACATTCTTTTCTTCATCAATATATTTGTATTGTACTTCTGCTAAATCTTTTGCTTTGGATGGATCTTCAATAATCTCCAGTGATTTAGCCACAAACTTAGATAATTGGTGGTACATGGGGAATCTAGGGTCGCTGAATTTATCACTTGAAACACTAAAATCCCAAAAAATCTGAGGAATCTTGGTTGTACAAATATCAAATCCAGAAAAACCTCCCGGAATCCCGTAATAACCATGCAGCCAAATTAAATTTAGATTATCTGCCAAAGCTGTTGCTATTAAATCTTCTTGATGTCCCCTAAAAATAACCTTACTTTCCAAATCTAATTGCTTTACAATTCTCATTACTCCCTCTTTTTCAGGATCACCACTTCCGTAAATATGAAATTCAGCAGTTGGATATTTATCGAGGATTAACTGAAACGCATATAAGAAAGGATCCAATGGTTTAGTATGCGATAGCCTTGTGAACATTCCGATTTTAACAGATTCCTTCAATTCATAATCAGTTTTAAAAACACTGTTTTCTATATGTATGGACAAAGGAAAAAAAACATGCCTATAATTTTCAAATGATTGGAATTCAATTTGATACATTCCATCTTTAAAACTAGAAATAAACTGATAAAATTGTTTTTTATCATACCGATCATAGTTTTCCTTATGCTGAAAAATGGAGTTGTGTATAGAAATATATGTCTTGTCCAGTTCTTTTTCATTCATGAACCGTGCAACATATGGATACAGATACTCTCCTATTACAATTATTTTAGCAAAACTTTCTAAGAAGTCGTGGAACATCTGGCGTTCATTGGGAAAAGGTTTATTCAAGATTTTTTTCTCAAATCTTTCCTTGAAGGTCGGAATTGTCAATTGGTTTATTTCATTTTCAAAAAAAATAGGTGTTCCTAGTGCTTGGTGTTTAGAAAAATAATAATCATTCCAAATTTCACTATTATTTAATTTATGCCATGATAAAATTGATAAATCAATCTTACTTTTATCAAGGGATTTATCAATCTCATATGCATATCTATTCGCTCCTGATTGATAAAAATCAGAAACGATGAATAAAATTTTAGGATTATTTTTCATCAAAAAATTGAATTATTAATGATGTTATTTTTTCAATATCTTCAATGCTCAAGTCATGGTAAAACGGCAATCTCAATAAAGTGTCTGCAAACTTATCACAATTTTCAAGTTCTCCTCCTTCATATTTATCTTGATAATAAGGGCTTTTATGTAAACTCAAATAGTGAAAAACAGGCATAACGTCTTCCTTTCTCATAAAATCAATCAATGCTGTTCGATCATCTATGCTATTCATGATTAATGCAAACAAATGCCCATTATTAGTTTGGGTTTCATTAATTTCTAGAAATTTGAAATGCCCTCTATTCTTTGTGTCAACTAATTTTAAGTAAAACAAATTCCAAATTTGTTTTCTTTTTTCTTGAATTCTATCCAGATTCTCAAGTTGAGCAAACAAAAATGCCGCAATAATATCCGAAGGTAAAAAAGAGGATCCAATATCCATCCAACCGTATTTATCCACTTCACCACGATAAAATTGGCTTCTATTGGTGCCTTTTTCACGGATAATTTCGGCTCTTTCGGCGAATTGAACATCATTAATGACCAACATTCCCCCTTCACCAGAGATGATGTTTTTTGTTTCATGAAAAGAGAATGCAGCTAACTGTCCAATTCCGCCTAATGGTTTCCCTTTGTAAAATGAATCAATTGCTTGGGCCGCATCCTCAATGACAAAAATATTGTATGTCTTCGCCAAAGACATTATTTCGTCCATATCGCATGCAACTCCGCCATAGTGTACAGGAACAATTGCCTTTGTCTTAGGAGTGATTAAAGCTTCTATTTTGGAAACATCCATATTTGGATGATCAGGCAAAGAATCAACAAAAACAATTTTTGCTCCTCGAAGTACGAAAGCATTCGCCGTAGAAACAAACGTATAAGACGGCATGATTACTTCATCACCCGCTTGAATATCTATAAGTATTGCTGCCATTTCCAAGGCATCCGTGCAGGAAGTTGTTAGCAGACATTTATGAAAACCGTATTTTACTTCAAAAAAAGCATGACACTTTTTTGTAAACATTCCATCACCAGAAATTTTCATCGAACGCACGGATTCTTCAATGTACTTCGTTTCATTTCCAGACAAATAAGGCTTATTAAAAGTTATTTTATTTAAAGCCATACGTGCAATGTTGTTTCTGATTTATAATTTGAGAACCCTAATTTTGAAAACACTTTATTGACAGGATAATTATTGATTAATACATTATGTTCCTGCCATAAATGCCCTTCTGTTTTTGCCCATTCTAAACTTTTTATTACCAGTGATGAAAAAACATTTTTTCCCCTGCTTTCAGAACTGACAGCGCCAAGACCACCGAAGGAGTACTGTTTATTTTCAAAACGCTTCAAATTTAAGAACAAGTAGCCCAATAATCTGTTTTCAAATTCAGCAACAAAAAATTTATCATTAACATTTTTGTTCAGCAAGGCATTAATAGTCCAATCTTTATAGACTTCCATGCAATCCAATTTGTTTAGCTTTGAATCCGCAAAATAATGGCCGTAATCCCAAAAACAGTCAATTGCGATGTTTGTCAATTGCTCAATGTCTCTTGAATTTCCTTCTCTAACCTTAATTTCTTGATTTAGATAATTCGTCGTGATTTCTTGATTAGCCAAATCGAATTTGTACGTAAGTTGAATGTCTTTTATGCGAAAGCCATGATCTTCTAAAAAATTTATTAATTCAATGTTTTGACTTGGAACCCTCGAAATAATAAATTTGAAATCATTTTTTTTTAAAAGATTTAAGGTCTCTAATGTTAATATTTCTATGTTATTTATTTTTGCAGTCTTAATGCCAAAACGTTTGGTATCAATGTAACTTTCAAATTGATTAATATCCATCCTACTATTATTGTGGTTTTATGTTCCAATGTAATTTCGGTCGAACTGCTCCATTAATTTTTCCAAAATAAGCATAACTACGCTCTTTGTCTGCAATTTCAAATGAAACGGTGCTGGGAAGACTCAACAAAAGTCTCATGTCCGAGGTGTTGAAATAAAGCTCGATTGAATATACACCGTCATTCATTAAATCTCCTGGAATAGTGCATGTTGCGTGGCATAAATTATCTATGCCTTTATCAATCTTAAAGCCCGAACCAAAAACAACTTCTTCGTGTAAATCGATTAAATCGAATGCAAGAAAAATTGATGGATCTTCCGAAAAATTCCAAAAAGAAAAATGGATTGAAATTTCATCTGTGATAAATGGATTTGTTGGTTCAACGGATACCGTTTTTAGCTTAATCAATTCATTCCCTAAAGCATCAACTGGATATTCAAAAGAAATACTTGGATTTAATTGGGCTGCATTAACTTTCATATAATGTTCGACCGTTTCATCTGCTGAACCCATAAAGGCAATGCCCCCGCGTTCCATCAAAATGCCCCGCTGGCACAATGATTTCACAGCAACTAAATTATGACTGACAAATATCACGGTTCTACCTTGGTTACTGACATCTTTCATTTTTCCAAGACATTTTTTTTGAAATTCAGCATCACCTACTGCGAGCACTTCGTCCACAATTAAAATTTCTGGTTCCAAATGCGCAGCTACAGCAAAGGCTAAACGAACATACATCCCAGAAGAGTAGCGTTTAACGGGCGTGTCAATGTATTTTTCAACACCTGAAAACGCCACAATTTCATCAAATTTAGAGCGAATTTCTGATTTGGTCATCCCCAAAATGGCGCCATTTAAAAAAATGTTTTCACGCCCTGTTAATTCTGGGTGAAAACCGGTGCCAACCTCAAGTAAAGAGGCAATTCTTCCGCGAATTTTGATGGTGCCTTTTGTTGGTGCAGTCACTTTCGAAAGAATCTTTAACAAGGTGCTTTTTCCGGCACCGTTTCTGCCAATTATTCCTAGTACTTCTCCTTGCTTCACATCAAAGTTGATGTCTTTTAGTGCCCATATATAATTTGAAGTTCCTTTTTCTTCTCGCGCATTTTCTCCTGTAATTATTTCATACGGATCTTCCTTTCCTCGGATTTTATGAAACCAGCGATTTAAATCGTGTGAAATAGTACCAGTACTTACTTGTCCTAATTGATACTGCTTGAAAAGATTTTCTACTTTGATGACTTGCATCTATTTGTATAATTTAATTTCTACCTAACCATAACACTAAACAGTATCCATGAACTTATTTTCAACTTTATTAAAAAATAATATCCCGATGAAAAGCACACTGATGCTAAAAATTGTTGAATAAATTAATCCAACCAAATCAAAAGTTCCTATTCCAAAAAAGGAATAGCGAAAGTTTTCAATAATGGGCGTAATAGGATTATAAGAAAGCACTTGATGAAGTTTCCCACTTGTGAAACTTAAGGGGTATATGATTGGTGTTGCATACATCAACAATTGTATTCCAAAAGTCAATAAAAAACTTAAATCGCGGTATTTTGTGGTAAGTGCAGAAAACAGAATTCCCATTCCTAATCCCATAATTGCCATGAGTAAAATTAACAATGGCAACATCAAAATGGAGCTATTTATATTTATTGAAGCATTGTTGAATGTAACTTGATAAAATGCAATCATGACAAATAGAATAACTTGAATTCCAAGCTTAATCAAGTTCGAAATAACGATTGAAATAGGCGTTGTGAGCCTCGGAAAATAAACTTTCCCAAAGATGGATGCATTTGCAACAAACGTGTTTGACGTTTTGCTGAAGCAATCCGAAAAATAATTCCAAAGCGTTATGCCAGACAAATAAAATAGGATAGGGTCAACACCTTCAGTGGAAATCTTTGCAATTTGATTAAAAACAAAATAAAAAATGAAGGTGGTAAATAAGGGTTGTATAAAAAGCCAAAGTGGACCAAGGATTGTTTGCTTGTAAATAGAAACAAAATCCCTCCTAACAAACAGTATAATTAAATCCCTGTATCGCCAAATTTCTTGGAGGTTTATGTCTAACCAACCTCGTTTAGGTTTGATTATTTCTGTCCAAGAATCATCACTACTTTTCATAGTTAATCCGTAATTTGGTTGGCTTGACTTTTATGTCAATTTTGTTTTACTAATTATTTCTGTAAAACTGGTTGTAAAAGTAGCGGTGTAATTTTAATATTTTTATTTGTTTCATCAGCTATTCATAGAATTATTTTTGTGTAATTTTATTTATTAAAATCTATCATATAAGATGAAGTTAATACTACAAAAGCAAAAAATTCGCATTTCCATAGTATTGTTCATTGGATTTTTGAGTTTAAAATTTTCCGCTTTATCCCAATATGTTCCTACGTTGCTTTATCCACATAATAATGAAATAACTACCTCAACAACTATAAAATTTACTTGGAACAAAGATTATTATAATACGGTTCAATATGAATTTCAATTATCGACAGATACCAACTTTATCACTTTATTGTATTCCGCCAACACGAATTACAATTGGTATACCCCACCTGCGCTGGTTGGCGTAGGTCAAAAGCATTTTTGGCGGGTAAGAAGCATCTTTAATGCTGTACCATCCCCCTGGTCCACGACTCGATCATTTTTACTATTCAATCCTAATTCGATAAATGGCTTAACGCTCTGGTTAAACCCCAGTTTAAACGTAAGCCTAGCGGGAGCAAACGTGCAGTCCGTAAGTGACCAATCCGGCAACTTAAACAATGCATTTCAAAACAATAATACGCAACGACCGCTTTTTATCGCATCTGATAGCTTGACGAACAACAAACCTATTTTTAGATTTGATGGCACCGATGATTTTCTAGAAATTTTAGATAACTTTTCTATTGATTACACAGATCAATTCTCTATGCATGTCCTTGTTAAACCGACTATTCTTGCCACGAATAAAACCATTTTGGCAAAATGGGATTATCAAACCCAAGGATCATGGGTTTTTCAAACTGATTTTGCCACTAGCAATCAATTAATGTTTGCGCCAGCATTGTTAATTAATGATGCAGGTAATCAAAAGGTAATAACTACGAATGCGAATATGCAATTGTTGCAACCTTCCATCCTTAACTTAGTTTACAATGGAACATTAACAAATAAAGTGAAGTATTATAAAAATTCAACTTCATTGAATACATCAATTGTGAATGCCATTCCATCCGTTTTACCAAATTCTACGGCATCACTAAAAATTGGCAAATTTGGAGGAATCATTACACGTTATTACCAAGGAGACATAGGTGAAATCTTGATTTATAATAATGAACTAAGCCTACCAAACAAATCCTTGGTGGATTCCTACCTGCGTTATAAATATGCCCCGCCGGTATCCTTAGGAAAAGACACCATCATGCCAAGCAACAGTTTATGTACCATTTTCCAACTTAAAGCGCAATCTAAATATGCCGCTTACTTATGGTCAAATGGAACTACAGCATCGAAATTAATTGTCAATAAACCAGGCACATATTGGTTAACCGCCACCGATTTTCTTGGAAATGTAACTGTTGATTCGATTATTATCTATCCGCCACACAAAGATAATTTCCCGCAATTTTCGGGCATACTATGTGCAGGAAATAACATTCAATGGCAAACCAGTTATCCACCAGCGAACTATACCTTCTTATGGCAAAACGGTGCCACTACCAATAATTTTAACATAACACAATCTGGAAGCTACTACCTTAAAATAACCGATGCAACGGGATGTTTTATTAGAACAGATACATTGGTCATTACTACTGATTTATATCCTTTTTCAGCGAATCTAGGACCAGACACAACTTTATGTACAAATAATATACTTTCACTCCACAGTGGCGCTTTACAGACAATTAATTATTTATGGCAAGACGGATCCACTAACCCTACCTTTCCGATTCAAACCTCCGGAGTTTATTCTGTTCAAACAACCAATATAAATAATTGCATAGCTCAAGATACCATCAATGTAATTGTTGCTGGAATTGGAGCAAATTTAATCTATTCAAGTCCTCCTTTCGCTTGCCAAAACACCTCTATCAATCTAACTGAAAGTAGCACGATTTCATTGCCTAATCAAATTTTATCCAGTACATGGACATTTAGTAACGGCCAAAATTTTTCTTCTTCGTCTATTTCTGTACTCCCAACTAATACTGGATGGCTGTCGGGAAATATCAGCATATTATCAACAGCGAACTGTATCATACATGATACTTTCAGTATTTTTATCCATCCTCGTCCGATTTTAACCTTGTCCAATATCGATGATTGTTCTAATGATAACATTTCATTTCAAGCAAATAACATTGGTAATGCTGCATTAAACAACTATCAATGGAATTTTGGACAAGCAAGTTCAGGCGCATTAAATACCAGTATACTAGCTTCCCCCACTCATTTATTTGGAGCAGCAGGAACCTACAACATCGAATTGATTGCAAGTGATGTTTATGGTTGTTTAGATACGATTATCGATCCTTTATATATTTTTCCGGCGCCGATTTCGCAATTCTCCTTTAACAATACATGTGAATCAAACAATGTATTATTTAACAATACAAGTTCTGTTTCAGATACCTCAACGATAATCCTTAATTCATGGGATTATGGAGACAACACGCAAGCAATTAACCCTTCCTTTGCTAAGCAGTATCAAAATTTTGGTCAGTACAACGTACAGCTAATCGTCCAATCAAGTAATGGGTGTTCTGATACTAGCATACAAACAATTACTATTCATCCAAATCCAATTCTAGATTGGATGGTTGGCCCATCTTGTAAAAACTCATGGACCACCTTCACGGATTCCTCCACCATTCCACTAGGAACAATTATCGGTACCAACTGGGAAGTTAATTTGCAATACAACTACCCATTCAGTAATTCTAGTTACCAATTTTTGACAAATGGAATTCAATATGTAACATTAAGTGTTACCTCAGATCAAGGTTGTATTTCTGATACGTTGATTTTAGTGGATGTAAAACCTGGATTGAGCACTGCTTTCACCGTTAATCCCCAGGTTTGCCTTGCGGGATCGGAAGCGACCTTCACGCCAACAGGATTTGGCTACAATTCCCTACAATGGCAAATTGGCAATGAAGCAATAGACACCTTGAATGCCATTCAATACTTCGTGCCTGATTCTTTGCAAGATGATACGCTGGAAGTCCTTTGCATTGGTTCCAACGCAATTGGCTGTATTGACACAACGATTGTTACGGTGCCTATCCTTGGGCGTGTTCTTGAGCTTGGCATATCCCAATTGTACTTGTCTGAAATCAACGGCCAATCGTTTCTGGGCGTAACCTTAGAAAACCAGGGAACCATTCTCATCGACAGCTGTACACTGCGCTTGTCCCTTTCGAACAACGTGCTTTTTGAAAACCTATGTACCCAAGTCATTTTACCGGGACAAAATTACATTTATGTTTTTCCATCAAGTCCAATGTTAGGCTCTTTGGGACAGAATGAAATTTCGGACCTTCTGTGTGTGAATGCGGAGGTAGAACCTTTTGAAAACATTAAGGAAGAAAGTTTATTGAATAATCAAGGATGTTTGTTGTTGGAAGGCCAATTGTTTGACCTAACCAACCCAAGCCCGAATCCTGCTGCTGAAAGTACGATGGTTCAGCTGATTGTCTCTGAGCAAATGGTGATAACCATGGACTCCTACAACCTTCAAGGTCAAAAAATTGCAACGATTTTGGACCACGTAATGTTTGAGGAAGGAACCTATTCAATCGAAATAGATTTAGCAAAATATGCGAAAGGAAACTACTATTTAGAGGTGGGTGATGGGACTACTTCCATAAAAAAATCCTTGCTTCGATGGTAGTTTTTAATTCATGGTATAATTTTCGATATTTGCACTGAAAATTTACCTATGAAATCCTTTTCTTTTACGCTTTTATTATTCGCTTTCATCTCCTTAGGACAGGGATTCGCACAAGAAAGCAAGTCACAAAAAATCCTTAACAAGCTCTCCACCAAAATCAAGGGATTGAAATCTTTTTACATTGAGTTCAATGCTACCATGAAAAACGAGGGGACGGGTCAAAACGACAACCTATCCGGAAAAGGATGGGTTAAAGGAAACAAATACTACGCTACCTACGGCGACAATGCAATCATTTGCAATGGATTAAAATCCTGGACCGTTGTCGCAAAAGACAAAGAGGTGTATGAATCTGATGCGGAAGGAGACGACGACGCAGTAAATCCAAAAAAACTAATGACCATTTGGGAATCTGGTTTTAAAAACAAATTCATTAAAGAGGATAAAATTTCTGGCGAAGGGGTCGACGTGATCGATTTATATCCTAAAAACCCTAAAAATGCGGATTACAATACCATCGTTTTATACATTTCCAGGTCTTCCAACGAGCTTAAAAAAGCGGTATTAAAATCCAACGATGGTACCGTAATCACCTATTCACTGAGTAAGTTCACGTCCAACCCGGATGTGAAAGACACAAAATTTGTGTTTGACAAAAAGAATTACCCGAGTTACAAGGTGATAAAAAACTAACGTTTAAGCGCCCTGTTCATTTCTCGCTGATCGTCCTTCAGTTTTAAATCGTGTCGCTTGTCGTGCATTTTTTTACCTACAGCGCAAGCAATCTCTACTTTTACCCAACCTTTTTCAGACAAAAATAGCTTCAAAGGAATGAGCGTATTCCCTTTTATTTTAAGGTATTTCTCGATTCTTACTATTTCCTTTCGGTTCAGAAGCAATTTACGATCCGCCCTTGGTTTGTGGTTGTAAAAGCTACCGTTTTCATATTCATTGATAAACATGTTTCGAATCCAGACTTCCCCTTCACTGAAAATACAATAAGCTTCCAAGATACTGGCCTTTCCATTTCGAATGCTCTTAATCTCCGTACCGGCCAATTGAATTCCTGCTTGAAAGACATCTTCCAAGTGGTATTCAAAACGGGCGCGTTTATTTTTGATGTTGATTTGAGGCTGGGCCATTTGACAAATTTACGCAAAGCCTTATTAAAATTATTAATTTTGAACATGCATATTCCATCGAAGTACCTAGAAAAAGCAACTGAACAAATTGCAACCCTACCTGGAATAGGCAAAAGGACAGCATTGCGCTTGGCTTTGCACATGCACCAAAAGTCCATTGATGACATTCATGCCTTCATTGAATCCATCGTACAACTCAAATCACACACCTTCCAATGCTCATCGTGCGGAAACCTTGCGGACACGACCATTTGTTCCATCTGTACAGATCCAAAAAGGAACCCTAAATTAATCTGCGTTGTTGAGGACATTCGAGATGTAATGGCCATAGAAAGTACCCAAACCTACAAAGGTCACTACCATGTGCTCGGCGGGGTGATTTCTCCAATGGATGGCATCGGACCGCAGGACCTAAACATTGAGGGTTTGGTTGAGAAAGCCAATAAAAACGAGCTCGAAGAAGTCATTTTTGCCTTAAGTCCAAACATGGAAGGAGACACAACGCATTTTTATTTGTTCAAGAAAATTCAACGCGAGGGGTTGTTAATTACAACTTTGTCGAGGGGCGTTTCAGTCGGTACCGAGATTCAATATGCAGATGAACTCACCTTGGGAAGATCGCTTCAACAGCGTTTGGAATTCAAATTGACTTTTTAAGCCATTTGCGTACAACGATGTATTTGTAAAACCTTCCAGAAAAACCCACAACCAGGCCAACGACCACCAATTGCAAATCTCCTTTTCCAAAACTGAATGTATTCGATTCAATTGAATTTTTAAGAATGTGTAGTGCCAATACACTGGCTATAATGGATACCCAACTTGGATATTCGGTTGCGAAGACACGCATCCAATTGAATCTTTTCGCTCCGCGTTTATACTTCATTGGATTTGGTAGAAAAGCGGGGCGTTTTTTTTTCCATTGTCGATATTCCTCCCCAAAGGTGTTGTCAAGAAAAACAGTTTCGGTTCGGATGATTACTGAACTTAATACAATGTAATAGCAACAACCAATACAGAATGCCAAACAATTGTCCAACACCAACAAGATGCCCATCCAAAGCAAACCATTTGAAAAATAGAGGGGATGTTGAGACATAGAATAAGCGTCGGTGATATTTAAATGTTGTGCGACCTGGTTGTGCCGATTCCTACCCGAACTGTGGTCAAACCGAAATCCAACGGCATAGGTTCTGTAAAAAACACCACTTAAAATGAAGGAGAAAGAAAGTAATTTTAAGGCATATATATCACCCAGTAAAGTAGAAATGGGACAAGGAAAAAAACATACAACGGGCAAAATAAGAAGCAACAGCAATGCGGGAATTTGTCCCCTGTACCTAAAAACCTTAGCACCAATATTTTGTAAATTCATTAGATTTAATTCCGTATCTTGCCGTTGAAAGAACAAAGGTAATAGGTATTTCAAGGATTTATGAAAGAAAAATTTGAATTAGAGTACATTTTAAAAACGTCTCCAAGGGTTTTAGAAAGTAAAATATCCACTGCAAGTGGGTTAAGTGAATGGTTTGCGGATGACGTGAATAATACCAATGACCTTTATGTTTTTAGTTGGGATGGACAAGAAGAGGAGGCAAAACTGCTTACATACAAAGCAAATCATAGAATAAAATTTCAGTGGATTGAGGACATCGAAGAGGGTTTAGATACGTATTTCGAGATTGCCCACCAAGTAGACCCAATGACCCAAACGGTAAATCTAATCGTAACCGATTTTGCATACGCCGAGGACAAGGATACAGCGATGCGCACATGGGATCAACAAATCAATGCCCTTCGTAGGCTCATCGGAGCATAAATAATTCAGACAGTAATTCTACCTTTGTAAAAAATTTCATCTTTGAAAAGGTTATACCTGTTCAGTATTCGATCATTCATTGGTCCCTTCTTCATCACCTTGGTGATATCCATGTTCATTTTAATCATGCAATTTTTTTGGGTATACATCGATGACCTCATGGGAAAAGGACTCAGCATCTGGGTGATTCTCGAACTTTTGTTTTATGTCTCAGCAAGCCTTATTCCTCTGGCTTTACCCCTCGCAATTCTACTGTCGTCCTTAATGACCTTTGGAAACATGGCTGAAAGCAATGAGTTAACGGCATTGAAATCAAGTGGCTTATCCCTGTTAAAAATCATGCGACCCCTTACCCTAGTTGTCATCGGAATTTCGTTTTTTACCTTTTATTTCGCCAACTACGTGATCCCTGTGGCCAATTTAAAGTGGCATTCCTTGATTTACGACATTCAAAACACAAAACTCTCCACACTCATCAAGCCGGGGGTTTACACCACAGAATTGGATGGATACGCCATCAAGGTAAAAAGTGGGAGCGACAGTGTGTTTCATGGCATCACCATTTACGACCATTCCCAACAAAATGCGCTCAAAACCATCAAGGCAAAGCATGCGAAAATCTACCGATCTGTAAGCGGAAATTATTTGTTTTTAGACTTGCGAAACGGGACGATTTTTGAAGAAATGGAACTGGCAAATTACGAGATGTTAAACATTGGCTTGCCAAACGCTGGTGCATCCAGCACCCACCCTGACCGAATCTCTACCTTCGAGCGGGCTACCTACAAGATGAACGTTACAGGTTTTTCATTGAAGCGTTCTGACGAGGCGATTTTCCAAGACAAATTTGAAATGTTAAATGTGTTTCAAATCAACCACGCCACAGATTCCTTACACAACCGTGTCGTCACCATGAAAAAAGATTTCTCCAAAGGTGTTAAAAGTGGCTTTGCCTCCTTTCAAACCCAAGCACTTCAAAACAAAAATTTCCATTTTGACCCAAGTTTAGAAAATCAAAAAGCAAGCTTGGTGTATTATGAAGACATACCTGTTGAAGATAAAAAATTGCTTATGCGTGATGTAATTTCGAAACTTTACCAAATCAATGAAAACATCACCAACCAAAGTGTATTTCTGGAAACCGTAGGACATGAGGAAGATCAATTTTGGATAGAATTTCATCGAAAATTCGCATTAACATATGCCATCCTTGTACTCTTTTTCGTAGGCGCTCCCTTAGGCGCTTTGGTCAAGAAAGGAGGATTTGGCGCACCTGTCGTCATTGCCGCCCTCGTTTTTATGATTTATTTTATCATTTTGAGCATCGGGGATAATTTGGCTGACACCTATGTCATTTCCCCGTGGGCTGGCATGTGGATGAGTGGATTGTTCTTTACCCCCATTGCCATCATTGTCACCTACACCGCGAACAGAGACCTCCCCTTCTTCAGCAGGGAAACTTGGTTGGGATTGCTGCGAAAATGGAGAACTGCAAAATGATAACGATGCTTTACCTTTCCCAAAAGCCCGCTTTTCCGATTGTGGATGGTGGCAGCAAAGCGATTGCTTCGTTGTTGGAGAATGTAGCTTCTTGCAAAGGACTTAATTTGATTTACGCTCCTATTTGTACCCAAAAGCATCCCCTTGACGTGGAAATGTTGCTGGAAAAAATACCTAATCTTCCAGTACACCCCATTGAAATAAACACCCATTTTACGGTCTTCGATTTTCTAAAAAACTTATTTGAAAAAATCCCCTTAAATGTCAAGCGCTACTTGCGTGAATCAACCTTCCAAACCCTTGAAAAACTCGATACCTCTCATGCGTTTGATTGTGTTTTGTGCGACGGATTTTATTCGGTTGCCTTGGTCCCAGAAGCATGGTTTCAAACAAAAAAAATCTACTACCGCGCCCACAACATTGAGCATGAAGTTTGGGAACACAAATCCAATCACAGCCATGGAATGAAGCGCTTGTACTTCGCAGAAATCGCCAAAAAGTTAAAGCGTTATGAAACCGAATTACTTCCAAAGGTTGAGGGGGTTTTGGCAATTGCAGCAGAGGACGCGAAGTATTTTAAACAACACAATGCCAAAACCCATACTTTTTACCCCACAGCAGACATCGTCCTAACTGGGAATATAAGCAGCGAAAAATCCCTTTGTTTTATTGGGAATTTTGATTGGCAACCCAATGTCGATGCCATTGATTCTTTCTTGCAAGACATTTACCCCCGCCTACGCACGAACCACCCAGAACTTCAATTTCACATTGCTGGAAAAGGATCTTCACAATTCACCAATAAGGCTGAGGGAATCTATGGACATGGGTTTGTGGACGATGCCAATGCATTCTTGGTTTCACATGGCATTTTCATTGCGCCCCTACGTTTTGGCACAGGACTGAACATCAAAGTAATGGACGCCCTTTGCTTGGGAAAACCTGCCGTACTAACTGAAGTTTCCATTCAGGGGTTGTCAAACTCGGAAGGCTTATGCATTGCAAAAACCACAGAACATTTCGAAGATCTTTTGCATGAGGTAATCATTAATAAAACAAAACAAGAGGCGTTAAGCCAAGCAGCGCTTGCCATTGCCGGGATTCATTTCTCAAAAGATACACAGATTGTAGCACTTCAAAACCTCTTCAATGTCTGATCGACCGAAATTGGTATTCATCACTTCGCGTTTTCCTTATCCATTGGAAAAAGGAGATAAGCTTAGGGCCTTCCATTTTATCAAAGGTCTTTCTAAGTCTTATGAAATCACCTTAATTGCGCTTACAGACCAATCCATTGCCGATGAGTGGTTAAATGAATTGGCCCCTTTTGCGTTGCAAACCCATGTTTTTAAACTAAGTAAACCCAAACAAATTTTTCGTTTGGGATTGAATTTTTTCCTTCACGCACCCTTTCAGGTCGCGTATTTTACGGAAAGCAAGGTCAAACGACAAATTAACCAAATCCTAAAAAACCTCAAGCCCGACCATATTTATTGCCAACTGATAAGGGCCGCAGAATATGTGAAAAATTACCACGATTGCTATAAAACCTTGGATTACATGGACGCTTTGTCCAAGGGAATGGAACGCAGAATGGAAAACGCGCCTTTCTATGCTAAGTTTATCTATCGAATGGAAGCCACACGTCTCAGGGAATATGAACGGAGGATTTTCAATTATTTTGAATTTCACACGATGATCAGCTTGCAGGACACCTACTACATCGCGCATCCCGAACAAACAAAAATTAAGGTGGTACCGAACGGAATCGACACCCAATTCTTCTCACCGATGGACTCGGTACATAAAGAATTTGACTTGGTGTTCGTAGGCAACTTGAGCTATGCACCCAATGTGGATGCAATGGTTTGGTTTGAAAAAAACGTTTTACAAAAGAACAAAGACCTTCGAATTTTGATTGCTGGGGCAAGTCCGAGTCAAAAAATACTGCAATTGCAAAAAAGGAATTCCCACATCGTGGTAGAAGGTTGGCAGGCGGACATTCGCCACGCGTATGCGAGGGGAAAAACGTTCATTGCACCCATGCAAATGGGTACGGGCCTACAGAATAAATTACTCGAAGCGATGGCCATGGAATTGCCCTGCATCACAACCTCTTTGGCAAACGACGCCATTCATGCAACGGAGAACGAGCAGATTTTCGTGTGTAATAACGCAGGGGAAATGGCTACACAAATAAGGCTGCTACAAAAGGATTTGGCTTTGGCAGCATCCACAGGCAAAGCGGGAAGAAAATTCGTGGAATCCAACTACAGTTGGGCGCGCTGTGTGGAGGAATTAAATACAATTTTTAGAATCCAGCATTAAAGCGCTTAAAATGATCGTATTTATCTTTGATAAAGGATATTAATTCCATTTCAGAAGCGGTTTTTAAAAAGTCTGGATCCAGGTTCAAGAACAAGATAAAAGCATCGAAATCCACTTCGTTAAGGTCAATAATGTCGTACGCAATGTACAACCGCAAAAGTTCTTGTACGACCCTCCTTTGATTGTCTTTGTACACTTGTTCTGCAATCCATTTTTTATTTTGTTCCTTCTTCGAAAAAGCTTGATATAGGGACGTTATGGGGCTTTCTAAGACATTAACACCGGAAACCAAGCGCGTATCTCGTAATGCCAAAGCGGCGCGCTCGTCTTTGATTTGTTCCAATGTCTTCAAGGGACGTACGATCACCTCATCCACTTCTTGGGGCAAGCGATCAATGTAGGCAAACACCTTACATTGACAATTCGAATCAGGGATGGCGATAAACTCGTAGATGGGATACTGTTTAACAGACAATGCGATTTTTTGGTTGGGAACGGCGTAGGTACTGAACCTTCCATCAGGTTGCCCAAAATTGGCTTTTCCGGTTGAACGATTCACCACCAGAAGATTGTAAAAACTTTGTGGACGTAAGGTGTCTAAAACCCTTCCTTGAATCCACACTTTTTCACATTGGGCAAAGTTAGCCTGGGACACCCATGCAAGTAAAAGCAAGAAAAAACACTTTTGATTTCTAAAAATCTTCATCTACATGCAGGGTTTAATTTGTACGAAGAACCTCCATTGGCAAACGCTTTCGCGCATTAAAGTACAAAATAATCGTTACCTCATGTTTCGCATCTGGTTTTTCATTCCGGATAGATTTCTAGGATTGCTCATCATTTTCATCATTTTTCGCATGTCCTCAAATTGTTTGATGAGTTTATTAACCTCTTGAACCGAGGTACCACTGCCTTTGGCGATGCGTATTTTTCTCGAGTTATTTAGTAATGTTGGCGTGGTGCGTTCGGTAGGCGTCATGGAACGGATGATGGCTTCAACACCTTTAAAAGCATCGTCTGGAATGTCGACATCTTTCATTGCTTTTCCCATCCCTGGAATCATTCCCATCAAATCTTTGACATTGCCCATTTTTTTGATTTGCTCCAATTGACTTAAGAAATCATTAAAATCAAACTGATCTTTCATGATTTTCTTCTGCAATTTTCTTGCTTCTGCTTCGTCGAACTGCTCTTGAGCTTTTTCTACCAATGAAACAACATCACCCATTCCCAAGATACGATCTGCCATTCTAGCCGGGTAGAATACATCCAACGCATCCATCTTCTCTCCTGTACCTACAAATTTGATGGGTTTGTTCACAATCGATTTAATAGACAAGGCGGCTCCTCCGCGGGTGTCACCGTCTAATTTTGTAAGTACGACACCGTCAAATTGAATTCTGTCGTTAAATGCTTTGGCTGTATTTACGGCATCCTGACCGGTCATTGCATCGACAACAAACAAGGTTTCAGTGGGTTGAATGGCTTGCTTGACATTGGCGATTTCGGCCATCATTTCTTCATCCACCGCCAACCTACCCGCGGTATCAATGATGACTACGTTAAAGGAATTGCTTTTGGCATGTTGAATGGCCGCTTGGGCAATTTTAACAGGATTTTTTTCTTCTTTGTTCGAATAGACTTCAATGGAAAGTTGGTCTCCCAAGACATGCAATTGATCTATGGCCGCTGGACGGTAGACATCACAGGCAACGAGCAAAACCTTTTTGCCTTTTTTTGCCTTGAGGTAATTCGCCAATTTACCTGAAAAAGTTGTTTTACCTGACCCTTGTAATCCAGACATGAGTACAATGGCGGGATTTCCTTTGAGGTTAATTTCTACCTCGTTATCGCCCATGAGCGAGATCAGTTCCTCATGACAGATTTTGACCATCAGTTGTCCTGGGGACACTGCCGTTAGGACTTCCCTACCAATGGCTTTCTCTTTAACAGCCGTCGTAAACTGTTTTGCTGTATTAAAGCTGACATCGGCGTCCAAGAGTGCACGACGCACTTCTTTTAGGGATTCAGCAATGTTGATTTCTGTAATTTGTCCGCGTCCTTTTAAAATTTTAAAGGCACGATCGAACTTTTCGGTTAAATTTTCAAACATAAAATTGAATAGGCTACAAAATTAAAGAAAAGCGCTGAACATCTATTTAAAACTTAGGACTTTAACAGGGCCGCTTTTGCCAAATTGGAATTTTTCCTGCCATACCCGAAATAGATCAAGAGCCCAATGAGCAACCAAATGAAAAAGTAAATCCAGTTTTCAAGTTTAATTTCACTCATCATGTATAGACAGCTAAGCAAACCCGCAAGCGGTATCATGGATAAATTCTTCAAAAAAGTCATCACCGTAATAAACACGGTAAAAAGTAGAAAAATCCATGTTGGAATTTTACGGGCAAAATTCATCCATCCAAAATTGTAAAAATGAGATTTCGGTAGATGTAAGAAGCCCAAGTCCTTAATTAAAACCTTGGTATCTTGCCCTGCATAGTACTTTTCGATGTTTTTCTCCAAAGCCAAAAACTTAGGATTTTCTGAGCGAATCAATACATTTTTCAGGGCCACGATTTGGTTTGGATCCAACTTCTGGATGATTTCTACTTTATCCTTCATTTTTTCTTTGTTGAAAATGAAATCATTGGTTTTCTGAGGAAATTGCGTGAACATAACCACCACCCCTATCACCACCAAAATTGGCATGATGTATTTACCGTTTAGGTAAGGCGTTTTAAACTTCCCACGCGGGATGTCGGTTCGGTTTTGCAACATAAGAACGCCACCACACACCAAGACAAAAGCGAAAAGAGTACCAATGCTACATAAATCGGTCACCATCGTTAAGTTCATGAACAGTGCTGGAATGGCAACCACAAATCCAACCACTATGGTAGCAAATGCGGGCGTTTTGTATTTCGGATGCACTTGTGCGAACTTTTTCGGAAGGAGGCCATCCCTACTCATACTCATCCAAATCCTGGGTTGTCCCATTTGAAACACCAATAAAACCGAAGCCATGGCCACAACCGCGCTTATCGAAATAATCCCACTGAGTTGATTCAAATGAATGTGGTTAAAGACAAATGCCAACGGTTCACCTACACGAAGCAATTTGTATGAAACAACGCCGGTCAGTACTAAGGCAATGGCGACATAAAGGATGGTGCAAATAATGATGGACCACATCATGCTTCGCGGTAAATCTCTTTGTGGATTTTCACATTCTTCTGCCGTGGTTGAAATGGCATCAAAACCAATGTACGCGAAGAAAACAGCCGAAACGCCTTTTAATATCCCGGGGATTCCTTTAGGAGCAAATGGCGACCAGTTGTCAACATCAATGTAAAACACACCCACCCCAATAACCAATAAAATAATGGCCAATTTAACGATTACCATGGCATTGGACGCATTTCTACTTTCCTTAATCCCACGGTAGACTAAGCCTGTAATGAAAATAATAATAAACAAAGCGGGAAGGTCAAGGATCAAATGAAATCCAAGAATATTCGGACTGTGTTCATAGGCAAGATATGCCGTACGAATCCCTTGGTCTAAATCCGTCAACGTTTTTCCAGATTCGAGTAAGGTTAGTGCTTCGCTGTGTCCACGAACAGCGGATAGGTAATCCATTTGTGACCATAAAGGAATTTGCACTCCGTGAATGTTTAAAATACCAATGTGAAGATTCCGCAACATGTCTGTAAAATAATCCGACCAAGAGATGGCTACGGTAATGTTTCCAATTGCATATTCCATGATCAATGCCCAACCAATAATCCATGCAATGATTTCACCAAAAGCGACATAAGAATAAGTGTAAGCACTTCCTGAAACAGGGACAATGGATGCAAATTCTGCATAGGCAAAGGCGGCAAAACCACATGCAATGGCTGTGAAAATAAACAAGAAAATCACCGATGGACCCGCCTGGTAACTTGCTTCACCTATGGTACTGAAGATTCCCGCACCAATAATTGCAGCAATCCCAAAAGCTGTTAAATCCCTTACTTTAAGGTGTTTACCCAAACTCGAATGCGCATCAGAAAGCTGGTTTTCTTCCAACTGTTTTAATATATCTCCTACCTGTTTTCTGCGAAACAATGACTTCATATGTATTTTTTAACCCTCTAAAATATAAATATTTCGGGGATGAAGCCTTTTCGCTACATGTGTTAACTTTGTAGCGTGAAAAAAATCATCGACATAAAAGGCGCAAGGGCGAACAACTTGAAAGGCATTGACGTCCAAATTCCGCACGGAAAAATAACCGTTATTACCGGGGTTTCGGGTTCGGGAAAATCATCCTTGGCATTCGACACTTTATACGCGGAAGGACAACGACGTTTTGTTGAAAGCATGCCCGCCTATGTCCGACAGTTTTTAGGAAAACTCAACAAACCTGAAATGGATTACATCAAAGGTCTTTCTCCTGCGATTGCCATTCAGCAAAAAGTGATATCCACCAACCCAAGGTCAACCGTAGGAACGACGACAGAAATCTACGACTACCTCAAATTGTTATTCGCTCGAGAAGGCAAAACGTATTCGCCACTTTCTGGCGATTTGGTAAAAAAGGATACTGCAGCCGATGTACTCTATTACATTCAAGGATTGCCTGACCCTACGCCTATCGCCATCCTTGCTCCCATTGGAAACAATCCAAAACGAACCTTTAAAGATGAAATTTCACTACTTGAAAAAGAAGGGTTTAGTCGGGTTTATGTCAACCAAAAAATTGAATTAATCAACCAACTTGATTTGTCGATTTCACCCGAAGAATTCCATGTAGTGATTGACCGATTCCCAACCAATTGTTTTCAAGAATCCGAAGAATCCAGGGTGGTAGATTCCATTCAAATTGCATTTGGCAAGGGACTGGGATGCTGTGCAATCCTTAACCTTTCCAATCAAGAAATGTCTTCTTTTAACAACAAGTTTGAAAGAGACGGGATGCTGTTCCAGGAACCATCGGTGTATTTTTTCACCTTCAACAATCCCTACGGTGCATGTAAAACCTGCGAAGGGTACGGCCAAGTTCTAGGCATCGATCCTGCATTGGTCATTCCGGATGAAGGCTTGAGCATTGTACAAGGCGCAATCCAACCTTGGAGAAGTGAAGTTATGGATGAGTATTTACAGTCTATAATTCTGAATGCCAAGCATTTTGATTTTCCAATTCACAAACCTTACCGATCTTTAAGTCCAGAACAAAAAGCGCTCCTTTGGGATGGAAACAAGTACTTTACAGGTTTACATAAATATTTCAAATGGGTTGAAAGTCAATCTTATAAGATTCAATACAGGGTAATTTTATCCAGGTATCGCGGAAAAACCATTTGTCCGGAATGTCAAGGCACCCGACTGCGCGGTGATGCTTCTTATGTAAAGTTTTTCGGTCGAAGCTTACAGGAAATCGTGCAGCTTTCCATCGACGATGGTCATGCCTTTTTCGAAAAATCAAAAGCAGAAATTGAATCCAACAATGTACTCAAACGCATACTGCCCGAAATCATCAATCGACTGCGTGTGTTAAAGGAAGTTGGACTCGGGTATTTAACTTTAAATCGGGCGACCAACAGCCTCTCTGGCGGAGAGTCTCAACGGATCCACTTGGCAACTTCTCTGGGCTCAAGCTTGGTAGGTTCTACCTATGTCTTAGACGAGCCTTCCATTGGATTACACCCTCGAGACACCCAACGTTTAATTAAAGTTTTGGAGAGCCTTAAGGCGCAAGGAAATACCGTAGTCATTGTAGAACATGAAGAAGAAATCATGCGTGCCGCAGACTACATTATCGACATAGGTCCATTGGCAGGGTATTTAGGAGGCGAGGTTGTATTTGCAGGGGACTTTACCCAAATGCTAAAAAAAGGCAATAGCCTTACTGCCCAGTACCTCACTGACGTACTCGAGATTCCATTGCCAAACCGCAGAAGAAAATCCCCCAATTACATTCAAATCCAAAACGCAACCCTTCACAATTTGAAGGACATTACCACACGTATTCCATTGAACAGTTTGGTGACCATAACAGGGGTTTCAGGCTCAGGAAAATCAACTTTAATTAAAGAATTTTTATTTCCTGGATTAAAACAAGTGCTATACGACCGTAAACAAAAGCTTTACAAAGGCGCAACCATTTCAGGTGACACTCACCTACTTAACGAGGTAGTTTTCATAGATCAAAATCCAATCGGAAAAAGTTCACGAAGCAATCCGGTCACCTACCTTAAAGCATTTGATGACATCCGTGAAATCTTTGCAAAACAGCCCATTGCCAAAATGCGTAACTATAAACCTGGATTTTTTAGTTTCAACATTGACGGAGGAAGGTGCGAAATCTGTGAAGGCGAAGGCATCATTACTGTGGGCATGCAGTTCATGGCAGACATCCAATTGACGTGCGATACCTGTTTGGGAAAAAGGTATAAAACAGAAACCTTAGAGGTGGTGTACAGAGAAAAGAACATCGCTGAAATTTTGGAGATGACGATCGATGAGGCGTATGACTTTTTTAATGAAGCTTCAGATAGGTTAGAACAGCGGGTCGCAGCCTTGCTTAAACCTTTGTTGGATGTAGGTCTTGGGTATTTAAAAGCTGGACAATCCTCGAGTACGATGAGCGGTGGAGAGGCCCAAAGAATCAAACTCGCTTCGTTTTTAGCCAAAGGAAATACACAACAACCCACCCTGTTTATTTTTGACGAACCCACGACGGGACTGCATTTTCATGACATTGACAAACTGATGCATTCCTTTTACGCATTGATTCATCAGGGACATTCAATTGTGGTCATCGAACACAACATCGACGTGATAAAATGTGCCGATTGGATCATCGACATTGGTCCAGACAGCGGTATAGATGGGGGAACCGTTACATTTGAGGGAACGCCCGAGGATTTGGTTAAAATGACAAACAACCATACAGCGACTTTTTTAAAGCCCAAACTGGTCAGCCAATGAGGACATTTGATTATTTTTGATGCGATGACTTCCAAAAGAAAAATCACCATAGCCATTGATGGATTTTCCTCAAGTGGTAAAAGCACATTGGCAAAGGACCTCGCAAAAACTTTGGGCTATGTATTTATTGATTCCGGTGCAATGTACCGAGGCGTTACCTTGTACGCCATTCAAAACGGATTTTTTGTCGACGAAACGTTAAATACGGAAGCGCTTCTTTCGGCATTGCCTGATATTGAAATCAAATTCATTCATTCTCAAAGCGACAAAGCCTTCACCATGTTACTGAATGGTGTCGATGTAACCGCAGAAATCCGTAATCCCCTAGTTTCTCATTTTGTCTCTGTCATAGCCACGCTTCCTGCTGTTCGTACAAAACTGGTTGCCTTGCAGCAAGCCATGGGAACCAACGGCGGCATTGTAATGGACGGTCGAGACATTGGAACGGTCGTTTTTCCGAACGCAGAATTGAAAATATTTGTCACCGCCGACCTTGAAATCCGCGCGGAACGAAGGCACAAGGAACTGTCTGCAAAAGGTGTAGACATAGATGCCTATGAAGTTGCCAATAACCTAAGGAACAGAGACGAAATGGATACGCAAAGGGAAACCAGTCCACTGAAACAAGCACCAGACGCAAAGTTTTTAGACAACAGCAATATGGATCGTGAAACACAACTTCAAAAAGCACTGGATTGGGTATCAATAATCTTAGAGAATGCATAAATATTTTTTCATACTTGTAAGCGCAATGATGCTCACCGCGTGTGGTGGAAATGAAAACGAACCGTTGGACACCGAAATCGCAGAACCTGAAAAAGGATCCAATGGAAGCCTTGAAACGTATGCGAAACGACATGTTGAAGCACAGCTACAAATCTTAGGAACGGAAAACTACGGCTTGAAGATTTACAAGGCAAATTTAGATGGGGATGATAAAATGGACGCCATCATTACGGTGAATCGATATGAAAACGCATTAAAAACAGCTGCACAAAGTGCCAACCCTTCCAAACAAGCGGAAATTGGTTTTATGGGAAACCATAACTTTTTCTTCTTTTATGACGGTAGTTTGGATTTAATTTCTCCACCAATTGTGGTACCTTCCTCCCCTATGCTCCCACTGGAAATTCATTTTGAAGACATCACATCAACACAATACAAAGACATCTTGGTTACCTACAGGGTAAGAAACTCTGCCTACAAGGCTTTTTTCACGGTTACAAACCATAGCCCGGTACGTTATTTTGAATGGCCACTTTTTGAAAACCTTGGACAAGCAAACTGCAAGGCAAATGGCTTTCAGTACCTTTCCACCGCATCAAATCCTCGCAAGAACATTCTGATCTATGAAGCCATGGTAACTTTGGGTGATACGGTTTCTAATTTCAACATTGCAATACCCACCCTCAAAAACACGGGTAAAAAACGCTACGAATTTTTCTACCTCCCTGCAAAACAAACCTACGTAACCCAAAAATAATCACATGGAAGACATTCAACCTTACGGAATTCCGAAAAAAAAAGCCCCTTTCCGTCCCTGGAACATGGAATTCAATACCTTTTTAATGTTGATGCACATAAGCCAATTTGCTTCCATGATTGTCCCTATGGCCGGATGGATTCTACCCATTGCCATGTGGGCGCAATTCAAAGAGGAGAATGAACTCATTGATAAAAACGGCAAGCAAATCTTGAATTTCATGTTGACGTTTGTGATCTACATCATCGGTATGGGAATTCTTTATCTTGTTGGTTTTATCATGCTCATCACAATGGCGGAAGACAGTCAAGGAAGCGGATTAGATTCCCGTGCGTGGATACCTATACTTCTTTTGGTAATTTGGTTAATTCTATTGTCTATTTTGGTGATTGGACATTCAATTGTTATCATTCTCGCGGGCATCAAAGCCAACAAAGGACAGGTAGGAACCTATCCACTTACGATCAAATTTTTTAAATCGTAAATGAAATCAAACGATGAAGTAATTGGTTTTTACGATGCCTTTGTTGAACAGCAAGGGGTTACAGGCATAAACGACCGGATCTTTGGCGTATATGAACGAATGAGAGCGCTTGGCTTATCTAATCAAAGTTCAGTGCTCGAGTTGGGATGTGGTATTGGAATGATGACTTCGCTCTTAAAACGAACTGTGAACCAAGGGAAAATTCATGCAATCGATATTAGCGCGGCATCTATTGAATATGGAAAAGCGAAATTTGGCGCAGCGAACATTACCTTCAGTACGCAAGACATTACCGCATTCGAAACTCCGTTAAACAATCCGGATTTCATTACCTTAATTGATGTACTTGAACATATTCCGCTTGAATTGCATGCGTCCTTATTCAAACGAATCTCCCAGGTTATGGGACTTAACTCACAATTCGTAATTAACCTACCAAACCCAGACTATATCGCTCATGACATCGCTTTGGAGGCAGATACCTTGCAAGTGATAGACCAACCGGTTCCGTTTGCCTCCTTAATTCAACAACTGGATGATGCCGGATTAGAATTAATGACTTACGAGAAATATGGTTTGTGGCACCACGATGAATACCAATGGTTTGTCCTTCGAACCAAGCGGCCCTTTGAAGAAGTTTCCATCGACACAACCTTAACCTTCGCTCAAAAATTCAAGCGAAAAATCAAGCGGATGAGGATGAAGAAATTAAATCACCATTGAAGTACTGATTCCACTTCTTGGGATTTGACAAAAAAAGCGAGGGTTTCCCCTCGCTTAACCTCTTAACTGCTTTCTTTTAGAAATTCCCTCTCAACGTAAGAATGAAGTTTCTTCCGGGTGCAGAAATGTTCGACGCATAGTTTCGATAATTTTGATCAAGGATGTTCTCACATGCCACTTGCAAACCAATTTGACGTGTAAGGTTGTAATTCACACGTGCATTCAAGGTGTACCAAGAAGGCATTCCATAAACCGTGGCATACGGGAAATTATCTTCCCCTGCCATGTTATAATCCGCCAACCTCTTCCATCCGGAATAATTCACAAACAACTCTGTGCGCAATTTCCCCACAGAATACACCATGCTTACCTTTCCAAAAACGGGAGGGATATGGTCTAAAGGAATGGAATCAGTTACATTTCTACCTTTGGTGTAATTCACCGTTGCCATCATACTTAAATGATCATTCAATTTCCCAGACAACATGGCTTCAAAACCAAATACATAGGCTTTACCCGCATTGGTCGTTGTCATCACCTGACTCAATTGACCGTCATACACAATTGAATCTTGGCCGTTAAAAGTACCTTGACGAACGGTCAAAGCATTTTTCAACAAAGTATAGTAGGCCGTTGCTTGCAAGGTCAAACCTTCTGTTAACACTCGACTCACGCCGAACTCACCATTGTAAGCGTATTCTGCCTTAAGGTTGGGGTTAGGTACCACTACAGAACCTTGTACACTTTCAAAAACCTTTGTCATGTCATCTACATTTGGCGCACGGAAAGCCGTAGAACCATTCAAGGTCATTCTCCAATTTTTGCTAGGCACATAAATCAAACCTAGGTTTCCATTCAATGCCATGTGTTTTTGACTGATGTCATCAAAAGGGAAAGGAAAGAAAGTCTTGTCTTCAAACGCAGCATTCAAACTTACATAAGAGGCCCTTAAACCATCATTCAAAATCAATTTATCATTGATCTCCCAAGTATGCGTTGCATACACTGCGGCAGACATCATGTTTGACCCTCCATCAGGAAACCTTGTATCCAAAGGAGCTGTAGTATCTGCAACGATATTCTCTACAAAAGCGGTTGAAGTGACTTTGTTGTACCAGGCATCGATACCATAACGAAACTCATGTTTTCCTTTTCGCTTCATCAAATCCGCATTCAGCGTAAACACGTCGACATTTTCAATTCTATGGTTCAAGAAATCCTTCTTATATCTTCGGTCCATCCTGCTTTCCTCAATGGATTGATACCCGATGGTAAAACGAGCGCCATCGTATAATTTGGTGGCATTGCTCAATTCCAAAGAATAAGCTCCCAATAACCTGAACTGTGGTCCATAATACCATTCTCCAAACTTTGGCTTACCCGAACTTGTCTGTGTTAGGCGGTCGTACCGATCAATGTTACTTGAATTCGAAAGTTGTAAATTCACTTTATGCAACACACCTGGCTTTTGAAGAAAGGTGAATTTTTGCAATACATCGTATTGGGAATAACCTGACCCGAGTTGTAGGTTTGTATCGGAATTCATTACCATGGAATCCACACCATTGATGCGTTCTACAGACCAAGGGCGGATGCCAAAATTACCCACGAAATCTGCTCTTTTCGATCCTTGTCTTAAATCTCCATAATTGGAATAGGTAAAAGAAGTCAAGGAACCAAATCGTCTTGTACCCACAGATACATCTGCATGGGCAGCATATCCATTTACCGCACTCATATACCTCATAAACCCGCTTCCCTTAACCAAGCTTTTATCTGAGGTGCTCAGGGTTGGGTTTTTGGTAGTGAAATGCATAACTCCGCCAATGGCATCCGAACCGTAAACAACAGAGCCGGGTCCGAATACAACTTCCACACGATCCATAATACCATTGTCCATCGTGATAACATTTTGAAGGTGTCCCCCACGATAAATCGCATTATTCAAACGAATGCCATCGATCACCATCAACACTTTATTTGTCTCAAAGCCACGTATAATGGGACTCCCTCCACCCAATTGGCTTTTTTGGACAAAGACATTGCCTGAATTCGCCAAAACGTCCGCGGTTGAAGATTGGTTTTGCAACGACAATTCTTGACTTGAAATTACTTGGATTTTTTGGACCACGTCCTTTCTTTTTTCATTGAATTTACTTGCAGAAACCACCACTTCGTCAACGGAATGAGCATTTGGAAACAATGAAAACTTACCAGCATTCTCTTTGATTTCTGCTGCAGAGATGTTGCGTGAAAGATATCCCTCCGCTTTTACAACATAACATTCTTGGTATTCTTTCAAGGTAACATAACCATCCACACCGGTTTGATTTAATGCGTTTTTGGTTTTTCCTGAACAATCAAAAACCTGGGCACCTTTGATGGGAGATAAAGTATTTTGATCGATAATATACAATTTTTGGGCATAAAACCCTTGGGTAGCCAAGGCTACAAATAGGCCTATAATGGCCAAATAAATCTTTTTCATGATAAATTAATTTTGTTTAATACTTTTTTTAACGTCGAGGATAACGGGAATTAAACATTGGGGGGTGGGGATGGGATTTTAGAATGAAAATCCTTTATGGAAAAAGAATACAAAACTTTATTTTTTTGTGCTTGCGCTTGAATTGAAACCCATGTTATTTTCAAAGGACGTACGGGCAAGTATTGAAAAAACCCCAAGCTCAACCGGATCCAATGTGCACCGCCCGAATTTTCGTCTTTATGGATTTTCATATAGGCCTCTACCCTTCTTTTTTCTTCCTTGTCATCCAAACATTTTACCACTTTTCCTCCGTAGACTTTTTGAATGGAAATGACATCATAGAAATGGTCGTCCAGCACAAATTCCTTTTTATTTTCGCGCCAATCCAGGTTTAAAAAATCAACATCCGAAAAGAAAATCTGTGTGGCTTGATGGTTCGAGATTCCCTTACGAATTTTACGTTCAATACTTTCTTTCCAATGGCGGGTTTGTACCGTATGCCACAAACCTATGCACAAGGTTTGCAACACGAGCAAAAGTAAAAACCAAGAAAAAATTCGCTTTAACACCCCGCAATATTACTAATTTTGATTTATAAATGGAAAATAACTTCGCCCATCCGCAGCAACTACGCTATTTCACTTTACAAGATAGAAACCCTGAAGATTGCAATCACCTTGTCATCGCCCTACATGGCTACGGGCAATTGGCAGCGTACTTTATTCAAAAATTCAAAAGCCTTTCCCCCACTCTTTTTGTGCTTGCTCCAGAGGGACCACATCGTTTTTATTTAGAAGGATCAAGTGGTCGTGTAGGTGCCAGTTGGATGACAAAGGAGGCGCGTGAATTGGACATTGAAAACAACCTTGCCTGGCTCAATGCCTTAATGTTGGATTTCACTTCAAAACATAGCTTTGACAAAATAAGTTTACTTGGTTTTTCACAAGGCGGCGCGACGGCTGCAAGGTGGGTTCAATCATCTCCACAAATGTTCCACAACCTAATTCTATGGGCCGCTGTATTCCCCCCTGACCTTTCGCCTACGGATTTCCAGCACCTTCAAATCACAAAGAAATTTGTACTTGGGAAGAAGGATCCCTACTTCGCAGCAGAATCGGTTCAGCAAGAACTGCTATCGAACCATGTCAATCTTGGTTTTGAAACGCATGTTTTCGAAGGAGCGCACAACCTTGACCCTGCTGTCCTTAAGAAGGTGTTAGCCTAGACAGCTTTTTGATTGCGAATGATTCGCCAAAACATGTAAGGAAAATATCGTTTAAGATATACGGGGATTATTTCCTTTTTTCCAATCAGAACCTCACGGCGGTTTTTCCTCGCTGCGCGGATAATTTTATGTGCACACACATCGACATCCATTCCGGTCGACTGGTTATCATCCATTGCATTATGCTTCTCTCCATTCTCATTTAAGGCACTCATGGAAATAGGCGTATTGATTTTTCCTGGACAAGCAATGGTCACACGAACCTTTCCTTCCTCCTCCAAGGCTAAACTTTCAAAAAATCCGTGCAAGGCATGTTTTGCCGCGGCATAGGTAGACCTTAAGAAAAAACCAAACTTGCCTGCAATGCTGCTTATGACAATAATTTGACCTTCGCTTTTTCGCAAGTAGGGAAGCACTGCTTTTGTAAGCGCCACGGGACCAAAAAAGTTCACCTCCATCAATTGATGATCCACAGCCAATGAAGTTTCAGCTGCAAGGGACCTTTGGCTTACCCCACCGTTGTTTACAAGTACATCAATTCGCCCAAAAGCATTCAATACAAACCCAACGGCGTCAGGAAATGTATCCGATGCCGTGAGGTCCAATGGCAAAACAAGATGTCGCTCAGGATGTGCCAACTGATTCCTTACCCAATCCAGTTGCTTCTCATTTCTGGAGGAAAGCACACAGGTTGCGCCAAGAGAAGCAAACCCTTTTGCCAGGGAAGCCCCAATTCCAGATGAGGCCCCGGTAATCCAAACAACTTTATTATGATAGGAAAGCATAGGTCAAAGGTAAGGAATTATGGGGATTGAGATGTTGGGAGATTATTTCAGTCTTCCCCTTTCTTCGACTAGGCGATTAGGTGAGGAAGCGTTTTGTTTCCTTCTAGAGGAGGGATAAAGGTCTGATGACTCTCAATAGCATCAGACTCCCTCTAAGTGATAGTCATTTAATTACTTGTTCTATTGTCACCCTCCTTAATCCTCCCTCAAGGGAGGAGGTAGTTTTTTATGAAGCGGAAGCGTTTTGTTTCCCTCCTCGAGGAGGGATAAAGGGAGGTGACTCTCAATGGTATCAGACTCCCTCTGAGTGATAGTCATTTAATTACTTGTTCTATTGTCACCCTCCTTAATCCTCCCTCAAGGGAGGAAGTAGTTTTCTATGAAGAGGAAGCGTTTTGTTTCCCTCCTTGAGGAGGGATAAAGGGAGGTGACTCTCAATAGTATCAGACTCCCTCTGAGTGATAGTCATTTAATTACTTGTTCTATTGTCACCCTCCTTAATCCTCCCTCAAGGGAGGAGGTAGTTTTTTATGAAGAGGAAGCGTTTTGTTTCCCTCCTTGAGGAGGGATAAAGGGAGGCGACTTGTATCGTCCTAAAATAAGTTTACAGATAAATTAATTAATCCTGTAAAGAGTTTACATGAATATCTAAGTCCTGATATTCGTTTACAAAGCTATTGTTTTTTCGATAATAATTTTTCCATAAT